>Ga0315275_10004720_pt1 | contig 12790 bp, 12 predicted proteins | sample YL17G03_0_MG_FD_205557 | JGI IMG/M metagenome (GOLD analysis project Ga0315275, IMG submission 205557) | Sediment microbial communities from Yellowstone Lake, YNP, Wyoming, USA - YL17G03_0 | ecosystem: Environmental > Aquatic > Freshwater > Lake > Sediment | place: USA: Wyoming | collected... | reverse complement strand
GGCGGCAAGGACGCCGGCCCGCCGGTATCGTTCGAGGACCTCTTCCTCATCAAGCCCGACGGCCTTGGCGTAGTTCCTCAAGATGCTCTTGACGAAGAACCTGCCGGGCAGGATGTCCAGCTGGTCGGATTCGAGGGCCTCGAGATACCTTTGGGTGATTCGCGTCGTATCGGCGACCGCCTTGAGGGATATACCCCGGGCCTCGCGGTCCTTCTTGAGCTCCTGTCCCAACGATGTCATGTCGCCCGGAATTTTAGGGCAATCACCATGTTATGTCAAACATGGGGAGCCCCCTCCGTCTCGCTTTCAGATCTTGAGGAATCTGGACACCGAGCTCGCGCTGCCCAAAAGGCCGATGGCGGCGCCGGCCGCGACGAGCCCGAGGGCCTGGGAGGGCGTGAGGAACCGGAAGTTCAGGACCTGCTGGAGGGCCCCGAGGGATCCGACATAGACGGGGAACAGCCGGACGGCGACGAAGAGGAGGGCCAGGGAGATCAGGCTTCCCAGGATCCCAAGGGCCATTCCTTCGAGGAGGAACGGGACGCGGATGAACAGGTTGGTGGCCCCGACGAGGCGGAGGATCTCGATCTCGTTCTTCCGGGCGATGACGTTGAGCTTGATGACGTTGGACACGATGAAGAAGGAGGCCAGGACGAGGATCCCGCCGAGGAAGAACCCGACGGCCCGGGCCAGCCGGCTCAGGGACTGCATCCGGTCCACCCAGTCCCGGTTGTACTGGGCGTCCGCGACGCCGCGGACCGCCCGAACCTCGCGGACGAACCCGGCGATCTTCCCCGAATCCCTGGTGTTGTCCTTGAGCCGCGCTTCGAGCGAGGTGGGGAAGGGATTGGCCTTGAGGTTGTCGAGGATGTCCCGGAGCTCCGGGAAGCTCCTCCGGAACCGCTCCAGGGCCTCCCCGGGAGCGACGACCCGGACCTCGGCGACGAGGGGAGAGGTCCGGACGCGGCGCTCGAGCGCCCCGAGGTCCGCCGCGGGGACATTTTTGTCCAGAAAGAACGTGACGACCGTGTCGGCCGAAACCTGACGGGCGACGTGCTGAAGATTGTTCGCAAGCGAAAGGAAGACGCCGACGATGAGGAACGAAAGGCAGATGATCGTCGCCGAGAAGATGTTCCTTCCCCTGTGGCTCCAGAGGCTGTCGGCCGCGACGCCGACGAGGTACTTCAGTTTCCGGGCGTTCAAGAGCCGTCCTTTCGTATGAGCTTGCCCTTCTGGAGGAAAAGGATCCTGTCCCCGAAGTGGCGGATGAGCTCCCGGTCGTGGCTTCCGATGATGACGGTCGTGCCTTGGGCGTTGATCTCCTTGAAGAGGCTGATGATCTCGAAGGCCAGCTCCGGGTCGAGGTTGCCGGTGGGTTCATCGGCCAGGATGATCTTCGGCTTGTTGACGATGGCCCGGGCGATGGCCACTCTCTGCTGTTCCCCGTAGGACAGCCGCGACGGGAGGTCTCCCATCCGGTTGTGGAGATTGACCTGGCGGAGCGTGTTGAAAACCCGGCGCCGGATCTCCTTGCGGGGCTGCCCGAGGACCTGGAGCGGCACGGCCACGTTGTCGAAGACCGTCCGGTGGAAGAGGAGGCGGAAGTCCTGGAAGACGATGCCCATCGTCCGCCGGAGCTCGTGGATCCGGTGGTTCGGCATCTTGAGGACGTTCACCCCGTCGATGACGATCTGGCCTTCGGTGGGCAGGATCTCCCGGAAGATGATCTTGAGGAGGGTCGACTTGCCCGAGCCGCTGGGCCCGGTGATGAAGTGGAAATCCCCGCTCCGGACCTGGAGGCTGATGTCCGACAAGGCCCACTGGGGGGGCTGGTACTGCTTCGAGACGTGAAACAGCTCGATCATTAAATGAAGAGGTACATGAACCAGCCGAAGGCGAGGGCGCCGACGACCATGATCAGAAAGAGGGTCGCCCCGTACCTGACGCGCGCCTTCCTTCCCTCCCGCCTGAGGAAGGACATCACCAGGGAGACTAAGAATGCGTAGAGGACCATGGAGAAGAGGTGGCTCTCGAGGATCATGATTTCTTCCCCGCGGCGATATCGTACGCGTCCAGGGCGACCAGGTAGTTCAGGAGCCCCGCGCCGGCGATATAGGCCGTCCCGAACTCGAAGGTCGTCCGCTCGAGGGCGCCGGGGCCGATGGCCAGGAGCCGGGACAAGGCGTAAAAGAGCCCGTTCCCGACGTCGGCAAAGAAGGCCAGGACCGTCAGGGGATTCTCCGTCTGGAAAGGGTAGACCTTGCCTCCCATGACCAGGCCGAGCCCGGTCATCGCGAAGATGGAGACGAAGAAGACGGCCCCTCGGGCGCATTTCCGCTGGAGGACGTGCCCCAAGCCGGGCACGAGCCAGCCGAGCCCCATCATCAGGATCGCTTTCAGTTTCATGAGTCCCGAATCTTAATCGAAAACGCCCCTCAAATCAAGTACAATGGCGCCATGCCCGAGCTCCCCGAGGTCGAGACCATCGTCCGCGGGCTTGCCCCCCGACTCGAGGGGGCCGAGATCGGTCCCATTCGCCTTCTTTTTCCGCCCCTTCTCCGCCGGGCGGCCGGAGCCGGGCTCGCCATTTTGGCGGGGAAGCACATCCTGGGAGTGCGGCGCCGGGGGAAGATGGTCCTCATCGCCTGCGAGGGGGGCTGGACGCTCGTCTTCCACCTGAAAATGACGGGCCAGCTCCTCCTCGCGCCGTCCGGCGACCCCGTCGATAAGCATACCCGCCTCCTCATCCCGCTCTTGGGCCGCGGGCTGGAGCTCCGGTTCCGCGACGTCCGGAAGTTCGGCTTCCTGTGCTGTCTCGGGCCGGGGTCCGCGGCCTCCGCTCCCGAGTTGGATAGGCTCGGCCCGGAACCCCTGGAAACCGGCCGGGCCGCGTTCGCCGCCCTCTTCCGCGGCCGGAAGGGGCGCATCAAGAGCCTGCTCCTCGACCAAAGGATCGTCGCCGGCATCGGAAACATCTACGCCGACGAGGTCCTTTTCCGGGCGCGGATCCATCCGCTGACTTCTGCCGCGGCCCTCGGCGACGCGGAGCTCGAGACATTGTGGAGGTCGATGCGGGCCATCCTTCGCCGGGCCATCGCCCGGAAAGGGTCGTCGATCAGGGACTTCACGGATCCGGACGGCGAACCCGGTGATTTCCAGTCGTCCCACAAGGTTTATGGCCGGGAGGGGAAAGCCTGCCGTGCCTGCGGGACCCCCGTCCGGCGCATCCGGGTCGGAGGGAGAAGCACCTTCTTCTGCCCGGTTTGCCAACGGAAACGTCGTGCTCGTCGTTCCGGCCCAGACGCAGGCTAAAACCTGTGTCTACTGCCCTTGTCTCGCTCTTTGATTGACATTACCGTTCCCTTTTCCCTATGATACGTTCGCTGGTGCCAAACGCCGATTTGCAATTCTTTGCAAATCGGTGTTAAAGCGCCGCTCAGTATCAACCCGGAGCATACCCCGGGCTTCAGACCGCCCTCATTCGCTTCGCGAATGAGGACGGCAAAGCCCGGGGAATCGGACGGGTCGATCGAGCCGGACGCATTAAGGAGGAGAGGATGAAACGATCCCACCGATCGGCCGTGTTCGCCGGCGCCCTTCTGGCCCTCGCGGCTTGGCTTATCGCCGAGACGGTCGTGGTCAAGGTCCAGACGACCAGCCTGCGGAAAGATCCCAAGTTCTATGCCGCCGCCATCGCCGCCCTGAAGGCCGGAGACGCGCTTGAAAAGTTGAGTTCCCAAGGCGGCTGGGTCCAGGTCAAGACCTCCTCGGGTGTGGTCGGCTGGGTCCATTCGAGCGCCGTCGAAACGAAGAAGTTCAACCTGATGTCCGTAGGCGGCACCATGAAGACCCAGGCTTCGGCCAACGAGGTCGCTCTCGCCGGCAAGGGATTCAACAAGCAGGTGGAGGACAGCTATAAATCGAAGCATGCGGGCGCCGACTTCGCCGCGGTCGACAGGATGCTCAAGATCGCCGTATCCCCGGCGGAGGTCGAGGCTTTTGTCAAGAAGGGCAAGCTGGCCGGGTCCGGAGGCGGAAAGTGAAGGCGCTCCGCTTCGGCTCCGTCGTCGTGGCCGCGGCGTTGGCGAGCCTCGTCCTGTCGCAATGTTCCGTCGTTCAGCAGGGGGCCAAGATCCTGGGGGATACGGGCCAGATCTCCGAGAAGGACCGGGATTCCATCGTCAAGACGAGCGAGGCCGTACGGTCGACATTTTCCGAGATCACCGAGCAGGAAGAATACTATATCGGCCGGGCCGTTTCGGCCCTGATCCTCTCCCGCTATAAGGCGTATGCGAACGACGCCCTCACGGACTACGTGAACGTCTGCGGGAAAACCATCAGCTACTCCTCCGACCGGCCGGAGACCTACGGCGGGTACCATTTCCTCGTCCTGGACACCGACGAGATCAACGCCCTGGCCGCTCCCGGCGGGTTCGTCTTCGTCACCAAGGGCCTCCTCAAGCGCTGCAAGGACGAGGAGATGCTGGCTTCGATCCTCGCTCACGAGATCGGCCACGTCGCTTCCAAGCACGGTCTCCAGTCCATCAAGAAATCGCGGCTCGTCGATGCCTTCAAGGTCCTGGGCAAGGAGGCTGCGACCCGCTACGGTTCCAAGGAACTGGCCGAGCTTACGGGCATCTTCGAGAACGTTTTGGGTGACATCGTCGAGAGCCTGGTCGAGAAGGGTTACGACCGAAAATACGAGTACGAGGCCGACAAGCTGGCCGTCAAGTACGCCACCGCGACCGGCTACGACCCGAACGGCCTGGGGCGTTTCCTGAAGACCATGACGGGCGGTCCGGGGGCGGGCGGCGCCAAGGGCTGGTTCAAGACGCACCCCTCGGCCGAGGACAGGCTCGACAAGGTCAACTCTCAGATCAAGGGGATGGGGACCGTCCCCAAAACCTTGGACGTCCGGACGGCGCGCTTCCTCCAGGCGGCGAAAGGGTTGAGACCCTGACCGGCCCGGGGCGGATGTCCAAGAAGCTCGTCCGCGGCCTCGCCGTCGGCGCCGCTGTTTTCCTCGTCGCCCTCCTCATCCATTCGTTTGGGGTCTTCGAGTCGCTGGAGTGGAAGTCCTGGGACCTCAGGCTGAGGCTGTTATCGTCGCCCCTCCGCGCCGATCGGGACATCGTCCTCATCCTCATCGACCAGGCGAGCCTCGACGTCTACGAGAAGTCCCAGAGTCTTCCCTGGCCCTGGCCGCGCCAGATATATGTGGCCCTTGTGGATTATCTCAAGGCCGGCGGCGCGAAAGCCGTTTTCTTTGATCTCATCCTAAGCGAGGGCTCGAGGTACGGGGTCGAGGACGACGAGATTCTTGCCCGAGCGATGGCGTCCGCGGGCAACGTTTTCGTTCCCTTCTTCCTGAGCGAAGAGGCGAAAGCAAAAGATGAGGGCGCGGTTAGGGAGCTTGCGCGATTCGCACTTCCGCCCTTGTCGGTCCCCGGGGGGGCCGCAGAGCCGCTCCGCTCCGTGTCCCTTCCGATCGAGGTCATCTTCAAGGCGGCGGCCGGTTCGGGGAACGTCCGCTTCGCCCCGGACGGCGACGGCATCTTCCGCCGCCTCCCGCTCGCGTTCTCATATGAAAGCCTTCTTCTTCCCTCGCTCCCGCTCGCGTTGAAGGAGTTCGTCGGGGGGAAAGAGCGGCCGCAGGACGTCCCCCTCGACGGACAGGGCCGCATGATCATACGTTTCCATGGCCCGACCGGGACCTACCGGACCTGGTCGGCAGCTGCCGTCATCAACTCCTGGGCGCAGATGGACGAGGGCAAGGTGCCGCAGATCGATCCCCGGGAGTTCTCCGGCAAGACGGTTCTCATCGGGACGAGCGCCCCCGGGCTCCTCGACCTGCGCCCGACCCCTTTCAGCGCCGTCTGCGCGGGGACCGAGATCCAGGCGGCCGCCCTGGACAATCTTCTGAACGGCGATTTTGTCCGCGTCCCGCCCGGCGCCGCCGCGCTCCTCTATGTCCTCGTCCTGTCCCTTCTCGCCGGCGTCGCCGTTTCGTTCGCCAACAAAATATGGAAGGTCGCCGCGCTCTTCGTGTTCTTCACGGCCCTGCCGGCCGCGGCCTCGTCCCTGGCCTTCGCGGCGGGGACCTGGCTGCCGTTCGCCGTTCCGGTATTCGCTTCCCTCCTCGCCTCCGTCGGCGCCTCGCTCCTCAATTATGGCGTCGAGGGGCGCCAGCGCCGCTTCATCAAGAGCGTGTTCCGCCACTACCTCAGCCCCGACGTCATCGAGAGGATCCTCGAGAACCCCGCGCTCCTGGCCCTGGGAGGGGAGAAGAGGGAGATCTCGGCGCTCTTCTCCGACGTGGCCGGGTTCACGTCGGTCTCCGAGAAGCTTCCGCCCGAGGAGCTGGTCGAGCTCCTCAATGCCTACCTCTCGGAGATGACGGATATCATCCTGGCCACCGGCGGGACGCTGGACAAGTACGAGGGGGACGCCATCATCGCCTTCTGGAACGCGCCGCTCGACCAGCCGGACCACGCTTTGAAGGCCTGCCGGGCGGCCCTCGCGTGCCAGAAGAAGCTGGTGGAGCTGAGGCCGGAGTTCGCCCGCCGGTTCGGCAGCGACATCTACGCGCGCATCGGCGTCCATTCCGGGCCGGCCGTCGTCGGGAACATGGGCTCGCGCAAGAGGTTCGACTATACGGCCATGGGCGACACCATGAACCTGGCCTCGCGGCTCGAGGGCGCCTGCAAGCAGTATAAGATCTTCCTCCTGATCAGCGAGGAGACCCGGGAGTCCGTCAAGGACGCCATCCTCACCCGCGAGATCGACATGATCCGGGTCATCGGCAAGAAGCGCCCTGTGCGCGTCTTCGAGCCCGTCGCGGAGCGGGATGCGGCCGCCGCGGAGGTCATCGAGAGAGTCGCGATGTTCGAACGCGGGCTCGCGGCCTACCGGGCGCGGGATTGGGACGGGGCCGCCGCGCTGTTCGGCGGCCTCCAGGACGACCCCCCGTCGACGATCTACCTCCGGCGCTGCGCGGCGTTCCGCGAATCGCCTCCGCCTGCCGACTGGGACGGGGTCTATGAACTCAGGGAGAAATAGGGAAGGGGCCATCATGGACATTCAATTCTGGGGGGTCAGGGGAACGTTCCCGTCGCCCGGGAAGGACAAGACCCGTTACGGCGGCCACACGCCGTGCGCCTCGGTCCTGTCCGGATCGGGAGTGATCATCGTCGTCGACGCGGGCACGGGCATCAAGGACTTCGGTGACTGTCTGGTCCGCGAGCGCGGGGAGGAACCCCTCCGGGTCACCCTCCTCCTGACCCATTTCCACCTGGACCACGTCATGGGCTTCCCGTTCTTCGCCCCGCTGTTCCATCCGGACGTGGAGATCACGGTCTACGCGCCCGCCCCGCCGGCCGAGACGGAAAGGTACCTCGGGGGCCTCGTCACCGGAAAGTACTTTCCCCTCGAGCTCTTTGAGACCAAATCCCGCAAGATCTACAGAGAGTTCCCCCCCGACGGGCTCGTCCTCGGCGGGATCAAGGTCACCCATCATAGGCTCCGCCATCCGCAGGGGGGGCTCGCCTACCGGCTCGAGGAGGGCGGGAAAAGCGTCGTTTTCGCAACGGACACCGAGCATCCGGAGGACGGCGTCGACAACGACCTGGCCGCGTTCGCAGCGGGCGCGTCCCACCTCGTCTGCGACGCGACGTTCACTCCGGACGAATACGCGAACGGGAAACGGGGCTGGGGCCACTCGACCTGGCTCGAGGGGACCCGGCTGGCCGCGGCCGCGGGCGTGGACGACCTTCTGCTCTCGCACCTGAACCCCGACCACGGGGACGACCTCGTCGACGGCCTGGCCGCGTCGGCCAGGGAACATTTTCGAAGGACGTCCGCTGCCCGGGCGGGGCTGCGGCTGTTCGTTTGAGGAGGGGCGCCATGCCCAACGCACCGTTATCGGATTGGACGCTTTACATCGAGATCGTCGCCGGGTTCGCCGCCGTCGGGCTGGCGGCGTTCCTCACAGCCGCATTCCGGCGGCCGCTCCGCAAGCACCCGTTCCTGACGCGGCTGGCCCTGCCGGCCTCGTTCGTCATCGTCATGCTCGCGTTCACTTCCGGCGCGGCGCGGCGGCTCCTTCCGGTCCGGGAACGGTTCTTCGATTTCGTCCGGGCCGGCCTGGTCTTCTTCGCGGTCGTCTTCCTCGTCTGTCTCGTCGACGCCTCGATCCAGGCCTGGTTCAAGAGACGAAAGGCGCGGTACCCGGTTCCCGGCGTCCTCCACGGCTTCATCCTAGCCGTCCTCTACCTGGCCCTCGTCTTCATGATCCTCAAGGGGATCCTGGGTATCAACATCACGCCCTTCCTGGCGACCTCCGCCATCCTGACCGCCGTCCTGGGCCTCGCCTTGCAGGGCGTCCTGTCCAACATCCTGGCCGGGTTGTCCCTTCATTTCACCCGGTCCTTCAGCCGGGGCGACTGGGTGAAGATCGGCGAGACCGAGGGAATCGTCATGGAGACGAACTGGCGCGAGACCCGCATCCTCGACAGGGCCTCGAACATGATCGTCCTGCCCAACAACGCCGTGGCCTCGGCGACGCTCACGAACTTCTCCCAGCCCGACAATAAGGCGGCGGTCACTCTGCCGCTCAAGGTCGGCTATGAGGCGGCCCCCGCCTTGGTCCTTGCGACGCTCACGGCCTCGGCCCGGGAGGTTCCTGAGGTGGTCGTTTCCCCTTCGCCGCTCGCATACATGCTCGCCTACGACGACCTCGGGGTCTCCTACCAGCTCAAGTTCTGGATCCAGGATTATCAGCGGAAATACCTCATCATGACCGAGGTCGGGCGCCGCGTCTGGTACAAGTTCAAAAGGCTGGGCATTGCCATCCCGGTGCCCGTCACCGGCCAGCTGGCCCGGGTCCTCGAGACCGTGGACAGGGGCGGGGCTGAGGAGGCGGCCGGGAAGACCCTCGACCGCAATCTCATCGACCTCCGCAACTCCTCCTTCCTCACACACCAGGAGGGCGAAAAGGAGGGCCAAAGCCTGCTGACGGACGCCGAGGCCAGGGAGCTTTCGGGCCTCGTCCGCCGCGTCGTGTTCACGCCGGGGGAGACGCTCTTCCGGCAGGGGGAGAAGGGCGACGCCTGCTACGTCGTCGCGCGGGGGAGGGTCAAGGGGCGGATCACGACCGAGGAAGACGGCAAGGCCTTCTCCTCCGAGTTCCATACCGGCCCGGGAGGCATCGTCGGGGAGATGTCCCTTTTCACCGGGATGCCCCGGACGGCGACGGTCACCGTCGATGAGGAATCCGAGCTTCTCGAGATCGACGCCGCGGCGTTCGTCGAGCTCCTCGCCCGCAACCCAGGCCTGGCCGACGCCGTGGCCGAGACCGTCAGCCTGCGGAACCGGAACAACCTCGAATCCCTCCGGAAGATCAAAGAGCTCTCGGCCGTCGATCTCGAGGCGGGGAGCAACAAGAAGACCGTGCTGGAATACCTCCGGAAGCTGGTCGGGCTGTTCAAGAAATAGGCCTGTCAATTTTTCGGGGGATGGATATAATCGGTCTCTGCGGCAATTTCGGAAGGAGGTATCGGATGAGCAAGAGGATTCGGTTTTCCGGAAAGGGCGTTCTCGTCCTGATGGCGGTCATGGCCCTCGTCATGTCGTTCGCCTGCGGCAAGAAGAGCGGGGCGGAGAAGGCCTTCTCCGCGGCCAAGGAAGTGGCCCAGGAGGCCGCCGGGACGGTCGCACCGTCGAGCTCCAACGCCCAGAACGACTATGCGAAACCCTATCTGACCGAAGAGAAGATGACCAAGTTCATCGAATCCCTGCAGGAGGACGTGAACCCCTTCGAGGTCCTCTTCAAGGGCGGCCAGATGATGAATATGTCGGACATCGAGAAGAGGACCCAGGAATACAACGGCTTCGCCCGGAAGTACGGTTTCGCCGACTTCGGGGACTACATGGCCGTCTGGGGGCGGATCATGGTCGGCGATATGATGATCGCAGGCGAGAAGATGAAAACGGACATGATCAAGGGGATGGAGGAATCCATCCTGAGCGCTGAGGAGAACCTGAAGAAGCCCGACCTGAGCCCCGATATGCGGACGATCTACGAGGAACAGATCAAGAGCGCTAAGACGTCGATCGAGGAATTCAACAAGCCCGACGACACCTCCGGCCTGAACGCGGCGGACCTGGCCCTGGTCGCTAAATACAAGGCCCAGGTCGACGAGGCCACCAAGAAGTACAAGAAGAATCCGGGCAACTGACGCGGGGCGTCCGGCCGGTCGCGTCCGCATCCCCGTTCCCTTGAAAACCGGTGGGGATTCGGCTATAGTTGATGCGCCAAATCGAGCCAGCCCTGTAGCTCAGTATGGATAGAGCAACGGATTCCTAATCCGTGTGTCGGGGGTTCGAGTCCCCCCAGGGCTACTCTCTTTTTCCCCTATATAGTGCCATAAAATCAAGCCCTTAGCTGAGATCACGGTCCGCACAACCATCACTTTGCGATGATCGGTGTAGGATTAAGGATCAATGCTATAATTTTGCTTTCCAGTCATCAGAGAGTATATAGTGACCACGAAGGACGGAATCTCATGAAAACCAAGCTGGATAATTTCATGGTGGGCACGATGAGTAGGAAGATATTGACTGCGCTGACACTGGCGGTGCTCGCCTTCACAACAGCAGCCAACAGCCAGTCAAGGATTCCCGATGTCACGCATGAGGGGGTTGAGGTCAAGGAGGTCTGGATCCCTTTGCCTGATGGCATACGTTTGGCCGCCAGTTTGTTCATGCCGGCAGATCGAGAGGCTGCCGCAAAATTCCCCGTTCTGCTCGAATATCTGCCCTACCGCAAAGATGAAGGCCGCAACAAGCGGTTCCAACTGTTCTCATACTTTGTCAAGCAGGGTTATATCGTCGTGCGGGTGGACATACGCGGTACCGGAGCTAGCGAAGGCAAGTTGATCGAGTATGAATATACAGATCAGGAACTGGAAGATGGTGAGGCGGTCATTGCCTGGCTGTCGAAACAGGCATGGTCCACGGGGAGTGTCGGCATGTTTGGCATCTCATGGGGAGCGTTTAACTCGATCCAGATGGCGATGCGCAATCCTCCGGCACTGAAAGCCATTATTGCTATTATGGGTACCGACGATCTGTTTCGTGATGACGTTCATTTCATTGATGGCATGATGCATGTCGATTCCTACGAAATCGGCCAGGATATGGAAAATATTCTCCCCGCACCACCGGATTACGCTGTTGATGAGGCCTACTTTCGCGATCGCTTCGATACAGAACCCTGGCTGCTTATATACAAACGTCAGCAGCGTGACGGTCCGTTCTGGAATCGGGCCTCGCTCAATTCCGATTACTCCAGCGTCCGCGTACCGACGTTTGTCATAGGTGGATGGTATGACGGCTACCGCGACAGCGTGCCTCGAATGCTGGAAAAACTCGAGGCCCCGGTCAAGGGCATAATGGGTCCCTGGGGGCACACCTGGCCAAACCTGCCCTATCCGGGACCCGGAATGGAATGGCGCCGCGAGGCCGTTCGCTGGTTCGATTATTGGATGAAGGACAAGGACACGGGCATTATGGATGAGCCCCGGTTCGCGGTTTATGTTCGCGAGTGGCATCCGCCGGGCGTCGTCGACAAGGTGCCGGGCTACTGGCGCTGGGAGGACGGCTGGCCGATCGATCGTACCGAGAAACGGGGACTGTACGCTCTCGCTGATCACACCTTGTCGGATGTCCGACCTGTCGGGGATGACGGACAAATCCACAGGCTTCGATACATTCCCACAGTCGGTGTTGAAGCATCGGGCAACGTCAACTGGTGGGGGGATTTCCCGTGGGATCAGCGCGGCACCGACGCCTATAGTCTAGTCTATGATTCCGATCCGCTGGAACAAGACCTTGAAATTCTCGGCTTTCCTAGAGCAATATTGCATGTATCGGCGGATGCGCCTCTTGCCAATTGGATCGTGCGTATTTCTGACATCGCCCCCGATGGAACCGTCACGCAGGTGGCAGGAGCCGGACTTAGCGGAGCGCAACGGAGATCTTCGGAGGAACCTGAAGCGCTGGTACCGGGCCAGGTTTATAACCTGGAGTTTGACCTCCACTTTACTTCATGGATATTCCCCAAGGGGCACCGTATCCGTCTGGCTGTAAATAATGCAATTTGGCCAATGATCTGGCCGACGCCTTTTGCGATGACCACAACACTGAGAGTGGATGGGGCTAATGCATCACATATTGTCCTGCCGGTTGTGCCTCAGTCCGATCGGGTGCGACCCGATTTCTTGCCTCCCGCCAAGGATCCGGAACTGCCTGGCTACGGTAATCTGAAAGTCGAGGATGAAATCACCTCAGGCCCTGCCAAAACCTGGAACATCGAGCGAAGTCAGATTGATTCCCAAACACGAATCTCCTTTTCGAGCAGAGGAGGTCAGGTTTATCCTTGGGGAACAGTCAAGAATTGGAGGGAGATTGTCCAAACTGCGCACGACAACGACCCTGCCAGGGCGGGCATAACGGGCAAAACGCGTTATTCGATGAAACTGGGCAGTCGAACAGTGACAGTGGAGGGAGATCTTTTGTTGACCAGTGATCGGGAGAACTTTTACTACACCTACATACGGCGGGCGCTGGAAAATGGAAACCTTATCAGGGAAAAAACCTGGAAAGAAACCATCCCGCGCGATCATCAATAGTCCGAGGGATTTCCGGCTGAGTCAATTGAATTTGTACTTATCTTTTAGATTCCCGCCCTAGATGCTTGTTAAACCATTTTAACACTCTGTCAGCAATGTCG
>Ga0315275_10004718_pt1 | contig 12793 bp, 9 predicted proteins | sample YL17G03_0_MG_FD_205557 | JGI IMG/M metagenome (GOLD analysis project Ga0315275, IMG submission 205557) | Sediment microbial communities from Yellowstone Lake, YNP, Wyoming, USA - YL17G03_0 | ecosystem: Environmental > Aquatic > Freshwater > Lake > Sediment | place: USA: Wyoming | collected... | reverse complement strand
GCAGAATACCCGGATTAGAGCTGCCGGCCCCCGCGGTTTTGACTTTTGAGGCGATTTGCCGATAATAGTCATCCGCCCTAAAATAACCCTAAAGAGGTGAGACGCGTTGATTTTCGGGATCGGCACGGATATCATCGAGATCGGCCGGGTTGAAGACAAGCTCAGCCGGACCCGGGGCCTGAGGGAGAAGGTTTTCACTCCCCGGGAGATCGAGTACAGCGAATCGAGGGGCAAGAGCGGACAGCATTTTGCCGCCCGGTTTGCCGCCAAGGAGGCGTTTTTCAAGGCCATGGGCACCGGCTGGCGGAGCGGCTACCGGTTCAACGATGTCGAGATCGTCAACGACGCGCTGGGCAAGCCCGAGGTCTTCGTGCACGGCAAGGTCAAGGACTTTTGCGAGGCCAACAGCATCCGCCGCTGCCACGTGACGCTCTCCCACAGCAAGGAGTTGGCCAAGGCCGTAGTCGTCCTGGAAAAGGACTGAAATCGAGAGGGTTCGCATGTCGCACATCGGTTCCTACGAAGAGCGCATCGAGGATTTTTCCTGGTCGATCGCCGAGCGCGAGCTCGAGCATACGCCGGGCGAGGTCATCAACATCGGCTGGTACGCCACGGACCGGATCTGCCGGATGGGCCGGGGCGCGAAACCGGCCCTCATCCACGAGGGGTTCACCGGCACGAAAAGAACTTACACCTATAACGACATCCGCCTGGCCACAAACGCCATCGGCTCCTTCCTGAGGGGCCTGGGCATCAAGGACGGCGACAGGGTCTGTCTCTTCTTGGACCGGATCCCCGAGCTCTACCTGGGTTTTCTCGGCATCCTCAAGATCGGGGCCATCGCCCAGCCGCTTTTCTCCGCCTTCGGCGACGAGTCGCTCTATATCCGGCTGAGCAACGCCGGGACTTCGGCCGTCATCACCCAGAAAAAGCATGTTTCCAAAGTCAGGAAGATCCTCGACAAGCTGCCGCATCTCAAGCACATCATCATCGTCGACCACGACGGCAAAGCCCCGCTCAAGGAGCGGGAGGTGGCGTTTTCGCTGGACGCCGCCCCCGCCGTCGAGAACTTCGCGATCTTCCCGACCAGGGCCGAATCTCCATCGGTCCTCCACTACACCTCGGGAACGACCGGACAGCCCAAGGGCGTCCAGCACGTGCACTATTCCCTGATCTCGCAGTACCTGACGGCGAAGTGGGTCCTTGACCTCCGGGACGATGATATCTACTGGTGCACCGCCGACCCGGGCTGGGTCACCGGGACCTCCTACGGCATCATCGCGCCCTTCAGCCTGGGCGTCACCCAGTGCGTCCTGGACGCCGGGTTTTCGGCCGAGGCCTGGTACCGCTTCATCGAGAGACAAAAAATCACGATGTGGTATTCGGCGCCCACGGCCATCCGCTCCCTGATGAAGGCCGGGGACGCCCTGGTCAAGAAGTGCGACCTGTCCTCGCTCCGGCACCTCGCCTCCGTGGGCGAGCCGCTGAACTCCGAGGCTGTGCTCTGGTCCCAGAGGGTCTTCGGCCGGCCCTTCCTGGACACCTACTGGCAGACGGAGACCGGCTGCATCGTCATCAGCAACTACCCGGGCATGGAAGTCCGGCCCGGCTCGATGGGGAAGCCTTTCCCCGGGATCACGGGCACGATCCTCAATCCCGCCAATCACGAGCCCTATCCTGCTTATGGAAAGATCGGTCTCGTCGCCCTCCGGCCGGGCTGGCCGTCCATGATGCGGACCTACTGGAACAACGACGAGGCCTTCAAGAACAAGCACCGGAACGGCTGGTACCTGACCGGCGACCGCGCGCGCACCGACCAGGACGGGTATTTCTGGTTTGTCGGCCGCGACGACGACGTCATCAACACCGCCGGCCACCTGGTCAGCCCGTTCGAGGTCGAGTCGGCCCTGCTCGAGCACCCGGCGGTCGCGGAATCGGCCGTCGTCTCCAAGCCCGACCCCCTCAACCTCGAGGTCGTCAAGGCCTTCGTGACCCTGAAACCCGGGTTCTCGCCGAGCCAGGACCTCGACCTCGAGATCATGAATTTCATCCGCAAGAAGCTCTCGTCCCTGGCCATGCCCCAGGAGGTCGAGTACGTCGACTCCCTGCCCAAGACAAGAAGCGGCAAGATCATGCGCCGCATCCTCCATGCCAAGGAGTGGGGAGAGGACGCCGGGGACACCTCGACCCTGGAAAACGACTGATAGGAGAAAACGAAATGGAAGGACTGCAAGACGTCATCCGGGATTATGTGACCAAGGAGTACCTTGAGGCGGATAGCGACCCGCTCGACAACGACACGCCATTGATCTCCGGCGGGATCGTGGATTCGTTCTCCATGGTCTCTTTGAAGAGGTTCCTGGAGAACAGGTACCGGATCCAGATTCCCGACGACAAGGCGACTCCCGAGGCTTTCGATTCCGTGAACAAGATCGTGACGCTCGTCGAAGAGTTCGTCGGCCAGAAGGGCTGAATCAGGGAGCCCGCCCGTGGCCTATAGCGACAAGGTTAGGGGAATCTACGAGCTGCAGCTCAAGGGCATCCAGGATGCCGGTCTATTCAAGAAGGAGCGCTACATCCACTCGCCCCAGGCCGCCGACATCGAGGTGGAATTCCCGGCGGGGGCGCCGCTCAAGAAAGTCATCAACATGTGCTCCAACAACTACCTCGGGCTCTCGAGCCATCCCGAGGTCGTGAAGGCCGCCCACGACGGGCTGGACATCCGGGGCTACGGCATGTCCTCGGTCCGGTTCATCTGCGGGACCCAGGACATCCACCGGGAGCTCGAGCGGCGGCTGACCGAATTTTTGGGCACGGAAGACACCCTGCTCTTTCCGTCCTGCATGGATGCCAACGCCGGCGTCTTCGAGGCCGTCCTGACCAAGGACGACATCATGATCTCCGACCGGCTGGTCCACGCCTCGCTCATCGACGGCATCCGGCTGTGCAGCGCCATGCACGACACCTTCAAGCACTCCGACATGGCGCATCTCGAGGAGAAGCTCCAGCTCCACGCCGGGAGACGCCTGAAGTTGGTCATCACGGACGGAGTTTTCTCGATGGACGGCGACACGGCCAAGCTCGACGAGATGGCCGCCCTCTGCGAAAAGCACGACGCCCTGCTCCTCGTCGACGAGTCCCACGCTTCCGGGTTTATCGGCAGGACCGGGCGCGGGACCCACGAGAAATGCGGCGTCATGGGCAAAATCGATATCATCACCACGACCTTCGGCAAGGCTCTGGGCGGGGCGTCCGGCGGCTGCGTTTCCGGACGGCGGGAGATCGTGGAGCTGTGCCGGCAGAGGGCCCGCCCCTACCTCTTTTCCAACACGATCGCCCCCGTCGTCGTCTCCGGCGTTCTCAAGGTCATGGAGATCCTGAGCGCGAGCACCGAGAGGCGGGATAAGCTGGAAAGAAACGCGGCCTATTGGCGCCAGGGGCTTTCCGAGGCCGGGTTCGTCCTCAGGGAGGGGGACACGCCGATCGTCCCCGTGATGCTGTTCAACGCCAAGCTCTCGCAGGACGTGTCCCAGGCCCTTTACGAGGAAGGCATCTACGCCATCGGGTTCTTCTTCCCGGTCGTTCCGCAGGGGCAGGCGCGCATCCGGACGCAGATCTCCGCCGGTCACGAGATCCACCATCTCGACCGGGCCCTGGAAGCCTTTATCAAGGTCGGAAAGAAATTCGACATCCTGGGGAAGACGAAGCAGGATATCATCCAGATGTACGGGGCGTAGGCCCCGCGGAATCCGGAGGCAAGTTCCGTTCCGCGCCCCAGGGAGTTGCGCGCGAGGGACTCCGCGGGGAGCGGGCTAATGCGAACTAAGCGGCTGCCGATGTCAAGAAGCCAACGGGGAAGGCTGCGGAAGTGGTGTCTCATCGCCTTCCTGGCGTTTGCCGCCGCGGGTATTACGTCATGCGTTGTCCACCCGGACATTTCGCAGCTCAAAAAAGAGACGCCGCAGACAACCGCTTTCATGAGATACCGCCAGGCGGCAGCCGAAAGGGAGGGGCGGACTCTGGCCATCAGCTACCGGTGGGTACCCCTGAGCTCGATCTCGCCCCATCTCGTCCAGGCGGTGGTGATTGCCGAGGACGACAAGTTCTGGGTCCACCGCGGGTTCGATTTCGAAGCCATGAAGACCGCCATCAAAAAGGACATCACGCAGAAGTCCTATCGCTACGGCGGCAGCACGATCACCCAGCAGCTGGCTAAAAACCTCTTCTTGTCGCCATCCAGGGACCCCATCCGCAAGCTCAGGGAGTTCGTCCTAACCTGGAGGCTCGAGCGGGCCCTGGCCAAGAAGCGGATCCTCGAGCTCTACCTCAACGTGGTCGAGTGGGGCGACGGCGTCTTCGGCGCCGAGGCGGCGGCCCGGCATTACTACGGCAAGCCGGCGGCCGGCCTCAGCCCGGAAGAGGCGGCACACCTGGCCGTCGTACTTCCCAGCCCCAGGAAATACAACCCTGTCGGCGGGACGGAGTTCATCGAAGAGAGGGCGCGCCAGGTCCTGGAGATCATGGCCAAGCGCGGGCTCGTCGAGCTCGAAACGCCCTGACCTCTCCATTTCATCCGCATTGACAGCTTCCCGGTCGCCGGATATTCTTTTCTCGGGAGTCTGGAACATGCTTCACAGCCTTGTTGAGAGGGGAGCGCATCATGGACGATCAATCTTTTCAGGGTCAGGAACCTTAAGTCAAGAGCCGAAAGGAGAAAAAACGCCCATGAAAGCCATTAGAGTTAGGGAATTTGGTCCGCCTGAAGTCCTGAAATTGGAGGATGTCCCGGACGTCACGCCGGGGCCGAAACAGGTCGTCGTCCGGGTCAAGGCTGCTGGCGTCAACCCCGTGGACGCCTACGTGCGGACCGGGACATATGCCCGTAAGCCGGCTCTTCCTTATACACCCGGCGTGGACGCCGCCGGCGTGGTCGAAGCCGTCGGTGCTGGCGTAACGAAAGCGGCGGTCGGACAGCGCGTCTATATCTCGGGGACAAACACCGGCGCTTACGCCGAGAAAGCGCTCTGCGAGGAGAACCAAGTTCACCGGCTGCCCGACGGCGTTACTTACGCTCAGGGCGCCGCGGTCAACATCCCCTACGCTACGGCCTACCGGGCTTTGTTCCAGGTCGCCAAAGCCGTGCCCGGCGAGACGGTCCTTGTCCACGGGGCGACTGGCGGCGTCGGCGTCGCCGCCGTCCAGCTCGCCCGGGCGGCGGGGCTGGTCGTCATCGGAACCGGGGGCACCGAAAAGGGGAGGGAGCTGGTGATGCAGCAGGGCGCGCACTACACGCTCGACCACGGGGAACGCGGCCATCTCGAGGGGCTCGGCCCCCTGACCGGGGATCAAGGAGTCGACGTCATCATCGAGATGCTCGCCAACGTCAACCTGGACAAGGACCTGAAAGCGCTGGCGGCAAGGGGAAGGCTGATCGTGGTCGGCAGCCGCGGCCGCGTCGAGATCGACCCCCGGGATATCATGTCCCGCGAGGCCATGGTCTCGGGCGTCCTGCTTTTCAGGATGACCGAGTGCGAAGAGGCCAGCCTCCGCGCTGCCCTGTCGGCCGGGCTGGAGAACGGGACGCTCAAGCCGGTCGTCGGGCGGGAGATCCCGCTGGCCGCCGCGGCCGAGGCCCACCGCAAGATCATGGAAGGCGGAGCCTACGGGAAGATCGTGCTCATTCCCTGATGCCCCGGCGCCGGGAGTTTACGGTTCTCCGCCTGCCTCCTCTTCCAGTTCCGCCTTGAGCGAGAGAACTTTCATGATGTCTTTGAGCGTGATCACGCCCACGAGCTTTTCGCCGTCCACGACGATCAGCCGGCTGGCGTTGGTCCGGCTCATCTGGCCGAGCGCGGTCAGGACCTGGTCGTCGGCGGAAACCGTATTCTCCTTCGAGCAGGCTGCGGAGAGCTCGGAGACCCGGCGGCGGGTCCACTCCTCCCTGGGGATTCCCTTGACCTGGTTGAGCGTTGCGCAGCCCGCGAGCCGGCCGCCGTCAACCACGGGGAACATCTTGAAGTGATACTTGAAGACGTAGTCCTCGACGAAATCCTGGACCGAGATGTCGGGGGAGACGGTGACGGGGTCGTCCTTCATGTACTTGCGGACGCGCTCGCCCTGGAACGCCTGCTGGAGTGTGAGTTGGGTGAGCGCCGACCTGGAGGCCCCGCGCAGGAACATGCCGATGAGAAAGAGCCAGATTCCGCCGATGATGTTCCCGGAAATGAACCGGATGGCCCCGATGAAAACGAGGATCAGGCCGAAGGCCGCGCCGATGCCCGAGGCGATCCGGGTGGCCCAGCGCAGGTTATCCTTCCAGCCCCAGAGCACGGCCCTGAGGACCCGTCCCCCGTCCAGGGGAAAAGCCGGGATCAGGTTGAACCCGGCGAGCATCAGGTTCAGAAATCCCAGGTAGTTGGATACGCCGACGAACGGCTTGGGCCAGCCGGTGCTCTGCCCGAACATCGAGACGCCGACCAGCGCGGCTCCGAGCACGATGCTCGAGACCGGCCCGGCGGCCGCCATGAAGAATTCGGCCTTGGGGCTGGGGGGCTCTTCCGTCATCTCGGCCACGCCCCCGAAAATGAAGAGCGTGATGCCCTTCATCGGCAACCCGAATCTTCTGGCGATCAGGGAATGCCAGAGCTCGTGGAAGACAATGGATATCAGCAGTCCGACGGCCGCGGCCACCCCCATCGCCCAGTACACCGCGGGCTCAAGTCCTTTATAGGAGTTGGGAAAGAAACCCTGGGCCAGCGTCCAGGTGATGAGGAGGCCCAATATAAGCCAGGACAGGTCGATCTTGACCTCGAACCCGAACAGCTTGACGAGGGTGATGGCTCTTCCGAACATACGCGTCCTCCTTCCTCCGGCACTTTGAGCCTCCGATTACTCAATTATATATCAAAAATTATGTCAATTGCTGAATTCTCCGTGTCTTTGCTATTTAGCCTTAGCCCAGAAAGCAATCCGACGGTTGGCAGTCCTGCCGGACAAGACTATTCTCGGCCAAATAGGGCGGAGATTATCTTTTTTCGTTGACATTCGGTTTCTCCTCTGGTATCGTCCTTACCCTTTGAGGGTCAAATTCATCCACGAAATCACCTCAAAGGGTGATTGACCCTCCCTTTCTCTCCGACAAATATATGAGGCATAGCTTTCGCCGGGGGCGATTGCTGCGCATTTCATACTGGAGGAGAATGATGAACTTGTTTTCAAATAACCGCCGACTCCTGGCATCCGTCGGCCTCAGCCTGCTTGGCCTCGCAGGGCTGGCCGCGCCCCAGACGAATATCTCCAATTCGCCGAACTGGTTCTCGAGTTGTCCCAGGGTCGCGGTCGACTCCGTCGGGAACGTCCACGTCGCATGGGCCGAGTTCTACACCTGGACGAACGCCCCCCAGGTTCCGACCTCGGGGGACGCTTACTATTCGAAATTCAACATTGCCACCGGGCAGTGGAGCGCTCCCGTCAACCTCAGCAATACGGGCCAGGTTAAAAGTTACGAATGGTACGTCGTCGGCATCGATTGCGACCCGGCGGGGAATGTCTATGTCGTTTATGTCAACGGCACGCAGCTCATGCTGAGGATCTTTTCGGGCGGTGCCTGGGGTGCGCCGTTCCTGGTGGGCTCGGGCCCCGGGGCGGGCGGCGTGGACAGCGCCAGGATCGCGGCCGACGCCCAGGGCAATATTTTTATCTGTTGGTGGGATAACGACTGGGGGATCGTCTATTCGAGGGCCCGGGTCGGCGGCACCTGGGAAGGCGTCGTCCAATTGAGCAAACCGGTCCGGTCCAAGTTCCCGGAGATCGCGGTGGGCCCGAACCTCGTCTATTGCGTTTTCATGGACGCGCAGACCGGCTACTCCTACCAAGCGGTCTATACCGTTCGTGCCAGGACCTACGGCGCGGCCTGGTCCGCTCCAAAGAGGGTGTCTTCCTCCAACGTGCCTGAGGAACACCCCGCCGTCAAGGTCGATTCGGCCGACGTCGCGCACGTCATCTACACGCCGTGGTTTGCGTCGGACGGGTCGCGCAGCGTGCGCTATGTCTCCGGGACGGGTGCCGGGTTCAGCGCTCCCGTGGACATCGGCAGCCGGGGCGGCGTCCACTATCCTTCGATCGGCCTCCGGGGCAACAATCTTTATGCCGTCTGGAAATGGGACTATGGCAAGGTCTACTCCAACGAGCGCAAGGCGGGCGTCTGGGGCGGCGAATTTGCGGTGCCGGGATCGAGCTCTTGCGATCTGCCGGATGTCGCCATCAGCCCGTCGCAGGACAAGGTTTATTATGTTTGGGACACCGGCAGCCCCCAGGATATCTATGTCGGAGTGAAGACGCAGTACGTGGCGGCGGTGGAAGCCTCCACGCACGCCGTCGGAGATTTTGACGGAGACAAGCTCGACGAGGTCGCCGTTGATTTCGGCTCCTCCGGCCTCTGGCTGGCGAACGACAACGGCTGGACTCAGCTCTCGCCGGACAATCCGCAGGACCTCCTGGCTGCCGATATGAACGGCGACGCCGCCGACGAGTTGGTGGCGGATTTCGGGACCGTCGGGCTCTGGATCAGGGTCGGTGGAACGTGGCATAAGATCAGCTCCCTGAACCCCCAGGCCTTCACCTCCGGGAGCCTCAACGGCGCGGCGGGCGATGAGCTCGTCGTCGACTTCGGCACAGCGGGGCTGTGGCTCTATGGCGGCTCCGGCTGGACGCAGCTGTCCGGGGTGAATTCCGACGCGTTGTCGGCGGGCGATTTCGACAATGACGGCACCGATGAGCTGGCGGCCGGGTTCGACGCTTTCGGGGTTTGGCTCTGGAACTCCGGGACATGGGCGCAGCTGAGCGGCTCCAATCCGGATTTCTTGCTGGCTGGGAACATGGACGGGGCGGGCGGCGACGAGCTCATCGCGGATTTCGGCGGGTCAGGCGTCTGGGTTATGAACAGCGGGACGTGGATCAAGCTGAGCCCGGCCGATGCCGAAGGGCTCGTCCTCGGCGATGCCGACGGCAACGGGACGGCCGAAATCCTGGGAGATTTCGGTGTCTGGGGGCTGTTCATCTGGATCAACAACGGTTGGTACAACCTGAGCACCTATAATCCGGACAAGGTGATCGCCGCGGACGTGGACGGCGATGGCCGCGACGAATCGGTCGGCGATTTCGGCCCGCTCGGCCTGTGGCTCGGGGACGAGCTGGGCTGGACCTTGCTGAGCCAGACCAACGCCGAGAACATCATGGCCGGGGACGCCGACGGTAACGGGTCTGAGGAGCTCCTCGTCGATTTCGGGCCGCTCGGCCTCTGGGGATGGTACAGCGGCGCCTGGTACCAGATCAGTCCGCTGAATCCTGACTAGCTTTCCGGTTCGAGACGGCCGGCCCGCAGGGCGACCGTCGTGATTATTCCCGAGTCGTAAAGGAATGCGTTCCGGCGGCGGCGCCTCCCCGCGCACATTGCTTCTGAACGACCGGCGCATCGGCTAACCCCTCCGCTTCTCCCGGTCCCTGAACTCTCTGTGATATACTGAAGTCCGGCCTGCCGGATACGCCGCTCAAGTGCGGGAGACGCATTTCGGCGGGCCGCGACGCGGGACGGGAGATAAACCCTCGGGAGGCCGATTCATGGAGACCACGGGATTCCTTATTGTGCTGGCGGTCCTTTTGGTGGCGGCCGTTATCCTTATCGTGGCGCTTAGCCGCCGCCGCCCTTCTGTCGATCTCTCCCCGATACAAACCCGGGTGGAGTCCATCGAGAGGGGACAGGAGCGGACGAGCCGGGAGTTCCGGGAAGAGGCGGCCAGGAGCCGGGACGAGGCCAGCTGCCAGGCCCGCTCACTTCGCGAGGAGGTCGCCTCCACCTTCAAAGGGTTCAACGATTCCGTCTTGGCGCAGCTCACCCAGCTCATCGGGCTGGAGAAGCAGCAGCTTGACAACTTCTCGGAAAAGCTGGGCACGCTCACCAAAAGCAACGAAGACAAGATCGGCGAGCTCAAGACGACGGTCGAAGTGCGGCTCGACCGCATCCAGTCGGACAACGCCGGAAAGCTCGAGGAGATGCGGAAGACGGTGGACGAAAAGCTCCAGGGGACGCTGGAAAAAAGGCTCGGCGACTCCTTCCGCATAGTCAGCGAGCGCCTCGAGCAGGTCCACAAAGGCCTGGGGGAGATGCAAAGCCTGGCCAGCGGGGTGGGCGACTTGAAAAAGGTCCTCACCAACGTCAAATCCCGCGGCACCTGGGGAGAGGTCCAGCTGGGGAATCTTCTCGAGCAGATCCTCTCGCCCGACCAGTATGCCCAAAACGTTGCGACCAAGGAGGGATGCGCCGAGCACGTCGAGTTCGCGATCAAACTCCCGGGCCGTGACGATGACGAGCGGAAATTTGTCTGGATCCCGATTGACGCCAAGTTCCCCAAGGAGGATTACGAGCGCTTGGTCGATGCCTCCGAGAGAGGCGATCCCGCCGGCGTGGAGGAGGCCGTCCGGGGCCTCGAGACCAGGATCAAGCTCGAAGCGAAAGACATCAGGAACAAGTACATCGACCCTCCGAACACCACGGATTTCGGCGTGCTCTATCTCCCGACCGAGGGGCTCTACGCCGAGGTCCTGCGGCGGCCCGGCCTGGCTGATTTTCTCCAGAGAGAATATCGGGTCATGGTCGCGGGGCCGACAACGTTCTATGCCCTGCTCAACAGCCTCCAGATGGGCTTCAGGACTCTGGCGATTCAGAAGCGGTCGAGCGAGGTCTGGACCGTGCTGGGAGCCGTCAAGACGGAGTTCGAGAAGTTCGGCGCCGTCATGGACAAGATCCACAAGAAACTCCAGGAAGCGACGAACGAGATCGACAACGCCAAGAGGCGCGGCCGGGTCCTGGAGCGGAAGCTCCGGGATGTCCAGGAGCTTCCCGGCCCTCAGGCGCAGTCTCTCCTGGGGTTGGCTGAGGGCGCGGTCGCGGCGGCTGACGACGAATCCGGCCCCGACGAACAAGCTTAAATCCGGCCGTTAACCGAAATGCGAAGACGATGCGCTCACCAGGCCCGGTTTAAGCCTAAATCTGGACATCTTCTCCACTGCGGTCAATCCGTTCTATTGACTTCACACTTGGAGATTATTATTCTTTGGCCATGAATTGGACGGGGTCAGCGGGCCATGAAATGCCCAAAGTGTCGCGCCGATAATCCTGATACGTCCCGGTTCTGCGGGACCTGCGCCACGCAGCTCACGCCGGGCGGACAGCCTCTCCCTGCCCTGACAAAAACGCTCCAATCGCCGGTCTATGTCCTGACCGAGGACAGCCTCGTCGCCGGAAAGTACCGCATTCTCGAGGAAATCGGCCGCGGCGGCATGGGCGTTGTCTATATGGCGGAGGACACGAAACTTGCCCGCAGGGTCGCCATTAAGGTCCTGCCTGAAGCCTTCACGGCCGACCCGGAGCGGCTGGCCCGTTTCGAGCGCGAGGCCAGAGTCCTGGCCTCTCTCAATCATCCGAATATCGCCGCCATCCACGGCGTTGAAGAAGGCGACGGAAGGCGCTTGCTTGTCCTCGAGCTTGTCGAGGGCGAGACTTTAGCCGGGCGGCTGGGCCGGGGCCCCCTCTCCCTTGAAGAGACCCTGGATGTCTGCTGCCAGATCGCCGAAGGTCTCGAAGGCGCCCACGAGAAAGGCATCGTCCACCGCGACTTGAAGCCCTCGAACGTCAAGATCACTCCTGAGGGAAAGATCAAGATCCTGGATTTCGGACTGGCGAAAGCATTTCATGATCAGCTTTCCGAGGCCGACATCAGCAAATCCCCGACGATTACGGCGGATATGACGCAGCCGGGGGTGATTCTCGGCACCGCCGCTTACATGAGTCCGGAACAGGCCAAGGGGAAGCCGGTCGACAAGCGGGGGGATATCTGGGCATACGGCTGCATCCTATACGAGTGCCTGGCCGGAAAGCGCGCCTTTTCCGGCGATACGGCCACAGAAATCATTGCCGCCGTCCTCAAAGGTGAGCCGGACTGGGGTCTGCTTCCAGCCGACACGCCGGAAAACGTGTGGACTGTCCTGCGCCGGTGCTTGCAGAAGAACCCCAAGGAACGCCTGCACGATATTGCCGACGCGCGGCTCGAGATCGAAGCACCGGTCGTGTATACCTCAAAGGCGGGGCCGGCTCCCCGGCGCTCGCTCGTGTGGCTGGCGGCCTGTCTGGTCCTTGCGCTCTTGGCCGGCATTCTCATCGGCCCGGCGGTTGTGAGGTATTTCCGGCCCGACCCTTCCCCTCCGGTCATAACGGCCACCATCAAAGTCGAGCCGGGTCTCTGTCTGGACGGGATGCGCAGAGCCCTGCTTTTGCTGCGCCCGAGCCGGACGGCCGTGGCTATCTCCGGCGACGGCAGGTTCGTCGTGTACAGCGCCATCGAGGAGAATCCCGGTCCTCAGGCCAAGCCGCAGTTGTATCTGCGGAGAATGGGCCAATCGGAAGCGAAACCGATTGCCGGGACAGAAGGCGGCATAAACCCCTTCCTGTCGCCCGACAACGGTTGGGCAGGATTCTGGGCCGACGGCAAGTTGAAGAAGGTTCCGATCGAAGGCGGCATCCCGACGACTTTATGTGATGCTCTATCGCTCTATGGTGCGAATTGGGGCCGTGATAACAGCATCGTATTTGCCGATGGGGCCGCACTGGGCCTCTCGAGGGTTTCAGCCGATGGCGGGAAGCCGGAAATCTTGACCAAGCCTGACCCGAAACGAGAGGAGTCGAGCCATCGTCTGCCTTTCTGGCTCCCCAATGGGAAGGCGGTGCTGTTCACCGTAA
>Ga0315275_10004713_pt1 | contig 12807 bp, 4 predicted proteins | sample YL17G03_0_MG_FD_205557 | JGI IMG/M metagenome (GOLD analysis project Ga0315275, IMG submission 205557) | Sediment microbial communities from Yellowstone Lake, YNP, Wyoming, USA - YL17G03_0 | ecosystem: Environmental > Aquatic > Freshwater > Lake > Sediment | place: USA: Wyoming | collected... | reverse complement strand
CCGTATTCGCCGAAGCCGATGCCGCTGGCCCCGAAGTGGTCGCGCTCGGTCAGCAGGAGGTATCCGCCCGCCGCGATGGTCGTGCCGGCGGCAATGCGGTACTTCTTCAGGTCGGCGCCCGAGTCGCTCAGGTACCAGCCGCCGACGGCGACGGCCTCGCTGCTCGTGTTCTTGAGTTCCACCCAGTCGCCGCGCGGGTCGACGTTGGTGTGGGCCAGGAGTTCGTTGATGACGACCGTGTGTGGCGCCATGCCGACGTTGTTGGCTCCCGGTGTCCCGCCGGCGTACTGGCTCGGCCACCAACTCGCCTTCGCGCCCCAGGTGCCGCGGTCCGCGAGCGGGTCGACGATGCCGATGGAGAAGCCTTCGCCGTTTGACGCCGCCGGGTACCAGTCTCCGTCGTACCCGAAGTCCAGGATCGTCTCGCTGAACCTGCCTTCCAGGAGAATGTTGTCGCCGCCGTCCTTGAGGTGGCCCGTGTACTGGCCCGCGATGAGGGCGTCGGGCACCGTCGTGTACCGCGACTTGAACGCGGGTATGTTGCTCACCGCGAGGACGTAGGCGCCCGACGCCAGCGTCATGTTCGGGAAAGTGAACGTGACGCCGGCGCCGAAGTGGAAGCCGCTGATACTGAGCGACTGGGTGCCGACGTTCTTGAGTTCGATGAACTCGAAGTCCTCCGTCCCGTAGTTGCTGTTGGGCTCCGGGGCGTACGGATGGAACATCAGTTCCGTGATCCTGAGGGGCGGCGGCGTGGGAATTACGAACGTCGCCTCGTGGACCGCGCTCCAGAGTCCGGTCGAGTTGTTCTTGACGCGGGCCCGGACCAGGCGGCTCTCGTTCAGCGTAATGTTGACGTAGGATGCGGTCGAGGCGGTGGCGCTGGGCGAGATGCCGCCTCCCGGCAGGCGCGGGTCGGACCCGTCCAGCGTGTAGTAGAGCGTCGAGGTGCCGGACGAGTTCGGGTTCGTGATGCGAAGGACGGTCCCGACCGCGATGCTCCCGCCGCTGGGGTTGAACTCGGGCGCCTCGGCGTTTGCCGCGAGCGCCGGGTACATGCCGGCGCTGCGGAGGTTCGTGAGTTCGTTGGCCGTCCGCGTGGCGAAGAAGGTATTCAGTTCCCAGTCCCGCGTGGCGGCCCAGTCGCCGTCGCGGGTGAACGGCGGTTCCCGCTTGGTGTCGCCCCAGCGGGCGGACTCGCCTACGATGCCGCCGTAGATCTCGTCGACCAGGGCCTGGTAGCATGCCGTGGCCCCGCTGACGGTCAGCGCGCCGCCGCCGAAGTACAGTTTGTAGATATGGTCCCGCAGTAGGACCTGGAACTCCGCGTTGGCCCTCAGTTGCTGGAACAGCCGCGTCGGGGCTCCGTCGGTGTTGCGCCCGTCGATGTTGGCGTTCTGGTCGTGGAGGTTCCCCTCCGCGTCCCAGGAGAAGAAATGGAACTGGCCGGCGGGGACGCGCTGGCCGGCCGCGTACCAGTTGTGCCAGTCCCAGTCCCAGTTGCCGCCGTAGAAGTTCATCAGGACGTAGTCCACGAGCGCCGGCACGTCGAGGTACTGCTGGATCAGGCTGTAGTTGGCGCTCAAGGCCAGCGCGCTGGAGTTGTACGCCCCGCCGCTGATGGAGCCGGTGTTGGCCAGGTTGAACATCTCGGCCCAGCGGGTTCCGTTGCCGTCGATCCAGTCGTTGTGGAGCGCGTCGTAGTCTTCCTTCTGGCCGCCGAAGTACGACGAGGCGAACGCCCCGTCCGGCCGCTCGACGAGTTCGTAGAGCCCCCAATACATGCCGTTGATGTAAAGGTGCACGAACCGGCTGTGCGAGGCCAGCACGCCCGCGTTGAGCAGGGTCTGGCGGGACCAGGCGTCAATCAGGTACTGGGCGCCGCTGCCGCCCCAGATCCACGAGTCGTTGAAGCCGGCCCTCAGGATGATGCTGTCGAATGACTCCACGGGCGAGTCCGGGAACAACGGGTAGTCCAATTTCGTCTCGCCGTAGGCCCCCTTGAAGAGAATCCGGAACGAGTGCTTCATGTTGCCTGGGTCGCGGCCGACGCCGCCGTAGATCCGCATGCCCGCGTCCTGCTGGAACTGGTCCTTGCCGTCCGCCGTGAAGTACTCCAGCGAGCCGCCTTTCTCCAACCCGCTGGCCCAGGTGTTGGAGTAAAGGCCGCTTGCCCCGAACATGTCGTCGATGGGCATGGTGATCGACATCGAGGGCAGCGCCTTGAGGTCGTCCGCGATCTCGGCGGAATACAGGGGGCTGTTGACGATGTCGGGGTCCATCGTGTAGTCGGCGGCGACCTGTCCCCACGTGGTCGGGTATCCCGGGACGGCGTTGGTCTGCTGGAGCACGTCGGCGATGAAGAGGTACGTCTGCGTGTCGACGTTGGTGGGTTCGTAGTCGGTCTTGTAGCCGGCGGCCCGCACGACCGTCGACTCGGCGATGTGAATCGGCCCGGTGTAGACCGTGCCGGTGGTCGCCGTGGGGCGGCTCCCGTCGAGGGTGTAGCGGATCGTGGCGCCGGGCGTCGTCGTCGTGATCGCCAGGTCGAACGGGGCGTCGTAGAAGCCGCGGTCGTGGTCGAACTTCGTGTCGGCCACGTAGGCGTAGTAATTGGTCAGGTTCGGGCCGCGGGGGCTGGGCGTCGAGAAGAAGTGCAGGGCCAGCCCCTGGTAACTTACCAGGTACGGCAAGATCAGGAAGTCGGTGTCGCTCTTGCTCAGGTTCAGGCCCTGGATCGCGAGCACGTTCTGGCCGACCCGCAGGGCGTTCTTGAAGGCGGTAATGTCGATATCTTCGTAATTAAGGGCGTCGGTCTTCGAGTGCTCGGCCGTGGCCGTCGAGTTGTAGGCGACCGTCGTCGGGGCGTAGCGCTCGGCTACTTTCGTCCCGTTCAGGTACGCGACGAACCCGTCGTCGTACTTCATCTTGAGGATCAGCGACCTGTAGGCCGTGAGGTCCGTGAGGGTGAACGGAATCCTGATGTAGGCCGAGGCATTCGTGTCTTTCATCGCCAACTTGACGTTGGTATGGATGAGAGGCGTGTATACGCCGGACCCGCCGCCGCCCCCGACGGGCAGGCTCTCCACCCGCAGGCCCCCGTTGGCCGTGTCGCCGACGAGGTGGTAGTCGGTGGTGTTGAAATCGCGGTAGTTGCCCTGGGTGGCGAAGACTTCGACCTCGGCCCCGCCGTTGCCCTGGAACCAGACGAACCGCACGGGGTACTGGCCCGCCGCCGGAAAATTGTACGTGGCCCAGGTGTTGTCGGGGGCGCGGCCGCCCTGGAAATCGAACGTGCTCGAGCCGGCTTGCGTGCCGGAGTTGTAGGTCCAGGTCGTGGTCGCGCCGGTGATCGTCAGGCCGAAGCCGTCGTCGCTGTTCACGCCGAACGTGTAGAGGCCCGCCGCGGGCACGGTCAGCGTGCCGGCGGCCTCGATCACGATGTTCTCCCAGTAGGTGTACGGTGGCGCCACGCCCGGCAGGTTGCGGTTGTTCCCGAAGTACGCCGGGCCGCCGTTGTTCCAGTAGTCGATCGAGGGCGTGTTCTCGGCGTAGACGGTCTGGTCGCGCCGGGTGCCGGGCGTGCTGATCACGCTCTCGGCCTGCGAGAGGCTGTTTACGTAGAAGTTCGCCATGTACGACTTGACCGACCATCCGGCCACGGTGGACTCGTACCCCACGCCGCTCGTGCCGCGCAGCGTCCAGCCGGAGTCGTCGAAGTCCCAGTTCGTCCAGTTGGCGACCGCCCCCGTCGGAATGAGGACGTGCGTCGCGGCGTCGGGATTCACGATGGGCAGAATGTCCTGGCCGTAGCCGTAGGAGATGTCCGGGTACTGCCCCGGGAAGTGGGGCGTGAACTCCGTGGCGATGGTGGCGCCGTCAGGCTGGACGAGGGCCAGGTATTCACCGTCGGCCCCCATCTTGAAATTCGTGTGGAGTTCGGGACCGGAGAGAACGTTCTTGTCTGACGCGAACACCACCATGTAGCCGCCGGGCGCCAGGTCCGTCGAGGTGTTCGTGGCCGGGTTGTTCGCCGGGAACCGCCACTTGATCAGGTTGTCGGCGGAGTCGGTCAGGTACCAGCCGGCGAGGTGGGCGGTCGTGGCGCCGCCATTGTAGATCTCGATCCAGTCCGAGTAGGCCCCGAACTTGTCCGCGAGCGTCTTCGTGTTGTCGGCCATGAACTCATTGATGATGACATCGCCCGTCAGGAGGAGGCGGGGCTCCATCGACTCCATGATGGCAACGGCGTCCACTCGGCGTGCGGGCGATCGGCGCATCATGCCCTCCCTGGAGGTTCCCCGACGCATGACCCCGATGGGCGCAAACCCTCACCTCGCCCCCGCCCCTTGGGATGCCGGCGGAAGAGAAACACTCCGTCATTCTAACCTATTATACAGCATATTCCAGCAAAACCGCGGCGCCGTCCTGCCTATAAACCAGAAAAACCCTCGAACATCTTCCGCAAGGCTGCCGGCAGGGCCGGGGGCGGCGCTCAAGGCCCGTTCGGCCAACGCCGGGTGCCATCTGGACGACACGTGGCGGATTATGCTATGTACGTCCAGGAAATGCCCTGCCGGCGAGGTTCCGGGGGCGGTAGGAGGCGAACCACGATGGCCGAGACCCTGGCGATTCACGGCGGACCCAAGGCGGTGCCCGACGGACTCATGCGGCCATGGCCGCCCATCAGCGACGCAGACCGGCGGATGGTGCTGGCCTCGCTTGAGGGGACCGAGCATACGCATGGCCCCAACAGCCGCGTTCTGGAGACGGAGTTCGCCGCCTGGAACGGCAACCGGCACGTCCTGACGTGCAACTCCGGCACGGCGGCGCTTCACATGTGCGTGGCGGCCTGCGAGTGCGGCACGGGCGACGAGATCATCGTGCCGGCCTACACCTGGCCGTCGTCGGCCACGTGCTGCCTGCATCACAACTGCATACCTGTTTTCATCGACATCGACTGGGCGACCATGAACATCGACCCGGCGAAGATCGAGGCGGCCGTCACGCCCCGCACCCGGGCCATCATGGCCGTTCACCTGCACGGCCTGGCCGCCGACATGGACGCCATCCTGGCCGTTGCCCGAAAGCACGGCCTGCGGGTCATCGAAGACGCCTCGCAGTCGCACGGTGCGACCTATAAGGGCCGCAAGGTCGGTACGCTCGGCGATTGTGCGGCCTTCAGCACGAACCAGAACAAGTGCCTCTCCGCCGGCGAGGGCGGGTTCTTCGTCACCGACGACGCCTCGCTATTCGAGAAAGGCAAGACCCTCTGGTACTTCGGCGAGAACCGCGTGCCGAACGAGGCCGTCGAGTATCACACCTACGGCATGGGGTGGATGTACCGCAACAACGACCTGGTGGCCGCCTTCGCGCGGGCGCAACTGGCGCGCCTCGACGATTACCTCGCGCAGCAGAAGGTCAATGCCGCGCGGCTGGCCCGGTGCCTGGCCGGCGTGCCGGGGCTGATCCTGCCCGAGTCGCCGCCCGGATACAGCCATACGTATTACAACTACACCATACGGTTTGACATGGATGCCCTGGGCCGCGCCCGGGACGCCAAGGCGCTTCGCGACAGACTCCTGGCGGCCCTCCGGGCCGAGGGCGCCGACGTCGCCGTCTGGCAGGGCTGGCCCGTGCCCGAGATGACCGTCTTCCGCGCCCGCAACGCCTACGGCAAGGGCTGCCCGTGGCAGTGCCAGTACGCCGGCAAGGTCGATTACTCGGTCGGCCAGTTCCCCGTGGCCAAGCGCCACAGCGACTGGCACGTGGGTATGACGACGCCCCTGCGTTCGCCCAACGGCCCGGAGGTGGCCGAGCGCGTGGCCGATGCGTTCCGCAAGGTCCTCGCGAACCTCGATCAGGTCGATCGCATCGCATCGGGAGGCTAGCCATGCCACTCAAGGTCGGATTCGCCGAGGTCGATATCACGCCGCCGCCGGGGACGCACAAGATCGGCTGGCTCAAGACAATCGTGTCGGACTCTTGTCTCGACCCGCTCTTCGCGCGGGCCGCGGTGTTCGATTCCGGCGGGGAGCGGCTGGCTTTTCTCCAACTCGACACGCTTTTCGTGGCGGCCGATGACGTTGGCGACATCCGCCGCCGCATCGCCTCCCGCTACGCCTTCCCCGGCGCCAACGTCATGATCGCCGCCACACACAACCACGCCGGGCCGGCCGTCGCCGACTGCGGCGACGTGAAGCGCGACGCCGCCTACACCGAGTCGATGATCGAGAAGGTGGTTGGCATGTTCGGCGAGGCCCTTGCCCGCGCGCAACCGGCGGAAGTCGGCCAGGCCAGCGTCTTTGAGTTCGGCCTCACCTACAACCGCCGCGTCGTGATGCGCGACGGCACGGTCAGGTGCCAGCACACCTTCGACGACCCCGAGTCGCTGTACGTCGAGGGGCCTATCGACCCCGAGGTCGCTGTTACGGCGGCGCGCGGCCGGCGTGGCGCCTGGCTCGGGGCCATCGTCAACTTCGCCTGCCACCCGACCCACCACGGCGGCGAGACGGGCCTCTCGGCCGGGTTCCCGGGGGCCCTCGCCGCCGAGATGCGGGGGCGCGGCTTCCCCATCACCTTGTTCCTGAACGGGGCCTGCGGCAACATCATCTTCTTCGACCCCGCGCGCGGCAACCAGGGCCACACGATGGAGGAGATGGGCAAGGTGCTGGCCGACGATGCCTGCCGGGCCGTCCGGTCGATGCAGTTCGCCGACACGGTGCGCCTTCGGGCCGCCTCGCGCATGGTCTCCGTGCCGTGGCGGCGTGTCACTGAGGAAGACATCCGCGGCACGGGCCGGGGCATGGAGCGGTTCATCGACCCGGCGATCTACGACCGCTGGATTCCGCGAGTACTCGACGAGATGCGCCGCCGCCCCGCCCCCGAGGTCGAGGTCCAGGTCCTCTCGCTCGACCAGCGCGACTACGTAGCGATTCCCGCCGAGTACTTCGTGCAGAACGGCTTCTTGATCAAGGAGGGCGCCCACCCGCGTCATGCCCTGGTGGTCGAGTGCGCGAACGGCTCAATGGGCTACGTGCCGCACAGGGAGGCGTTCGCGCGCGGCGGCTACGAGACGACCTTTCCCGGCAGTTCGTTCGCCCCCGAGACGGGCGGGCTCCTGGCCGATGCCGCGGTCGAACTCATCCGGCAGGGCAGCTGAGGCACGGCAGGCGCGAAGGCCAATAGGCCGCCCCTCCCGCGGCCGTGCCACGCAACGTCTCCAGCGGGCAGGGCGCTGGAAGCGGGGCAGGGCGTGGTGGTACAATTTCCGCGGCCGGGGGGGGAGGCCGCCGCGCGGGGTGGTACAGGCGAGCGTGAACTGCTGTAGCAGTCTCTACGCAAAGTAAGGGGAACGCGATGAAGATGCTGAGGAGTGCGCGTTGGGCGATTGGCGCAGGCCTTGCCCTCATTCCGATGCTGGCGGCGATCGCCGGGGCTCTCGGCGGAGAGACCGCCGGCGCGAAGGCCGTCGGCGTCGTCAGCAACATCAAGGTGCTCTCAGACAAGGTTGAAGACGTTTCCAGCCTGGAGGCGTGGCAGAAGTCGAACATCAAGCCCGGCATGACCGACGAGCAGAAGGCCATTGCCATCTGGCGGACCGTGGTCAAGTATCGCCACCAGACCGCCCCGCCGAACGAGTTCCTCCAGAACGAGTCGAACGTGCACGACGTCATGAAGACGATACACGTGTACGGCTACGGCATGTGCTGCTGCGCGTCGGCCGACATCGAGCAACTCGGGAGGTTCATCGGCATGGAGGCGCGGGGCTGGGCGATCTACCTGCACAGCGTGCCGGAACTCTCGTACGGGGGCGCGTGGCACATGCTCGACGCGTCGCTGATGAGTTACTTCCGCAACGGCGACGGCTCGGTCGCGGGCGTGGCCGACATCACGAAGGCCGTGCAGGACTGGCTCAAGGACCACCCGGAGTACCGCCACAACGGCGGCAAACTGGGCGCGTTTGCCCAGAACGAGGGATGGAAGAAGGGGCCGGAGATGCTGGCCAAGTGCGAGTTCTACACGAAAGACGGCCCGAACTTCGCCGGCAGCCACGGCTGGGCCTCAACCATGGAGGAGTTCGACGGCAAGCATGTCCTGTACGAGTACGGATACTCGCAGGGGTACCGGCTGAATGTGCAACTCAGGGCCGGCGAGCGCCTCACGCGCAATTGGTTCAATAAGGGTCTGCATGTGAACATGGACGGTGGCGAGGCCCCCGCGGGCGTCCTCCAGGGCCGGGGCGGCATGGGCCTACAGAAGAAGTACGGCGACATCGCCCCCGGCCGCATCGGCAACGGGACGCTGGAATACGACGTGCCGCTGGCCGACGCCAGGTTCCGCGCGGGGACGCTCGCGGCCGAGAACTTGGCCGCCAGGTCCGAGGACGGCAAGGGCCCGGCCGTTCATGTCAAGGACGGGGCGGCGCCCGGCGTCCTCGTCGTCCGCATGCCCTCCAGTTACGTGTATCTGACCGGCGAACTGAATTTCAAGGCCGCCGTAGCGGCGGGGGGGAGCCTGGTCGTGAGTTTCTCGGACAACAGCGGCCTCGACTGGAAGGAAGTCGCCAACCTCCAGGCCACCGGCGAGCAGAAGGTCGACCTGAAGCCGTTCTGCTTCCGCCGCTACGATTATCGCCTCAAGTTCGAGATGAAAGGCGCGGGCACGGGCCTGGACACCCTGAAGGTGACGCACGACATCCAGCATTCGCAGGCGCCGCTGCCGGCACTCGGGCAGGGCGAGAACACGATTATCTTCAGCGCGGGGCCCGACGAAGGGACCATCGCCATCGAGGGCTGCACGAACACCGGCCGCAAGGACAAGCAACTCGTGGTCACCGACTTCCACCCCGACCGCAAGGGTGTGAAGGCCGAGAACCTCCGCGTGGCGGAGTACGGGCCGGAGGGCGGCAGCGTGACGTTCCCGGTCGAGGCGCCGGGCGACATCACGCGCATCCGTTTCGGCGGGCATTACCGCGCCCGCGACGCCCGCGAAGGCTGGGGCCTCCTGGTTTCGTTCGACGACGGCAAGACCTTCAAGGAGGTCGGCAAGATGCCCGGCCCGACGGCCGGGTCGTGCAAGTACGTGACGGCCGAGGAAGTCCCCGCCGGTTGCCGCAAGGCCCTCGTCCAGTACAGGAGCACGCCGCAGAAGAACACGCTCTGCATTTTCGACTTCCGCATCGACACCGACTATCGCGAACCCCAGGGCGGGTTCCGCCCGGTGCGGGTCACTTACGTTTGGGACGAAGACGGCGCCGAGAAACGCGACGCCCACGTGGCCAAGTCGCCGGCCGAGACCTACACGATCACGTGCGCCAAACCGCCGCTCATGAAGAGCCTGATCGTCGAACTGGCTGAGTAGGCGGCCCGAAAGCAATGCTGCGCGGCGGGCAAAGAGAGAGCGCGGCGGGCAAAGAGAGAGCGCGGCGGACAAAGGGAGAGCGCGGCGGGTCTCCCGACCCGCCGCGCGCATGCTCTACTCGACGACGGGTCCCACATCTCAGGACCGGCAGGCCACCTGAACCCGCGCCACGCTGTGCTTCGGCAGCGACACCACAAGGGCGCTGGACCCCCTGCGGCGGACCTCCATCGAATTCTCCTGGAAGTCCGATCCCGGCTGGAACCCGGACGAGGAGAGCAGGACCCCGCGGGCCTCGCCGACCGGCGCGGCGCGGGCCACCGCGATCTCGGCCTCCCGGCTCTCGTCGGGACTCTGGTTGACCAGCGTGACGGTCAACTCGCCTTTCGCGGCGCTGAACGAGGCGGCCACGTCCAGATCGCCGGCGCTGGGCGATGGCGACACGGGAACCAGGCGCCCGCCCTGATGCGGCCTGAAGAGCGCCATCACCCGGCCCAGCGGCGTCAGGCGGGCCGAGTCGGGCTCGACCAAGATCGCCCCCTCGTTGACCGGTTCGAAGAACGCGCCGATATTCACGCCGAGGTTGCCGGCCTCGCGGCAGAGCACGTTGAGCATGACCGCGCCATGAATCCCCTCCACGACCCCCGGCCGCCGGTACCAGGCGTACCAGACGTTCCACTCGTCGAAGGCGATGCCGATGTCCTTGCGGCCGCGGGGCCGCGCGCTAACCAGGTCCCGGATGTCGCGCACCGTCAGGCGGCGGTCGCCCTGCTGGCCATTCACGAGGTTGGAGCTGCGAAAGTCGCCGGGCGGCGCCGTTACGAGCCGGCGGAACTCGCGACGCCCTTCCTCGCCCCCAAAGTCCTTCACCAGCCGATAGTAGATGTGGGCCGAGATGCCGTCGAAATAGTCCTCTTCGGCGGCCAGCACCCCTTCGTACCACTCCTTCGACCAGCCGGTTGAGGCCGTCAGGTGCAGCGAGGGATCGACCTGCCTCATGGCCCGGGCGCAGGCGACCGCCATCTCGGTGTAGCCCCCCGGCGTGTTGGGGCCTTTCATGTGGCTGTAGCCCATCTCGTTGCCCAATGTCCAGTACTTCACGTTGTAAGGTTCCGGGTGGCCGCGCTCGGCCCGCACCTTGCCCCACTTCGTGTCCGGGCCGCCGTTGCAGTACTCGACCCAGGCGGCGGCTTCGTCCGGCCCTTCGAGGCCCATGTTGATCGTGATGAAAGGCTCCGCGCCCAGTTCGCGGCACAGGGCGATGAACTCATTGGTGCCGATCTCGTGGAAGTCGAACCCGTTGGTGTGCGGCAGCGTCTCGGGCGTGCTCGGCAAGGGGGCGCGCTGGTCGACCGGCAAGAGGCCGTCCTGCCAGTGGTAGTCTCCGGCGAAGTTCCCGCCCGGCCATCGCAGGATGGGAACGGAAATCTCTTTCAGGAGTTCGATCACGTCCCGCCGCATGCCCAGGTAGTGGTCCGCGGGCAGGAGCGAGACGGCTCCCACGAAGAGTGCCCCGGGCCCGTCGAAGGTGATCTCTAGGCGGGCGTCGCTTTCCGTCCGCGCCGCGGCAAAGCGGAAGGCGGCCTCGGTCCACGAGCCGGGCCGGGCGGTCACGCGGGCGACTTCGGCCTCGGCGGCCGACACCGTTACGCGCACCGCCAGGTCCCTGTCGGCCCGCAGGACCACGCGCCCTTCGTAAGCCCGGCCGCCAATCAGCACGATGCCGCGCTGGCCGATGCCGCACGGCGCGCCGCTCCGAAAAGACTCGACGCGCTGGCGCTGGCCCGGCGGCCCGACACGGGGGTGGAAATGGGTCGTGTACGCCTCGCCTTCGGTGCCGTTCCAGGCCCACGTGGCTTCCAGGAGGCGCCAACTCTCGGCCGGGCCGAGGGCGTACCAGTCGCGGGCCGCGCCGTCGCGCTGCGGCAGGCCGGCGAACTTGCGGTTCCTGATGAGTTGGGCGCTCAGGCCCTGCCACACGCAACTGCGGGTGTGCTCCAGGTTGTGGCCGAACCACAGGGGCGAGATCTCGTTGCCTTGGCGGCCTGCGTCTGCGGTGAAGGTCGTGGGCACGATAGCCTCCTCTGTCTGCGCGGCGACCGGCACGCCTGCTGCGCGGTTAGCCGCTTGACAGGCAGTCGGCCGTTCTTGTCGAAGCCTTCCGGCCCGCGGTTCCATCACATCCGGCCCGAGGCGACCTTGCGGACGTCGCCGGCGGCGGAGATGACATAGGTTGCGCCGGACCGCGGGGCGTCGAGTTCCACGGCGACGCCCTCGGCCACGCCCACGCGGACGCGCGCGTCGTCCTTGCCGAGCGACACGGCCCGGACGAGGCACCGGCCGCCGGGAAGCCTGCGGCCGCTCCAGACGGCCTCGGCATCGACGGCCTTCGGCACCGCGAAGGTCATCGCCGCGCCCTTGTCGAGGAACTCGCGGTGCGCGAGCAACTCGTCGGTGACGCTGCGGGCGTCCTCGACCGACTGGAACGAGAACTCGGCCGTCACCGTCTGGGGCGTCGTGGGGTAGCCGAGATTGAAGAGGTACAGCCCGTCCGCCCCGCGGAGCCAGACGTGCCGCACGAGTTCCCGGTAGACGTCCTGGCTCATCGGGAAGCGGTACTTCTCGTCGGGGTTGTCGACCACAAAGCGGCTGATGTACGGCATCGACAGTTTGCCGGCGATGACCTTCGCGCTCGCGCGGCTCACGATCTCCAGCAGTTGCCGGAAGTAGAACAGGTCGGCCGCCGGCTGGGTGACCTGGCGGTCCTTGAACGCGCGGGGCAGGTCGCACGTATTGGCATAGGCCGAGGGCATCTGCACGTCAAGGCCATAGCGCTTGTCCGTGCCGGAAACCTCGTCGCCGTACTCTCCCACCAGGACGCCGGGGAACATCGCCTTGACCGGCTCGGCCGCACCCTTGGTGAACAAGTCGAAGCGGAACGCGTCGGCCCACTTGCGGAAGGCGGCAAAGTCGTCCATGACGCCCGCGGGGTAGTGCTTGCGGCACTCGGCGCTTGCCCGCTGGGCCTCGTAGCAGCCGTTCCAGGGGTGCGGCAGGCACTCGTCGTCGAACCACACGGCCGCAAGGGGTATGCCGGCGTCCTTGAACGGCTGAAGTTGGCCGCGGAGCCACTCGGCCGTGAGTTTCGGATCGGCCAGGGGCAGGCACGGCCACTTGCGCATCTCGCCCCGTCGGGTGGCGTCGGGGCCTTCGCCCCAGGCGTTACAGTCGCGGTAGGCCGTGCCTTCCAGGAGGTCTACGCGCGGCAGCAGGACGTAGACGGGCCGGCCGGCCTCCTGGAGTGTCCGGGCCATCGCCATGGCGCCGGCGGGCGTCCACTCCCAGCCCATCTCGACGGTCGGCACGATGCCCCGGGCCGCCAGCGTGTCGATGTGCTTGCGCAGCGTGCCGTCGGACCGCAGTTTGACGAGGTCGTCGTTCCGCGGC
>Ga0315275_10004712_pt1 | contig 12807 bp, 11 predicted proteins | sample YL17G03_0_MG_FD_205557 | JGI IMG/M metagenome (GOLD analysis project Ga0315275, IMG submission 205557) | Sediment microbial communities from Yellowstone Lake, YNP, Wyoming, USA - YL17G03_0 | ecosystem: Environmental > Aquatic > Freshwater > Lake > Sediment | place: USA: Wyoming | collected... | reverse complement strand
CTCCGTCAGCGACAACCCGATCCGCTCGGGTCGCAGGGATGCGAACAGCTTCCGCTGCCCGGTCACGTCCCAGCCGCAGTAGCCGGGGCTGTACCGCAGAACCGCGCCGTCGGGCGCGGTCCAGCCCCGCCCGCGCAGCACGCCGTCGAACCGGCGCTCGGCCAGGCCGGCGGCCCCATCCGCCGCGACCGACGCCATCGCGTCCAGCGTGTACGCCGTCGCGAAATCCTCCGCGGCGAAACACCGCTGCAGCGCCTCGCTGATCCCCTCGCCCAGCGTCACGGCGAACAGGGCCAGATGCTCGGCCCGGCCGAGGATCTCGGCGACCGGCGAGTTGGGCTCGTTGCGTCCCTCGCCGCGGTAGACATCCGCGAACTCCGCAATGGAGGTCTCCGCGAGGACTCCGGTGGGCGCGACGTGCTCCGCGAACAACTCGGCCGCCGCGGCGCACATGCGCTCGATGTGCGCCGGCACGACGGTCCCCTCCGGAATGCCCATCTGTGACAGCACCGCCGGCCGGGCCGGTGTGACGTCTGCGTGAGCAAGCTCCAGGATCACGGCGCGAGACGCTCGTGGGGAAGCGCGTCCATCCCGAACCGCCGCGCCTCGCGCGCCATCAGCCGGGTCAGTTCCGCCTTCGCGTCGTCCGGCAGCGCCGAGGGGCGATAGCCGGCGAGCAGCCGCCCCACCTCCTCGTGCGCCCGCGCGCCGAGGGTCTTGCTTCCCTCGGCTTGCCACCGGGAGCGGTTGGCGCGGTCTATGGCGGCGCCCGGGAAGTAGTGCTCCAGCTTCAGGTAGCGCCGGGTGTGGTCGGCGATCAGCAGGTGCTTCTCCCGGAGCAGTTCCTCGAAGTGCGGGATCGCCGGGAAATCGTCCCTGGGCTCGATGCCGCGGACGAGGCGCAGCGCCAGGCCGCAGATCTCGTTGTCGAGCACCAGCTTCTCGAGGCTGAAGCAGCTCTCGAAGTCCAGCATCCCGGGACCCGACACGCTGTTGATGCCGGCGAGTGCGGCGAGGGTGGCACCCATCGACGTCTCGAGGCCTGCCTGCCCATCCAGCAGCTTGGCGTCGCTCAGCCCCATGTAGGCCTGCGTCGGCAGCCCCAGATGCTTCCCGATCTCGCTCGCGGCGCAGTCGATCATCATCGTCTCGGCCGCGCCCATCGGGGTCGTCTCGTAGCGGATGTCGAAGATGGCGGGGGACCCGCCCCAGAGCGCCGGAGCGCCCGGGCTCGTGAGCTGGCTGATCACGACGCCGCTCAGCGTCTCCGCCGTGTGCTGCACCAGTGACCCGACCAGCGTGACCGGCGCCACGAACCCGGTGAGCGGCATCGAGATGTACTCGACCGGGATGCCGTGACGCGCGCAGTCCACGAGGTTCTGGGACGTGACGTCGCTCCACTTGAGCGGCGCGGAGGGGCAGCAGGAGAAGATCGTGAGCGGCTTCGCCCTCAGTTCCTCCAAAGTGCCCCGTACCGCGACCTGGAGGTCCCGCATCACCGTGAAAGCGTCAATGGTGAACGCGCCCGTCACGACCGGCTTCTCGCCGAGGAGCAGGCTGAGGTACAGCCGGTAGCTGTCGGCGATGTTCTGCGGAACGTCGCTGGGCACGATCGCCGTGCTCTGGAACGCGATGTTCCCCAGCTGCGCGACGACCTTCGCGTATGCCACGTAGTCCGCGGTCGTCGGCGGCCGGGAGGCCAGCGTGCCGTGGTCGAGGACGCTGATCGCCGCGGAGCCCGGCGTGAAGTGGACCCGGTCCCCTTCCAGTTCGTGCGCCGTGCGCCCGAGGCTGTCGTAGAGGCGGAATCCGCGGGGTGCGGTCTTCAGCGCCCGGTCAATGACGTCCTCGGTCAGGAGGACGCGGCCCACGTCGGCCCGCACCGTGGCGCCGTGGCCGGAGAGCATCGCCACGACACCCGGATTGTGGATCTCGACCCCGAGCGTGCACAGCACGGAGCGCGCTTCGGCGACGATGCGCTCCAGGAGGGCTTTGTCCAGAAAGCTGACGGCTGGTCTCATCGGTGATTCCTCCGCACCCAAACGTAACGTCTGCCGAAGGGAGCGGCGAGCGGCAAGCAGCCGTCGGCCGTCAGCCGTCGGCCGTCAGAGGTGCGCGGCGCGATCGCCACGACCGGCACCCAGGCCGTGGACCCGCCCGAGTTCCGCGCCCGGCTCCTCGCCCACATCCCCGCTCCGGGCCAGGTGACGACCCGCTACAACGGCCGCTACGCGAGCCGCTGGAATATCCCGTTTCGTCACCCGGTCGTCAGCCGTTCGTAATGGTGTGTTGATCCGCCCGCCAGGTGCGTCTCCTATAGTGGGGCCACCACACACGACAGGAGGCGACGATGCTCTCCGTTCTCGCGGCTTCGGGCGGACCGGCGGCAAGGGACCACGCGTTCGGGTCCAACGCCGCTTCGCTGTGCATCCATGCGGCTGTGATCGCGTGTGCGGTCGCGCTCTCCGACCACGCGGCGGTGACGGATGATCTCCGGATCATCCCGACGGACGCGCTCATCTGGAATGTGCCCGACAGGGCCGCTCCGTCGCCCGCCCCACTGCCGACCGGCTCTGCACCGGGTACCGGGCTCGCGGCCTTCAACCTGACCATCCCCGTGGAGACGTATGTGGGGATTCCTCCCTCGCCCGGCATCCCTGTCGCAGACCCGGGATTGCTGTCGGTGGCGAACTGGTCTCTTGGTGCGGAGCCCGGCACGGTGGCGGCGCCGAGCGATCCGGTATCGGTCGGCGTCGTGGAGGAACTGCCGGTATTGCTCAGCTTCCCGGTCCCGCGCTACCCGGAGTTGCTCCGGCAGGCCGGTGTCGAGGGGCACGTCACGGTGGGACTGGTGCTCGACACACTGGGTCGGGCCGAGCCGGCGTCCGTGCGGGTTCTCTCGAGCACGCACCGGCTGTTCGAGCCGGCCGCGGTCCAGGTAGTGCTCGGCTCGACGTACTCGCCGGGGCGCTTGAACGGCCGCGCCGTGCGCGTGCGGATTCAGGTGCCGGTGGCGTTCGAGCTTCGCCGCCGGTAGCGGCACCGCGGCTCGCAGAACGGGCGGCGGGCCTATGACAGCGCCGCCCTGAGCGAGGCCTCTCGCCGCGCCGTGCTCCGGCTCTTCGTGCGCCGCGGCTAACCGTCCCTTCGCGCTTCGCCACGGGCGCTGCGTCGCAGAGACGGCGGCGCTCGCCGGTCGGGCGGCACGCACGGCGCCCGGCTTCGCGCCGGCGTCTCCGCAACTCGCTCCCGAGGGGCCCACGGCCGGCACGCGAGAGGGACCCGGGGGGTGCGGCGAAGCCAAGCGGCCGGAGGCGCCGAGGTCGAGGAGCCCGCCGCAATCACTGATCCGGTGAACTGGTCCCTGCGGGCCGCCAAGGAAATCCCTAACGCGCCCCGGCTCGCACCAGCGCCCGCACCGTCGCCCGCGCTCGGGACCGCGGTTTCGGCTGAACGACGATGCGCACGTCCTGACCGAGCGCGTTGAGGAAGCGGTAGAGCCGTTCCATGGAGAAGCCCGCGAGGCGGCCCCGATGCAAGTTCGACACGTCCGGTTGGGCGATGCCCAGAAGACTCGCTGCCGCCGCCTGGGCCAAGCCTCGCGCGGCGATCAAGTGCCGAATGCCACGCACCAGTTCCGCCTTGGCGAGCAGCTCCACGGCGTCCGGCCGCCCAAGATCTGCAAAGACATTATCGCCGACCTTGTAGATGGCCTCCTCTTCGTCCCCTCTCCCCGTGCTCCGGCGGGTCTTCCGCGGTGCCTCACGCATGGCGATCCTCCTGCTGCTCCAAGGCGGCGTGGTGGCGTTCGGCGCTGTGATAGCGACGCCGCACGAGATCGAGGTCACGCTTGGGTGTCGCAATCCCACGCGTGGACTTCTTCTGAAAGACATGGAGCACGTAGACCGCGTCGCGGAAGTTCACCGTGTACACCGACCGATACGTGTCGCCGTCGTGGTCTTCGACAATCTCCAGAACACCGGCTCCTCCAAAGCCCTTGAGCGGCTTCGCACTCTCGGGAGTCTCCCCGTACTGCACGTCGAGGAGCAGCGTGCCGAACGTGTCCTGGACCGGCCCCGGCAGCGCCTTGAGATCCTTCCAGCTCGACGCGATGAAGTACAAAGGCTTCCGGGTCGGCAGCGGCATGGTGCAATATAGTAGATATACTATAGGCGGTCAATCCCCGGGCAGGCACCGATGGATGCCCGTCGCCAGGAGTCGGCCGCAGCTACTGGTGCGGCGCTGGCACCGGGTCCAGCGACAAGTCGTCGATCCACGCCCTGCCGTCGCCGACGGGCGCCGGTTCATCCCCGCGCGCGCGGGGAACAGCCGATACGCCGGCACGCGGTCCGTCACACTACTCGCCGGTCCCCCTCGAACAGCAGCACCCCCTCCCGCCCGGCCTCCCGCCGCAGCTCCGGCGTGAAACCCCCGCGCCCGAACAGCGCGAGGATCTCCCGCCTGTCCCGTCGCCCCCACACCACCCGCGCCGCCGAAGCCCGGAGCCCTTCCAGGACGTTCGTCCCGAGTGGTCGTCCGCTCCACTTCACCGCGGCGAAGAGGATGGTGTTCTGCTCCTCGTTCACTCCCACGACGTCCACCTCACCGCTCGCGTCCCACCAGCGGCCAACCCGTTCCAGCCGCGCGGGCGCCGTGCCCGGCCGGCGCAGCACCTCCGCCGCGATCCGCTCGTATGCCGCTCCAGCCAGGTGCGGCAGCACCTCGCGGAAGCGCCGCAGCGCCGGCCCCGTCTCCCCCAATTCCAGGTCGCTGTGGAACGCGTGGACGCACGCGAACCACAGCGCGACGAACGGATCGGCCAGCCGGTAGAGCGACCGTTTCGAGCGCTCAGGCGCGCGCTCGGTGACCGGGACCTCGCGTTCCACCAGCTGGAGTCGCTCCAGCACGTGCAGGTACTTGTGCAGAACGTTCTTCTCCAAGCCGGTGTCGTTCACGATCTCGCCGAACCTACGCCGCCCCTGCGCGATGGCGCGCAGCACGGCGAGGTAACTCCGCGGCTCGCGCAGCTCCTCTTTGAGCAGGAACTCCACCTCGCGGAACAGGAACGCACCAGGCGCGAGCAGCCGCTCCCGCACGTTCCACTCGAGCGAGCGCGCCAGGTCGAACTGGCGGAGGTACCCGGGCATCCCGCCCAGCACCGCGTACAGCGTCGCCGTGCGCTCGAACGACCATCCCGCGGGCACGTATTCCCGCACCGCCGCGAAGTCGAACGGGCGCACCGCAAGGTCGCCGGTCCGGCGTCCGAAGAGCGGCGAGCGCGCCGAAAGGGCCTCCGACTCCATCACTGCCACCGACGAGCCGCACAGGACGAGGCAGAGCGGGAGCCGCGCCAGCGTCTCGTCCCAGCCCTTCTGGAAGAGCGAGGGCGTGGCGGCGTCGTTCTCCACCAGGTACGGGAACTCATCGAGCACCAGCACGAACCGGCCGCCACGGCGCCGCGGTCGCCCCGCGAGGCGGGTCCGCAGGAACTCGAACGCTTCCAGCCAGTTGTCGAAGCCCTTCTCCGCCACGAAGGCGTCACCGAAGTGGGTGCCGAGCCGAGCCGCCACCTCCCGGAGCTGCTCGCGCCCGGGCCGGCGATCGGCCAGGCAATAGACCGCCTGTCTACCGCGGATGAACTCCCGGAGCAGCGCCGTCTTCCCCACCCGGCGCTTGCCGTAGACCACGAGCAACTGGGCGTCCGGCGCGCGCCGCCGCGCCTGAAGCCACGCGAGTTCCGATCGCCGGTCGACGAACACCGTGCCCTCCGCGACAGAGTCTACTCGCAAGTAGTATACTCACGAGTCGACTCCCTGTCACCCGTGCCAGGGGCCGCCGTGCCCGGGCCACCGCCGGGCCCGCACCCTCACCGAACAGGCCCGCTGGAGACCGTCTGGAATGCGAAGGGGCGACCCCGCGCCGCCCCGTCACACCTGACCTCTCACCGCTGACTGCCGCCGACCGCTGAAAGGAGGGACGCGAGTGAGGCTCGGTGTTGAGGCCGGCGCCCCACTCGCGTCAGCTGCGAGGAAAGTCGAACCTGAGGCTGCGAGCCCAGGAGCGACCTGGAGGATTGCACCTATATAGACGCCCGAAAGGCCCAAAAAGTTGCAATGACGCCCCGGCACCGCCCGCAGCAGCCTGACTGCCGACGGCTGACGCTGACGGCTGACGCTGACGGCTGACGGCTGACGGCTGACGGCCTCCGTCTACGGCGTCCTCAACCAGACGGCAGCGACCACCAGCACCACCCCGGCCAGTGGCCAGAGGGGCGGTCCGAACGCTCGTTCGAATGTGCCCACGGCGACGGCGGCCGCGAACGGATAGGCAGCGAACAGCAGTGCCAGGTGGCGCCTGAACTCGCGGCCGTCCACGCGGAGCCACCCACCGCCGACGGCGACCGCCCGCTCCCCTACCAGCCGGGCGATCCCCCAGAGCGCGAGGCCTCCGAGCGCCACCACCGCCCAGCGACCGCTTTCAGGCTCGCCGAGGCGCTCATAAAGGGCCGAGAACGGTCCGCCGGCCTGCGGGAACCCTGCGGCCAGCATGAGCAGCGGGACCTGCAGCCACGACGCTGCGAAGACCTCGTAGGCGACGACGCGGAGCGCCGGAGGCGCCCCCAGTCCTTCGGCGAGGGCGTGCACCCCCAACCCGACGATCATCGCCGCCAGCGGCCCGGCGAGCAGGACTACTGTCCAGCTTGCAGCCCCGTGCACCCCGTCCAGCGACAGGTCGGCCCGGGGAAGCCAGGTGGGCAGAAGACGGATGCCGTGCCACGGGAAGCCGGCGAGCGCCCCAGCGCCGCCCTGGGCGAGCGCGGCGACGCCGAGTACGAGCCAGCCGCCGACGAGACCGGCCAGGACGGCCAAGGCGCCGAGGAGGGGGGCGGAGAGCGGTTCGCGCTGGGGCACGGCACAAAGTAGGGTGCCGGGGCCCCGCCGCCAATCGGCCGGTTCTGTGCCGGATGCCAACGCCGGGGCGGCGCAGCCCGTGGAACCCGACCCGCGAAGTCGGTATTCTTCCGGCATGGAACCCAAGCCTATCGACGTGCGGACCCGCGACAGAGAGCGTCTGCCGCCTGGACAGACGGAGACGGTGAAGTGGCCGGTGCTCCACTACGGCAACGTGCCGCGGGTGGACACCGAGCGCTGGACGTTCCGCGTCTTCGGCGAGGTCGAGCGGCCGTACGAGCTCTCGTGGGAGGAGTTCGGCGCGCTGTCCCGGCGCGAAGTGCTGTGCGACATCCACTGCGTGACGCACTGGTCGCGCTACGACAACTCCTTCTCGGGCGTGTCCGTGACGGCGCTCCTCGAGCGGGCCGGCATCCGCCCCGGTGCGACCCACGCGCTGGTGCATGCGGAACAGGACTTCACCACGAACCTTCCGCTCACCGACCTGGTCCGCGACGCGAACCTCATCGCGACGCATCACGACGGCGAGCCGCTCTCGCCGGAGCACGGCGGGCCGGCGCGGCTGGTGGTACCGCACCTCTACTTCTGGAAGTCGGCGAAGTGGGTGCGCGGCATCGAGTTGATGGAGGGCGACTTCCCCGGCTTCTGGGAGCAGAACGGCTACCACATGCGCGGCGACCCGTGGGCGGAGGAGAGGTACGGGAGGCCGGACCCGGTGCGGATGAGGCGGGGACCGAGGCGGTAAGGCCTCCGCGCGACCTGCGATACCAAGCCCCGTCGCCGAGCAGTTTCGGTGACGGGGCTCGTGGTTTCCGGTGCTACCGTGCGCCCATGGGCTCGCATCGCACGCTCAAGGCGTGGCAGCACGCCAAGATCCTCGCCGTGGACTGCGCGAAGGCCGCGCGCCGGTTCCCAGCCGAGGAACAGACGGCGTTGGCGGACCAGCTCCGGCGCGCCGCGTACGGCGCGGCGCTGAACATCGCCGAGGGCGCGGGCCGGCGCGGCGCGCGCGAGTACCGGCGCTACCTGGACACCGCCCGCTCTTCACTGGACGAGGTGGAGGCGATCCTGGAGATCGCGAAGGAACTCGGCTACGTCGAACTGACGACCTTCGCACGTCTTGAGGCCCGCCGCGACGAAGCGGCCAAGACCCTCTACGGTCTGCTGCGCGCGATCTCGCGGTCGGTCACGACAAGCGCCAAGTGATCGGTGGGCGGTGCCCAGCGGTTCTCAGTGCGCCGCCCCCATCAGCTCGAAGAACCTCCCGAACAGCCGTATCCCCTTCCACAGCTGGTCCAGGTTCAGCTTCTCGTTCGGACCGTGCAGCCCGTCGTCGGGGAGCCCGATGCCCGCCAGGAGCACCGGCGCCTTCCGCTGCTGGAGTAGCGGCACGATCGGGATGGAGCCGCCGCTGCGGATCGGCGCGATGCCCCGCTTCCAGATCTCGCGGGCGGCCTGGTCCAGCAGGCCGAACGGCTTTGAGCCGAGCGGCGCCAATACCGGGTCGCTGTAGGCGTGGATCTTCACGCTGACCTCGGCGTACCTCGGCGCGAGCCGCTTCACCGCCTTCTGGAGCAGCGCCGCCACTTCCTTGCCGCGCTGGGCCGGGACGAGGCGCAGCGTCACCTTCGCCGTCGCCTCGGCGGGGAGCACCGTCTTGTATCCCGCGCCCATGTAGCCGCCGACGATGCCGTGCACTTCGAACGTCGGCCGCGACCACACCCGCTCGAGGAACAGGAAGCCCTTCTCTCCCGTCAACGCCCTCGCACCAGCCTCCTTGCAGAACGCCGCCTCCTTGATGGGTAGGGCCTTCCAGGCCTTGAGTTCCTTCGCGCTGGGCTTCTTCACCCGCGTGTAGAGCCCGGGGATGCGGATCCTGCCGTCGGGACCTTTCAGCCGCTCGAGCAGGTGCCAGAGGGTCTCGATGGCGTTCGGTGCCGCCCCGCCGTAGAGCCCGCTGTGGAGGTCCTTCTTCAGTGTCCGCACGTGGATCTCGGCGGCCACCATCCCGCGGAGCCCCACGTCCACGCTCGGCCATCCAGGCGCCACCATGCCCACGTCGGGCACGAGCACCGCGTCGGCCTTGGTGCGGTCGGGCTGGGCCGTCAGGAAGGTCGTGAGCCCCTTGGAGCCCACTTCCTCCTCCCCCTCGATGAGGAAGCGCATGTTCACCGGCAGGCGGCCCCGGGTCGCGAGCAGCGCCTCGACCGCCGAGACGACGCAGAATACCTGCCCCTTGTCGTCGGCGGTTCCGCGGGCGTAGAGCTTGCCGTCGCGCACCGTCGGCTCGAAGGGCGGCGTGACCCACTCGGACAGCGGGTCCGTCGGCTGGACGTCGTAGTGCCCGTAGCACAGGACCGTCGGCGCACCCGGCACCTCCGGACCCACGGCCCAGATCATCGGGTGTCCCGCGGTCTCGATCGTCTCTATCCGGAAGCCGAGGCGGGCGAGCCGGTCCGCGATCCACTGGTGCGCGCGGCGGCAGTCGCCCTTGTTCTCGGGCAAGGTGCTGATGCTGGGGATCCTGAGCCAGGCGGTGAGGTCGGCGAGCAGGCGGTGCTGCTCCTTCTCGACCCAAGCGGAGAGCGTGGTTTCCATAGACGGGCAATTTAGCGAGCCGGGCGTGCAGTCCGCCAGCCGCCGCACCCGGATGCTCGTGCGGCCAGCGGGCGCCTGGCCGGCGCATCCCTGTCCGGTCGCCCGGCGCTCTTCTTGGCATCCTGGCGTGCGGCCGCTGCCCTCCTCTCACGCCCTCGCGCTCTGAGGCCTATCTTCTCACCGATGCGCCTCACCTCGTCCTTCTCCGTCTTTCGCTTCCAGCCGGGTGAGCAGGACCTCGGCAAGCCGCGCTGGCTCGCGCGGGAGGGAAAGATCGCGGCGGCGGAAGAGGAGTATCGGAAGGCGCTGGGACACAACCCGGATCTCTACGCGGGCTGGCTCGAGCTCTTCGAGTTGCTGCGGCGTGACGGACGGAGCCAGGAGGCGCTCGCACTCGCGGACGCGGCCGAGCGGCACTGGGGTCCCGACGCGGCGATGCCGCACACCCTGCACGGCGCGGCGCTGGTGGAACTCGGCCGCATCAAGGAAGGGCTTGGCGCTCTGCAGCGGGCCATCGAACTCGACGGCGCCCTGGCCATCGCCTGGCACGAGTACGGCTACGCTTCCTATCGCGCCGGCCACCCCGGCGAGGCACTGCTCGCCCTCGACCGCGCCTTCGGCCTCGAGCCCCACACCGACACCCTGATGCTGCGCGGCCGTATCCTCAGAGAGGGCGGCCGGTACGACGCTGCGGAAGTGGCGTTCGAGGCGGCCGGGCAGTCCACCGACCACGACGTGCCGCGGCGCGACGCCGAGCGGGAGGTCCTCGCCACACACCGTGCGGCCTCACTGGGCGGGAGGCGCCCGCGCGACTTCACGGACCGCGAGCGCTGGTTCGTGCGGGACGGCGGCATCCTGCTCCTCGCGCCCGGCGAGGCGGGGGCCCTTGGCGACTCGATGGCACGGGCTGTCGGCGCGCTCGGCGCGCTCGCGAAGGAACTCGCGTGGCAGCCTGCCGCCGTGGCAGGAGCGTGTGCGGACGACCGGGACCTGGCGGAGACCGTGGCTGGGATGCTCGGGACGCCGGCGCTCGGGGCCTCTGCGCTCGACCCCGCGGATGTGCCGCTCTTGGTCACCGTGCAGAACGACGGGCGCGAGGAGTGGACGAAGCAGCTCGACCGGCTGGGACGCTGGCGCAGCGGATGCAGCTTCGCGCTGCTGCAGCGGCCCGACGCTCCGAACGGGGCCGACGTAGCAGGCGTCGGGGCGGACGTCTCCCCCAACGCCCGTGACCTCACCGAGGCGCTGCGCCGTGCGCCGGAGGTCGCCGATGCGCCGGCCCCGGAAGTCCTGACCCTCGCGCGACACCCGCTCGCGGCGTGGCGGCAGCGCAGCGCCGAGCCGGCGCCGCGAGATACCCGCCCCTAGGGGCAATACTGTTCAGTTAGCTGCCATACTGCTATGTTGGGGGTCCGACAGCCACCCACGAGGGCGGAATGGCGCGGACCCCAGCAGGACTCCCCGCAGGCACCCGGCTCACGGATCATATCAGCCTGGGCGTGCTGACCGCGAGCTTCCCCATCGAGACGGTCCGCGCGGTGCTGACTGCCACCGGACGGGCGAGTCAGCGCGAGCGCGCCCTGCCGGCGCATGTGATGGTGTACTACGCGATTGCCCTGGCGCTCTATGCCGACGTTGCCACGCGTGAGGTCCTGCGGTGCCTGCTCGAGGGGGTGCGCTGGCTGGGCGATCTCGATGCCGGCCCCGAGCCCGCGGGCAAGTCGGCGATCTCGCAGGCGCGCACGCGCTTGGGCGCCGCGCCCCTTGAGGCGTTGTACCGGGCGGTCGTGGAGCCGGTGGCCGCGGAGGGGACCCCGGGCGCGTGGTACCGGGGGTGGCGCACCATGAGCCTCGACGGCACGACCCTCGATGTCGGCGACACGGCGGCGAACCGGCGGGCCTTCGGTCGACCGGGGAGCGCGCGCGGGGTGAACGCGACCGGGGCCTTTCCCCAGCTCCGCTTGGTGGGCCTGCTCGAGACGGGGACCCACGTGATCTATGGCGCCCAGCTCGGGGCCTACCGCCGGAGTGAACAAGCCTTGGCGGCCGGCGTGCTCCCGGCGCTCACGGGCGCGATGCTCTGCCTGGCGGACCGCGGCCTCCTCGGCTTCGATCTGTGGCGCACGGCGGCAGCAACCGGGGCGGCGCTGCTCTGGCGCGCCGGCGCCTCGTTCACCTTGCCCGTGCTCCAGCGCTTTCCCGACGGCTCGTATCGCAGTGTGCTGCGCTGGAACGCCTCCTGCGCGAGCCGCGACCGCACGCCGATCCCGGTACGGGTCATCGCCTACAGGCTCCCGGGGGTGCCCGCGGCCCAGGCCGCGTATCGCCTGGTCACCAACATCCTGGAGCCCCCGCGGGCACCCGCGGCGGAGCTGGCCGCGCTCTACCATGAACGCTGGGAGATGGAAACCGCGTTCGACGAGTTCAAGACGCACCTCAAAGGGGCGCAGCGGGTGCTCCGAAGCAAGACGCCGGAGTTAGTGCGGCAGGAAGCGTGGGGTTTCCTCCTGGCGCACTTCGCGATCCGCGCGCTGATGCACGAGGCCGCGCTGGGGGCGCTGCCCCGCGCGCGCGATCCCGATGCCCTCTCGTTCACCCATGCGCTGCGCGTGACCCGCCGGACGCTGCCCCATCTGGCGGCCCTTCCCCCCTCAGGACCGGGCCCGCGTCCACCGAGCCATCCTCCACGAGCTGCGCGCGGAGCCCGTCGGCTCCAGCCGCGGCCGCGTGGTACCCCGCGGCGTGAAACGCAAGATGAGTAACTTCCCGCTCCGGCCGCGACGGCGCCGACGCACCCGCCGCGTCAGCTACCACGTGTGTGTGCTTAAGTGAACCGTATTGCGCCTAGCCGTACCTTCACGGCGGGCCCATTCGCGGAGGATGCCATGCACGCTGGCTTCGGCTGTCACCTGCGTTCCCTCGCCGTGCTGGGCGTGGCCGTTGCCACGGCGTGCCACCGCGCACCACCAGCACCACCAGCACCGGCACCCGCCGCGCCAACCTCCGAGGCTGTGCTCCTCAGACTCCGCGGCCAGGTGGGTCAGGTACGGCACATCCGCACGGTGATGGACAACTACGTGCATTTCGGCGCCGGTGAGCCGCCGTCCGGCGACAGCGCGCGGCCGACCATGCGGATGATCCAGTTCGCCACGGAGACGGTGACCGCGGTCTCCGGCGATACCGTGACGGTGGTCCTCGTGACGGATTCCAGCCGGACGGCGATGACGGGCCTGCCCGTACCCAGTGCCATGCTCGACAGCCTGGACTCCCGAGGTCTGACGATGACCACGAGGATGGA
>Ga0315275_10004711_pt1 | contig 12809 bp, 12 predicted proteins | sample YL17G03_0_MG_FD_205557 | JGI IMG/M metagenome (GOLD analysis project Ga0315275, IMG submission 205557) | Sediment microbial communities from Yellowstone Lake, YNP, Wyoming, USA - YL17G03_0 | ecosystem: Environmental > Aquatic > Freshwater > Lake > Sediment | place: USA: Wyoming | collected... | reverse complement strand
CGCCCCCGGCTGACCATGCCCGGTGCCAGCGACAGACACTGGCTGGCTTCACCCCGAGCCTGCGGCTCACCGCCGCTTGCGACAGTCCTTGCTCGAAGAGCTGCGCGGCCTGCAGCCGCCGCGCCTCCAACGCCTCATAATCAACCCGCTCTCCCTTGGGCAATCCCATGCCCAGTTACTGCCATGTCTGAGCTCGAGTCTATTACTTTGTTACGCGACAGTCATTAGTGGTCTCGTATGACGAGCCACACCACCCCTTCACATGCCCGCCTCCGTACTGCGATATGTTCGTAAACTTCGACTACCCGGTCGGTGCGAATGCCTCCGATCCCCTCACCGGCAGGCCGCCCCATATTCGCGAGTGGGCGGAGGAGGCGAGACTGCCGACCGGCCGCAAGTCGCTCAGATCGCCGATGTACTTCGGCTGCAACGCCTTCGTGGACCACGAGATCGGCCGCCTGCTGGCTGCAATAGACGCTCACGCTCCCGACGCGTTGGTCATCTACACCTCTGATCACGGCGAGCCGCTCCTCAGCCACGGCCTCCCGGCGAAGGGCCCGGCCATGTATGACGAGACCACGCGGGTGCCGTTCATCGTGCGCTGGCCAGGGCGCACACCAGAGAGCACGGCGAATCCGAATCCCGTCTCGCACATCGCCCTGACCCCAACGCTTCTCGACGCCTTCGGCCTGGAGACTCCGCCCTTCCTCGAGGGCAGGAGCATGCTCGCCGCCTTCACCAACCCGGCGGCGCGGCCGAATGACGTCATCTTCGTCGAGTTCAATCGCTACGAGGTGGATCACGACTCCTGGGGCGGGTACCAGCCTATCCGCTGCGCCTTCGACGGCCGCTTCAAGCTTGCCATCAACCTGCTCTCCACCGACGAGATGTACGACCTCCAAACCGATCCCCAGGAGATGGTCAACCTGATCGAGTCAGATACGCACGCCCCGATAAGAGATCGCCTGCACGCGGCGATCCTCGACTGGATGGGGGACACCCGCGATCCGTTCCGCGGCCCGGTTTGGGAGCGTCGGCCGTGGCAGCCGAGGCGTACACTGTGCTGGCGCGGGTCGGTCAGGAATCGGAAGGACGACGGCTACGAACGACGCGTACTCGACTACCTCACAGGCCTTGAGGTCGAGCAGTGGGTCGCCGAGAGGAAACGAGGTGGCGCCTAACGCCGCCGGGTCACAGCCGCGCCGCTAGGCGACCGCGACTGCGCGGCCTGCCCGAGGCCGCCTCTTAGCGATCGGAACGAGCCAGAAGCCATTCTCAGTCAGCGCCTGCTCGAGGCAGGCCGCGGTGCCCCCCACAACCAGGTAGCCCAGTATCTCATCGGTTTCCGGACTGCGGACCTCGCACCTGACCTCTCGGGGGTGAATGCTGTTCTGTGTAGTGGCTGTCATATCCCGTCCTCTTTGGCAGCAGGCGCAATCGCGCAAGGCACCAAGTGGCTATCACCGGTAGTGCCTACCTCACAGGCCGGCGCTCCATATGTGCCGCCCTCCGAGATCAGTCCGGGATACCACTTCGAGCGCCAGAGTCGCGACGGCCACCGGCCTCCGTCAGGGCACGCCTGCCACTAGCTGGTTGGCCCGCCGGCCCGACGCGGAGAGCACTTTGTCACAGGATGCCGACAGAGCGCCCAAGGTGGCTGAAACCAGCGCCACAAGGGCCCACTTCCAGGCTAGCGCCCTCAAGGCAGGCCTGAAAGGTGCAATCTCCGGCCAGAACCGGCCCCCTTTGTGGTAGAAAACCCTAGGGCGCTATGGCATATCGGTCGTGCCTTTACTGGGCGAGCGCGGGCGCGTATGCCGACGCCTCCTGGAACATCGGAGGATCCGCAGGGAGCGCAGACTTGTGTTCGGGCGGCAACAACCCGCCTCGTGAAGGCGACGCCTTCCTGGGTACAATCTGTCGTTGGGGCGAGACTCTCCACCGCCTCATGGGACAGGCCGCAGGAACCAGCCCGCCAGCGCTGAGGCCGGCCGCCGGAGCGGTGTCGCGCTACCTGCGTGCATTGCCTGGAAGCGCGGACGCCAACGGATGATCATCCAATGAAGCTGAAAGCGAAGAAGCTGGGCGAGATACTCCTTGCGCGCGGGGTCGTCAGTGAGGGCGATCTCGAGAAGGCGCTGGCCGAGCAGCGGCAGACGAAGGGGTTCCTGGGTCAGATACTGCTCCGGCGCAACGCCATTAAGAAGAAGGATCTGGCGGAGGCGCTCGAGGACCAGCTCGCTATCCCGTCGGTGGAACTCTCGGACGTCACGATCCCGGCCGAGATGGCGAGCTTCCTGCCCGAGAACATGGTCCGCGGCTATCGCGCGGTTCCGTTCAGCGCCGAGGGCAACATCCTGTCGGTGGCGATGGCGGATCCCCTCAACCTCACCGCGATCGAGTCAATGAGGCTGGTGACGGGAATGGACGTCCGGAGCTACTTCGCTCCGGAAGAGGACGTCATGCTCAGCACCAACCAGCTCTTCGACGGTCGGGTGGCGGCCTACAAGGCCATTGAGGACACTTCGGGGATGCCCGGCGACGACGATGCCTCCGTCACCACGCGTGATCTTGAGCGCATGGTCGAAGATGCTCCGGTCGTCCGGCTGGTGGATTCCATCATCCAGGGGGCTGTCACCGGAAGCGCCAGCGACATCCACGTCGAGCCACGCGAACACGGTGTGCGCGTGCGTTACCGCGTGGACGGCATTCTCTACGACATGATGCAGATTCCGAAGCGGCTCCAGCCCGCCGTCATCTCGCGCATCAAGATCATGGCGGGCATGAACATCGCCGAGCGCCGCCTCCCCCAGGACGGCCGGATTTCGGTGAAGAGCAATGGCGGCGAGTACGACCTGCGCGTCTCGACTCTTCTCGCCGTCTTCGGCGAGAAGGTCGTTATGCGCATCCTCGACAAGTCGTCAGTGCTGCTCCAACTCGAGGATCTTGGTTTCCTTGCAGAACAGCAGAGACTCATCGAGGCCTTGATCGTGAAGCCCTACGGCATGATCCTCGCCACCGGGCCCACCGGGTCGGGCAAGACCACCGCCCTCTACACCGCCCTCAACAGAGTCAACAGCGAGGACCGGAACATCGTCACCATCGAGGACCCGGTCGAGTACCAGCTCGTCGGCATCAACCAGAGCCAGGTCAACCTGCCCGCCAACATCACCTTCGCCCGAGGTCTGCGGGCCATCCTGCGGCAGGACCCCGACGTAATCATGGTCGGCGAGATTCGCGACCTGGAGACGGCGGAGATCGCGGTCCAGGCGGCGCTGACTGGGCATCTGGTCTTCAGTTCCTTGCACACCAATGACGCGGCCTCGGCGCTGCCCCGCTTGCTCGATATGGGGGTGGAGCCGTTCCTCATCGCCTCCTCCATCATCGGCGTCATTGGACAAAGGCTCGTGCGCGTGGTATGCCGGAACTGCAAGGTCACGTACAAGCCCGAGCCCGAGGTCCTCGACCGGCTGGCAGTCCCAGCGGAGACGAGGAAGGGCGCGCTCTTCGCCCGCGGCGAGGGGTGCCAGGTGTGCAGCCAGCGCGGCTACAAGGGCCGCACCGGCGTGTACGAGATCCTGCGCATGAACGAGAACATCAAGCGGCTGGTCATGGACGGACGATCGGCCCTCGAGATACGGGACGCCGCAGTCGCCGAGGGCATGATCCTGATGCAGGACTGCGGCCTGGCGAAGGTCCTCGACGGGACCACCACCCCAGAGGAAGTGATGCGGGTGGTCTACGTCGAGGACGAGTGAGCCCTTCGGCGGAGTGGCGCAGCGAGGTCGCGGGGCGAGGGGGCCAGGCCCCGCGCTGGAAGCTATCTCAGAGACTCCGTCAGCAGGTTGGAGACAGCTCGCCTCAATCACTCACATAGCTTTGTGGAGTTTCTTGAATCACAGTAACAGCCGGTGATTCAAGAAACTCCTCGGAAGCAAGCATAGGGCTCGTTGTGAGGATTCTCGTGCATCATTGCTGTTGCAGTGATGCAAGAGGACCCGCAGGACGAACTGTAGGGAGTTAGCAGGTCATGGCGACTTTCCGGTACCGGGCGAGGGATACCGCTGGCGCTCTCGTGAGGGGGACCCTGGTGGCCGACAACGAGCGTTTGGTCAAGCTCAAGGTCACCGAAATGGGCTACTTTCCTATAGATGTCGAGGAGATCAGGGAGCGAGGCGAGAAGGCGCTCGGCGTTCTCCCCCGTCGCGTGCGGCACGACGACCTGGTGGTCTTCTCCTGGCAGTTCGCTGCAATGATCGGCGCCGGCATTCCCCTCATCCCCTGCCTGGGCGCGCTGCGCGACCAGACGGAGAGCCCCGAGCTGGCGCGCGCCATCGGCGAGATCAGACAGCGCGTGCAGGACGGTCAGTCGCTCTCCAGCTCGATGGCCCGTTTCCCTCACATCTTCTCCAACATCATGATCAGCCTCATCAGGGCCGGCGAATCGGGCGGGTTCCTCGAGCTATCGCTCCAGCGCATTGCCGTACAGATGGACAAGGACGCGGAGCTGCGTCAGAAGGTGCGATCCGCGTTCGTCTATCCGATTGTCGTCATCAGTCTCGCCGTCCTCATCGTGGCCTTCGTCCTGCTCTTCGTCATCCCGGTCTTCTCGCAGGTCTACCGGAGCGCGGGGCTCGAACTCCCGGGCACGACTCAGGCGCTGATCGGCATCTCCAATTTCATGCTGAAGTTCTGGTGGGCGGTCGCCATCGCCATAGTTGCCCTGATCTTCGGCTCGAGAGCATGGGCCCGTTCGGAGCGGGGCCGGCCGCGCGCCGACCGGCTTAAGCTCAGGATGCCGATGTTCGGCATCCTGCTCCGGAAGATCTCCATCGCCCGCTCCATCCGGGTGCTTGGGACTCTGGTCAGCACTGGTGTTCCTCTGGTGCACGCGCTGGAGGACGCAGCCCGGGTGGCCGACAACTATGTCATCGAGTCGGCGCTGCACGTCGCCATCAGGCGCGTGACCGAGGGCGACAAGCTTGCCCAGCCGCTCGAGCAGAGCGGCGAGTTCCCGGCAATGGTCATCCAGATGGTCTCGGCCGGGGAGGAGTCCGGTGACCTCGGCGGCATGATGAACAAGGTCGCCGACTTCTACGATCGCGACATCGAGTATACGGTGAAACGGCTCACCACCGCGATGGAGCCGCTGCTCACCGTCGTGCTCGGGGCCATCGTGGGCTTCGTCGCCATCGCCATGTACATGCCGATCTTCAACCTGACGGCGCTGTTGAAGCAGGGGCCAACCGCTGGCGCAGGACCCTGAGGCCTCCCAGCGCTGCCACAGGTTCGCCTGGCACCGGGCTCACTCGTAAGGCGTAGCCGGTTTGTACCACGCAAAGTCCCACTTTCGGGTAATTGCTGGTATCGGCGGGCCCAGGTAACCTGTTCTTAGTCAGTCGCTGTCGAGCGAACTAGAGCAACCAGGAATCCTGGGAAGGAGCTAAGACGATGATAGGGATGACGAGGAGAGTGCGAACGAGGCGAGGCTTCACGATGGTCGAGCTGCTGGTGGTGATCATCATCATCTCGGTGTTGGTCGCCATCGCGCTGCCGAGGTACTTCGCAGCCATCTACGCGGGTCGGGTGCGAGCGTGCCAGTCGAACTTCAAGATCGTGAACACCGCGCTCCAGGCCTACTTCGCACAGAACAAGGAGTGGCCGGACGAAGTCGCAGACATGCTGCCGAACACAGCGGACTTCGCCTTCACCACGCCGGCCGGACTAAGTGGCGGACAGCTAACCGAAGTTCCGGTCTGCCCCTTCGAGACCGCGACCAACCTCAAGCCGTACAACCTCGTGGAGGTCCACGAGGACCCGGCTGATGCCGGCACCCCGATCGTGGGGTACGTGATGGACTGGAATGGTCACTGGGCAACCGCTCAGTGGCAGAATGCCACCGAGCACGTGCCGTAGCACTCGGACTACTCAGGGAGGCGGGGCCGTGCGCCCCGCCTCCCGCTCACTGCTTCTCTGCGGGCGCTCTTATGAAGTCATGTTCCATGACCTACGCCATCATCCAAGGAGCTGCTCAGCGATGAACGGTTCGCCAGCGCAAGGCAGGTCGAGTCTGCAGGGCACGAGGGGCTTCACTCTGGTGGAGCTGCTCGTCGTACTGGTGATCATTGCGGCGCTCGTGTTGATCGCCCTGCCGCGCTATTTCGAGGCGGTCTACCGCTCCCAGGTGCGCGGCTGCCAGTCCCAGATCGAGGTCATCTCTACTGCGACGCAGGCCTTCTTCGCTCGGAACAAGCAATGGCCCTCGACGCTAGACGAGATGTGCGAGAGCACAGCCCCCAGTTGGGTGGTGGCGCCGCCGCTCCCCGAGATGCCCTTGTGCCCCTTTGGGGCGCCGTATGAACTGGTGCCCCTTCTTCGGGACGGGTCTACCGGGGGCGCGCCTAGTATCGGCAACCCCCAGGTTGGGGTTCAGGTGAACGTTCGGGACCACTTCGATGGCTCCTGGAAGACAGCCGAAAGGCACATAGACGTGAGGTAGGCGGCAGTGCCTGCCCTGAGCGGAGCCGAACGGGCCGCCGGCTGCTGACGGTCAGTGAGTGAGATGCCAATGGCGTGGGTTGATACACGAATCCGGACGAGGCGAGGACTGGGCCGCGAGCAGCGGGGCTGGACCTTCGTTGAGCTGCTGGCGGTGATCGTGCTGGCCGCCGTGCTCATGCTTATCGCCACCCTGTCGATCTACCGGGGGAAGCAAGCGGCGGACGAACTCGCTTGTCAGGACAATATGCGCGCCATCCACTCCGCGCTGGAGATATACTGGACCAAGCACAAGGACAGCGTGACAGGAGAGCACCTCTACCCGGCCAATCAGGCTGCATTCGAGGCGTTTCTGAGAGACGCGGCCTATTTCCCCAGCGAAGAGCCGCGGTGCCCGCTGGATGACACCAGGGCATACCATTACCAGTATGGCTACAACCCAGCGACGAATCCCGGGCCCGAGGGTATAACCATCACGTGTCCGGTGCCCGATTCCGGCCACGGGTCCCTATGACCCGCGGCCTTCCAGCCTCGAAGCGAGGAGGCAATGCTGTGAAGCGAGAACAACGAAACCGGAACAGGTCGGGCGGCTTCGCCTTCGTCGCCGCCCTGATGGTCGTGCTCGTCGTCGCCATCCTCCTGATGGCCGTTCTGACGATGGCCATGTCCGCGCGCCTGCTGGCCGGATCGCGGCAGGAGTACCTTCAGGCAATGTACCTAGCCGAGGCCGGCATCAACGCGCTTATCTCCGACTGGCGGGCGAGAGGCCCCAGCAACCCGCCTGCAGAGCCTTACGACGGTCAGCTCGATAACGGTCGGGCCTCCGGCAGCTACCACGTCACCTGGGACAACTACCCGGGAAGAGACGACTGGGTCGTCGTCACCTCCGTCGGCCGAGTGAACATGGGCCTGGCCGGCACCGTCTACGACCTCAGCCGGACAGTCGAGGTGCGCCTCGACAGCGACGGCGACTGGGCCTGGAACCACGTATACTACTCGGACACCGATCTCGAGGGCCAGGGGCCCCCAGAGTACGCCACCATCAACGGCAACGGCGACGTAGAGATCGGCGGCGAGGTTGGCGCGCCGGAGGACTTCGCCGACAACGAGCACGGTCCAGGTGGTAGCGAGATTCTGCCATCGCCCATGTGGGACAAGTGGCATGACTGGGTGCAGCACGACCTGAGTTGTGATCCTATCACCAAACAGCAGATACCGCGCGACACCAATGGCGACGGAACGCCCGATCCGCGCTGGCCGGACCAGGCAACGACCGGTGCGTCTCCCTCCACGAGCGTGGACGCTACAGCCGACGATCAAACGACCCACCAGACATCGGAGAAGCACATGTTCTGGTATGGGCCCTCCGGCACATCCGAGGACTACGTGGCCCACACCGCTGCCGCCCATGCCCGCTACGACCAGAACGACTTCATGCCGGACTGGTTTGGCGTCAACGACCCTTGGGCCTATATCTGCAACTCCTCTAACAAGCCGTTCACGGTCACCTTCCAGGATGGCGACTTCACCGGTAACTACTTCGTGCACGGCGACATTCACGTGAAAAGCAGGGCTCACATTCACGGCACACTCATCGCCACCGGCAGCATCTACTTCTACGGCGTTGAAGACGCCAGCATCGAACCCGAGGCGGTGAACCCCGATGCGCCGTGCGAAGAGCGCGTCTACTACCCGGCCCTCATCGCCGGCGGCGACGTTCTCGTCCGCGACCAGGGAATCGGCGATGACGACAACCGGGACCGGCTCCGCGTCTCTGGGATCATCTGGGCCGGCAGCAGCTACACCGGTCAGGCCTCCAACGTCGAAGGTTGCGTGGTCTCGCCCAACGTCACCCTTGGCGGAAACTTCCTCACCCGATATGGCATATACAGCATTGACGGGTGCGAATATGGACCCGGCGATGCGCCGCCGCCGTGGTTCCGGGAACCCGATCGCGGCGAGATGAACCCCGTGCCTCGCACCTGGCGCGAGAGGTAGCATGACCGGCAGACCCCCCAGCAAGCTGTCGGTGGAAACGAGGCCCCGCCTTCGCTCAGCCTTTGCCCCGAGCGAAGCCGAGGGGTTGGCCCACCCCTTCGACAGGCTCAGGGCAAACCCCGAGCATAGTCGAGGGGCGGGGCTCACCCTGGTCGAGGTCCTCGTTGCTCTGACACTCGTCGCCGTCGTCCTTCTCCCGGTGATGATCGGGCTCTCCCAGGCGCTGGTATCCACCAGCGAGTCCACCATCACCTCTGCCGCCACAAGCATCGCCAGGAACAAGGTCGAGCAGATCAAGGACTTGACCCGACGGCAGAGCTTCGACTTCAACTCCCTCGCCGGCCAGCCCCGGGAGTCGGCCGATCTCAAGCCCGGAGATCACTTCTTCGAGCTCGAGGTCACGGTCGAGACGGTCCGCCCAGACGACAACCAGCAGTCTGGCCTTAAGAAGGCGGTCGTCACGGTCTACCGGTTGGGCAGTAGCAATCCCTCCGCCAAGGTAACGACGTACTTCACCCCATACGGGGTCTGACCAGTGAATGCAGCGCGTGCGATGACCAATCCGAGCGCAATGCGAGTCAGGTCGGGATTCACCCTGACTGAGTTGCTGGTGTCACTCCTGGTGGGCGTTCTCGTGCTCACAGGCGTGCACAGCATCTTCATGGCCGGGATTGCGACGCAGAACACGACCAGCCTTCAGACTGAAGTGAACCGAAAGGCCCAGGTTGGGCTTGACAGCATCGTCTCGAAGCTGCGCGGCGGCTCGGGCGTCATTGACGCCTCAGCCGGCCGCGTCTGGCTCCTCGATCAGGAGGGAAGGAACTGCCGCTTCTGGGTGAGCGACGGCATGCTCCGCCGATACTGCGGAGTCAGCAACGGCAGCTACTCCGGAGGCGAGCGCATCGCCACCGATGTGAAGTCCCTCCAGTTCACCTACCGAGATCGGGCCGGCAATCCGGCGACTGCGGCCGATCTTGTCCACAGCGTCATCGTGTTGCTCGAGGTCCAACGAGCAGGTCACAACGCGCGGCTTCAGTCCACCGTCCGGCTCAGGAACAAGTAAACGGTAGTGCCGGAACCCGACGGGGTTCGGCAGGCGGAAAGGTAGCAGTATGGCAGTTCAGACGGCTCCATTCCTTAGCGTCATAGTCTCCCAGGACCGGATTACCCTGGCGGAGGCGCACTTCGTCGAGTCGGATCTTCACGTCGCTGCCCTCGGCGACATTGACGCTCCCGCGGGCGCGCTCGACGGCACTCAGCTCGCCAACGGGCAGCTCCTTGGGCAGGCGATCGGCGCCTTCCTGAGCCAGAAGCAGGTCGGCGCGAGGGACATCGCCGTCGTTCTGCCGGAGGGCAACGCGGTCACCCAGCTCATTAAGCTCCCCAGCATGCCGGCCGAGGACATGTCCGGCGCAGTGCGATCGGTCGCCGAGCGTTATGCCGTCTTCGCCGAACACGCCATCAACGTGGACTGCTGGACGGTTGAGGAGTTCGAAGAGGACGGCAATAAGATGGCGAACGTGCTGTTCGCCGCCTCTCGCTCCTCCAATGTCGAGCAGTGCCTGGAGTGCGCCCGCGCCGCCGGTATGGAGCTCATCTCGGTGGAGGCCGCCCCAGTGGCGGCCTCAAACGCCTTTCGCGATCGGCTCACACGGCAGGGCGATGTCGTTGCCCTGGCCGTTGTCGGCCAGGCCCGGACCGATGTGATGATCTTCGACCACGGCACGCTGCGGCTCTGCTACAGCGCCAATGCCGGGCTGCCCGAGCAGACCGACCAGGGCGACTGGATGACCCCGCCGCCCTCTGATTACGATCCGTTCACGCCGCCGCCCCAGCTCTCCTCCGAGCTGAACCACTGCTTCAGGTTCTTCCAGAACCAGTTCCCACGGTCGGCCGTGCAGCGTGTCATTCTAGCAGCCGACCATCCCAAGGGCGATGTGATTGCATCCCATCTCGCCGAGCAGCTCCAGCTCCCGGTGGAGCTGGCTAGGCCCGGCCCGGCCCTTCGGCTTCCGAGCGAGGTGGATGCCGAGGCGGCCGCGACCAGTCGCACCTTGACGCTCGCGCTGCTCAGGGGAAGCGCGCTATCGGTCCTCCGCCCGGGCGAGCTGCTCTTCCCCATCAACCTGATGCCCGCATCGAGCGCCATGTGGCGCCCTATCCGGCCCTACATCAGGCTCGGGGTCGCCGCCATCGCGGTCCTGCTCATCGGCACTATTGCCTGGGCGTGGTCGCTCTCGAACAAGACGGCGATGAAGGAGCGGGAGTTCACCACGCGCCAATCCGAGATAGCTAAGCTCCAGCCGGAGCTTGATGCCCTGCGCGCGGCAGAGGCGACCGAGCTCGCCCTCTATAGTGAGGTCGAGCGGCAAACCGCTCGCATCGCCCGCGAGCGCGCTGTCCACTGGTCCCAGATCCTGGTGGATGTCTCCGAGCGCATGCCGCGGGACATGTGGTTGACCCGCATCGCCTCGCCCGACAGCAGTAAGCTCAACTTGGTCGGCATCGCCACTAACAGGGAGACAATCCCTGTCGCCATCAAGGCGCTCGGCGACACACCTTATCTCGAAAACGTCCGGCTGGGGTCGCTCACCAAAGACGACGTCTATGCGCCCGGAGCGATCGTCATCCGCTACCAGATCAATGGCACGCTGCTACGGGGCATGCAGCCGCCACCGATGACAGGGATGGCGCCAGCCGCCCAGGCACAGCAGGGGCAGGAGGCCGCACAATGACGCCGCACGACAGGTTGAAGCTATACGCCCAGCTCTCTGCCGCCAGTGCCGTCGTGGTCTGGGGACTCCTCTGCTTCCTCATCGGGGTGTCTCCCAAGATAGCCAGACTACACCGGGTGCAGGGAGACCTCGCCAAGGCCAATACCCAGCTTCATGAGATGCGCAAGGAGATCGAGAACGCTGCCATTGTCGGCCAACCGGGCCCCGGTGAGTCCCGCTACGAGAAGTTCGGGATACTGGGCGCAGAAGAGGAGCAGCTCTTCCTCAGCGATCTGATTGACTTCTGCAAGGAGACCAGCAACACGCTGAACATCGTGCGGAGAGCCGATGTCGCCCGGTCGGCGGTGGAGACCGCCCAAGGTGCGCCACAGAAGACCGGGCCGACCGGTGCCCCAGTTGCCCCCACGCCGGCCCCGGGCGCTGGCGCGCCCGGCAAAGAGGGAGCCGGGCCACAGCCGATCATCGAGAAGGTGCCCCACACCGTCAACTACTCCGGCACCTTCCTCTCATCGTTCTACCTGCTGCGCAGACTTGAGTCATATCGGCGTCTGCTCACAGTCGAGCGAGTTGAGATCGCCGCCGACACGCGTGTCGGCTACCCCCGGGTGACCGGCAACATCACCATTGACCTCTACCTGGTGAAGAACCCGGGGCAGGCCCCTGAAGGCGCTGGCGGGACGCAGCCAGCGGCCCAGAGCCAGGCGGCGGAAACCGGCGGCGGAGCCGGAAGCGCGGGCGACGCATCGTAGGAAGGCAGGTCCTCATGAGACTCGACAAGAAGGACAGAACGAAGATCATTGTATTGGTCGTTGTCCTCGTAGCCGTGTGGGCGGCCATCGGCATCAGGTTCGCAGTGCTGTCGAGGAAGCACAAAGCCGACCTGGCGAGGAGTGCACAGGCCCAGACCGGGGGACGGCAGCAACCGGCGCCGTCTCCGGGCGGGCAGCTCCCTTCGGGCGGATCGCCCACACTCCGACTGGCGGGGCTGGTGGCGCCGGTACCCCCGCCTACGAACGACCCGTTCCACCCGCTCATCGCCCCGCGCACGTCCGTGGCGAGGTTGGCTCCCGAACCGTCGGCTCGAAGGCGTCAGCAGGAGCCCGAGCCCGTCCCTCCCACTCTCCCGCCGATGCCGGGCGCCGATTCGCCCGGGCGGGGCGGAGACCGCCTGCAGCTCACCGGGATTATCCAGGGCACCCCATCAACCGCGGTGCTTCGCCTCGGCGACAACCACTTCGTCGTCAAGGAGGGCGATGTCCTGGACAACTCCCTCCGCGTGCAGAAGATCACCAGAACGACAGTCATCCTGCGCGATGGACGGACAAGCTACACGCTCCGGATCGGAGGCTGAACCGGGGCGCCTGGGTGTCCTCCACAAGACATCAGCGGGCCGGGCGGAACCATAGCTTCCGCCCAGGCCCGGGTCGGAGACGCCCCCTCCGCTGGGGGAGGGGGCGTCTTCTCTGTATGCCGGGCATGTACTCGTTCTCGGAGGTGAGAGTCCTCTGCGGGCCAGGGAGTCGGCACCGTTATGCGAAGGCAAGGGCGTCGCTGCGAAGCGGGGTCTGAAAGAAGCCG
>Ga0315275_10004710_pt1 | contig 12809 bp, 16 predicted proteins | sample YL17G03_0_MG_FD_205557 | JGI IMG/M metagenome (GOLD analysis project Ga0315275, IMG submission 205557) | Sediment microbial communities from Yellowstone Lake, YNP, Wyoming, USA - YL17G03_0 | ecosystem: Environmental > Aquatic > Freshwater > Lake > Sediment | place: USA: Wyoming | collected... | reverse complement strand
GGATCCTCCATGTTCTCCAGCATGTCCTCCAGGCTTCTGCCTTCAATGCTTATCCCATGCTCCGTTATCTCAAAAGGGTAAAGGTCCAGTGGATGGTGCGTTGAGCGCATCTTCCTTATTGACAGGGCGCGAAATGCCTCAAACGGGTAGTTCGGCTTTTTCATCAGGTAAAGGACTATCACCCCGTCGACTATATGCTCCTCCAGCCCGCTTGCGGAAAGTATGTCAGATCCGTCCTTTGTATCTGATATTATCATTGCAGTGCATTTCCTTTTCTTTATCTCCCTGTCCAGGCTCACAAGCCCGTTCCTGACCTTGTAAAGGTCTGAAAAGTCAGAGAAAGAGCCCAGCAGTAGCGAATATGAATCAATCACGATCCTCTTGGCGTCAATCCTCTCTATCGAGTCCCCTATCGCCTGCTTCATCGAATCGAACTTGTATACTTCCGGTTTCAGTATGGCGATCTTCTTTTGCGCAACCAGTTCATCAATATCCCATCCAAAGGAGCGCATGTCGTTTATCATGTCTTCAGGCTCTTCCTCCAATGTGACATAGACACCTGGCTCGTTCAGGTATTTCGCGCCATGGTATATGAAATGCATCGCCAAAATGGTTTTTCCTGTTCCGCATGCCCCTGAAATAAGGTTTATTGTTCTCTTTGGAAGCCCTCCCTCAAGAAGCTTGTCGAGATTTGGGAGGCCTATCTGTGTTCTTTCGGTGGTATTGTTCTGCATATGCTATCATATGCTATGCAATATTTATAAAAACCTCCCTTGGCAGAGGTTGATCCGCATCTTCCAGGCTTCAGGCCAAAATGGATCGCCAAAAAGCATATTCTGTGTTAAAACGTGATTTTTCGACTAAAAAAACACAAACTCATCCGGCTTTTTATCGGCATCCTTTATAAACTTATCCTTTGTATACAAATCAACAAAAGGTGTATAAAATGAAAACGGCGATGATTGGAGGTAATAAGAAAGGCCAAGCAGCTCTCGACTTCATGATGACCTATGGATGGGCGATCCTTCTAGTAGTTATCATTGCAGTAGCGTTGTTTGCCATGGGAATATTCGAGCCAGCCAACTTTATAGGCAACAAGGCGGCAGGCTTCGGAGGGGTAGTACCGACAGGATGGCAATTGAACCAGGCAGGCACATTCACGATAAAAGTGACCAATACGGTTGGCAAACCAATAAGGCTTGACAGCATCAATGTCACAATCGGCTCATCAAGCGTTAATGTAGCTGTTACGAACATCACCATCCCAGTTGGGGAGGGTTCTACGCTTCTCACGAGCACAACAGGGGCATTCGGTGCGCAGGCACCCGGCGGATACACGGCAAAAGTCAGCATACAGTATACTGACCTGAACGAAGGATTCCCGTATGTCAGCAGCGGAACCATAAACGCGAAGGTTTCATAAATTCTTTGAAGCAACGGATCCGAAAGGATCCAACCAATTCTTTTTTTAATTATTTTTTCTAATTATACAATTCTTTATAATTCGTTTTGTTAAACAACAGGATCATGTCTGTTGAAAATGACATTGCTTCGCTAGCTGCGCTGAAAGCTGAAACAGATGCTCTTCTTTCCCTGCTCCTGAGCATCAGGGACGGGATATACTCCAGGAAAGAAAATGGGGAATCAGGCCTTGATTCCGATTTCCAGTTTGCCGAGTCCATGTCAAAAAGCATAACGGAGCATATGGGAAAGGTTGATGGCTTTGTCAGGGCGCACATATGTTCGCAGGACGGAATAATATTGACAAGGGGGAGCCATGCCCACGAAAAGCTCAAGGAGCTTCTTGACAAGATCCCGCGGAGGCTTCTGAAGGCCAGGAAAAGCATGGCGCGGCTGGAAAGGCATACTGCTCATTCCAACAGGCAAGCCTGAGAACCCAGATTTTTAAATCCTAAACATCCAATCCTGATCATGGAAAAGATCTACGAAAATTCCGAGACAGGATGCTGCAACAGGTTTGATCCCAAGCCATGGGACGGAAAGGAAATAGTATGGAAGGACAAGCTATTCGTTAAGGACCATGTCATAAGCATATTCCATATTCCCCTTAACTTCGGCCAGGTTGTTGTGAAGAACATGGAGAGGATAAAGTCAGCCGACGCGCTTGGGGACCAGCTCATGCTATCTGACGAGAACTCGCTTTTCGGCTCCGATATTTACATTGCCGTGAGCAAGGAAGTGCCAGGAGCCAAGACGGAAATGATTTCAGGCACATTCCTCAGCAAGGTCTTCGAGGGCCCTTACCAGAACATGGGCAGCTGGATAAAGGACATGGAAAAATACGCAGAGTCAAAGGGCAGGAAAATTGAGAAGATGTTCTTCTTCTACACAATGTGCCCAAAATGCGCAAAATTCTATGGAAAGAACTTCACTGTCATCCTGGCCAAGGTCTGAATGAAGGATGCCCTTAAGGCAAAATCCCTTTCATTCCCTTGCATCAAACGACTTGTCAAACAATCTCAGCGCATCCAGCCCCTGTTTCCTAACAGTCGAGTCAAACAAAGCCCTGTTCTCGTCGAAGATGTTTAGCATCGTCTTCACCTTGTATCCCTTGATATAGCCGAATTTCTTGAGCACTTCCGCAAGCTCCTTGGAGCTCTTTGCCTTTTCCTCAAGCGTTATCCCCTCTCCAATCGCGTCAGAAGCGGCCCTCAATGCCTTTGCGCCTGCTTCCGAACCTCTTGGATGGCCATGGACACCTCCGCCTGCCTGCATGGTGAAGTCATTCCCGAAGATTTCAAATAGCCCTTCTGTAAGCCCTGCATGCAACCCTCCTGAGGCAACCGGCATCAGCGGAGCGATCGACTTGTCGAACTTGGAAAGTTCCAAACCGCCTTCAGCTATGCTTGCCCTTATCTCATTGTTTGTTGCCAATCTTGCGAATCTCCTTATTGTGTGAGGGGCCCCGTCCATCTTCCCGACCCCGGTTCCTACATGCAGCTGGTCCAATCCGAACATCCTGTAGAATTTTGCCAGTATCCCGAAATTGTAGCCGTAGTTTCCCCTATGCAGTGCCGCGTATCCTGCCCTGTGCGCGTGCGTGAACATCCTGTATCTGTGTGCGAGGTTGACCATATGCATTGTCGCAGGCATGCCAAGGACAAACACATCCAGCATAACCATCTTCAGCCCGTGGCTGTGCAGATAGTCCAGTCTTTTCTCCATCCTTTCTATGCTTGAGTCTGAAATATTGCAGCAGTAAAGCTTCTTTTCCCCGGTTTCCAGCTCTGCCCTGTTCATCGCCTTGTTCACCAGATCTGTCCTGTCTCTCCATCTGCAGAAATCTTGGTCAACAAGGTTCTCGTCGTCCTTTACAAGATCCAATCCATTGGACAGGACCTTGTATGCGACGTCAGCGAATTCAGTTGGAGTCAACCCGACCTTAGGCTTGACAATGGTTCCGCAGTGGGGCCTCCTGCTCTTTTCAGTGCCGACGTATTTCCTTATCGCCTCTAATCCTATCGGCCCCTTGAACTGCTTTTGGTATTTTTCCGGGAAGGAAATATCCATTATATACAGCTCCTCAATCTCCAGCAACCCGTAAATGTTTCCAAGCACGCTTGCGCAGAATTGGATGACATTCTTCTGGTCAAAGTGCTCCAAAGGATAAGCTATCTTTATGAATCCGGAATTGTCCGAGGTTTTTATTATCTCGAAGACATGGGCCCTGTAATGCTTGAATATCCTTTCATTCATTGTCTTTATCTTGGTAAATGTCCCAACTGAGCTTTCAGCCGCAATCCCTTCCGCAAGCTGCTCTATGTTCATAGTCCCTTTTGCCCAAAGCAGAACGACAAAGTCATCCTTTCCAGGCTTGTATTTAGGCTCCAAATAGCTATATCCTCCATATGCCATGTTTACACCAACTGACTATCGGATCGGAGGTTTAAAAACATGAGTGTAAATTTTCATTCATATCTGTATGCCAAGCCTCTCAAACTCTGTTTTCAGCTGGCCGTAATCCCTATATAATATGGTTTTCATCCCAAGCCCCTTTGCAGGAATTATGTCGTCATCCTCCTTGTCCCCGACCATAACCGCATCCTCTGCGCTGCATCCTGATATTTTCAGAAGCTCCTCAAAGATGGCCTTTTCCGGCTTTATCACTCCAATTTCAAAAGAGAAAACAGGGAAGTCAATGTGCTTCAGCAGGTCTGATTTTTCCCTAATATGCTCAACTGAAAAAATGTTTGTGTTTGAGACCAGGCCTGTGATGTATCCATGGACCTTCAGTATGTTCAGCATGCCTATGCTGTGCTCGTAAACCGAGAAATTCGCCTCTGCTTCCTCCATTATGTCAATCACCCTTGCGACGTTCCTTTCGCTTGCTTGGGATCCCAACTTCCCCAGCAGATCCTCGGCCATCTCCTCCCTGCTGCTCCATCTTGTGGTCTGGGTGACTTCCTCATAAAGCTTCACGAAATATTTGTGCCTAAGCGTGCTTTGCTGGCAGAACTCCTGCCTTATCCTTTCGGCTGTGCTGAACGGCTTTTCCGCAAGCGTCTTCCATAGGTCAAATGCGACCAGTTTAACCATAAAGCCAATCTTTAGGATAAAGATTTAAAAGCATGAAGCGAAAGATGGAACCATGGACCTTTTGACCTATCTTTACGAGATGCAGAAAGCCTACAAGAAGGGGAAATTCAAAGACCTGAAGGAATTGACTGAGCAGATAACCAATGACCTTATCCAGGAATTCTCCACTGAAGGGGCAGAGCTCGCAATCCTTTCCTATCTCCTTTCCAAGATCCTGACGAAAAGGAGGTTTGAGGAGGAGCATGAGGACATCGTGCTTGACAAGCTGAATGAGATCTGCAAGCTAGGAAGGGGCCAGGACATTGCAAAAAGCATAAAGGAGCTCAACGATGTCGTGCTTGAGATGGAATCCCAGGACAAAAGGTATGTCATAGATATCCTTACAAAGGCAAGGATCAAGATAGCCTCCAAGCTGTATGCAAAGGGGATTTCCCTAGGAGTCGTGAGCAAGAGCTTCGGGATCCCCCAGCAGGAGATAATGTCCTATGCCGGAAAGACAATGATGTTCGACAGGCTGAAGGAGGAGATAAGCGTGAGGAAAAGGCTGAAGACGGCAGGCGTATCGCTGATGGGTGAATGAAATGAAGCAAAAAACAGTCCTCTGCGACTCCTCGGCGCTGATTTCCCTCACCAACTCATGCTTCATTGACCTGCTTTACTTTTTCACCAAGAGGTTCAGCACACAGTTCATAATAGCGCCTTCAGTGAAGAAGGAGATAATAGAAAGGCCGCTTTCCATCTCAATGAAGGCATACGAGCTTTCCGCGATGAGGATGAAAAAGGCCATTGACGACAGGGTCCTTTTCGAGGTGAACCAGGACACTTTGGAAAAGGCAAAGGAGATAATGGGCCTGGCCAACACCATGCTTTACGCAAGGTCGAAGCCGATACACCTTGTTGACCTCGGGGAGGCGGACATCATAGCGCTTGCCCAGGCAACGGAATCAGACGTGATACTGATGGACGAGAGGACGACAAGGATGCTCATCGAGGCCCCTTTCAAATTGAAGGAGCATCTGGAAAGCGAGATGGGAATAACTGTCATGGTCAACAAGAGGAGCTTTGACGATTTCAAGAGAATCGTCGAGAACATGAAAGTCATAAGGAGCGCGGAGCTTGCTTCCATAGCATACAGGTCAGGGTATTTCTCCACTTTCCAGAATCCAGGCAAGATGCTCGAGGCTTCGCTCTATTCCCTGAAATACGGCGGCTGCTCCATAGGCTTTGATGAGATAGACGAGTCGTTGGATGAGCTGAATGCCTGAAAGCATAAAGATAATGGTTGACCATAGGGAGCCTGCTGACCTAATAGGCATGATCAATGCAAAGGGCGCAAGGATTGTCGTGAAGCAGCTCAGCATCGCAGACTACATCGTTTCAGACAGGATAGCGATAGAGAGGAAAAGCAGGGGCGATTTCGAGAGCTCCTTGATAAGCGGAAGGCTGTTCGACCAGGTTTCAAAGCTGAAATCAATATATGACAGGCCAGTAATTCTCATCGAGGGAAGCGCGCCCTTTGAGAGGATAGACGACAGGGCGATCCTGGGGGCATTGGCTTCGCTGATCTCAGACAACGAGGTTTCCATAATCTTCACTAAGGACAAGGAAAGGACGGCTGAGATAGTCTTTGCGTTCGCAAGGCACGAGCAGATAACCAAGAAAAGGTATGTCAAGGAGTTCAAGGCAAAGAAGAAATTGGATGAGGGAAAGATTAAGCAGGCCATGATCGAGTCTGTTTACGGGATAGGCCCGAAAACAGCCAAGACGATCCTTGATAGGTTCCCCACCATAGAGCAGCTGGCCAAGGCGAGCAAGGCTGACATCCAGGAAACCATAGGGGAAAAGAAGGGGGAACTGCTCTGGAAAGTCCTGAACAACTAACATATTCTCCTCCGCATCAAATTCTTGGAAATATAAAAATAGGAGAAGATCGGCATAAACGCAGTGTGGTTATCCTAGTCCTTCGCAACCCCCCTGAATTTTGAGTATTCGTAAAGGCTTCTCAATGAAATAACTGCCCTTTCCGGAATGTCAAAGGTTGGGACCTTGTTCATGGAGGTTATCTTCTTGAACGCCTCGACCTCGTCCCCCCCAGGGACCACAAGGGCTACCGGCTTCCTCCAGTCATGGCCTGCCTTGACCAGCGGAGCCAATAAAGTCTCGTTTATCATCGGCGTCTGGAAAAGGACGCTCACAAGGACCATGTCAAACTCGTCGCTTTTCATGAACACGTCTATGGATTTGCTGAACCTTTCGACATCCGCGTCTGCCACAAGGTCCAGGGGATTCCCTGCAGTGGCATAGGAAGGCAGGAATGATGCTATCTCCCTTTTCAGCTTTTCTGACATCTTTGGCAGGTCCAGGTGGTTCTTTATCACTGAATCTGCCGCCATCACCCCGAATCCTCCTCCGTTGGATATTATGCCTACCCTTTTTCCCTTGGGCAGGGACTGGCTTGAGACCGAGATGAAGTCGAAAAGCTCGTTCATCGTTTCCGCCTCGATGACCTTTGCCTTCTTGAATGCGGCCCTGTATGCCATGTAGCTTCCTGCCATCGCGCCTGTATGGCTTTTCACGGCTTCCTGCGCCATGCCTCCTTCCTTGCCCGACTTCAATATTATGACCGGCTTCTTGCGGTTGGCATTCACCAGGGATTCCATGAACTTCTTTCCGTTTGAGGTCCCTTCCATATACACGACTATGGCCTTTGTTTCCGCATCATCCGCAAGGTAGTTTATGAAGTCCGCCTCATCCAAAATATAGCTGTTTCCGTATGATATGAACTTGTTTATGCCTATGCCCATGCTTGAGGCTATTGCCATCAAGGAGCTTCCCACTCCCCCGCTCTGGGTCACAAGCGAGACCCCTCCGTATCCAGGCCTCCTGAGCTTGTGTATCGGGAAGAATATCGTGTCAAGGTTCTCCCTGCTGCAGGATATGCCAAGGCAGTTTGGCCCGACCATCTTTATTCCATGCTTGTTGCAGTTCTCAATCAGCCTGTTCTTCAGGTCCTGGTTGTTGACTTCGCCAAAGCCCCCTGAAACGACAACCGCGATTTTGGTCCCCTTCTGCCCTAGTTCCTCGATTATTCCCGGGACAGTGGCAGGAGGGGTCACTATCACCGCAAGGCCTATCTTCTTTTTTATGTCCTTGATTGACTTGTAGCATTTGAGCTCCAGTATCTCGTCATGTTTTGGATTGACGGGATAGATCTCCCCCCTGTATCCAAGGCTTATCAGGTTGTTGAGAATAACGAACCCTATCTTTTCGGTGTTGTCCGAAGCGCCTATGACTGCGATGCTTTCAGGCTTGAACAAGCCATCGAGGTTTTGTGCCATGCCATATTATCTGGCGCTTTGCTTTTATAGTTTTTGATTACTCAAACTCGATTTTCCTTTTGTTGAACCTGCTCACAAGGTCGAATTCTATCTTCGTGTTTCCCTCTGTTATCCCTTCCCCGAAGTTGCCTGTTGTCATCTTCAGCACTATGGTGGCCATCTGGCCCTTTATTGCCTCCTTGGCCTCATGGCCCTTGACTTCCATGCTTACTATCTCCAGCAGCCTTTCATCCAGCTTGGTCTTCATCCTTGCCTTGAGAATTCCATCCTCCACATACCCGTCAACTATCGTCCTTCCCATGACCGAGGCGACATCCTTAACCAGAAACAATACCATGATATAGTGTTTAGGAGCACTCTTTTTATATTTTTTTGGTCAATTCGGCATTATGAATAAAAAGGTTGGCATATGCGGCTATGGCCGTTTCGGGCAGGTGATGGCAGGCCTGCTCAAGGACAGCTTCGATGTCCATGTTTCCAACAGGTCCGACAAATCCGGCCTTGCCAAGGCGCAGGGGGTCAAATTCGTTCCGCAAAAGGAGCTTCTTGGGATCTGCGATACCATCTTTTTATGCGTTCCGATATCCGAGATTGAGACTGTCCTGAAAAGCAGCAAATTCAGGGAAGATTCTACAGTAATAGACACATGCTCGGTCAAGGAATACCCTGTTGAGCTGATGATCAAATACCTTCCCATCGAGACAATGATAATCGCATCCCATCCGATGTTCGGCCCGGATTCGATAAAGGGCGGAACCTCGGGCCTGAATTTCGTGATCCACAACGTAAGATGCGGCAGGGAGAAATTCGATTCCTGGTTTTCGTTCTTCAAGGGCCTCGGCTTCAACATGGTTGATGTTTCGCCGAAGGAGCATGACAGGCTGGCAGCAAACTCCCAGGGAGTGACCCATTTCATAGGCAGGATACTGGAGAAAATGGAGATAGCCCCGACTCCCATAGACACGACAGGATTCAAGAAGCTTCTTGAGGTCAAGCAGCAGACATGCAACGACACGATGCAGCTGTTCCAGGACCTGCAAATGAAAAACAAGTTCACAAAGCACATGCGGGCAAGGTTCTATTATGCGGCAGAGTCCCTGTCAAGCGACCTTCTTCCTTTGCAGGCAAACCCGGAATTCCTGACTGTTGGGATCCAGGGCATCGAGGGATCCTACTGCGAGCAGGCATGCAGGGAGATATGCGAATCATTGGGCATCAAAAAATACGAGATAAGATACCTTGTCAAGTCACACAACGTGCTTGACCAATTGTTCTATGGCAACATAGACAGGGGAGTTGTCGCGATAGAGAACTCGACGGCAGGGGTTGTGATGGAGACAATTGAGGCCATGTCCCAATATCCCTGCAGGATAGAGAATAAGATGCCGATAAAGGTGAGCCACTGCCTGATGGCGAAAAAGGGGCAAAGGGTCGAGAACATCAGGTATGTCCATTCCCATATCCAGGGCCTGCAGCAGTGCAAGGAAACCCTCAGGAGGATCCTTCCAAACGCGAGGCAGATCGAGCAGGAGGACACCGCGCTGTCAGCGAAAAACCTCTCAGAGGGAAAATATCTTGAGAACAGCGCGGCCATCGCCTCAGAGGCTGCGGCCCAGCGCTATGGATTGGAAATACTTATGGAAGGCGTCAATGACCTCAAGGACAACTACACCGACTTCATGCTGGTAAGGAGGAAATAAGCCTCTCATTTGAATATGCTTTAATAATATTTTGTGCAAAACAATTGTGATAATATGGCTGATGAAGGAAAAGGAAAGTCTACGTGGGATTATCTGAAAGACACGTATAATTTTTTTGTGCCAAAGAAGAAGACAATAGATGCCGACAGGAAAATGAGCAAGAAGGAAAAGGAGGAGCTTGATAAGGGCATGGAGGATGTTTTCAATCAAAGGGGCAAGGAAAAGAACTGATTTCCGCATATTTATTCCTTTCGTAAATGTTTAATAATCGCTTGGCTGTAATTCCATTGTGATGATATGCCACCCCAACTAAATAACTTTGCCAAAGTCGTAAACTCCATAAATACTGAAAACCAGAAGGTCACCTTCCAGAAGGATGCGGATGGGAATTCCAGTGCAATGATCTCCCGCGTCACCGGAGACGTTGAGATGCCGATAGTCACACTTCATTCTGCAAACAACGGGAATGCGGTTGTCATTGAGAATGCGTTTGGGAAGTCTCAGCCCATGATAAGCATGCCGCAGATAAATCAATCTTTGGGCAATATGGGAGTTGTGCTGAACAAGGCAACACAGGTTGCAGGCGTCACTGAGAAGGCAGGGCCAATAGAAGAGCTAGGCCCCACAGAGAAGAACTGAAATTAAGAAATGTTTTTTAAAAGAAAATAAAAAATAAAGAAATGGAAGGAATTTACTTCCTTGCCATCTTTGCCTTGCAGACGTATCCTGCCTTGTCAAGGTAGTATAAGTATCCCTTGTCCTTGCTTACTTTCTCGGACCCTACCTTGGACTTTCTGCCCCTTTTGTTGCTCTTCATCGGAGCTTCCCAGACATATCCGTCCTTGCCTATGTAATATAGGTATCCTTCTTTCCTGGTTATTTTCTCGTTTCCGATTCTTTGTCCCATAATTTCACCGTTAATCTACTATCGACCGTCAGATATAAAAAGGAATACAGTTTTCCTCCACGGAAAACCATCGATTCTACCGATAAAGGCCTATTTTTCCCTGGAAATCCCCTCGCAAGCCATGAAAATGTTGTCGAAAAGCTCCCTTACCCTTGCCTTCGGTATCGCCGAATACGCTATCCTTATCCTTCCTTCTATCGCTATTATTCCAGTATCATATCTCTGCAGAAGCCTTTTCCTCAGCTTTTCCGCGTCGATACCCTTCAGGTCCATGCACATGAAATACCCTGAATTGAATGGAAGAGGCTCAAGGTATTTCCTGTATTTTTCCTCCTTGATGATTTTTTCCATCTCCTCGAACCTTTGCTTCAGCATTTCGTATTTCTCCTGCTTCTGCGCCTGATAACCGCTGTCCTTCAAGCAATCTGCCACCAGTGACTGGGACAGCGTGCATGAGCTTGAAACTGATCCCCTTATCGCGCCTATCGTCTTTTTCTCAAGCGCCTCGTAAAGTTCCTTTGTCCCATTTCTTGCGCCGAACGTTATGAACCCTATCCTCAATCCCCATGCGAAGTTCTCCTTTGTAGCGCCGTCGCATTTTATCGCAAGCACGTTTTCCTTTTCAATAAGCCTTGAAAATATCGATTCCTTGTCTATTCCCTCCTTGTAAACAAGGCCAAAATACGCATCGTCGCAAATCACCGCAAGTGGCTTTGTTTTTGCATTTTCCCCGATAACGTCCGCAACCTTTGCAGATTCCTCCACTGTTAAAGTATATCCAGTGGGGTTGTTCGGGAAATTTAACAATACAATCGGCCTTTGGGATTCCTTTATTGCGTTATCCAATCCCTCAACATTGAACTTATTGTCCTTGAACATCGGAAAAGTCCTTATCCTTGCCCCGAATCCGTTCTCGAAAATGAGTTTATAGTTTTCCCAGTAAAGGTCCGGCATTATCATGTCAACGCCTTTTTCTGCAAACAGGTAGGCGGCCAGCCAAATCCCGTGCGTTATCCCAGAGGTCACTATAGGATTTGAAATTTCTGTCTTTATCGAAGGATTCTTTTTGATCATTGATTCTTTCCACAATTGCCTAAGCTCAGGATCCCCGGAGGAAGGGGAATAGGAAAATGATTTGCCGGGGTTGACATTGAGCCTTTGGGCCATCAAAGGCAGGCTCATTATCTCTCCGCTGTCCTCGTTCGCTATGCCTGCAGTCGCATTTATCTTCTTGCCTTTTGCGTCAAGCGACTGCTGGACAAAACCCATCTTAGGGAAATATATCTCCTTGCCTTTTTTCGACAGCAAACCGAAGAACGGAGTCTGTTTCATCATCCTGTTCAATATCCTTGCTTCTTTTGACATCATAAATAGGGCTTCAATCGAATGGTTTTAATTGTTTTTGAATCTGGAAAATAAAGTGAGCCCATCCGGATTTGAACCGGAGATCTTTACCGTGTCAGGGTAACGTCTTACCAACTCGACTATGGGCTCTATGACTTGTCGACTTCGTGCTTGACCTTCAGCATGTAGGGCAGAGGTATTAAATCCTTTTGGCCGTTCTTGTAAAGGAATTTGGAGAACATCATCTTGTCCTGCTCGTCCGCCCTTGCGAAAATGGCATGGGAAAGGTTTGAGACAAGCATTATGTTGCCTGCGATCGTTGCCTCCTTCGACATGACTATGACGTCCATTATGTTCATCCTCTGCTGGTGCAATGCCTTGTATACTATCTCTATATCCTTCGCAATGTTGTCCCTGTCCATTGAAACCATACCTTTTGCGAACATGTTTTAAATCTTGTTTTTGTGTTTTTATATGTATATAACTGTTTTTAAACCCTTCAATGCAACATATGATAATGGAAAAAGGAGTGCAATTGCCCAAGCTGCAGCCCAGCGACCGGCTGAGGTCGTTCCTGGAAAGGAACAGGCCTTCCCAAAAAAGGATGGCAGAGCTAAGGGAAAGATACAAGGACAGGGCAGAGTCCAGGGGCGACAAGGCCTTTTGGGACAGCTATTACTCGCTTGACCTTTATCTGCTTCACGAATCCTCTGACTTTGATCTTAACCTAAGGACATTTGACGTTCTGAAGGACCTTGTCTTCCCAGATTCAAGGGTGATTGACCTTTGCTGCAGGAGCGGGTTCTTCGGGGTCTATCTCGCAAGCTCAAGGCCTGATATAATGTATATGGGAATTGACATGCATCCGGTTGCGATAGAAAAGGCAAAGGAGCTTGCCTCTGCCAACGGCCTCAGCCCGGATATCTTCATATGCGCAGACTACAGGGCAAAGGCGCGGCTGTT
>Ga0315275_10004708_pt1 | contig 12811 bp, 14 predicted proteins | sample YL17G03_0_MG_FD_205557 | JGI IMG/M metagenome (GOLD analysis project Ga0315275, IMG submission 205557) | Sediment microbial communities from Yellowstone Lake, YNP, Wyoming, USA - YL17G03_0 | ecosystem: Environmental > Aquatic > Freshwater > Lake > Sediment | place: USA: Wyoming | collected... | reverse complement strand
GTGCGGGTTGAAGGACCGCGGCTCGCTGCGCATCGTGGCCACCAGCGCGCCCCCGCGGGCGGGTAGCGTCGCCGGGACGGCCCGGGGCGCGGCGGCTGCCGCCCGGTACCACCCTCGCGGGACACTCGTCGTTGCCACGATGCCCGCAATCGCAATGCCGACCCACCATCGAGACGCTGCTCTCATGTGACAAACCTCGCGTGTAGAGTATCGGCCGGAGACTCCCTGTTCATGAGCGCACCCGCCCCCGCCGGACGGTCCGAACTCCGGCGCTCTGCCGCTGTCTAATCCGCCCCCTGGTGAGCCGTCGCTGCTCAGGATTGCGCATTACAGAGTGCGGCCGGAGATTCCGGCCGGCTGGTTTCCTGGAGGGCGTTATGAATACCATCGCTTCGGCGCGTCGGATTCTCGCGGCGGGCGCGGCGCTGCTGCTCATTCCGGCGCTGGCGGGCGCGCAGGAGCCCGTGAAGTCGTTCGACCAGCTCAACACGCGCCTCAAGGTGGGCGACACCATCTGGGTGACCGATGCCCAGGGACGCGAGGTTCAGGGGAAGATCCACAGCCTCTCCTCGGATGCGCTGACGCTCGGCGCCGAGGGCTCGAACACGTTCGCCGCCCGGGAGGTCAGTGCCATCCGCGAGCGCCGGCCCGATTCGCTGAAGAACGGCGCGCTGATCGGGCTCGGGGTGGGTGCTGGCCTCGCGCTTGTCGCGTGCTTCAGCCTCGCCGAGGGCAGCGACGATGTTGGCTGGTGCGCGGCTGTCGTCGGATTCTATGGGGCAGTAGGCGCCGGCATCGGCGCGGGCGTTGATGCCGCGATCAAGGGCCCGAGGCTGGTGATCTATCGCGGTGCGGGCACGCAGTAGGCAGCGCGCTTCTCGCTCGCGCCCGTCATCACGCCGCGCCACAAGGGCGTCGCCGTGTCGTTCTCGTTCTGAGCGCGTGCCGGGCCCGGCCGGACCTCACCGCTTTGTCACCGCACCCTCAGATTCCGTCCCCTGGAACGCTTCCTGCAGCAAGCGCCTCGGCCAGACGAAAGTGGCACCCGATCTGTGCAAACCCGAGAATTCGCGGGAAGCGCGGACCGGCCCACTGGTTGGCCGATCGGCCAAGTCCTTGGCCGATTGCCGGATAGCCCATTCAAGGGCCTTTCCCCGCCTCCTCCTGTAAGTGCCTCAATTCGATGCACTTCCGGCCCCGCGGCTCTGCCCCGTTTTCCGGCCGCTTCAGGCACCGTTTTCGCAGTGCATCCGGCTGAGCTGGAGGTGTAGCGTGCCTCAACTCGGTGAAGAACTCGATGCTGTCGGCCACTTCGAAGGTCGCAGCATGTCGCTGGCGCAAGCGGGTTCGGTGCTGCAGGTATCCCGCCGCACGGTCTGTGTCTGGGCCGTACGATGCTCGGGGCATCCGGCCCCGGGCCGTCCGATAAAACGGGCGTTCAGTTAACCTGCTGCGCGGAGAGCGAGCGGAGACCGCTCTAATGAAGAGTGTTTTATCCGCCGTGCGCAGCATGGCGGATAAAAGCAGATTGAACGAATCCGCGGGACGTGGACGGCGCTCGCTCGAAGCTATGGGGTTTGGACGCCGCGGTCCCCCGACGCATCGGGGCCACGATGAGGTGCTGGGACGGTCGAGCGCCCGGCGAGGGTGGCGATCCGACGTGGCGCGCCAGGCGGGACGGCGTGATCGTGGGCACGGAGGCAGGCTCGCGCCACGCTGGGGGTGATCGGCCCAGGCGACACGGTGGCGCGGGCGGCAGTGGCGCAGGCGATCACGAGGAATCCTCGAAGGCGGGCGTCGAGTGCATCACCGGGCGATCCGGCACGAGGGGCACGCGTGCAACGATGGCCATCGTGCCCGTGTGACCGTGTGGGCAGAGGGACCGATCGACGCCGGTGAGGGCCTGCCGTTGCTCCGCTGTGGTGTGCGTGGGCGGGGCGGGCGGGGGCGCGGCGTCGAGCAGGCGCCGGCACTGGGCTAGACGGATCTTCTTCGTGCAGTTGGCAAGAAAGCCGACGTGGCGGATGCGCGGGAAGCGTGGCGGCACGACGTGGAGCAAGAAGCGGTCGATGAAGGACTCGGCTGGCAGGGTGAGGTCGCGGATGACGCCGCCGTGTTGGCGGTCTCGATAGGTGAACGACACCTGGCCATCCGCGACCGCCGTGATGCGATGGTTCGAGATCGCCACGCGGTGGGTGTAGCGCGCGAGGTAGTCGAGGACGGTCGCGGGTCCCCCACACGGCGGCTTCGCATACACGACCCAGGCGTGGCGACGCAGGGTGTCGACCCACGCCTGAAATGCCGCCGGCGCCTCGACGGACGCGAGCGACGCCGGGAAGACCAGACGCTGTTGACGATAGGCGACCTCGAGCCGCGCGAGGAACCGCCGACCGAAGGCCCGCGACAAGGCGCGGACGGGAAAGAGAAACGTCGGGCGGGCGGAGACCCAGTGGTCGCCGTCGACGTCGAGGGCACCACCGGGGACGACGCCGTGCAGGTGGACGTGGGAGCGCAGTTGCTGATCCCACGTGTGGAGGATCGCGAGAACGCCGAGTTGCCCACCGAGATGATGTCGCGGATCGGCGCCGAAGGTGAGGAGCGTGTCGGCGACCGCCTCGAAGAGGATCTGATAGAGACACGCCTTGTTCGCCAGGATGAGCGGGTTGAGATCGTGGGGCACGGTGAAGACGGTGTGGAAGTAGTGGACGGGCAACAACTCCGCCCGTCGCGCCTCGAGCCACGTCTCCTTCGCCAGCGACTGGCACGTGGGGCAGTGGCGATTGCGGCAGGAGTCGTACGCGGGACGTTCGAAGCCGCAGTCGGTGCAGCGCTCGAGATGTCCGCCCAAGGCGGCGGTGCGACAGGTTTCAATCGCGTGCATGACGCGGCGCGCCGGCGTGGACAGGCGATGGGTCTGGCGATAGACATCGCCGTGCAGACGCGACACCTCCGCCACCTCATGGCGCGGCCGTGCGGGGGCCGGGGCCGCGGGGCCCGCCTCGTTCGTCGTCATGACGCGCCCCGGTTCAGGCGGCGGCCGGCGGCGTCGAGAGGGTCACGCGATCGAACGGACTCTGGACGGCATCGAGCGTCTTGCGCGTGACGTGGAGATAGCGGCTCGTGGTGGCCAACGACGCGTGGCCCAGCAACACCTGGATCGTCCGGAGGTCGACGCCGGTTTCCAGAAGATGGGTGGCGAAGGCGTGTCGGAGCAGGTGAATGCTGCCGGGCTTCTGGATGCCGGCGCGCGCCTTGGCCGCGGTGAAGATGTGCTGAGCGGTGCTGGGGCTCATCGGCTGGTCGCCCGCGCGCGCCGGAAAGAGCCAGCGGGTGAGCGACCGTTGCGCGCGGTAGCGGTCCAGTTCCGTGAGCAGGCGCGGGGACAGGATGGTGGAGCGGTCCGTGCGCCGCTTCCCCTGCTCGACGCGGATCATCAACCGCTCACGATCGAGGTCCGTGAGCTGGAGCCGTACGACTTCGCTGACACGGAGCCCCGCGGCGTACGTGGTCATCAGAAGCACCCGATGTGTGGGGTGGCGCGGGGTGGAGAGGAGCCGCTCGATTTCCTCCACACTCAGGATATGCGGCAGGCGTCGCGGCTTCCGACGCGAGGGCATCGCCATCGCGAGGTCGAGCCGCTTCACCGTGTGCGTGTAGAAGAAGCGGATCGCGGACGCCGCCACGCTGACCGAACTCCACGCGAGATGACGCTCCTGGGTCAGGTACAGCAGGAAGTTCTGGACCTGCGTGGGGTCGAGGGTGTCCGGCGATTGGTGGTGGTACCTGGCTAGGTCGATCAAGGTGGCGAGGTACAACTTCTGGGTGGACGCCGAGAACTCCCGCAACGACATCTCGCGCACCATGCGATCACGTAACACGCCCATGGGATGCCTCCGTGCTGAAAGGACACGCGACGCTCACCATGAGCGTCACACGGAGGGTACGGGAGCGGAGATGGGGAACGGGACGAGACGGGGTCGGTCCGGCGAGCGTCGATCACAGAGGACGAGCGACCGTAGCGTCGAGTGCGGCGAGCGGAATCCCCGCGAAGCGGGTTCGTTCAATGCTTCCTATCGTCTGCTTGTCGATGGCTAATTCCGTGACTTGCGCCACGGGCTGCTAAAGGAACGCTCGACCGTATGGTAGTCCCCTTTGGCCAGGCGGCGTCGCGCCGATCGGGAAGCGAGTACGCAAGGTGGACCCAAGGTGGAGGAGATGTGAAGAGGTGCCAGCCACGTCCGGTTCTTGCGGTGGCCGACCTGTTCGATGCATCGAGTTGGCAATGCGCGGCTTCCCAGTTGGGTCTTACGCCAAACGACATGGCCTTGCTTCCCCAACTGTTGCGTGGCCTGAGCGAGAAGGAGACTGCCATACTCCTGAGCATCAAGCGTCGCACTCTGCACGCACGAATCGAGAGGTTGCATAGACGGCTTGGAGTTCAGACGAGATGCGAGTTGATTCTGGTCGTCGTCGGGGCGCTGGTGCGAATCGCGACGGAGAAGCAAGTAGGCGGCAGCGATCTCGATCGAGCTTCAAGAACCTGGTTATCGTCCGCTACGGACTGACCCCCAATGTGCTTCCGTTGAAGCTCCGCAGTGGTCGGAAGGCCGCCACGCGGCGATGACAACGCCGTCCCATCGGCATGGTCGAAGTCGACGGGCTCGCCGAGCATCGTTCGTGGACTGCATGGCTCTTTGGACATCTGGCTCTTTAGACATCTTGCGTGTCAGCTGGTTGGGTTACAGAATCTCCGGCGGATGCCTCTGCACAATGCAGAAGACGTCGGTGCTCACGCCCTTGTGCATCCGAGTCGCATTGACATTCCAGGGGCGCACAACAACCAGAAAGGGAGGGAATAGTGAAACGCAGGGACTTCGTCAAGAACGTTGCAGTCGTCGGACTGACGGCGGCGGTCCCGAGGACTGCGAGCGCCTTCTTGTCCGCTCAGGCAACGCCGAACCTAGTTGAGCGTTACCAGTCCAAGGTTCACACACTGGAACTGGAGTGGACCTCGCGGGCCACCTGGAGACCGAGCGGCACTCCCGAAGCGCTACTGGATGGGCCGAACACCATGTGGTGGCGTCCTGGTGCTTACCGATACGACTATGTTCGAGCCGGCCTGGAATACACCGAGCTCTGCGTCGGACGGCGCTTCAAGAAGACGGTCACATTCGGTTCTGAGACGAAGACCGAGGTGGACGGGATTCTGCCTCCATCGCGGCACCCGTTCGAACTACTCCTTCGATTCCTACCGGTGCCTGACCAAAAGGCGCTGGTCCGCGCCTCCAACCCTCTTAGCGATGGTGTCCTGGTGGAACGAGGACCGTTCCGGTGGCATCTGTCTTCGGATGAATTGGTGACCTTGTTCGAAGTCGCGCCACGCGGCGGGCGAGACGGACGGTTGATCCGTTACTCGGGCTACGAGTACTTCTCCGGGATCCCACTTGCCACGCGGGTCGAGGAGTACGGTCCAAGTCGCGATTCACAGCAGTTGGTCATCGCCTATGACGTTCTCCGCGCCGCGGTGAATGAGCCTCTGAGCGTGCAACTCAAGGACTGGAGGTGAAGTATGGCCGGTGGTTTTCGCGTTCTGGCCCCTGGTAGCTTCGGAGCCTCCGCGTCGTCGTCACCTGGCACGGCAGCCGCGCAACAGCCCTGCGGGACGTTCGACACGGACGGTGACGGGTGCTACAAGGAAATGGGCGACGCCAACACGAGTTGTGGACAGTACAGCGACGCCATGGTTTGCATCACTGGCAATACTGATGTCCTCTGCACTGGCGAGATCTACCGGGGATGTCATTACGGACAGGGAGACACGGATCCAGACACCGACTACTGCTGTTCCGGGTGGATACCGTTTCTGTCTAATGACAACATCGATCACGGGAGCTGCACCATCATGGATGCTCCGTGGGGTGGCACTTGTACTACCTACAACGACTGCCCGGGGTGTTGCCACCTCTACGACTGGTATTGTGTGCCGGGCTATGACTGGTGGTGATCCCCGATACATCTATGACCGGATGCACCAGAGTTCAATCGACCTAGCCACAACTACAGAGACGACTGAGGTGTTCGGCGCGGTACTTGACCGACTACGGTGAGGCCGCCGACCGCACGGATCCCGATTGGGCCGGCGCATCGACCCGAGTTGTGGCCGGTCGACATGGTGCTTGACTACACGGCGGCTCCCTTCGTGGGGTGGCGGCATGAACGTCGAGTCGGCAATCAAGGAGCAGATAGAGAGGCTGATTGCGGAGGGGCGGTACCTCAAGGTGTACCGCCGATGTGCCCCCCCTCTGCTGCTTCGGCATGATGGTCTGGTGTTGCAGGCACGGGATCCAGTGGTGGAGGTCCTTGAGCATAGGGACGGGACAACCGCGGCCGACAGACTGCGTGCGGTTGCGACGCGGTCGCAAGAAGCGGCGCGCTTGGCGGCGGCGGACCTTTCTGCCTTGGCCGCGAAAGGGTTCTTCTCATTAGCACCTGCCTACAGGCCGCTAGCAAGGGGGATCAAGAGACCCGTCGCCGGGTGTGTGCTGATGGTGGCTCAAGCCTGCAACCTTAGGTGCAAGTACTGTTATGGAGGCGACGGTGCCTATGGTGCGGGTCAGGCGCTTCAGTCTTGGGAGGTAGCGAGGGCTGCGGTTGATCAACTCATCGCCGGCGCCGAGAAGCAGAGGGATCTGCATATCACGTTCTTCGGCGGAGAGCCGCTGTTGAACCTCGCGTTGATCAAGCGGGTCATTGCATACTGCGAGTCGCTCGAGCCTGGGAGTGGAAAGCGGTTCGTCTACAGCATAACCACCAATGGAACGTTGCTGGATGAACCGACGGTTGACTTCCTGATACAAAAAGGTGTCAGGATTCTGCTGTCGTTTGACGGCACACACAGCATTCAAGACAGCCACCGGCCTTTTGCCAGTGGTTCGGGCTCAGGTAACTCGGTTATCGCCGCCATGACGCTACTCCGGCGACGGGGCATTCCGATCAAGGCGAGGGCGACGGTTACCGACAACATGGCAAACAAGGAGACGCTCGACCAGATGGAGGTCGAGAGTCGACAGTATGGCGTCGAGTCGCTCGCATTGTCTCCGGTGGACGCCAGGATTCCCTTGCCACCGGGGATGCAGGTGTCCCAAGCCGCCGCGGACGCGCTGCAAGCGCTCATCGAAGAGCGACTCCAAAGTGACGTTAGAGCTCTCCAGACTGGTTGCACTTCGACCTCGCTCATCGATGCGTGCCGGGCTTGGCTGGGTCGACTCGTTCGCGGCCGTTCGGCTGGCATCAGGAGATGCGGGGCATGTTTTGGCATGTCGGCGGTCTCCGCTGACGGCGCCATCTTCCCTTGTCATCGTTTCGTCGGAATGGCTGAGTATCAGATCGGGCACGTCGCCGAAGGAGGCAGAAGCATCGACGCTATCCACAGGCTGTTGTCTTCCGCAGACAGGGTTCTGTCCGACCGTTGTTCAGGATGCATTGCAGCGACCCTTTGCGGCGGCGACTGTCTCTATCACCTCGCTGACGGCGCTGGGGCGTTCCGGGCTCCGGATCCTCACGAATGCGCGAGAGTACTGCGCTCTCTGGATGTGGTTGTTCAAACCCTGCCTGCGCTCGCGGAACTGCCCGGTGAGGTGGTGGGCCGGTTTCTTGCGATCCGCCGCGCCGGGGCCTCGTCATCAACCCAGGCTCCCCGTTCCGCCGTGGAATGAGGCGCCACTGGATATGAGGATCAAATGACGGGTGTTGGAATCACGTCTACCCGCCCGACTATTCTGGCTCGCTCGTTGCGCGCGCACGCCGTGATGAGCGAATGTGAACAGCTGGTTGTTGTGAAAGATGGCGCCCTCAGAGGAGTATCGTGGGCCAAGAACCGGTGCCTTGCGGCCCTCAGGCAGTGCGAACACGTGATTCTCGTCGATGAGGACGTTATTCCGATGCGCGCGGATTGGGTGCAAGTGCTGCGGGCGGCTCACCATGCGCATGGTCAGAACGTTCTCATGTGGATGGACCATCGCCATCGTGCTCGGTCAGACCACGGCGATGTGGTATCTTACGCCCGAATCAGTGGTGTCATGTTCTCGCTTCTCGCGCCGGCCATTGAAGATGTCGGCGGTTGGGACGAAGAGTATGACTACTTTTTTGCGGACTTCAACTTTGCTTCGCGGCTGGCCAACGCCGGTCACATGCCCCTTGGGCCGTCCTCACTTAAGGGCATCTGGAACTACCTCCTCGCTATCGACTTTCTGCGGTACCCTCCGGAGTGGGCTCGAGATGTCCCTTCTGCTCTTGGCACCGGACGGACCTATACTCCGTTTGAGGTTGCGGAGGCTCGGTTTCTAGTAGACAAGCACCGCGTCTACCGCTGTCCTTTCTGATACGCTTGTCCCTGCCAGTTCCGTGGCCGCTCTAAATCGTGGAGGTCGGCTGGACGTCCGGAGGCCCCCGGAAAGGAGAAAGGAATGAAAGTCGCTGTGGTCGACGGAACGCACTGGTTAGGGGTGTTGCCTATCCTGTTGGCTTGTTTCGTTTCCGCCGCCGGGTGTGGCAGGCAACTCCGTGTGCCATCTCCCGACGGGGCGTGGACCGCGACCTGCAATGAAGAGAGTATGGCAGGTGATACCAATTACGTCGTTCAGCTCGAACGGCCAGGAGCGCAGCCGAGACGCCTTTACGAGATTGGTGACGGTGATCCCTGTGACGAGATTGCTTGGTCTACCGACGGCGCGACCCTTGCAGTGCTCACGTCTCATGTGGCGAGACTCCTGTTCGTCGACGTCGACTGGGCTCTCGCGCACCCCACGGTCCAGACCGGCTCCTGGTCATGGCGGGTCGTTGATCTTGGTCCCGGACTGACGGCATCTCATGTGACGTTTGTTGGTTCGTTCGAGGTCAACGTACTGTTGCGGCGAGGAGAGACAACGTTCACGAAGAGAGTTCTGATCCCTAGACCGATCGTCACCGGTCACGGCCGCACGCAGTAGGGAGTGTCGTTTCGGCGGCGGTGCGATGGAAAGGTGAGACACTTGCGCCCTTACCGCGCAGGTGCCCGGTCGACCGGGGCACTGGGAGTAAGCTGCTTTCCGCCCCTGCACGATTGGCTGCCGGGCTTCGGCGAGCCCTCTTGCGTGAGCAACGCAGTCTTCGGACCTGTTGCTGCGAGCGCTCTTCGCTCTGGGCGCCACGCCGGGCGACGTCGCCTCGGCCATTCGGAAAAGAAGGAAGGTGGCTGTGCTTGGGCGAGCGTCCGTCCGGGCGGCGTCTGATAACGGGCGTTGTGTCAACTTGCCGAGCGGAAGGCAAGCGTAGACTGCTCTAATGCTCCCTATCGTCCGCGCGACACTCAATTGGCTCTCAGTGGCGACGCAACTCCGCACTGGTAGCACCGCTACGAGGCGGATACCTCTGCGCATCACACGCCGAGATAACTCGTCTCTGCTCGCTCAGTAATCTCTGGTAGGGAGGTCAGTATAAGAACCATCACGATTGCCCGCCTCAGAACCACAGCAGTGCTCATCGCAGTTCTCGTCGTAGGGTTCTTGCGCGCTTCGCCTGTGTCGGCGCAGTGCACATCGACTGCTACCAGTGGTGACTTGACAGTTCGGGGCAACCCGAAATACCAGGGAGGCACTACCCAGATGTATTGCTCGGGGCGGACCGTTGAGGTGGGTGTATGGATCGACGGCAACTTGCCGGATTACGGGTGTTCCGACGATGACTGTACGGATACGAGCACGACTGGAAGCGCCAGCCAGCAAGTCTGGGGCATTGCTCTCGGCACTTGGACAGGCCATTCATCACACCGCTACCACGATGGAGGCCCGTGGACAGAGCTTCCAAACCAAAGCAGGGTTTTGTACGCGGGTAAGACTCCCGAAGAAGAGTGCGTGGAAGGTGGGGGCCAGTGGGACGGGGAATATTGCGAGTACAACCAGGGCGGTAGCCCGATTATCGTCAACGTCAGTTACACTTCAAAATACAAGCTCACGTCCGCCGAGGAGGGGGTACTGTTTGATCTCGACGGCGACGGCGTACCTGAACAGATCGCTTGGACGGAGGCTGGTTCTGAGGTGGCTTTCTTGGCTCTCGATCGGAATGGTGACGGCAGAATCACCAGCGGTAGGGAACTGTTCGGCAACTACACACTTCCAGGCGCGCCGAACGGTTTCGAGGCCCTCCGGCGGCTGACCATGGAAACCAATGGGGGCGTTGAGCGCGGGTCGGTCAGCAGCGAGGATTCGATCTTTGCGCGCCTCCTTCTGTGGACCGATGCCAACCACAACGGGGTAAGTGAGAGTTCTGAGCTGAGGCCATTGGGGGACGTCGTATCCGATGTCGGGCTGGGCTATCGCATCATGCCGCGTCGCGACGGCCACGGAAACGAATTCCGGCTTCGAGGATGGGTTCATACTCGCACTGCCCCTGGCCGAAATGGGGTCAAGAGCAAGGCTGAGAACGCCGAACGCACACGCTCGATCTGGGACGTGTTCCTGGTCGTTCAGCGATAGCGCTCTGCGTAGGTGCAGGCACGGGGCACCACCCTGTCCCGTGCCTTGCGCCGTCGGATGACCGCGGCCGATCTTCACGTTGACATCCTGGACCGTCCAGCAAGACGTGGCCCCATGCTCCCTGTCGCTCCCGGAGTCTATGCTTGGTACTTTCGGGAGACCCCTCCGGCAGTTCCGATTGGGGGCTGTATCGTTCACCAAGATCTCACGCTGCTGTGCGTCGGCATCTCCCCAAAAGCGCCCCCGCGCTGGTCATCGACGCCGGCCAGCCGCAGGCCTTCAGCGCGGACCAGGTGCCGGCCATCAAGAAGCCCGGCGGGCGGTCTGTCCGCAAGGCGGCGCTCTGGGGTGCCCTGACGGGCGTTGCGGCCGGAGTGGTCCTCGTCGCGGTCGATCATCCCGGTGGCGGCAGTTGGCCGGCGCCGCCGTGCCCGCCAGCGTCCGAGCCGATGTGCAGGCTCCCGCCGCCTCCAGCGTCGGCAGCGTCGGACTGGTACCTCATCCCGGCGGGCGCGGCCCTGGGAGCCGGGCTCGGCACGCTCGTCGGCTACCTGTTTCCCGGGAAGCAGCGGGTGGTCTATCGCGCCCCCGGCGCCGCTGGCGCCTCGTCTGCTCGCTTGTCGTTCGCGCCCGTGATCACGCCGCGCCACAAGGGCGTCGCCGTGTCGTTCTCGTTCTGAGCGCGTGGCGGGCCCGACCGGACCTCACCTCTTTGTCACCGCACCCTCAGATTCCGTCCCCTGGAACGCTTCCTGCAACAAGCGCCTCGGCCAGGCGAAAGTGGCACCCGATCTGTGCAAACCCGCGAAGTCGCGGGAAGCGCGGACCGGCTCACTGGTTGGCCGATCGGCCAAGTCCTTGGCCGATTGCCGGATAGCCCATTCAAGGGCCTTTCTCCGCCTCCTCCTGTAAGTGCCTCAATTCGATGCACTTCCGGCCCCTCGGCTCTGCCCCGTTTTCCGCCCGCTTCTGGCACCGTTTTCGCAACGCATCCGGCTGAGCGGGAGGTGTAGCGTGCCTCAACTCGGTGACGAACTCGATGCCGTCGGCCACTTCGAAGGTCGCAGCATGTCGCTGGCGCAAGCGGGTTCGGTGCTGCAGGTATCCCGCCGGACGGTCTACTACCTGATCAAGGGAGGCCGCCTGCGCACCTTGCGCACCCAGATGGGGTCGCAACGGGTGCTCGTCGATTCGTTGAAGTCGTACTGGCTGGAGCGTGTCTAGGTTTCAGTCGATAGAGGGTCAGATGCTATTCACATCGAGAGCTGTGGGAGGCCACCCACGGAGGGACGTCATGAGCGGCAAGTTCACGATCGTGCGGCGGGCGTTGACGGGGTTGCTGTCGGCTGCCGTGCTCTTTGCGCTGGCGGCGCCGGCCGATGCCCAGCACCGGGCGAGGCTGTCGAAAGACCTCGCCGACCAGCTCCAGGCGCCCACGCGCGCGGCGCTGCAGGTGATTGTCGAGGGCGACAGCGCCCAGGTGCAGCGGCTCGCCCAGCGCTTCGGTCTGCGCGTCAAGAAGACGCTGGACACCGGCGCCGTGCTGGAAGGCTCGGCCAGCCAGTTCGATACCGCGGCCGGCGACCCCGAGTTTACGCACCTGTCCCTCGACACCGAGGTGCAGGGCCAGATGGCCGTCACCCGCGAGTCCATCGGCGCCTCGCTCGTCTACGGCAACTTCGTGAGAGAGGGCGGCTTCACCGGCAAGAACGTCGTGGTGGCCGTCATCGACTCCGGCGTGGACCTCACTCAGCCCGGCGTCCAGGGCAAGGTTGTCGAGAGCCGCGACTTCACCGCTACCGGCGCCGGCGACCAGTTCGGCCACGGCACCCACCTCGTCGACGTGATTGCCGGCAACGAGCTTGGCGGCAACTACGGCGGCGTGGCGCCCGACGCGCAGATTGTCTCCCTGAAGGTCCTCAAGGCCGACGGCAGCGGCGACACCAGCGACGTGATCCGCGCCCTCAACTGGGTGCGCCGCAACCGCGAGCGCCTCAACATCCGCGTCGTCAACATCTCGCTCGGACATCCCGTGTTCGAGTCGTACACCGACGATCCCCTCGCCCAGGCCGTGCAGCGCGTCATAGACGACGGCGTCATCGTCGTGGCCTCGTCCGGCAACTACGGCAAGGTGACCATCGACGGCAAGGACGTGATGGTATACGGCGGCATCTCGTCGCCGGGCAACCTGCCGGACGTGATCACCGTCGGCGCGCTGAACACCAGGGGCACCGTCGATCGCGGCGACGATAACGTGGCGACGTACAGCTCCCGGGGTCCGACGGCCATCGACAAGGTGT
>Ga0315275_10004707_pt1 | contig 12812 bp, 10 predicted proteins | sample YL17G03_0_MG_FD_205557 | JGI IMG/M metagenome (GOLD analysis project Ga0315275, IMG submission 205557) | Sediment microbial communities from Yellowstone Lake, YNP, Wyoming, USA - YL17G03_0 | ecosystem: Environmental > Aquatic > Freshwater > Lake > Sediment | place: USA: Wyoming | collected... | reverse complement strand
AGCCCATAGATTTTATTGGCACCTGGGACGGCCAGGGGGTTTACTACCGGAACTCGGAGACGGGCGCCTGGGTTAAGCTGGCCACGCCGGCGACGCTGATCACCGCCGGCGACCTGGATGGCGACGGCATTGATGACCTGATCGGTATCTGGCCGGGCCAGGGGGGTGTCTGGGTCAAATACTCCGATACCGGCAGCTGGGCGAAGTTGTCGAGCACGGCGCGCGACATTGCTACAGGCGACATGAACGGCGACGGCCGGGACGATTTGGTCGCCACCTGGGACGGGCAGGGGGTATACTACCGGAATTCGATTGGCGGCGCTTGGGTGAAAATGGCCACCCCGGCCACGCAGGTTACGGCCGGTGACCTGGACGGTGACGGCAAGGATGACCCGATCGGCATCTGGCCGGGCCAGGGCGGCGTCTGGGTCAAATACTCCCAATCCGGCGCCTGGGCGAAGTTATCGACCACGGCGGTCGACATTGCTTGCGGCGACATGAACGGCGACGGCCGGGACGATCTTTTGGCCACCTGGGACGGCCAGGGGGTTTACTATCGGAACTCGATAAACGGAGCTTGGGTTAAGATGGCCTCTCCGGCGACAATGATCACGGCCGGGGACCTGGACGGCGACGGCAAGGCGGATGTGATCGGCATCTGGCCGGGCCAGGGCGGCGTCTGGGTCAAATACTCCCAAACCGGCAGCTGGGCGAAGCTGTCGACCACGGCGCGCCATATTGCCGCGGGACTGATGAGAGAGGGAGCCGGGGCGGCGGAGGTATTGGCAGAGCCTATCGGAGGTTTTGCCGAAGGTCCTAGTATCTTTGGATATCAGGATCTGTCGGAAGCGGGGCCCGGGGGTTTGCGCTTCCTGTGCCGGGAGGAGGAGAACCTCATCCCCCTGGAGGACCGGGAGTCTGCTTTGCGGAGAATGCCTGGTCCCGATGAATACGGTTTCCAATGTCTTGAGCAGGAAAACCTGCTCCCTGGCTCGGGAACCACAAAAGAGCCGGAGGGCAAGAAATAGCGCAAACAGCCATAACCCGATGCGCCCGCAGGGGCGGTGCGTTTAACTTGAACCGCCGCCACCCTCGCTTCTATGCACAGGGGATCAGCGTTCCTAGGGGTTGAAGACTACGGCGCGATTGGGGGCGTCGGGGTCTTCCCCTCGATCGAGTCTTATGTCCGGCTTACGGCCTGCCATGTGCTCGGTTATGCCAGGGACAGAATCCTTAGCTCGATCAAATCCCGCGGATCGACGACTCGCGTCTCGCCGGGATCTTCGCCCGCGAGGTGCTGGCCGATCTTGTCCGCAAGGAGCTGCTGAGCCCGGAATGGGCCGAGTGGATCCTCTCCTGGCGGTACTCCGGCTTCAACGTCCACAGCCTGGTGCGGACCAAGACGAAGCCGGAGGCCGAACGGGTGGCGAAGTACATGATCCGACGGCTCCTGGCTTTGGAGCGCCTCTTTTTCCTGGAGCAGGAAGGCAAGGTTGGTTACCGGTCCAGCCAGGACGGCACGGAGCAGGAGACGATGGATTATCTGGAGTTCAATGCCCGGGTGACCTCGCACATTCCCGACAAGGGCTAAGTGGCGGTGATTGACAGCGCCACCCGGCCGGCCATATACTTCCGGCATGGATAGGCGGGGGGATTCATCGCCGAGAGGGGGAATTCAACACGCCATGGAAAAACTAATTTCTTATCCTTATTTGAAGCTTTACGGCCCCGATCACGTTCTGGCTGGAGCTTCGGGACGAATGTTTATACAAGAACGCTGTCTATCGGTCGAAGAAATTGCGGCGCATCTGGGCGTCAATTGGGACACCATCTACAAATGGCGCACCCGCAAGACAATGCCCGCCCATAAGGTTGGGCGCCTCTGGAAATTCTTGGCTTCCGCGGTGGACGCCTGGGCAAAAAGCCGTCAAAGCAGGACGGGCTGATCTGTTTCAAAACCTGAACCACCAAAACGATCCATGCCAAAACACGCATCACTCGACGAACTGATCGCCAGGAAAGCGCAGGAGTACGCAGATCAAATCAAGGCCGCCGCCGCGATGGCGGACAAAGAGGAGGAGATTCGCATCGAATCCGAGAAGCAGCTTGCGTTCATCCAGAAGGACGCCGGCATCAAACTGGAGGGTAAACACGAATTCACCGTGGCCAGCGGGCGAGTGGACTCCGTTTATTCGCGCGTCATCATCGAGTACAAGAATCCGAAAAGCGCGGCAGACAAGATCGGGCCGAAGGCGGATTCGCCCGGCAGCAAGAAAGTCGTCGAACAGATTAAAAAGCGGTTCTATGACATGCGGACACAGCACGGTCAGCCACTCAATTCCCTGTTCGGCGTCGGCCTCGATGGCAACTACTTTATTTTCGTCCGATTCCGTGATGAGAAGTGGCAAGTGCAGGAGCCCGTCGAGGTGAATCGCCACTCCGCCGAGCGCTTCCTCTGGGCACTGTTCAACCTCGGCAACAAGGGCAAGCCGTTCTCCCCGGAATACTTGGCTGGCGACTTCGGATCGGAAGGAGGCAACACTGTTGCCATCGGCGGCATCCACGCCCTTTACGATGCCATCAAGTCCACCGACAACCCGAAGGCTCAGACGTTCTTCAGCCAGTGGAAAATCCTCTTCGGCGAGGTCTGCGGCTATGACGTGGACAATCCGTCCGACAAGATCAAGAAGCTCGCCGAGTTCTACCAAGTCGGCGTGAAAGACCCGAAGCCCGCCGAGTTGCTCTTTGCCGTCCACACTTACTACGCCCTGTTCATGAAGCTCCTGGCGGCGGAGATCGTCGCTTACTTCCACAAACTGCCCACGCCGTTGCAGAAGATGATGCGGGCCGGCACCAGCGCCCAACTCAAGCGCGAGATGGACGACCTTGAAGCCGGTAGCATCTTCCGCCACCTCAACATCACCAATTTCCTCGAAGGCGACCTGTTCGCCTGGTACACCGGCGTCTGGACCGAGCCGATTGAGAAGCTGGTCCGCGACATGGTGGCACGGCTGGACAATTACAACCCCGGCACCCTCTCCGAAGACCCTGCCGGTAGCCGAGACCTGCTCAAAAAACTCTACCAACAACTCTTCCCCAAGAGTGTCCGCCACGACCTCGGCGAATACTACACGCCGGACTGGCTCGCCGAACACGTCCTCAACGAACTCGGCTATGCCGGCGACCCCGACAAACGCCTACTCGATCCTGCCTGCGGCTCTGGCACGTTTCTGGTCATGGCCATCAACCGCATCCGACACTGGTACGATGAAAACCGCGAACGCTGCCGTTTCGACGAAGGCGAGCTCGGCCGCAAAATCCTAGCCAACGTCATCGGATTCGACCTCAACCCGTTGGCCGTCATGGCCGCCCGCACTAACTACCTCATCGCCATCCGCGACCTCATCGGGCGCGTGGAAAAAGTCGAAATACCAGTCTATTTGTGCGACTCGATTCTGACGCCGTCCGAATACGGTGGGCTTTTTGCCGGCCGGCTGGGCAAGGCAAAGGAATTGAAGACCGCGGCAGCCAAGTTCCTCATCCCCACTGAGATTGCAACCAACCGCGATGATTTAGCCAAGTATGCTGATCAAATCGAATTCTGCGTCAAGAACGGGTACTCGCCCAAGGAATTCATCCAGCGTTGTCAGGATGAAGGGCTGCCCGTATCGGCAGAGAATCTTCATACCGATCTGTACAAGGAATTGGTCAAACTCGATAAAGCTAATAGGAACGGTGTGTGGGCCCGGATCATTAAGAATGCTTTCGCTCCTCTCTTCATCGGCAGAGCGGACTATGTCGCTGGCAATCCGCCCTGGGTAAACTGGGAGAACCTCCCGGGTGATTACCGCAACACATTGAAACCCATGTGGTCGCGCTATGGCCTATTTACGTTGACAGGATCGGAAGCCCGACTCGGTGGGGGCAAAAAAGACCTTTCCATGTTGTTTGTCTATGCCTGCGTTGACAACTATCTCAAGAGCACTGGCAAGATCGGGTTCGTCATCACCCAATCTTTGTTTAAAAGCAAAGGCGCTGGGGATGGATTCCGCCTCTTGAAGTTCGCCGATGGCGGCACCATGGTTTTCATTCGCCCGCAGGTGGTAAGCGACCTGCATCGTATTCAGGTGTTTGAAGGTGCGACAAATCGGACCGCTGTCTTCATTGCGAGCCGGCACCATGATGCCTTCAAGTACCCGGTCGATTACATAGAGTGGAGCGGCCCTTCCCGAATCCCGCAAGACTGGTCACTTGACGAAGTGAAAAAGCAGACTCGCTACTCGAATTGCGTCGCTATGCCTTTGGAGCTGGATCGCTTGAACTCTCCCTGGCTCACTATGCCGAAGGAAGTCGCTGGTAGTCTTCGGAAAATGATCGGCAAGGGTAGCTATCAGGCCCATGCTGGCGTTTATACCGGCGGATTGAACGGATGTTTCTGGATACGCGTACTGAAGCGACTCGCCCACGGCAACTTGCTGATTGAGAACATGCATGATGTTGGAAAGCGGAAGGTTGAGCAGGTTCAGGCGACAATTGAGGGCGACTTGGTGTACCCGCTTCTTCGTGGGCGGGATGTTCAACGCTGGCAATCCGAGCCTTCTGCTCACATAATCATAGCTCAAGACCCGAATACTCGTTCAGGAATTCCCGAAGGCGAGATGAAACGGAAATACCCCAACACGTTCGCATACCTACAACGGTTCGAGCCAGAGTTGAGAATGCGGGGAAGCAGTTCAATCCGCCGAATGATGGAGACCGGTGCATTCTACACAATGTTTGCGGTTGGCCCATACACGTTCAGCAGGTTCAAACTACTCTGGCGGTACATCGCAACCGAGTTCACGTGTTGCGCGGAAGAATCTGACAACGGCCTTGTCATCCCAGACCATCGTTTGATCTGCGTCGAAGCACAGAATCATCTGGAAGTGCACTATCTGGCTGCACTACTTAACTCAAGTCCTGTTAGGCTCTTGGTGTCATGCTTTACGATCGGCACTCAGATGGCACCTCACATACTGAACCATATTCGAGTTCCCAAATTCCACAGTTCAGACCAGCAGCACGTCAGGCTTGCACATTTGGCCTCCAAGTGCCAGGCGTCTGCACGTGAAGGAAAGCTGCAAGAGCTTGAGCAACTTGAAGTCGATTTGAATCGACTTGCCGCAGTGTTCTGGGACATTAACATCACCGAGTTGAACGAGATCGGATCGGTCCTCGCACGTTACTCCGCAGAACCAGTTGAAGCAGAGGATGCAGAGGATTGAGATAACTACAGAATACCTATGCTTCGCGTTGACTACATCGACAATTTTGAGACCAGGGCGCTCGATGCTATCCGTGATCTTTCCACTGACGCCGAGCGCATGGACATTGCCGTGGCGTTTCTGTCATATCGCGGCTGGGTGGAACTGAAGACGTGTCTGACGGTGGTGGTCGGCCGCGGCGGTCGGTTGCGCGTGATTGTGCGGCGCGACGTGCGGCAGAACAGCCCTGAAGCGGTCGAGGAACTTTTCCATCTCGCCAATACACAAGTTGCGTTTGAGCTGGAGGACACGGCGTTTCACCCGAAGGATTATCTGTTTCACGCTGGCAAGAAGTTGACCGTACTCACGTCGTCGGCCAACGCGACATATCACGGCTTGACGCACAACGACGAAGGCGGGACAATCGTCACGCACCCCAACGCGGCCAACGACGAGGCGGCACAGAAGGCTATCGGTATTTTTGAGCGGCGTTGGCAGAACGCGACGCTGGTGGATGAGACGGTGTTGGCGGCGTTCAAGGCCGAGGCGGAAGCGCCGTCGTTTGCCGAGGGCGACTTGGTGCGCAGCACTCACGATCTGTACAAGGAGTACGGCGTCGGGCGCATCCAAAAGGTTCGCGGGGCGCAGGCAAAGGTGGAGTTCAATCCGTCGGTCTTCATGTCGCCGCCGTACCGGTCGGAGAATAAAATCTTGCATCTGGCGGAAATAGAGCGGGTGGACTCCCCCCCGGATCGGGCCGCGCGTGGCCAGTGGGAAGAGCCGTGGCGGTTCGAGTTGAAGATGCTGGCAGCCCGGTTTCTCACCGGCAACAAGGGTGGCCAGCTTTCCAACGCACGCACAGAAATCCTGCCGCACCAGATTTTCGCGGCGCATCGGGTGGTGTCGAGTCCGCGTCGGCGGTTTCTCCTGGCCGATGAGGTTGGACTGGGCAAGACAATAGAAGCGGGGATGATCTGGCAGGCGTTGATGCAGCGCGGGCAGGCCCAGAGAACACTGATCATCACCCCGGCTGGCTTGACGACCCAGTGGCAGGAGGAAATGCAAGACAAGTTCGGGATCCTGTTCGAGATTTTTGGCCGCGACTTCACCGCGATCAATCCGCGCGTCTGGGACTTGAAGGCGGCGGCCATAGCGTCCTTGGACACGCTGAAGCGCGCCGATCACAAGCGCGTACTCCTGGAAAACCGCCGGTGGGACCTGATCATCTTCGACGAAGCCCACCGGCTCAGCGCCATTGATTACGGTTCCGGCAAGACGGAGAAAACCCACAACTACCGGCTGGCGGAGGAGGTCAGCCACAAGTACTACTCGGATGCGTTCCTCCTATTGACCGCCACGCCGCACCAGGGCGAGGAAAACCATAGCCGGTTCAAGAACCTAGTGTCCCTGCTGGAGGAAAACGTCAACTTCGCCGGGCTGGAGGAAGCGACGCTGTTTAACCGAAGCGGAATTCCTTTCACGAGCCTTGTCATCCGCACGCCGAAGAAGGACGTGACCGATTCTCAGGGGCGCAAGGTGTTCAAGGGCCGCCAGACGCACCGGCTGCCGTTCAAGATGTATCCCGACGAAGAACAGTTCTACAAAGCGGTGACGGAATACATCCGTGACGGCTACCAGATGCTCGAACGGGTCAACGACCCGATGCGCCGCCGCGCCGCCGGATTCCTGCTGACGACCTTTCAGAAGCTCAACGCGAGCTCGACGGCGGCCATCCGCAATGCCTTGTCGGGCCGCGTGGCGCGTCTCCAAGGGCAGTTGTATGATATGCCCACCCGCGATGACGAGGAGGAGCAGGAAATCCGCTACGACGAGCGGTATGAAGGCGAGCACGAGGAACAGGCGATCCTCAAGGACGACACCGAGATCCTGAAAGGGGAGATTGGCACCCTGGGCACGCTGCTCGGCATGAAGGTGAAGCGGGACAAGAAGCTCGACGAGCTTCTGCGGTTGACCGACCACATCGCCAGCGAAAGCCCGCGCAAACGCGAGGAGAAGGTACTCATTTTCACGGAGTATCGGGAAACGCAGCGATTCATCGTGAGGGAGCTGGAAGGAAAGTACGGCAAGGGGTCAGTGGTTGTCATCCACGGCGACATGAAGCTGGAGCGGCGCGAAGAAGCCGACATGGACATTGAAACCATCTGGCTGCCATTCGCCATAGACGGTGCCCTTGTGGCTCCCACCACCAAACGCACCAGCCAGCGGCTATTCCGCGATCACAAGGACGTCCGGTTCTTGGTTTCGACCGAGGCGGGCGGGGAAGGCATCAACCTCCAGTTCTGCCACATCTGCGTGAACTACGATTTGCCGTGGAATCCGATGCGCGTGGAGCAGCGCGTCGGGCGTGTTTACCGCTTCGGTCAGGACAAGGTCGTGCAGATTTACCACTTATTTAACAAGGGCACCATCGAGGACAAGGTGCAGTCGTATTTCGAGGACCGCCTTGACCGGGCCGCAGTTGCCCTTGCCCATGTCACTGGCGAGAACCCCGAAGAAATTAAAGGCAGTCTGAACGGCCAGCTTGAAAGCGAAATTGAGCCGACCAAGATTTACCGCCGAGCGCTCGTCGAGGGGAACCTGAACAAGCAAACACAGCGTGAAATCGCTGAGGCCGTCGAGCGCGCCAAACTCGCCTATGAAATCGCTATGCAGAGCCTTTTCCGCGACGTATCCAGCTTCTCATTTGACAGCTTCCAGCGCGAACTTGCCTCCAAACTGACGCTGGAAGACTTGCTCCGGTTCACCGATCGCTTCCTTGGCAAGCATCGCCGCCAGCTTCAACGCAAAGGGGATTTCCTAGAGTTCATCGTCCCCGACGTACTCAAGCCACACCAACTCCCCGAACGCTACCGCGAAGCCACCTTTGACCGCGAGTTTGCCATCCGCCGAACCGACGCCGACTTCCTCGCCATCGGGCATCCTTTTGTTGACGCGATGCTGTCCTATGTCGGCTCCTATGACTTTGGAGGGTTGACGGCTATCCGCCGAATCAACGAACCGAAACTTGCGGGGCGGTCTGGCTTTCTCTTCGCCTTTATCATCCGTCAGCGCATCACGCGGGAGGATGGAGACGAGTGCTTATTCCGGTTCGAGCCGATATTTGTCAGCGCAAAAGGCCAAGTGGACGAGGAAGCAGTCGGCCCGGCCGTCACACTGGAGGCGGCAGAAAGCATGGATGGGGGCGCGGTATTAGGCGATGTCCAGGCCGCTTTCTCTCTGGCTCAGCAGCACGTTCAGGGAAAGTTGGGCCTTTGGGACTGGGTGGATGACGTGGAGTTTGTTGGCCTGAGTTGGGTCCAGTTCTACTGACCTTCTCCCCATTCTTTGGACAGTTTAGAGGCTTTTTGATAGTGGATTCCCAGCCCGCCTATTGTAACCATTTTAGCCTTGTTGATGCCGAAAAGCCAGTGTTCTCGGAAATCACGAAAATAGGTTTCGCCATTTGCCTTACAAACGACGACCTCGGTCCGGTCCATATTAGTCCCCTGTCTCTGAGGCCGCCGCCATAGCCGAACGCTCATAGGACTGACGTCAGGCCGCTTTTCACGTAAATTGACATCGCCGCGCATCGGCGTTATATTCCCAGCGTGGGCAGAGCGGGAAGATGAGGGTCGAGAGGGTGAAGAAGAATTAGGGGGACGAAAAGGGTGAGAATAAACAATTCCCCGCTATTTTCTGTATTTGAAGAAATTCAAAAATCACAACTCAAACTCGCTGAATATATAACTCAATCATTTTCCGGCATCAACAGCCTGATAACCGAATTAAATGAAGGCCTTAAGCCTCTTTGGATAAAGCTAGATAATAGCTTTGCAAAAGCACTAGAAGAAGCGCACGAGACTCCCGAGAAAGCAAAGCTTATTGCGGAGCTAGGCTGGGTAATTCCAAGTCATGCGTCCTTAGCAGAGTACGCAGCGATCATTGCGCCGATTAGTGATATCCAGTCTGCAGACGAAGCCTTTACGAACTACTACTTAAATGATAACGCCATTCAATTAAAAGGCCTAAAAAAAGACTTATTGAAGTGTAGTGATATAAAAACATGGCAACCTGCTTTAGAAGAGGCTTTTCTTAACCTAGACGAGGGGAGACGCATGAGCTGTATCGCCCTATTACTGCCTCTTATTGATGGTGTGACATCAATCAAATTCTCTGAGCCCAACTTCTATCAATCAAAAATTCGAAAGGTCTTTTTTAATGAGAAGCTGCGAGTAGCAGAAAAGGGATCATTAAATAAATATTTATGGCAATCATACGAGGCCTTTGCGGATAATTTCTTTAAATCCTGCCAATCATCTCCCAGCTTTCTAAATCGGAATTGGCTTCTTCATGGGCGGGATATCCCCAGCTCTAATCTGAGCGATTGCTTACGACTTCTTCAGACCCTTGAAACGCTTGCGCATTTAAAATAATAAACTGAGGTCGGAGGCCGGGTGGCCCCCAATGCGTGAAGCTCTCGAAGAGCATTGACGGGATTTATAGGATTGAATGAAGAGCGAGTTAGGAGGATCTCAACATGGTTATCAAAGCTTTTATCAGCTGGAGCGGGGACTTAAGTTGTATGCTAGCAGAAGAAATCTATGGTTGGCTTCCTAAAGTGCTTCAAAATGTTAAGCCCTATTTTTCCCCCAATGATCTTGAAAAGGGCGTTAAATGGGATTCCGAAATGTCCAAAGAGCTTGATATTTCCCAAATCGGGCTCGTTTGTTTAACTCACGAAAATATGGACAAGCCTTGGATACTTTTTGAAGCAGGTGCTCTTTCAAGTAAAATGGGCAAAGCTAAGGTGTGCCCTATCCTTTTTGGTTTTGAACCCGCAGAGCTTAAAGGCCCTTTGGCCACCTTCCAGATAACACGATTCACGAAAGATGATTTTAAGAAGCTAATTTTTACCATTAATAACTCATCTGAGGATATGAAACTCGAATCGAGAAATCTTGAAGACGTATTCGAAGTGTGGTGGCCAAAACTAGACGAAAAGATCAAAGGCATAATGTCTTCTCATATAGCTGAACCTAAGAAAGATCCCCGAACTGATAAGGACATTCTTATCGAGATTCTAGAATTAACAAGAGTGTTAGCTAAACCTCAGAAGCCCTTTGATGTTGGTCATATAACCGCCCGAGGATTTGCATCACCCGCGGCCTTTGATCCCGAACGGGTGTTAGGCCTAAATGCAGCTCTTGAGGAACTAGCTAAATCTTCGGCTGCTATGCGAGCCAAATTTGGGGATGCTGTGGCAGGAAAAACGGGTAGGGAAGCGGCAGAAGATCATGAATCCCCTCCTTCATCAGAAATGTGTTTTCCAGATGAAAAGAAATAATCACTTTCTAACCTAAAGCTTGTCTAAAAACAATTCTCATGATGATTTCTTATTTGCATAGAAAAATGAGGCCGGGGGCCGGGTGGCCCCCTCAGCGTGGCGCTCCTCGACGGGAAGCGATGATCGGCCTCATAGAGATAGACGAACGGAAGGCGGGAATAATTCTCATGGCTAAAAAAGGGGGAGAAAACATGACCATTGAAGAACGCTTAGAGAACATTGAACAAGAGCTAGGGTGGGTCAAGCGGCGCAACCGCTGTCTGCTGGGCGCGATTCTGCTATTGGCTGGAGGATTGGTCGTTCCCGCAGTGTTCGAGACAACGGCTTTTCGGGCCAGGGGGCAGGGAGCGGGAACGGCAAAGGAAATCCGGGCCAATAAATTCGTGCTGGAAGATGAGAATGGCGAGGTTCGCGCCGTGTTGGTCGTGAGCAAAGATGGCCCGGGCCTGGTGCTAATGGACGAAAACAGCGAGATCCGCGCCGGGCTGAGCGTGGACATAGATGGCCCGGGGCTGTCGCTTTATGACGAGAAGGGCAAAAACCGCGCCTCTTTGAAAGTGGGCGAAGATGGCCCGAGGTTGTCGCTAGGGGACGAAAATGGCAAAACCCGCGCCTGGTTGAGGATTGAAGAAGATGGCCCGAGTCTGTCGCTATTTGACAAATCTGGCTCGTCCCGCGCTACTTTGAGCGTAGACAAAGATGGCTCGAATTTGAGGCTTTGGGGCGAAAATGCCAAAGGCAACGCCGAGCTGCATGCGGATCAACTTGGCCAGCATTTGTCGCTGTGGGGCGATAAGAACCAATCAAGTGCCTGGCTGATGGTGGAAAAAGATGGCCCGGAGCTGAGTCTATATAAAAACCGCAGCCGTCGTGTCGATCTAAGCGCGGGCAAAGATAGCCCAGCGCTGAGGCTATTGGACGAGTATGACAAGGTCCGCGCCTCGTTGGCCGTAAGCAAAGATGGCCCGAGTCTATCGCTATGGGACGAAAATGGCGTGGGTCGTTTCGCGGCAGGAAAGACGGTGACGGTATCGCCGGATGGGAAGACAATCGAATACCCTGAATCTTCTCTGATTCTATTCGGGCCGGACGGCAAGATTATCTGGAGCGCCATAAAATAGAGAGGGGGCGTCATGACGGCGAAATCGAGCCTTACGGTGAAAGGCAAAGGAAGGCGGGAATAAATGGAAGAGGAGGCCTTGTTGTAACAGAAGGCTAAGTTCATTCAAACAATAAAATTGGAGGGCTAAATGAGACGCTATGTTATTTTGGCTGCTTTTTTAACTTTTATTGCGATTTCATGTTCGACGGTTACATTCCAGCCTTTTACAAAAATTAAATATTCCCCGACAGAAAAGGTTGATCTCTATACCGATGAGAAACCGGCACGAGAATACGTAGAAATTGGCAGAATCATAGTTGGCGAGGATGCCTTTACCGGAGAAAAGAACATGGTTAAATGGGCATTGGAAAAAGCGCAGAAAGTAGGAGCAAATGGATTGATATGGATTAAGGAAGACAAACAGTTTTATGCAATTCCATCTCAAGGATCAGTAATAGCCGGGGATGAGAAGCAGATTATTTTTATTGCAATAAGGTACAAAAATTAGCTGGCTAGGAATGGACGAAGACGCCCGCGACGAAGGTTCTGCCGAACCTGGCTGCCCTGTTCGTTTGGAAGCTGCCCGCGCGGACTTCCGTCGAAAACAAGCTGACGGTCATCCTTCCGCCGGGCTGATGGGGTCCGGACTGGACCTTTCGGGCTTCGGGACGGAAGAAGACATCGCCACCGCCATCCAGGAACGGCTGAAAGGCTGACCCCAGCCGCGCCGTGAACGCTCGCAGAAATGCCGCAAGCAAGCTTGATGTAGCTGCCAGAGTGCCTGTATTTCGCGCTAGGGCCGCGCCAGAGGCACGAACGCCTCCAAATCTGAGAAAAGGGGGTGGCCCACCACCACACACAGGCCGAAGAGCGGGAGAACGCGCCCGTGACAGCGAAAACGGCCATTTATGTCCGCCCTAAAAAAGGCTACGATAGAAAGGCACTTTCACGGCAAGTCTATGCTGCAGGTAATGAGCGACACGCTCTTCGGGCATCGCTTTTCCCAAATATTCGACTAATTTTTCAACGGCCGAAAAAATGGCGCCGAGAGGGGCCATAATGGCGGGAGGAACGACGGGCGGAGCGATTTTCTATCGGAACAGCCGCCGTTCTTGGATCTGGG
>Ga0315275_10004706_pt1 | contig 12812 bp, 11 predicted proteins | sample YL17G03_0_MG_FD_205557 | JGI IMG/M metagenome (GOLD analysis project Ga0315275, IMG submission 205557) | Sediment microbial communities from Yellowstone Lake, YNP, Wyoming, USA - YL17G03_0 | ecosystem: Environmental > Aquatic > Freshwater > Lake > Sediment | place: USA: Wyoming | collected... | reverse complement strand
GGGGACGTCGGCGAGCTCGACCTCGCCGACCTCGCGCCGACATTCCTTCGCCTCCTCGAGCGACCGCCGGCGCCGTCGATGACGGGACGCCCGCTGGGTGTGATCCTGCGGTGACGGTCGCTGCCGAGCAGCGTGCGGAGCTCCAGGCCGAGCTGCCGTGGTTCGTTCGTAGGAGACTGGGCCTGCGCTCTCACCGCCGCTTTGCGTTCGACAGCCTGGTGCGCGTCCGGCTGTTCGCGCGCATTCCGCTGCACGACGACGTCCTGCCCGCCGGCGGCGCGGTTCGCGAAGGCGCGACCCTCTATGTCTGCCAGTACCTGCTGCACCGCCACCCCCGCTACTTCCCCCAGCCGGAGCGGTTCGACCCGGCGCGCTACGTCTACCTTCCGTTCGGAGACGGTCTCCACCGTTGCCTCGGCGAACAGCTCGCGCACCTGGAAGCAGTGCTCGTCGTCGCACACGTGGCGCAGCGCGTCCGGCTCGAACTGGTCGACGGCGGTCCAGCTCGGCCGTATGCCGGGGTCACGTTGCGGCCACGAGCTGCCGTCTGGGCGACGCCCCAGCGCCGGAGGCGTCTGTGACGGAACAGGCGAGCACGCGCGCACCCGCGCCCATGGTGACCGTCGTGATCCCCACGCACGGCAGGCCCGCCGCACTCGACGCCTGCCTCGGCGCGCTCTCGGCTCAGAGTCTCGGAGCCTGCCGCTTCGACGTCGTCGTGGTGGACGACGGCGGGCCCGCGCCTCTCGACTGCGTCATCGGCCGTCACCGGCCGGCGCTCCAGATGACCCTGCACCGGCAGCGGCGATCGGGACCCGCCGCCGCGCGCAACACAGGCGCCGCCAGCGCCCGTGGGACGCTGCTCGCCTTCACCGACGACGACTGCCTCCCCGGCTCCGGCTGGCTCGAGGCGATGGTCGCCGCTCTCGCCCGGTCGCCGGGCTCGATCATCGGAGGGCACACGATCAACGCGCTCGGAGCCAATCCGTACGCGGAGGCGAGCCAGTCGCTCCTCGCCTATCTCTACTCGGAGGGGAGGCGTCGCACCGGGGAGCTCCCGTTTGTCGCCAGCAACAATCTCGCCGTTGCCAGGAGCGACTTCGAGGCGCTCGGCGGCTTCGACGACTCGTTCCCGCGGGCCGGCGGAGAGGATCGTGACCTCTGCGAGCGCGGGAGAGCCCTCGGGCGGCCACTGGTGTACGAGCGGGCGGCCGTTGTCCGGCACGCCCACGAGATGGGCCTGCACGGCTTCCTACGGCAGCACTTCGAGTACGGCCGTGGCGCACGAAGACTCCACCGGTCCCGCGTTCGCCGTGATGGGCCGCCGCTGCGGATCGAGCCTCCCGGCTTCTACGCCTCCATGCTGCGAGATCCGTTCCGGCAGCTGCCTGCGCACCGGGCGGCGGCGGCGTCGGCTCTGCTCGCCGTGTCGCAGGGCTGCACCGCGGCAGGGTTCCTGACGGAGAGCATCAGGGAGTGGGCGCTCCCGGCAGGGTAGGGTGGGCTCCCGGACGGTTGACGTACCACCGGGTCGGGTCGTACCCCTTTCGAGGGAACCTCGTCCCCCCTTCTAGCGAGGTCGCCTCACCCCGACTACGGTGCGTACGGGATGAGGTGGAGTGGGGGGAGCAACGAGGTGCCCGAGAGCTGTGACTGCTGTGGCCACGACGCAGAGGACTGCGGCATGGACGAGCACGGCTGGATCACACGCGAGGGCGACGGCGACTTCCGGGGCAACTATTGCCTGGGCTGCGCTGCTCTGCTCCGCATCGTGCGCTGGTCGGCGCAGTGCACGGCCTGCGGCGCCGCCGCCCGAAGCGAGCGCACAGCCGAGCGAGAGGGCTGGCGGTACTTCGCCGACGAGCTGGGAGAGCTGCTGCCGTTCTGTGCCGGCTGCGTCGCGTCCGAGTTCGGTATCGCGCCACCGCCCTCCACCCGGCCGTAGAGGCTCGATGCCGGCCCGCCGGGCGGCGGGCGCTCGCACGGGCGCGTACCCTGGGCCCGTGCGGCTGCCCGGCGCCATCGCTGTCGCGGTGCTCCTGTTCATGGGGCTGCCGGCGCTGATCCTCGGGCTCGCCGCCGCCGGGCCGATCGGGTGGATCGTGGCCGCGATCGTGCTGCCGGTCGCGACGCTCGGGGTGCTGCTCTGGCTCGGCTGGTTCCGCCGCCGCCCCGACGACGGCCCCTGGCATTGATCCTCGGCTCCCACTGCCGAGCTGCAACGATGTGCCCATGACCCAGCCACGACCCACGTGGGACGAGCGAACAGCGCCGGCCTACCGGGCACGGCTCCTGGCAGTGGCCGGCCTGATCGCGCTGCTCGGCGGCATGGCCGTGATCGTGGTCATGGCCGAGAGGCCGGCGCCAGACAGCCGGCCGAGCCGGCCACCCACGCCCGTGAGCAAGCCCCGGCCGACCACGACCCCCGCGCAACCGGCGGTCGTCAGGATCGCCGTCACCGGCGTCGGCGCCTACGACCCCGAGGGGGACGGATCCGAGAACGACAGCAACGCCGCGCTCGCGACCGACGGGAGCCGCGTCACCGCGTGGAAGAGCGAGCGCTACCGGAGCACCTTCACGAAGTCGGGCGTCGGTCTCGTCGTCGATGCCGGGCGCCCCGTGAGGGGGAAGCAGGTCGTCGTCGTGACCGAGAGCCCCGGCTACAGGGCCCAGGTCCGCGTCGGCGCGTCGGCTAAGGGGCCGTTCGTGACGGCCTCGGAGACGAGGGTCACAACGCTGCGAACGACCTTCACCCTCCGGCCCAGGAGCGGCCGCTACCTGATGCTCTGGATCACGTCGATGCCGGAGACCGGCGCTGCGGCCGTGAACGAGATCACCCTGACCGCGGCCGGCTGAGAGATCGCCGCGCCCGCGATCGCCGTCGGCCCCTACCGACTTGCCCGCCCGACTGTCCCGGCTCTTCTGACACGATGCGGCGATGACATGCCTCGAGTTCGTTACCGCGGCCCCGGCCAGACGACGACTGCCTACGGCTGTCCGCGCCGGCAGGTGCCCATTGTGAGCGACACCCGCGAGGTGATGAGCTGGGACGACCTCGGCGCCGGCTCCCGCGCGCTGGCGGAGGCGATCCACGCCGACGGCTGGGTCCCCGACCTCGTGCTCGGGATCTCGCGCGGCGGCCTGCTGGTCGCCGGGGCGCTCGCCTATGCGCTCGGCGTCAAGAATACGGCCACGATCAGCGTCGAGTTCTACACGGGTGTCGACGAGCGGCTCGAGCTGCCGATGCTCCTGCCCCCGGTCCCCGTGCTCGTCGATCTCGCGGAGGCCCGCGTCCTGATCGCAGACGACGTTGCGGACACCGGTGCGACACTCGAGCTCGTACGCGAGTTCTGCGCCGGGCGGGTCGGCGAGGCGCGTATCGCCGTGCTGTACGAGAAATCACGGTCGGTGGTGGCGAGCTCCTACGTGTGGCGGCACACGGACCGCTGGATCACCTTCCCCTGGAGCGCGCAGGACCCCGTCACCGGCGGCAAAGCCGAGTAGCGGCGATCAGCTACCGGAGCACCGGCAGCCGCGCAGGATCGAGACCGAACCAGGCCCGGGCCAGGCGCGAAGTCACGCCAGTTCTGCCAAGGGTGCGAAGTGCCCGCTCGACGTCGGCCACGAGGGGGCTGCCCTGCGGCAGCGCCACCGAGTACTCCACACCCGTCTCGATCCGCCCTGCGACGGGACCGAACCGGTCCGGGGTGCGCGCCGCGAGTGCGCCGAGTGTGGGCGCCTCGAGCACGGCTGCGTCGCAGCGCCCCGTACGTACCCAGCGCTGCAGGTCGGTGACGCCGGCTGCGAGCAGAGCCCTGACGACCGGTCGCACGCGGCTCGCCACCACGTGCGCACCGCCGCTGCCGCGCAGTGTGCACAGCCGCAGTCCGCGCAGATCGGCGAGCGACCGAGGCCTCGGGATGCCGCGCCGCAGCAGCACCGCCTGATCTCCTGGAAGATACGGACCGACCAGCTCGACCGAACGTGCGCGCGCCGGTGTCGAGACGATCCTCGAGAGCGCGATGTCCCAGCCCTTCGGGCCCGGTGCGACGAGACGCGCTGCGTCGGCGACCTGCACGAACCGGACGCGGCGCACACCGAGCCTCCGGGCGAGCGACCGAGCCAGCTCGACCTCGAAGCCGCGTGCGTAGGTGACTTCGCTCCCGCGCACCGACCCCACCTGGAACCCGGGCGCGGGCAGGCTCAGTGCCACGGCAAGCTCTCCAGGCGTGCGCGTCGGCGCCGCCGCCGCCGCGGCGGGAACCGCCACGAGGAAGGCGGCGACAGCCATGAGCAGCTTCATGACGGGGATGCCAGCACCCGCACCGGCGTGCCGAACCCGGCGAACGCGTACAGAGCCACAGCGTCGTACCGGTTGACGCGGACGCACCCGTGCGAGGCGGGGTAGGCGGGGACATACCCGTACTCGTGGAACGCAATGCCGCCCGTGAAGTAGCTCGCCCAGGGCATCCACACCTTGAACGGCACAGACCACGAGTAGCGCTCCTTGCGATACACCCGGAACGTTCCGACAGGCGTCGACCTGCCGTACGCGCCTGTCGAGATGTGCACGACCCGACCCACCTTGTCGTCCTCGATCAGCAGCGCCACCTGCCGGTCGAGTCTGATCTCGATCCTCCGGCCGACACCGGCGCGCTCGGACGGGAGTGGCCGGGTGGCGCGCCGCAGCGCCGCCATCGTGCCGGGGCCGAGCACGCCGTCACGCTCGAGACCCGACCACTTCTGGAAGCCGAGCACCGCCACATGCGTCCGGTCGTCGTCGACGCCCGTGACGGAGCCGTCGGCGAGAAAGCCGAGGTCAGCGAGGAGCTGCTGTGTCTCGCGCACGGTCGGCCCGGCGGCGTCGGGCACGACGGCGGGGGTGAACGTGCGCCGCATGTCGACTCCCGGAAACAGGCCCAGAGGCGTTCCGCCCTCGACGAGCACCCTGACGCCTGCGACGCCCGAGACGGACATGACAGTACGGACGAGCTGCGAGACCCGCCCGCGCAGGGACGTCTCGTCGGTGCCCAGCGCGAAGCGGGCGCCGAGATCGACGGTGACGACGCGGCGCTCGATCGTGATGCCGAGCAGCGGCACGTGCGCCGGGAGAGAGGTGACGAGCCCGCGCGCACGCTCCGGTGCGGTGGGGCCGGCCAGCAGCGCCCGGACGGCAGCCGGAATCGTCGTCCCTCCACGTGTCACGGAGGACGACTTCGCCCCTTCCCGGAACCAGACGGTCACGTCCGCTGCGGCGCCGGCGGGCAGAACGAGCGCCACGACAGTGGAGAGGACGAGTATTGGTCTCCTCACACGGCATCAATTCGCCTCCCGGAGGGCCAATTCCTACCGGGCCGTCGCGAGGAGGCTCTCAAGGCCGGACCGGTCGCCGCCGATGAGCCCGTGAGGATCGTGAATCCCGCTCCCGAAACCCGTGCGGCCACTCAGCGGGCCCGGATCGTCACCGACGAGACGGGCACTCCGAGACCCGGCCCCTACCCCGCGCTCGTCGAGTCGTACCGCCGGCTGGCGGACGTCTTCCATGAGGTGCTCTCCGAGCAGGGCCTCGACGCGCTGCTCGAGCGCATCGCGGACACGCTCGGCGAGTTGATCCCTCACGACGACCTCGCGTTCTACGAGGCGGACGAGACGAGCCTCATGCTCAGCGCCGTGTTCGCGCGCGGCAACTGCGCCGAAGAGGTGCTGGCGGACGCCCCGTTCGCTTTCGGCAAGGGCATCACCGGCTGGGCGGTCGAGCACCGCCAGCCCGTGCTCGCAAACCGCGCCGACCTCGACCCGCGTGTCCGTTTCGTGGAGGGAACGCCCGCCGACCCCGAGTCGCTGATCGCAGTGCCCCTGGTCGTCCGCGGCCGTGTGAAGGGAGCACTCAACATCTACCGCGCCGGGCTGCAGGAGTTCACCGAGGAGGAGTTCCGGCTGGCGGTCCGGTTCGGTGACGCCGCAGCGCTCGCCGTCGACAACGCGCACGTGCACGCCAACCTCGAGCTACAGGCGCAGTCGGATCCCCTCACCGGGCTGTGGAACCACCGCGCCTTCCACGAGCGTCTCCGCAAGGAGCTCCTGCGCGCCTCCGCCGAGCACGACACCGTCGCGCTCGTGATGCTCGACCTCGACGACTTCAAGCGGGTCAACGACATCCACGGCCATGCCGCGGGAGATCACGTCCTCGCCGAGTTCGCAGGCCGCCTGCGCGACGCCGTGCGCCAGAACGACGACGTCTGCCGCATCGGGGGCGACGAGTTCGCGGTGATCGTGCGGTCCGGCGATCTCGATGCCGCGCAGAGGCTGGCCGGGCGCATCGCCGAGCGCGTGATGCAGGCAGAGCCCGACCTGTTCGCGCCGCTGAGCATCTCGCTCGGGATTGCGGTCGGGCCCCTGCACGCCGCAAACCCGCGCGAGCTGATCGCCTGCGCCGAGCTCGCGATGATGACGGCAAAGGCCCGCGGCAAGAATCGCATCGTCGTGTTCGACGAGGACGAGGGAGAGCGCCCGGAGGTTCCGCTTGCGCGCCGAGAGGACGTCCGCTCGATCGCCCACCTGAAGATGCTGCACGGTGTCTCGTCGAAGCTGAGCCGGCTCAACGACGTAGCCGCTATCGGCTCGACGATCGCCACCGAGTTGCGGCAGCTGATCGACTACCACAACTGCCGCGTCTTCCTGCGCGAAGGCGACGAGCTGCGCCCGGTTGCGTTCCTCGGCGATCTGTCAGAGGTGCCCGGGTCCGCGCTCGAGGTGCTCGCGACCCGTGTCGGCGTCGGGGTGACCGGCCACGTCGCAGAGACGGGTGAGCCCTTCCTGACGGGCGACGCGATCAACTGCGGCATCGGCCATCACATCGCGGGCACCGCAGAGATCGAGGAGTCGCTGCTCGCCGTGCCATTGCACTATGGCCAGCAGGTCGTCGGCGTGATCGTGATCTCCAAGCTCGGCCTCGATCAGTTCGACACCGACGACGTGCGCCTGCTCGAGGTGCTCGCCGGCCAGGCGTCGGTCGCCCTCGTGAATGCGCGGCTGTACGAGTCCCAGCGCCGGGAGGCAGAAGGCGCGAAGGCGCTGCTCGAGCTGTCACAGGAGCTCTCCTCCGTCACCGAGCTGGACGCGGTGCTCGATCGGGTCGCACGCGGGTCGGCTCGCATTCTCGACCGTGAGCGGGCAACCGTCTGGCTCCTGGACGCCGGCACCGGCGAGCTCGTCTGTCGCAGCTCGTGGAGCAGCAACGACGCGGGGGCCCGCGTTGCGGTCGGCTCGCGTGTGCCGCCCGCCGCAGCCGCGCTGATCGAGTCGCGCACGGAGGCGTTCATCACGGGCCGGGCAGAGTTCGGCGCTGCACTCGGCCCCGGGTACGAGGAGACGGCCGCGGAGGGATACGCCGTGGCCAAGATCGTCATCGACGGCGGCTGGGGAGCTCTCACCGTCGCGCTCGACGGCGGCGCGCCGTTCGAGGAGCGGGACCTCGAGCTGATCGCCGGCATCGCAGCCCAGGCGAAGCTTGCGCTCACGAACGCATTCAGCTTCGCGAGACTCGAGCGCACGTTTCTCTCGACCGTGGAGGCGCTCGCGAACGCACTCGAGGCGAAGGATGAGTTCACCTCGTCGCACACGCGCTGGATCACCGACATGGCGATCAGGATCGGAGAACAGCTGGGTCTCGAGCCCCAGATGCTGAAGCGCATCGAGCTCGCAGCGCTCTTTCACGACATCGGCAAGATCGGGATCCCGGAGGAGATCCTGGCGAAACCCGGTCCGCTCACCACGGAGGAGCGCAAGCTGATCGAGACGCATCCCGAGCTCGGCGAGCGCATCCTCTCGCCGATCGAGCAGCTCGAAGACGTGCGGCCGATCGTGCGCGCCTGCCACGAGCGTTTCGACGGCAAGGGCTACCCGGACGGCCTGAAGGCTGAGGAGATCCCGCTCGAGGCGAGGATCATCTTCGCGTGTGACGCGTTCCACGCGATGACGACGGCGCGCCCGTACCGGACGGCCCTCCCCGTCGAGGAGGCGCGACGCCGCCTGCTCGAAGCGGCCGGAACCCAGTTCGATCCGACGGTGATCGAGATCTGCATACGGGTGCTCGACGCTGCAGACACACCGCCGTCGTAACGGCCGCGAGCTGCTCCGCCCGCGCCTACGGCACGCGTGGCGGGGTGTCCGCGGGCGCTCCGCCTGCCGGGGCCGGCCTGGCGCCTATGCAGATCGGCGCAGCACGAGCAGCGAGCGGCCCTCGACCGCGACCGCGGCCCGTACGCGGAATTCCTGTGCGCCGGGCTCGAGCTCGGGCTCGGCCGTCGAGAGCTCGAGCGACCAGCGCCTGCCGAAGCGGGCGGGGGGCAGACGGAACGTGATCGGATCCTGCCAGGCGTTGAACAGGATCAGGAACGAGTCGTCCGTGACCAGCTCGCCCACGCGCGTCTCGGACGTCATCTCGGCACCGTTGAGGAAGGCGCCGAGCGCGAAGGCGTCGCCACGCTCCCAGTCGCCCTTCGTCATGGCACGCCCGTCCGGCCGGAACCACCACGCGTCCGGCGCGCCCGACCCCATCCGCTCGGAGCCGGTGAGGAAGTCCGGCCGGCGAAACACGGGATGCGCGCGACGCAGTGCCACGAGCCGCTGTGTGAACTCGAGCAGCCGTTGCGAGCGCTCGCCCAGGTTCCAGTCGACCCAGAAGACCTCGTTGTCCTGGCAGTAGGCGTTGTTGTTGCCGAGCTGCGTGCGCCCCATCTCGTCCCCGGCGAGCAGCATCGGCACACCCTGCGAGAGGAACAGCGTCGTCAGAAAATTGCGGATCTGGCGCTCGCGCAGAGCGTTCACGGTCTCGTCGCCGGTCTCCCCCTCCACACCACAGTTCCACGAGCGGTTGTCGGTCGTGCCGTCGGTTGAGTGCTCGAGGTTCGCCTCGTTGTGCTTCTCGTTGTAGGTGACGAGGTCGCGCAGCGTGAACCCGTCGTGACACGTGACGTAGTTGATCGACGCGAAGGGCCGGCGCCCGTCGTCCCTGTAGAGATCGCTCGAGCCGGTGAACCGTTGCGCGAACGCCCCCACCGCCGTGTGGCTGCGCCAGAAGTCCCGCATCGTGTCGCGGTACATCCCGTTCCATTCCGTCCAGAGCACCGGGAAGTTCCCGACCTGATAGCCGCCCTCGCCGACATCCCACGGCTCCGCGATCAGCTTCACCCGGGAGAGCACCGGGTCCTGGTGGATGATGTCGAAGAAGGCGGAGAGGCGATCGACGTCGTGGAGCTCGCGCGCGAGCGCAGACGCCAGATCGAAGCGGAAGCCGTCGACGTGGCACTCGATCACGAAGTAGCGGAGCGAGTCCATGATCAGCCGCAGCACCGACGGATGTGCCGGATTGAGCGAGTTTCCGGTGCCCGTGTAGTCCATGTAGTGACGCGGATCGCCCGGGACGGTCCTGTAGTAGGAGAGGTTGTCGACGCCCCTGAAGCTGAGCGACGGGCCGAGGTGGCCGCCTTCGGCCGTGTGGTTGTAAACGACGTCGAGAATCACCTCGATCCCGGCGTGGTGCAGCGCCTTCACCATGCCCTTGAACTCGCGCACCTGCTCGCCGCGAGTGCCGGTCGCCGCGTACCCGGAGTGCGGCGCCAGGAAGCCGATCGTCGAGTAGCCCCAGTAGTTCGTCAGCCCGCGGTCGCCGAGGAAATGCTCGTCTGCGATGTGGTGGATCGGCATCAGCTCGACCGCGGTGACGCCCAGCGAGGTGAGATGCCGGATCGCGCAGTCGGACGCAAACCCTGCGTAGGTGCCGCGCAGGTCCTCACGCACGCCGGGCATCTGCTTCGTGAAGCCCTTCACGTGGAGCTCGTAGATGAACGTCTCGTCCCACGGTCGCCGCAGCAGGTCGTCGCCCTCCCAGTCGAACGACTCGTCGATCACGACCGACTTCGGGATCGCTGCGGCGTCGTCGCTCGCGTCCAGCACGGTGTCGTCGCCGTCCGCATACGCGAGTGTTCGTCCCCGCTCCCAGCGGACCGGCCCCTCGATCGCCTTCGCGTACGGATCGATCAGCAGCTTGGCCGGGTTGAAGCGGTGACCCAGGTCGGGCGCCCAGGGGCCGTGCACGCGGTAGCCGTAGCGCTGGCCGGGGCCGATCCCGGGCAGGTAGCAGTGCCAGTTGTACGCCGTGCGCTGTGTGAGCCCGACGCGCGTCTCGACGTCAGCGCCGTCGAACAGGCACAGCTCGACACGCTCGGCGTGCTCCGAGAAGAGCGAGAAGTTGGTGCCGTCCCCGTCCCACAGTGGGCCCAGGGGAAAGGGTTCTCCAGGCCAGGTCTCCACGGGCGTGCACCCTAGATGATCGACTCCACCTGCGGGCAGACCGGGCTCTCCCCGAGCGGCTCACGCCGGCGGCCGGGGCGTGAAGCGCGCGTCCCTGCCCGTGCCCGGCTCCCCCGCGCGCCGGCTATGCGGGCGCGCAGTCCGTCTCGAACGCGGTGCGCTCTTCCTTGCCGCCCTTGGCCGCCGTCTGGGCATTGGAATACGCGCTCGTGAACGCCGAGGCGTTTTCCTCGTCGATCGCCTCCTGCATCGACGTGATCGACGCCAGATACGGCGTCGTGTAGTTCGTGTACGCGTCGAGTGATTCCGCACACGTACCGCCGACCGTGCCGATGAACCCGGCGAGGGTGTCGCGGAGGGCCGTCGTCGTGTCCACGACCGTCGTGAGGGTGTCGCCGAGGCACTTGGCAAAGACCGTCGTGTCGCCGGTGCCGGAGCGCGGGCATGCGTCGAACTTCTCGAGCAGGGCGGCGTTCGCCGCCGTGAACGGCTCGGCGACCGCCTGGTAGTCGCTCCACTGCCCCGCCGTCAGCGTCTCGTTCGTCGCGGCGGTCCCCGTGTCGGTGGCGGTCGAGTCGGAGCCCGACCCCCCGCAGCCGGCCGCGAGCGCGCTGACCAGGAGTGCCGTCGCGGCGACGAGAACGATCCTGCTGCTCGACATGCTCTTCTCCTTTGCCGGCTACCGGAAACGGGTCTTGCGCCTGGATGCTACGTGGTCGGAGCGAACCACACGGTCGCGAGCGGCGGCAGCGTCACCGCGGCCGAGAACGGTTGCCCGTGGGAAGGTGCCGGCTCCGCCTCGATCCCGAGGCCGTTGCCGACGTCGGAGCCCGCGTAGAAGCGCGAATCGGTATTGACCGCCTCACGCCAGGTGCCACCGCGCGGCAGCGGCAGCAGCCACCCCTCCCGTACCACCGGGGAGAAGTTCGTCACGCACACGAGCACGCGCGAGCCGTCGGCCGAGAAGCGCGCGAAGGCGACGACGTTGTCGTCCCGGCCGTCACCGACGAGCCACCGGAAACCCTCTGGACGGAAGTCCGCTTCCCACAGGGCGGGCTCCGCCCGGTAGGCGGCGTTGAGGTCGGACACGACGGCGCGCACTCCCGCATGGTCGGGATCGTCGAGCAGCGGCCAGTCGAGCGACCGTGACTCCGACCACTCGTCCCACTGGCCGAGCTCGCCGCCCATGAACAGCAGCTGCTTGCCGGGGTGCGCCCACATGTAGCCGTACAGTGCCCGCAGCGTTGCGAGCTGCTGCCAGCGGTCACCCGGCAGCTTCGAGAGCAGCGAGCGCTTCCCGTGCACGACCTCGTCGTGGGAGAGCGGCAGCACGAAGTTCTCGTCCCAGGCGTACACGAGCGAGAACGTCAGCTCGTCGTGATGGAAACGGCGGTGCACCGGCTCGGTCCCGAGGTACGCGAGCGTGTCGTGCATCCACCCCATGTTCCACTTGAACGTGAAGCCGAGCCCGTCTCCGGAGGTCGGCCGCGAGACCCCGGGCCACGCGGTCGACTCCTCGGCGATGACGGAGACACCCGGCTCACGGGCGTGCAGCACCTCGTTCAGCTCGCGCAGGAACGACACCGCCTCGAGGTTCTCGCGGCCGCCGTGCACGTTTGGCGCCCACTCTCCCACCTTGCGCGAGTAGTCGAGATAGAGCATGGACGCGACCGCGTCGACGCGCAGCCCGTCCGCGTGGAACTCGCGCACCCAGTAGAGCGCGTTCGCGAGCAGGAAGTTCCTGACCTCGTTCCGCGACAGGTTGAAGATCAGGGTGCCCCAGTCGGGGTGGGCACCCTGGCGCGGATCCTCGTGCTCGTACAGCGCCGTGCCGTCGAAGCGGGCGAGCGCCCACGCGTCACGCGGGAAGTGGGCCGGCACCCAGTCGAGGAGGACGCCGATCCCGTGCCGGTGCAGCTCGTCGACGAGGAACCGGAAGCCGTCCGGGTCGCCGAACGTCGACTGCGGGGCGTAGTACCCGGTCACCTGGTAGCCCCACGACGGCGCGTACGGATGCTGCATCACGGGCATCAGCTCGACATGCGTGAAGCCGAGCTCCGCGACGTACGGGACGAGCTCCTCGGCGAGCCCGTGCCACGACAGCCCCTGACGCCACGAGCCGGGGTGCACCTCGTAGATGGACATGGGCGCCGGCAGCGGGTCGGAGCCGCGCCGCCGCTCGAGCCACGCCGCGTCGTTCCAGGAGTAGCGCGAGCGGTAGACAACTGACGCATTCGCGGGGGGCACCTCGGCATAGGCTGCGTACGGATCCGCCCTGAGGCGGGTGATGCCGTCGGCGCCTGCGACCGCAAACTTGTAGCGGGAGCCCTCGGACGCGCCGGGAACGACCGCCTCCCAGATGCCCGAGGAACCGACCGGAGAGAGCGGATCCGAGCCCTCGCTCCAGTAGTTCCAGTCGCCCGCGACGGACACGGCCCGCGCGTTCGGCGCCCACACGGCAAACCGGACGCCGCTGTCGACGGGGTGCGCGCCAAGGC
>Ga0315275_10004704_pt1 | contig 12815 bp, 16 predicted proteins | sample YL17G03_0_MG_FD_205557 | JGI IMG/M metagenome (GOLD analysis project Ga0315275, IMG submission 205557) | Sediment microbial communities from Yellowstone Lake, YNP, Wyoming, USA - YL17G03_0 | ecosystem: Environmental > Aquatic > Freshwater > Lake > Sediment | place: USA: Wyoming | collected... | reverse complement strand
CATGCCGCCGGGCGACCGCATCGCGGCGTACGCAGAGGAGCACGCGGCGCCGGTCCCATGCGACATTGCTCATGGAGAGGACGGCATCGTCGTCATCGCCGACGACCTCCTCGCCACAGAGACCTTCGCGCGCCACCACTCCGGCAAGCTCGCCGACGCGGTACGCCGCGCCATCGAATGGTCGTGGGTGCCGCCGGAGGACTGAACGCGTGTGCGGCATCCTCGGCATGGCGTCGAACGTGCTGTGAGACATCGCGGCAATCATTGATACTACCTCTTCTCCACCGAAAAACTCTTAAGAGACGGCACCGGAGGCGATTGCATGCGCAAGGGACCGCTCTCAAGCATCAAGCTCCTGGTCATCGACCTGGACAACACGCTGTGCGACACGTTCCACACACTCTCGAAGATGCAATGGGAGAAGGCGCTCGCGGTCCTTCAGCGCGATGGCGTCGAGCGGAAGACGATACTCCGCATGCGGCGGCAGCTCGGGAGGCACAGCTTCCGCTCGGCGGTCCAGAGATTGGACAAGCGGCGTCAGCGCCTCGCCATCCGGGCGTACGACGACGTCGATGTGCGGACATTACGGCTCTATGGCGACGCTATGGCGCTCCTGCGCCTCCCGCTCCCCAAGGTGCTCGTGACCCGCGGCGAGCGGCGGTTGCAGCGGGAGAAGATACACCACCTCGGCATCCGCCGCTTCTTCAGGCGGGTCTATCATGTCCCGACATTCGACCAGAAGAGGAGCGCGTTCCGGAAGGTGCTCAAGGATTTCCGTCTGGAGCCGCATGAGGCGCTCGTCATCGGCGACCGCATCGAGGAGGAGATCAAGGACGCGAAGTCATTGCGCATCCCGACCGCGTTCATCGACCGGCCCGGCTGGCCGAGCCATCCGAGCGCCGCGAAGCCCGACCTCACGGTGAAATCGCTCGCGTACATCGCGCAGCACCTGAAAGAGGAACGCAAAGGGACGCGCTAAGATTACAGATATCTATCCATAAGAACTTCGGCCGCCAGCGACTCGTCGTCATTTCGTGACTCCTCGTCCGCTCGTCGCCTCCTTTGGCGTTCTTCGCCTGCGCCTTGTCGTTTGCAGCGACTCGCTTCAGGCTGGCGGCCGACGAGAGAATGTGTTTTCTTTGGCTCACTCCTCTTCGTCGTCATCGTCGAGCAGCGCGCTGATGGAATCGCCGACATTGAGCCGGTCGATGGCCTTGGCGAAGTATTTCGCGACGTCGACGGTCGTGAGCCACTGCCTCTCCTTTATCGCGTCAGGGTGCGTGACGCTGTTTGTGACTATCACTTCGTTCAGGTGCCCTTTCGCCACCGCCTTCTCGAGCCGGTCGATGGCCGGCGGGGAGAAGACCGCGTGCGCGGTGATCGCTATCACGCTGGCGGCCCCGCGGTCGCGCAGGTACTCTGCGGCCTCGACTGTCGTGCCGGCGGTGTCGATCATGTCATCCACGAGAAGGATGTTCTTCCCTGCGACGTCGATGATGCCGACGCCGGTCCCGACAGCGTCTATGACGTTCGGCTGGTCACGGCTCTTGTCCAGGAGCCCGACGCCCGTCCCGAGGTCTTTAGCGTACCTCTTCGCGATCTTCTTGTACGCGCCCTCGTCAGGGCTGATGACATAGATGTTGTCCCGCAGGCCGCGCGCCCTGAGGAAGTCGACGAGCGTCTTGCGAGAGTAGAGGTTGTCGAACCCCATGCGGTAGGGGACCGCAAGCTCGGTGCTCTCGTTATGTATGTCATTCGTCAGCACGCGATTGACGCCCAGCGCGTCCATCTCGAGGAACCGGCGCTTGAGGTCCAGGCTGCGTCGTCCACCGCGCCGGTCCTGGCGTGCGCTCGGGAAGCATGGCAGCACGGCTGTGACGTGTCCCTCCTCTTTCACGGCGTTGCGCACCGCGTCCACTGTGGAGAGGAACATATCGAAGTTGCGTGGCACGCTCACCCTGCGCGGCGAGACCGGCAGTACATTCTTGCCATGGTAGACGGTGTAGGCGCCCTCCCGCATCTCGATGCGGTGGCTGGGCGGCCGGTTGTCGACGGTCTCGGTCGGGAGGATGGTGGCGCTGCTCTCCACGTCCGCGATGATGTACGCGTCCCCGCCGCGGATGTGCTTGAGGATTCCCGTCATCTGGTCGGTGTCTGCGAAGACGAACATCTCGGTGTCGACCCAGACGCCGTTGGACTTCTGCTTGCGCCGCGGCAGGTAGGTCTCGGTCAGGTGGCGGTAGATCTCACGCGCGAACTGGTAGCCGCACGGCGTCGGGATGATGAGCGGGACACGACCCATTGGAGCACCTTCGCTGTGCGGATAGGCGCCGCCTTTTTGTGCCTTTCCGTCCGAGATGCAGAAGCGCGCTCGCGCTTTTTATAGTCCGTCTTTATCTTATGATAAGCACCTTCTTGGGCCGCGGCGGGAGGGTGACAATGTTACTTTTGACGGCCGCAGTCGCTTCGTTCAGTCACTGTCGTTCCTGAACCGCATCGAATATCTCGCGGTTCCTGCGCCGCTCACCTTCGTTCGCCGGCGCCAGCGACTCGTCGCCTTGCGGCTCCTCGTCCGGCGCTCGCCTCCTTAGTGCGCTTCGTTTGCGCCTTACCTTTTGCTGCTCGCGCCTTCCGGCTGGCGGCCGAGGATAATACTAAAACGGTTCTCTGACTCCTGCTAACGCTTATATATGGCGTGCGCGTTGTCGGTGCCATGATTGAGCTGTCGAGCGTGGATGTGCATTATGCAGTGGAGGAGCTGCAGGCGCTGGTCGGCGCGAAGGTCGAGAAGGCATACCAGGGCGACGGGAACAAGCGCGACGTCCTGCTCCAGCTCTACTGCGCTGACGGCAAGAAGCGCAACCTTCGCATCCTCCTGCCCGGCATGCTCTGCCTGCCGCAGGAGCGGCCCGCCTACCCCAAGCTCCCGCCCGGCTTCGCCATGTTCCTGCGCAAGCGCCTCACCAGCGCCCGCATCACCACGGTGAGCCAAGTGGGCTTCGACCGCATCATCAATATAGCGTTCGACAGCAGGCGTTCGGGTGGCACCCTCACGCTCGTGATCGAGCTCGTCGCGCCCGGTAACATACTCCTCCTCGACAGCGACAGCCGCATCATCAACCTGCTTGAGAACCAGCAGTACAAGGACCGCACCCTGCGGCCGCATCACTCCTACGTCCCGCCGCCGCCATCCTACGACCTCCTCGTGACGGACGACGACGCGCTCGCGAGTCACCTCACCGCGTCCACGCGGCAGTCGATCGTCACCACGCTCGCGCTCCACTGCGGCCTCGGCGGCACGTACGCAGAGGAGGTCTGCGCGCGCGCCGATATCCCAAAGCACCGCAACGACCTCACCCAGGAGGAGATCCAAAAGGTCGTGCGTGCGCTGCGCGAGGTCCTGATACAACCGGTCGCCGCGGCGAAGGACGAGCACCGCGCTTACCCATTCGCGCTCAAGAGCAAGGAGACGACTCCCTGCGAGGACTCATTGTTCCTCGGCGCGCTGTGCGAGCTCGTCACGGACGAGGACACGGCGCGGCCGACCAAGGCCGAGGCGCGCAAGCTCGGGCGCGCGAGCCCCCGCGCTAAGCTCCTCGCCCTCATCGAGGCGCAGGCCGCCCAGACCACGCGCCTCGAGGCGCAGGCCGCCCAGGAGCAGCGTAAGGGGGAGATCATCTACACGCACTACGGCGACGTCCAGGAGATGCTCGCGCTGGTGCGCGAGGCGCGCAAGGAGAAGAGTGATGTAACGGCGGGGCTGCGCGGCCGCAAGGGTTTCATTGCGTATAACGACAGCAACGGCGAGCTCACGCTTGAGCTCCCGGAGGAGTGAGTATGCGGCAGCAGCGCGCTTCATCAGGGCGGCCAGCCCAGCCGGAGCCGGTCGGCCCGCCGGGGACGGATTACGGCGATGACACGCCGCAGCACAAGGAGAGCGGCGAGTTCTTCCTCGCGCGCTACCGCGCGATCGAGCCGGAGATAACGCTCATCGACGGCAAGAGCGTGCGCCAGGCGCTGCGCGTCAACACGAGCAAGGTCTCGGTCCATGACCTCGCGCAGGAGATGACCTCGCGCGGAGCGGCGCTCGAGCGGATACCGTTCCTGCGCAACGGCCTCTTCGCGACCGCGGCGTACTCGCTGGGCGCGACGCCGGAGTACCTGCTCGGCTACTACTACCTGCAAGCGCCGCTCTCGCAGCTCGTCTGCGAGGTCCTCGACCCCCATCTCGGCGCGACCGTGCTCGACATGGCATCGGCGCCCGGCGGCAAGACCACATATCTCGCGACCATGGTGGGCGACACCGGCCGCGTCATCGCGCTCGACAACGACACCTCGCGCCTCGCGTCGGTGCGCAACAACGCCGAGCGGCTCGGCGTGGCGAACGTGCTGTGCGTGAAGAAGGACGCGCGCTTCGCGAGCGACTTCGGCGCGCTCTTCTCCCACGTCCTGCTCGACGCGCCGTGCAGCGGCAACTACTGCTCCGATGAGGAGTGGTTCGGCAAGCGCCGCATCGAGGACATCCGGGAGAACGCCCGCACGCAGCGCGAGCTCATCAAGGCGGCGGTCGTATGCCTCGCCCCTGGCGGGCGGTTGGTCTACAGCACGTGCTCGCTCGAGCCCGAGGAGGACGAGCTCGTCATCGATTGGCTGCTCAAGCGCTTCCCGGAACTCGACATCATTGCGCTCAACAGTATCCCCATTGGGGACAGTGGCGCGATGTCGTGGGACGGCCAGGTGCTCGACCCGCGTGTCGCGGGCACGCGCCGCTTCTGGCCGCACAAGACCGGCATGGAGGGCTTCTTCATCGCGCTCCTGCAGAAACGCAAAGATTGATTACTTGTGTCTGCATGTCTGTTAGTCGTTCCGCGATCTCGACGCTCTCCAGTGCCCGCTGCTTTTGATCAAGATATCCCTGGATGCTGAGCAGCGCGAACGAGATAGCGCGTTCCGCGAACGCGAATTGCATTGCTCTGCAGAGGAAATCTTTCTCACTTAGTTGCATACGCCGCTCAAGCGCATAGCCTGCAAGAAAGCGCTGCAATCTCTCGAGAGAGAGAACGCTGCCCTCAAAACACCATCCGCGTATCGCCTGTCCGATGTCGAGGATAAGCGCGCCCTCATACGACCGATCCCAGTCGATGACGCCACTGATTATATCATCCTTGAACAGAACGTGGCGGACGCCGAAATCCTCGTGCAGGACGCCTGATGGCGTGCTAAACTCCGGCATGCTACCAAGCAGTGCGAGAATCCGCTGTGGCACAGCATGGCGTTTGAGGAAATCGTCTGCAAGAAAGTATGGCTCCAGTTCCTTGGCTTTATCCGTCGCGTGCGCCAGCCCCCAGGATTTGCGCGGATATGAAAAACAAAAGCCCGCTGTTGCCTGATGGATTTTTCCAAGCACCTGCCCTGCGGCGAAACAGTGCTTAGGGACTGGACGCGCAAGCGCGGACCCTGGCAGCGCAGGATAGAGGATGCCATTGCTTCGCCCGACTGTGACAATATGCCCTCCATCAAGTGCGCACGGCCTAGGCACAGGGATGCCCGCGGCATCAAGGCGCTGCAGAAGCAGGATTTCGCCAAGAATCTCCTCCCGGTCGCGATGGCGCAGCGCCTCACCGCACAAGCGTAGGATATACTCTCCTTTTGTGGTGCCGACACGCAGTACTGTGTTGCCGGAGCTTCGTTCCCTTGCGATGGAAAGGACCTGCTCGTGCCGTTGCGCGAACATGCTTCTGACAAAGTCATCCATAGGCATCTTGCACAATGCATTCCAGGGCAGGAGCGTAGCCTAGGTAGGAGAGTCCATCATCCTCGATGCAGGTCTGCACGAAGTGAGCCTTCTTTGGGAAGCGCTGGAAGCAGACGAGATCCTCTGTGTGGTTGCGTGCCCGCCTACTGGCAAACCCCGTAATCTTTCTCATTATCCTGGGAAGTTTCTCGATAGCATAAGGGGTCGGGAGGAAATCCTCGGTCTTCTCCGCAACGCCTTCGCGGAACCACGCCGCACCACGCACGCTCAGCATCATATTATAGGTGTCCTCATCGGCCCATGTTATGAGGAGGCGGTCGAAGGCGTCGAACCTGATACCGTCCTTCTCCTCGGCGACCGCGCCGTGCGGCGTCTGCAACAGATAGATGCCTGTCTGCGGTCGCTGGCGCCAGTCGATGTCGTAGTCAAGGTCCTTGTTCGCGACCGCAAACCCTCGCTGCCGTAGGTCCTGTTCTAGCAGTTTCGCCAGCGTTGTCTTGCCGCTGCTCGGCAGTCCGGTAATCAGGACACTATAGGAAGGCATGTTCATAGCATCATCTGTGCATAGATAAAATATTGTAATCATCAAGCATGACAACATTTATAGATACGGGCGCCATTCCGGTTCTTCCTGCTATATGCGACTCACTGACCTCGGACTGACCGAGATGGAGGCGAAGGCCTACAGCACGCTGCTGCGCGAGGGACCCTCGCGCATGGCGTCGCTTGCCCGGGTGCTCGAGATGCATCGCGCCACGGCCTATGCTGTGCTCGATCGTCTGATAGAGAAGGGACTGGCCAGTGTTGTGGTGCACAACAAGAGGAAGCATTTTGAGGCGGTCGCGCCGGAGAGATTCCTCGATTTATTGCGCGAGAAGCAGGAGGCGCTGGCGCAGCAGGAAAAGGAGGTCGGGCTCCTGGTCAAGGAGCTTGTACGCATGAGACGGTCCGCGCCGGGGTCGAGCATTAAGGTCCTTGCCGGTAAAGAGGGCCTCAAGGCGCTCATGCAGCGCCTGCTTGAGGCAAATGAATTCCTTGTGCTCGGTGGCGAAGTCAAATTCTCTGAATATCTGCCGATCTATACGCAGCGCTGGGCACGGGAGCGGGAGCGATGCAGTATCCGTGCGCGCATTCTGACCAGCAAGCCGGACCCGCATCCTTGGCGGCTCAACATCTGCCGCCGATTGCCAAAAAACGTGCGCTTCCCCACCTCTACAATCCTTTTCAGTAGTACTGTCGCATTCGTGTTGCCTGAGGAGCCGTTGAAAGTCGTGCTGCTTGAGAGCAAGCCGACGTTCGATGCCTACAGCGCGTATTTCGAGATGTTGTGGGAAAGCCGCGTTAAGAAGTCAGAGTGATGGAAAGAAGGCAAGAGAGGAATGGAAGGAGCGACGGAACCTTTATGAAGAAAAGAGCGGCAGAGAGGAAACGCATGAATGAAACGCTGCTGAAGATACTCGCCGTCGTCGTGCTGTTCGCCGGTGAGTTCTTCTCGATCTACAGCGAGATGCTCGCGGCCCGCAGCGCGAAGACGCACACACTCACGCTCGCGATACTGGCGCCGATAGTGCTCTGGATGTGCTTCGCCGGGCTTCTCCTCCTCGCGGGCTACTTCCTCGGCTATCTCTCAGCGCGGAACATCTGGGTCGTCACCGTCACGTCGCTCGGCTCGATCCTCATCGCCGAGCCGCTCCTCATTGTCTTCATGTTCGGGGAGTGGCCGACTCTCGGGGCGTGGATAGGGCTCATCTTCGCGGTGCTCGGGATGATAGCAGCGTTCGTGTTCTGATTGTACGCTTCAAGAATTCTTCCTGGCGCCGCGCACGCTCCATATCTTGTCCACGATGGCGCAGCAGTTCTCCATGTCGCGGCCCAGAGGGCGCAGGATATCGTTCTCGAGGATGAAGATGGTGCCGTTGGTCACTCTTCTCGGGAGAGCGTTGGCCGGCCTGCTGTAGAGCGCCTTCACGAGCGACCGCGGCGCGTCGCGCAGCGGTACCGGCGCGTTCCGTTTCAGGCCGCTGATGTCATGTTTGGTGCATGAGGTCACGATGGCGTCGATGTAGCGTAATCTCCTATCAGTTCCTCTCGCCGTCCGGTCGGATATCGCCACGCCCTCGCCGAGATAGAGCGTGTCGCCGGCGCAGTACTGCAGGTTGCGGGTGTGCTCCCCACCGCCCTCTAGCATGCCCCTGAGGACCGCCTTCTGCTCCGGCGTGTACCGTGTGCCTTCGAGATATGGGATGATGACATACTCGAACGTCTCGCTCATGCTCGGCAGGACCAGTCCTTTCTGCGCGAGCATCGCCGCGGCGGTGTTATGGTTGAAGAACTTCTTCCGGTCCGTGCCGGGGATCCTCGTCGCGTACCGCTCGAAGCTCATGGTGCCGAAACCGACGAGGTCGGCCGCTGCCGGGAGGATGATAAGGCTTCCCTGCGAAGCGGCTTCGAACCTGTCCAAGAGCGATGGCATGATACTTCGCAGGATTCCGCGTGGATTCTTTAATGTTGTGATGGGCCGCGGTCGAGTGCTTACACCGCATGCTCTGGGAATTGCAGAAGGGCGGCCATCTGGACGGGAAAGAGGACTCCTAGACTGAAGAGGACGCCTAGATATCGCGCGGGAGTTCCGGATGCTCTTTGAGGTACTCTCTGCGGCGTTTTAAAAGATACCCGCTCGTTATCACACTCAAAACGCAGCCGCCAAAGATCAATCCTACGCTGTCATCGAATCGACGGACATTCACTTCTTCATTTCTGGCGGATTGCTTCAAATATGCATCGAGTGCTGGGTCTTTCTTCATATGGTCGATATCTTTCTCCACCGTTTCCACTATCTCTGTCAAATTGTTGCTCTTGACATAATTCTCTACCATAGGGTTCCTGTACGCCGGATTCGCAACAGGTACAACCATGTCCTTGAATGCTCGCTCTACCTCCAGAGCGGCCGTGTATTGCCGGTAGATGGCGGGAGCTTCCGGAGGCCGCGATGGTAAGACGTGCCATATGCTGGTGGCTCCTCCAAGTAGAAGTGGTGCCACTCCCGTCAGCACGACATTTCTGTATCTTGCGTAGAACGGGTGCTTGGCTTTGGTTGCGAGCGTCGGTTGCTGGTTTATGTCCATGCTGGGAAGAACCGCACAGAGTTTATAAATTTTACTATTTAATAGTAGTAATTATCGTACATCGTTGCTCTGCGACCGCTCCTGAGAATGGTCGCCCTTGCGATAAGAACATAAACTTCAGCGCCCGTCGCCTCTTCATGAATCTCCTCTTCGTCTGTAACCAGGGAAGGAACCGGAGCCGGAGCGCGGCGGAGCTCCTCGAGGAGAGCCACGAGACACGCTATGCCGGTTTGTACAGCGAGCGCCCGCTCTCCAAAGTGGACCTTGTATGGGCGGATGTCATCTTCGTCATGGAGGAGTTCCAGCGCAGGGAGATCGCGTCGCGCTTCCCGGACGAGTATCTGAAGAAACAAATACTCTCCCTTGACATCCCCGATATGTTCTCGTACAACGACCCGGAACTGCTCGAGCTACTTGAGGCGCGGCTCCGCAATGCGCAGCCACTCCTGGAATTGCGCCTCGGCTTCGGGCAGCGATGAGAGCACTCTGGTCTCCGCGACGCGCAATGATGGAATCCTCTTCGTCACTTTGTAGCGGAATCCGCCCCTGCTCCTCAGCGCGATAAGGGATATCTCGACATCGGAATCCTCATACGCTTTTCTCATGGGATGCAGGTTATCTCAAGAGAAGAAATGGCTCTGCATAGTAGGCACGGATATGTTACGATGCCGTGCTGATACTCTCCGTCCTCTCTGAAGAGAGGCCGGAAGAGCGTCGGAAGAGAGAAAGTGTCAGGTGCAGATAAGCCTGGTTCTGTAGGCACTCCACCACCGAAGGTAGAGGTTGCCATCGTCGGCATTCAACTGAGCGGCCATGGTGGCCTTGCACAGGCCGGGACGTTCGTTCCATCCACGCCGCGCGGACGTCAGCCGTCGAGGGCCCGTCGCCGGGCCTTGTCGGGCATCACTCCATATCGCGCGGCCGGTGCGTTGCTGTCCGTTCGTCGCCGTCGGGTCTCCCCGCCTCGCTTCCGCGAGCGGCCATCACCTTGTGCCAGGACTTTCCTCACCCTTGCGGGCGTCGGCCGACTCTGCACCTGACAGCGCATAGTGAGAGGACCGGCCTTAAAAACATTGTTGAAAACCTTGCATGATGTTGTCAGCATGATTGTCGGCATTATCGCCGGCACGTTTATATCGTGCCGTCGACCCACGTCCGCGCATGTCCTCTGTCGACGAGACATTCGAGCCGGAGCCGGTGCTCGCGCAGGGCAAAGGGCTCGAGTTCAAGGTCATCTTCTGGCGGCAGCTGCTGGAATCATCGCTCTGTGTGATGGTGGATGATGCCTACGACGCGTGCCACCTAGCCTATGATGATATGGGTCGCCACGAGGAGATCCTCATAGAGTTCTCAGAAAGCTCCCCTCGCATCAGCGCGTACGCGCAGCGGCCCGGCATCATCACGATGCACCAGGTCGACCATCTCCTGCAGGTCATACCGCTCGTGCTCCGCGAGACGCTCCACGGCGAGCGGTGTGAGCACTTCCGCGATGTGCTGGAGGAGTATTACCGCTCGCAGATAAACTGATATCTTTTTATCCGCGTAACGATTCCGGACACCATGCCTGAGGAGATTCCGAAAGACGCGTTCAAGCGGACACCGCTCGAAGAGACGCCGGAGCTCCTGTTTTCAGAGGAGGTCGATGACGGGACGCTCGAGCTGCGCGCCCACCCCAACCGCTCCATCTGCCGATTGTCCTATGATAAGATGACTACCATCGAGGAGATCACGATGCGCGTGGTCGACGGCGTGCCGCAGTTCACCGAGCGCTTCGAGGGCGAGAGGGTCTATCCCTGCACCGTCGTGCTGCCGATCTACATCCCGCGCGTCGTGGATGCGCTGGCCCGGCGCGGCGAGGTGCGCCTGACCGAGATATTCGACGATTTCTATCATCTGAAGATAAACTAGTTGACTGCGACCCCGTTGGAAGATATCAGGAAGTTTAAATACCACGGCTCTTCTTCTGAGGTCGCGGAGAATATACCGCCTCGCGGCAGGGAACCGACCGAGTCAAGGCCAATCCTCACATATGCTCGGATTGTCGCCTCGGTCTTTCTTTCGCTCCAAGGCGACCTCGTTCCGTACAACGACTTCATTTCATGCGAAGGTGTATGCTATGCCAAAGGAACCATTCATGCTCGTATCGCTTCGGGAGGACAAGGCGAAGAAGCTCGCGCAGGTGATGTCCAGCCCCACCTGCATCAAAATCCTCGAGCACCTCACGGGCAAGGACGCGACCGAGACCGCCATCGCCAAGGATCTCGTCATGCCGCTCTCCACCGTGCACTACAACATCCAGCAGCTCGTGGAGGCGAAGCTCGTCGTGGCCGAGGAGTTCCACTACAGCGCGAAGGGGCGCGAGGTCAACCACTATCGTCTCGCGAACAAGTACATCATCATCGCGCCGCAGGAGGACGACCCCACATTGCTCGCCCGCCTCAAGAAGTTCATCCCCATCACCATCATCACGGTGGCGCTCGCCGCGGTGCTCAAGACGATGCAGTTCTTCACCGGCAACGTGGGTAGCACAGCAGAGTCGGCGAGGATGCTCGCACCCCCGGCGCCGCTCGCCGAGCCGTTGCTCAAGACCGCGGCGCTTCCCGCGGCGCAGTCGGCCGCGGACCAGGCGGCGAACGCCGCGGCCGGAGGCGCGACGCCCGAGGGCGCACGCCTCATGACCGCCTCGTCGTTTGGCGTTGCCACCAACGAGAGCGCGAACGCGACGTTGAACGCTACAGCAAGTCCTGCGCTGAACGAGACATTGAACCAGAGCGTGAACGTGACGGTAGCGCCCATCGCTACGAACCCGCCGATACAGCCGCCGCTCCATATCCCCTGGTGGCAGTCGGAGATCGTCGACTACTTCCTCTTGGGCGCGTTCTTCGTGCTCGCGGTGCTTCTCATCGCCGAGACGATCGCCTACCTGCGCGCCAAGCGCGGCAAGGGCTGAGCGCGCTATTGCTTGGGCTCTTCTTCCGGCACAACGATCGTGCCGTTCTCGTCGCAGCATCCGTTCGGCGAGATGCTGTTGATCATGTCGTAGAACATCTCGACCGGCACGATCTGCAGTGTGCCACCATCTCCTGTGGTCGCCTGCGCGATGCCGGCCCAGTAGAACTCCTCGCCCTCCTTGACGAAGATGCCCGACCCGCTCACGCCGGTGTCGTTGAGGATGTTGACCTGGTAGCCGGGGATGGGCCACTTGTCGCCCTCCTTCGCCAGGGTCGCGCGCGAGGCCACGTAGCCCGAGACCACTGTCTGAAGAGCGGCTTTCGGGTAGCCGATCATGTAGACCTGCTCGCCGAGACGTAGTTTGCGCCGCAACGGCTTGACCGGCGTGATACTCGCACCGTCAATCTCACCGTAGAGCACCGCGATGTCGAGCGTCTTGTCGGTGTAGAGCACGCACGCCCTGCCCTTCAGCCCGTACTCGACGCCATTGTCGAATATCCCATAGAGCATCTTTTTGGGAGTGAGGTCAATGCTCTTCTCGAGACGTTCGCTCTTGAACACGAGCGGGACCGGCTTCACCACGTGGTCGTTCGTGATGAAATAGACATACTTCCCTTCACGCTTGAACGCGAAGGTCGTACCCTCCTGTATATTAATGAAATTCTCGGTCTTTCCGTATTGCCCCTCGTTCGTGATGAGGAACGTCTGCCCCGCGAGCCGCTCGAGCCCGGTCTTCTCTTTCGGTGCGGGATAGTGGGCCACTTTCGGCGGCCCGACCTGTGCTGTTACTATCTGCTCCGTCTGAGCCATTCCTGTCGTTGCTGCGAGCAAAAGCAATGTCACGAGTCCCTTTCTCATGCGTTCACCTTCCGTTCTCTTTCGTGATGTTCTGGAGCGTGCCGCCGGTCTCGCCGGTGAGGCGGCACAGGCCTTTCTGCGAAGGGATGATTTCGCCGAACACTATCATGTCTATCCGCGTCCCG
>Ga0315275_10004703_pt1 | contig 12816 bp, 13 predicted proteins | sample YL17G03_0_MG_FD_205557 | JGI IMG/M metagenome (GOLD analysis project Ga0315275, IMG submission 205557) | Sediment microbial communities from Yellowstone Lake, YNP, Wyoming, USA - YL17G03_0 | ecosystem: Environmental > Aquatic > Freshwater > Lake > Sediment | place: USA: Wyoming | collected... | reverse complement strand
CGACCGCACCAGGCCAGGCGCAGCGGATGAGCCTCCAAGGGCTCTCTACGGCGCCGGCTTGTCGGCCACGCGCATGGCTTTGAGGCTTTCTGCTAGCCCCCGTTGCGCGAGCGCAAACGTCGGATCGAGCGCCAGCGCTTGGCGAAACGCCGCGACGGCGTCTGCGCGCCGGCCGTTAGCTGCAAGATAACGCCCGCGGTTGTAGAGCATGGTGACGTAAACCGGAAGCACCTTGAGCAGCACGACGTCATCGGGCGCGAACTGCAAGGTGCCGTCAGCCAGGCCGCGGGTCCGCAGCTGCGGCGCGGCGGGTTCGTGAAAGACGCGCTCGGCAAACAGTTGAAAGACGAGACCCTGCGGCACCAACTGGTACGCGGTCATCAGCGCTTTGGTGAGCCGGCTGCCTTGGGCCTCGTTGGTCAACACCACGTCCTGGGTGACGTACACGGGCGCCGTGCCTAGCTGCGTGCCGATGAATGCCAGGATCATCGCCGTGAAGCGGGTATCGATGCGCTCGTTCAACATCCGGTCGCGCTGGTACAGCGCAGGATCTTGTTCCCAGCGGCGCAGGTCCTCCAGGAACGCGTCGACCTCGGCGCGCGTCTGCTCGATCAACCGCGGGTACTCACGCTCGAGGTAATCAAAGTACCACGAGCGCCGCAGCAGGTTCAGGTCGACGACGACGGCATCGCGACGGGCACGCTCGATCGCGCGGACGTAGAGCATCGGCGAGTACACCTGCCAATCGAGGGTGAGCAGCATGCCGTCCGGCCGGATCGTCTCCAGGATGTTGTCGGCGTAGTCGTGTGCGATGAAATCCCGATGGTGGTTGTTGAAGCGAACGTTGCCCGCCCAGGCCAGCAGCGGCACCAGCAGTAACGCCGCGCCGACGACCCGTGCGGCGTGCCGCCAGCGCGCCGCGCCGGCGATCTCCATGGCGAAATGGGCACCGCACCCGGCGGCAAGGGCGAGGGCGAGAAACGCCGGAATGAAGTACGCGGCTTTGTCCTCGGCGATTTCGTAGGTGGAGGCGTACAGGAGATCCGCCACGATGACCAACAGCAGAAACCAGAACGCCGGCCGGTCGCGGCGGAAGAGGGCATGAAAGCCGGCCAGAGCGAACCCCAAAGCAGCGGGGCACCACCACGGGCCGAATTCACGAATAGTGATGCTCATAAAGGCGGCCAGTTGCGACCGCACACTCTGTGGTGACAGGGAGAAGTACGCCTGAAACTGCCGGCCGCTAATGTGCCACCAGAAACGTTGCAGCGTGCGTGGGTCGCCCCAGTCGAGTATGGGCGAGCGCGCCGCCGCAATCGGCAAGTAAGCGTAGACCGTCAGGCCCACGAGCGCCCAAATCGTCGCGAAGATCAAGACTTTGTTTGTGAACACTCGGCGGCGAGTTGCATACACTAGAAAGGCGATGGCCGGGAGCGTGAGGAGGACAGTTACGTGATGCACCCCGAGAGCGAGGCCGAAGACCCATGCGGCGGCGTAGAGCCGCCTGTCCGTCGTTGACCTCGGTGAAGTCGTGACATCGTACCGCCACCGGAAGACCAAGAGCAACGCTACAGCGACGAGGAGCGTGTTGAGCGTATAGACTTCCGCCACCGTGGCGTACGACCACAGGGTGCGGGAGAAGGCCAGCAACAACGCCGTCGTCGTGGCCGGGAGCCACCGTACGCCGGCGCCGATCCGGGAGGTATCGCCGTCTCTCCGTCGGTCCGGCGGCCTTCCCCCGGCGGCCGATTGCAGGCTGATCCCGCGCACCATCTCGGCAGCGAGGAAGGCCACGACCGCGACTGCGAGCGCGGCGAAGACGGCCGATGCGAGATTCACCCGTGTCGCGACGCTGCCGACCGGAAGCAGCGTTGCCAGATGCGCCAGCAGCACATAGAGCGGAAAGCCGGGCGGGTGGGCCACGCCGAGTGACTGTGCGGCGACGATCAGCTCGCCGCTGTCGACCAGCGTTACGGTGGGAGCCAGCGTCGCCACATACGTTGCGAGCGACGCCAGCACGACGGCGCCGGCACAGAGCATCCCCGGCGGCGTCCCGGAGATTCTTTGAAGCGGCCGCCGGCACCTACGAGGGCTAGTGCGCACCGCGGCCAGCGCGCGGCCAGCGCCGAACGGGCGCTGCTGGCCTGGCTGCTGCGCTCCTTTCCGAGGATCCGTCACGTGCTGGATATCGGCTGTGGCACGGGCCACCTCACGGAGTGGTTGGCGGCCTCGGGTTTGCGCACAGTGGGGCTCGAACGACCGTATGTCGGCATCGTGTATTCCGACTTTCTGGTTGGTCACAAAGAACTGAACGTTCTCAGGGAAACCTTGCGGACATGTGGGCTGAACAGCCGCATGCCGCCGCCCTCGGAGATGACCCGTAGAACTTCGTGCGGATCCTTTACCACCACGCCGCTGAGCATGGTCACCTGCTCTCCGGCGAACGCCTCGGGCAGCAGAGGTGTCGAGGCGCCGAGCACCGCCACCTCCCGGCACTCGCTGGCAGCCCGCAGCAATCTGTCGATCGTGTGATTGACGATGGAGGTCGCGGTGATAAGCGCCACATGACAGCGAGGAAGCGCGTCCTCGGCCTCTTCTCTTGGACGCAGAATGCCGGAGGGGTGGCCCACGCGCTCGAATACGCTCAAAGAGCGGACTCGCTTCTGGATCTTGGCCACCAGCGGGCGGAAGTCCCCCACCATGCCCACGTGGTCCCCGGACCTGAGGTCGAGGTGGTCCAGGACGTCTCCGCCCATGAACCTGTCCTCGTCTCGATTCAGCAGCGCGTTCGCACAAGCCAGCCCCACGCCGGCGGCGATGGGATCTGGTGACTCCAGCAGATGCAGGACATCGGAAACCGCTCTTCCAACGAGAGGCCGAAGCGCATCGAACACCGAGCAGCAGCCTTTCGCCTCCTCGCGGAACGTATACGCAACGCCAAGGCGGTCGTCCGCCAGCATGACCGCGGTGTACCCGAGGCCAATACGGACGTCGGCGACTCGGGCCTCCCGCGCCGAGGCGTGTAGGTGCGTTATGATTCGCGCGGCAATGCCCGCGCTCTCGTTCCCTTCAACCGATCCCATGTTCATCCGCGGTAATGATCTCCCACTGAACGGTACCATCCGGCGCGCGATACATTATCTCAAAACGACCTCACCTCCCTTCTACCAATTCCCGTCGCCTCGGACCAATGAGCTCGGCAACGCAGTGACGCCGCCGGCGATTGCAATAAAGACCATTTCATTATAGCGCCAATCCGAACGCGCCTCTCGTTCCGGCAGAAAGGAGGAAAGAGCGATCATGTCTGACCTCGCGTTGCTCGACCGTGCGTTCGCCAACATTATCCAGCGCTTTATTCGCACCGGGCAGGCACCTCACTTCACCGAGCTGGCCAAGGACCTCGGCCTCTCGGTCGAGCAAGGACGGGAGCTCGTCCACGAATTGTTCGCGCGCAATGTTCCGGGCTGGGTGCATCCCGGTACCGACCTAATCGCCTCCTTTGCGCCGTTCAACAATCAGCCCACCCAGTACCGCATCACCATCGACGGCCATCAGAAGTGGTTCGCCCAGTGAGGGTTTGAAGCGCTGGCGGTCCGCTGGCTATTCCCCAACAAGACGGTTCGAATCGATGCTCCGTGCCTGGACTGCGGAGAGCCGCTCGTGGTCGAGATGCGAGACGAGCAGACGCTCGCCGTCGAGCCCAATACGGTGGTGGGCTACACCCACAGTCCCATCGGCGGTTCGCGCGAAGACATCCCCTTTCGCTGAGGGGGGATGAATCTCTTCCGGTCGGAAGAGCATGCGCGCCGCTGGAAAATGTTTAAGCCGGAGATGGAGAAGACTCTACGGCCGCTTTCCTTCTGGGCCGACCTGTTCAGCGAACAGTTGTTCCGCCAACGCGGTCGCCCCGACTACATGACCTGGCTCAGGAGTAACGAGGGCCGGGAGTCGATCGCGAGCTTGTGGGCGAGAATGCCTTGAGCGCCAGGCGCTCCGCGTTGGCGTAGGGCCGCGCTCGAGTATTTCGCGTGACGCAGGATGCTAGCCCGGACTATTCACAAACAATGGACAGCACTTTGCGGAGACGTGCCTCGATACGCCGCCGAAAGAGGGCGGCTACTCGGCATGAACGGAGAACACCCTGCACGTTGAAACACACAACCGTTCGGCCCGAGTAGGAGCCCATCTTCTGGGCTCCGTATCGAGGGCGCCTCTGTGGTTCATGAATAATCCGGGCTAGCAATGCCTCTGCGGAGGCTCAACGCGGGAGGTTACCATCATGAGAGATCCAGCTGAACTCAGCTGCCCACTCTGTGGCGTCAGTGCTTGCAAATCTGAACCCAATACAGAGAAGTACCCTTCGTTCTGCCCGATGTCAGTGGAAACCGAGCAGTTGGCAGCCATTGAGCGGACTTATCTGGAGGACGAGAAGCTGCGAGAGTGGGCGTGCGAATCCGCCCGTACGGAGTCTGCGGGCTATTGCCGTAGCACACGCATCCAGGAGATCATGGACTTTGCCCGCCGCATTGGAGCTACCAGACTGGGAATCGCTCATTGCATCGGCCTCATCCAGGAGGCCAAAATCGCGCGCGAGATCTTCCTGGGCAACGGCTTCGAAGTGGAGGCAGTCTGCTGCAAAGTGGGCTCAATCGAGAAGGGGAAGGTCGGAGTGAAAGACGAAGAGAAGGTGTATCCCGGCCACTTCGAGGCCTTATGCAACCCGGTCGCCCAGACTGAACTGTTGGCCCGAGCCGGCACGCAACTGAATGTCCTCATCGGGCTGTGCGTGGGCCACGATAGTCTCTTTTTCAAGTATTCACGCGCACCCGTAACTGTGCTGGTGGTCAAAGACCGCGTCCTGGGGCACAATCCCGTAGCGGCGCTGTATACCAGCCACTCCTACTATCAACGATTGAAGGAGCAGCAAACCAAGAAAATCGACGCCTAATTCATCTTTTGGAATCTATTGACGCACCTCTCGTTCGGCAACCGGAGCTTGTGGGACCGGCGCAATGCGGAAGGCATGCGCCTCGGGCACACTGACACTCCCGGCGGGCGGTCCAGCCCGGGCCTATCAGCCGCCCTTGAAATAATTATGGGCATATGCTCATAATGTGACGTGGAGGCGTCGATGCCGAGACCGCAATGCTTACGCCGAATCGCTTGCAGCCCCTCGAGCGGCCTGTTCAAGCCTGCCGGCATCCCTGCGGCGCGCCTGCAGCAGACGGTGATGAAGCTGGACGAACTGGAAGCGCTGCGGCTGGCGGATCTGCTGGGCCTATATCACGAAGCCGCCGCCCTGCAGATGAAGGTGTCGCGCCAGACTTTTGGAAGGATCATCGAATCGGCCCATCGCAAGGTCGCCGACGCCTTGATTCACGGCAAGGCATTGAAGCTGAAAGGAGGAAATGTCGAGATGGCAGGAATGAGAAGCTTCAGCTGCTCCGGTTGCCGGAACACCTGGCAACTGCCCTATGGAACAGGGCGGCCCACCGCCTGTCCCGCCTGCGGAAGCGAGAATATCCGCCGCACCGACGCCGGTCCCCGGCAGGTGGGGTGCAGGCGAGGACGCAATAGCGGTCGCCCGTCAAAAACCGCCGCTGTTCGGGATGCGGACAGCGGCACAGAGAAGAATCGAAAAGGAGAAAAACGATGAAGGTTGCAGTAGCTTCGGACGACGCGGTGGGTATCGCCGATCATTTCGGGCGCAGCCGCTGTTTCATCATATTCGAATTGCAGGATGGTGTGATCAAGGGAACGGAAATACGAGCCAATAGTCACACCGCGTTCGCCCGCGGCGAATGTGCAGGAGAAGGGCACGAGACACATGCTCACGGCCACGATCATGCGGGCGTTGTGGGTCTGCTGAAGGACTGCGAGGCGATTCTGTGCCACGGGATGGGATGGCGCGCGGCGGAGGAGCTGAAAGCGAACGGCGTCCGGGCGCTCATGGTGGCCGCGCCGCTGTCCGCGGAGCAGGCAGTGCTGGCGTATGCGTCCGGCGCGCTGGAAGTCTCCGGAGAGCACTGCGGCTGCCGCGGCTGATTCCCGCGCATCTGAGCCAGTTGCTCAGGCTGCCGCCGTTCGCCTCGATGCTTTGCCCTGTTGCGGCAGCCGCCTGAAAAAACGATGGTCGCTACAAGAAGAAGTCAGCCTCTGTCGGGCTTGGAATGAGACCTTTCTAGCGCTCTATTGAATATGGGAAGGCTACTCGGCGCGGTCGAGACGTTTCGCGATCGTCATCATCACGGCCATCACCGGTACCGATGGCGACCCTTACGCCTACAAGAAGTTCCTCGACAGTCGGCACACAGTGCCTCCACCCGAGGGTTTCATCCCCAAGCCCATTGACAGAGAAGAGCTGATCAAGACGATCCAGAAGCTTCTGTCCCAGTGATGCGCCACACCACTTCGGTCCGGCGGGGCCGACGGAGGCCCATGCAGCTTCCGCGACCACCGCTGCTCCTTTGTGATGCGCGTCGATCATCTCTTGCTGCCTGGGCCGCGCCTGCGTCCAGGCGCGGCTCCGTAGCGCAAGAACCTCGTCACACGAGCCAATTGTCGACCGTCAGGCCCGGGATCCTTCGGAAGTGGTCCTCGTTGTTCGTGATCACGGTCAGACCGTGCTCCAAGGCCGACGCCGCAATCAGGATGTCCGCATCGCCGATGAGCGCGCCTCTACGGTGGAGGTCCGCATACACTTCTGCAGCGCGAACAACAATCGCGTCAGTCAGGAGAAGCACGTGGCTTGCACGACAGAAGCGGTCAAACAGCGCCAGTTGCGCGGTGGCGCTGCGAGCCTTGAGCCCACGCAGGATCTCAAAACGCGTCAGGATGGAGAAGGTAAAGTGCGGATGATCGGCCAGGTAGGCTTGAGCGTGTGCCAACGCGGGTTGGCGGCGGCGCATCACTGCGGACAGAACGTCCGTATCCAGTAACGCGCCCGGGCTCATGCTGACGTTGGTGAATCCGTCCCAAACAGGCCTCGCCGGCGCGCCAACGTCTCAATGGCGGCCAGGTCGTCCTCAGAGAGCCCCTCGAAGACCCTAGTCGCGAGGTCCAAATAGGCGTGCGCCTCGGCAATCGGCTCCACAACGAGACGGACGCGCTGGCCTTCGGAGAGAGGACTGGCCAACGGGGTCACCGGCCGAAACGTCCCGTGCTCATAGACGGCATCGAGTTCCTGTGTGCCCATGTCCGGCATCTTACGCGTTCACGAGAAGCTGGCCAAGAGCTGCGAGCGGGCATCCGGGCGGTAGACGTCACCCGCTTTCTCGGCATCGCGACGGCGAACGTGGCCGCTCACCTGCCGGTGATCAATGCCGAGACAGCGTAGCAATCAAGGAACGCCCCGTACAGCCCTCTCTGCTCCGGGTCACGTCGCGACCTCAGGTCGGTCATCACACCTGCACATCAGCTCGAACTCGGAACGCTCGTTACTACGCCCCTATGGGGGTTCCGGGGCTGCGGTATGTCCAAATCCCAGTTGCGGCCTTATAGCCCGACGTGACCCGCAGGGCCACGCAGCAAGTGAGCTAGACGGGCAGCCAGGCAAATTGTTACTCTAGGCCGCGATCATGTTCGGCGGACCCACGTTCCAGGCCTACTACCTCAATGTTGAGAGGATCGTGAACGATCTCCTCAGCAAGGAGAGCCCAGACTATCTCGCGAAGGTGGACTTCGATGAGTTCTTGGCTTACTTGGTCGATCGGATTGCCTGGGAACCGCTCGAGTGGGACGAAGGCGGGATGACGATGGAGCCGTTCATCGACAGACAGCGCCTGCCCGACGGTATGGGCGGTTTCTTAGAACTGGACCAGCCCAAAGTCCGACTTTACATCCCCGTCAAGCCCCATGCCCAGCGCTCCGACTTCTTCAAGCTGATGCCCTCGTCCCAACGGATCTCCGGCGAGCCGGAGTGGAGATTTGAAGGAAACACTCTCGTAGTGGAGAGCGGAGCCAAGGAAGCGGCCGTCACGGGCACGCTGGAGGAGGTCCGGTTCTGGATCGGCGGGCGAAACAACGACATCCGTGCGGGAAATGCCACTCTCCGCCAGCGCGTGGAGGCGCTCTGGAGGGTTAGGCGAGCGGCATTGGAGAAGCATGGCGATACGTTGAGGGCTTTGACGGACCGGCTGAAGATTCCATTGCATCAGAGTCCCGATGCTCCAAAGCCCATCGCCATAGTGCCTACGAAGGCGCCGACAAACAGGCCCCTATCTAAGCCAGTCGCGCCGGAGCCAGAGCTTGAACGCGAAGAGGTCGTGGAGGTCGTCCGGTTCATCGAGTTGTACGCGAGACAGCTCGAGGTTACCCCAGGGGTGTACTCGAAGCTTCAAGAGGAGCAGCTCCGAGACCTGGTGCTCAGCATGCTCAACGTGAACTATCCCGGATCATCGGGCGAGACGTTCAGCAAACATGGCAAGACGGATCTGTTCCTCCGGCCTGGCGGAGGCGGGTCGCTAATCGCGGAGTGCAAAAGGTGGTCGGGAGCGAAGAGATACTCGCAGTCTCTCGATCAGTTGTTTGGGTACTTGACGTGGCGACACGGCTTTGGCGTTCTTCTGACGTTCAGCACAACACGCGACATGATCGCAACGATGACATCGGCGCGCGACGTCATCGCTGCTCATCCCTCGACAGTGGCTGGAAGCGTTAAGGCCGAGGGAGCGTCGCGTTTCGCTTCGCGTCACGTCCACCCACAGGATCGTGACAAGACCGTCGAAGTCTTCCATCTCTTTGTTGACCTCGCGAATTGATTGATGGAGACCCGGGCGCACGGGACGTTCCTCGACTGCCAGATCGTTCTTCGCATCGGTTGCAAATCGGCGAGTGATCGACCAATTCGGCGCGCCGGCCTCGTGGCGCTCGACGCGCTCACCGATGACCCGCGACTCACCGACTGTCAGCCCTGTTGGGCTGACGGTTGTCGGCCTTGACCGCGGACCGGTGGCACAGTAGTTTCTCCGCGGAAAACTGAACGGAAGTCAACCGCAAGAGATCAGACACGGAGACACCAGTGGTTATTGGCAGCTTCCCCGGGCGGCCGATGGACAACCTGCTGCCGTTCGACTGGTCTCATGGTCCGGCGACCGCGCGGGATCTCGTCGAGTCTGTGGCGTCTAACGTACGTGCGGCCGCGGGAAGGATTGACGGCCGCCGGTTCCTCGGAGCGTTGGGTAGCAGCGAGGCCGAACTCGACGAGATACTCGACTGGCTGAAACAAGGGGGCCGGAGTCGCCGTCGAGCAGTCTTCTGCGACGGCGCTATCTCCGCGATCAACCGGGCGGTGTTCTTCACGTGGTTAGCATCCGAGTGGGCCTACTTCTCGTGGGTGGCAGACGATCGAAACTTCTGGCCGCGCCTCACTCTGGATGTCTTCGGCGGGGAGTTTGCCTTGTTATCGTTCAACGACATCTACCAGCAGCTACGTTTAGGGTTCCACGAGCTCAAGCTCGGAAACCACCTCGCTGATTCCGAGACCGCCTGGTGCTACGTCGAGTCGCTCCGGAGGCAGAGTGGCTTCCCGCGAGCTTGGTGGGATTGCATCTATCGAATCGCCGAGGACCACAAGCACCACCGGGACGTGCAGGGCAACTGGACGGCCCTCTTGCAAGAAGAGCGGGAGTAGCCACGGAGCTTCAGCCATGCAGCACGGAGATTTCCGGAGGAAGTAAACGCGTTCTTCAACGCTGTGGACGAAGCCATCGACTCTCGATCGGCTGAGCCGCTCAGGAGGCTCAATCACGCCTTCGCCCGCGAACCGGACACCCTTGCTGAGTATCTCAACGGCGACAAGCAGTTTCGGATCTACGTGGAGATGTTGCGCACGCGCCGGGCGCAACGTCGGGATGCCCGCGTGCGGCGGTCAAGTTGTCGGTTCTGGATCGACTCTGTCGAAGTGGGCATTGCGGCCCTTGAACGTGACGGTCGCTGGTCCGTCAGGGTTGCTGCCTTTCTGCCCGATATGATCCCGCGCGAGAGGCTCCCGGCCGAGCTCGCGAGCGCGACCGCGCTGACGCTGTCGACGCGGGCCGCAGATCGAGAGGTACGCTACGATCCGGGCGACGACGGCTTTCGCGCGTGCGAGCGCCCCACGTTCCTTCTGTTGCATGAGATCGATAGCCACGCGCGTTTGGTGGCGCGCACGGCTCATTCGGACGGCACCCGGCGTGCCCTAGAAGTCGCGGGCTTGTTCGCCTCTGACGAGTCGCCAACGTTCTGCCGGGCCAGTCCCCGGGACGCGAACTTTTACGTGCCGGTTCCGACGCTGCCATACGACCGAACCATCGAGGTGCCGCAGGGGCGGCACGTGCTTCTGGTACTGCCGCGCGAGACGGAGGAGATCATTTGCGATCCGAAGGCTGTCGCGTTGATCGATCTCGGGACAACCCGCACCGTCCGTGTTCTCGCGCCGCCCGCTCCGTCGTGCGATGTCCTGGTTGGCGAAGACCTGTGGAGGCTCTCCGCGAAGCCAGCGCTTCCGGGCAAGTTCTTGCTCGATGGTCCGCGGCTGGATGAAAGGGCTGCGGACCGGATCTTCACAAGTTGGCCGTCCCTGAGATGGGAGGGTTCAGGAGCTGTTCAGCTTCGCGATGTTCGGGTAGCGCCCGATCCCAAAGCGTCGAACGCCCGATTCGAACGACGCCTCGTTGGGGGTGGCATGGTGCTCGAATGCGGGCGCCGGGTGGCGCTCGATGATCTCACCTTCGCCGTGGCCGGCGCGCCGCCCGGGCGGCTCCCTCGCGAGTTCATAGGGCGAGTTCTGCTTCAGGTTGAGATCGAAGAGGGGGCACAGTGCTGGCGTCTCAATTACTCCTTCAAGCTGATCCCACCGACCGAGATCTGCCCAAGCAGGGTTGAGACCGAAGACACGTGGCGACTTCCGCTTCAGGTCGTCGTCCGTGGCGTTGAGACGCTACGCCTGACATCACGCTGGGAACTCACGGCCGGCGGTGTTGCCAAGGAGGAGACCTGGGAGACCGAAGGTCAGGGTCACGAGCTGCGCATCGAAGCCCGAATCCCGATTCAGGGTTCACGCTTGATGTGCCAGCTCCGCTACGGCTTTCGCCGTGAGCTTCCGCCGGACTTTGAGCCCGGCTTCGCCATCGACCTGGAGTGCCCGCTGTCCGGTCCTCTTGGGTTCCTCCTCGACGCCTCCGTTCTGCCGAAGGTGGTCCGTCCTCTCGGAGCCAAAACTGATGTTCGCGTCGACAAGCTGGTGATGCATTCCCTCGTGCTCCCCGACTTTGGGGCGACCGAGGGGGGCGAGTTCTCGGGCTCGCTTGTTCTTGGAGACAGGCGCCGCCCGGTCTCGAGTGGCGAGATGTCACTGGCACATGTGCGCCAGGAGATTTAAGCACTCTGCCGTCGGCAACAAAGAGTGACAGTCTTCCTGGAGACTCCTCAAGAACCGCGGCGAGCGTTGTTTACCGTTCTTTCCGACGAAGCCTCGGTCGATGTGCCAACGTTGCCGATGCAACTTCGCACAACACCGCTGCAGGAATTGGTGCATACCGAGCGCTGTCGATGAAAAGCGTCCCGAAGGGCCCGCGATCGCCAGACCGGGAGAATGTGAACGCCCCATGGTGGATCAGCAAACCACAGGACCTGAAATACCCCCTCGCGTGGGAACTGTTCCGCGTCAAGCCGGACGAGCACGGTCTTCGAACGTTGAAAGGCTGTTTCCAAGTGAAGATCGACGATCCGCGGGCGGTGTACGGCGACGATGCGGAAGAGGGCGCCCCCGACTTAACCTGCAGCATCATCGACCTCGAGCAGCACTTGGTGGAGCTTAAGCATACTGCCCGCCCGATCGTCCGGGCCGCCCTCGCATGCAGTCAGGAGTGGGCGAGATACGTCGTCCACGGAGACGACTTCCGCGCTCTCGAACCGCTCCTCGAGGCGTTTCGCCTCGTCAACAAACAGGCCCCCGTCTTGACCCGGGCGCTCTGCATCGACGCGGTTCTCCATGAGATGGACCGCCACGGGGTCGGCTGGGCGGCGTGGGATGCGTCTCGGAACGACGGTCAAAAGGATGTGGACGCCTTTCCAGAGCTATGGAGGCACCTGAAGGTGCCGCAGGTGAATTGAATGCCCGAACAGCTTGACGCTATCGCCGTCCTTGATGCGCTGAGGGAGCGCTTCAGCGACTATGTAGTCGACGCCTTTCAGCCCCGGGATAATCAGCTACGAAGCGCGCTGCGGAGGATGTGGCGCGGAGAGCAAGGAAGCGAGCCCGGATCCTATGGACTGATCTCCCAGCCCCTTGTGGAAGCGACGTTTCCATTCGAGACCGAGCACACAACTCTTGAGCACTTGGGCAGTCAGGGACTGGTACCAACCGAGCTCGTCGAGCTCGCCCGCGCCGGCAGTCGGAGGAGCGACTTGGTGCTCCGCCCCGACATCGAACTTTTTACGCATCAACTTGAGGCACTTCGCAGGGCTCGGAGTCACTCTCGGGAAGGGGGCAACGCTCGCCCCAACATCCTCGTCCAGGCCGCGACTAGCTCGGGAAAGACCGAGGCGTTCCTTCTCCCACTCCTAGCGGAGATCCTCGACGAGCCTCCCGAGTTGCGTCGACAGCCTGGCGTACGGGCCGTGCTCATGTACCCGCTGAATGCGCTTGTGAACAACCAGGTCGAGCGCCTCGAACAGTGGCTCGACCGGGAGGGGCTTGGGATCACCGTAGCTCACTACACTTCCCAACTCGATCAGACGTACCGCGAGGCTCGCAAGGCCGGGAAGAAGGACGCTACCTGCAAGCTCATCTCGCGTGAACAGGTCCGCGGGCAACGCCCGCGGTCGACCCCGAGC
>Ga0315275_10004701_pt1 | contig 12817 bp, 9 predicted proteins | sample YL17G03_0_MG_FD_205557 | JGI IMG/M metagenome (GOLD analysis project Ga0315275, IMG submission 205557) | Sediment microbial communities from Yellowstone Lake, YNP, Wyoming, USA - YL17G03_0 | ecosystem: Environmental > Aquatic > Freshwater > Lake > Sediment | place: USA: Wyoming | collected... | reverse complement strand
GCTTGACGACCTGCTCCCTCTCTTTTCCCAGCAGCTCGATCTTCAGCTTGTCCACGATCTCCAGCGTCACTTCGTCTTGAATGTTAAAAACGTCTTTCATCTCGCGGTCGAACCGCTCGGACCAGAGGTGGTAACCGTCGGCGACGTTGATGAGCTGGGCCGTAATCCTCAGCCTCTCTCCGGTTTTTCGCACACTCCCTTCCAAAACGGCATCCACGTTCAGCTTTTCTCCGACCTCGCGGATGTCGATCTCTTTTCCTTTGAAAGCAAAGGCTGAGGTCCGGGCCACAACCCTCAGCTCCCGGATATGGCTCAAGGCGTTGATGATCTCTTCGCTCAGGCCGTCGCAAAAATAGTCCTGACCTTCTTCCGGACTGATATTGACGAAGGGAAGCACGACGATGGATTTTCCGGCCTTGGCCTCCGCCGGCTTTGAGATTTCGAATTTCTTGACAGCTGCGTCGGGCGTGCTCACCGCCCATTGCGATAACTTGAAGATGACCCAAGCGATCCCCAGAAGAAAGGCTATCATCCCTATCAATAATTTCTTCCCTGGGATGCCTGCCATCTGGAGTATGAGGTTCAGATCTATTGCTAAGGCGAGCAAGATAATCAACGGAACGATAAGGACTTCTACTTTAACGTTCCCCGGCCTTTTTGCTGTTCCCCGGAACCAACGCCAGATTAGCGTGCAGAGGAGGGCGCCGATGAGGGTAACGACCGTAATGTCTATGGTTTCTTCCGGAAAATGATAATGGCTGACAAGGAGCCGCTCAACGACTTCGATGAGCAGCCAGCCGCCGCCGATGAACGCGGCCAGGGTTTCGATGATGTGCCGTTTTCTGAGCTTAGCGAGGAATGACTTCAGAGAAGATTCCTTCACGTCCTTGAGAGGAGCTGTGTCCCCTTTTCGAGAGCTCATTGTCTCCCCAACCTATTAGCTCATGACTGGCTGGATTGAGGGTAACAAGAAACAACCCAAGAGTCAACTACTGAGAAGGCGGACCTCTCCCCCGTGTAAAACACGGTTTGGACATATGGGGAAAACCCGCTGTTCCCCTGAAGGACGCCATGAACGCGACCGGCTCGAAGACATGGGCCGGCGGAGGTTTCTCTGCGACAAAAGACAACTTCAAAAGTCCGATGACCGATCCATGACGGCAGACTCCGTGCGATACGCCGCGGAAAGGCAGCCTTTTCCTGGCATCCTCAACTTCGGACAAGCCCGGGTCGGCGTCCTTTCAAATGTCGAGGAATCTCTGATAATACTCTTTGGCTTTTCCGCTGGGGAGTACGCCATGTTTTGCCTTTCACTTTGGAAAGCCCATTCTCGTTAGAATTTCAACAAAACGAGAATCGTTTCTAATCGGATCAAAGGCAGCCTCTGTATTCAAATATGGCATGATCAAGTCATGCTCCGAATAAGCCCTTTCCAACCATTTAATTGCTTCAGCTTTATGTCCGAGAATAACATGACATTGGGCAATAAGAAAAGGTGAGACACGTTCTTTTTTTGCCTTCTCCATCATCCTATCAAGATTCCATTCCAGCCCACCCCTCCATCCCCTTTCTTTACTAATAATCTTAAACTCTTCCATCTCCCCGGGGGTAGCATGCCATCCTGGAAATCCTCCGATTTCCATTAACTTCTCCATTTCTCTTAGAGCGTCCTTATACATCCCTCTATACATATATATGAGCCAGAGGCTAAAGTGGGGATTGTCATTGTTAGGATCCATTTCAATACCCTTATTTAATACCTCTATTGCCTCGTCATACCGACGCATATGCTTAAGGGTATCTCCAAGATAAAATAATCTCATGGGTGAGAGGGGATCAAGTTCTTCGCCCTTTTTTGCCTTTTCGAATGCCTCATCAAAACGTTTTAAAATCATCAGGCAGGTCGAATACTCACTATATGCCCTCGCGTAATTCGGATTAAGCTCGATGGTTTGGACATATTCAGCCTCGGCAGCGGCCCAATCCCAATCATAGAAAAACTTGATGTTAGCGAGTGACAAATGGGCTTCTGCAAATTTACCGTCTATTTTTAATGCTTTATGGGCAGCCTCACTTGCCCTCGGCATAAATTCATTTGGGCTCGCACCAGACATACAAAGCCAAACATAAACATCGGCTAAACCTGCGTAGGCTAATCCATAGTTTGGTTCTAATTTAATAGCTTGACTAAAATAATCTCTGGCCTGGCCTAAATAAGGGGCTCCTTTATCTATCAAGAAACGTCCTTGCAAATACAGGTTATAAGCTTCGAGATTCTCGGTAGGACGCTTCGTAAGTTTAGACTTTTCTTCGCCTAGAAGCGTGAGCTTCAATTTATCTGCAATCATTAAGGCGATTTCATCCTGGATGGTGAAGACATCGGTTAGTTGTTTGTCATAACTTTCCGACCACAGATGAAAGCCATCGCCGACATTGATGAGCTGGGCCGTAATTCGGAGTTTATTTCCAGCTTTCCTGACACCCCCTTCAAGGACTGTCGCCACATTAAGTTTGTTGCCTATCTCTCGGATATCAATTTCTTTGCCCTTAAAGGAATAAGCCGATGTTTTTGCTATGACTTTAAGCTCCTTGATATTGCTAAGCCTGTTTATGAGTTCATCTGTCAGGCCATCACAGAAATAGTCCTGCCCTTCTTCTGGGCTGATATTCTGGAAAGGAAGCACGGCAATTGAATTCTTCCATTTGGCGGCAGCAGGAAATGGCTCTGATTCGGGTTCATTAAGGTGTATGAGGAGATTGATGTCCAGAAGAGCCGTGACCAGGACAAGGAGAGGTATCAGGACGAGTTCCAACTTGAATTTACGCGGCTTCTCCCGGCCGGAAAACCACCGCCAGATGAGCGTGCAAAGGAGGGCGCCAAGGATTGTGACGAATGTGACATCTATGGTCTTCTCGGGAAAATGATAATGGTCAACAAGGAGCCAGTGGACAAATTCAAGGATTAGCCAACCGCCGCCGATGAACGCAGCCAGGGTCTCGATGATCCGGCGTTTCCTGAGTTTGGCGAAAACAGACCTGATACCCGATTCATTGAGCTGGGGAGGCTCTTCGGTGACCTTTTGAGGCGCTATCTTCTCGCTTTCCGGCATTCCCGATACCCCTTTTCTTCTCAGGAATTCTAAGACTTAAGCGTTGCCTGAACTATAACGTAATGCCGGTTTTTTTTCAATCAGAAAACGATAGTTGGATCCAACGAAGGAATCAATGAATTACTGGATGATGAAACCTGATCTTAGCGGTCCTTGTCACCTTTTCGCGCCCTGCAGCCAGTCGATCAGCTTCCGGTCGAACAGTTCTTGCTCTTCCAACATCGGCCAGTGCCCACTCTTTTGGAACAGGTGGTAACTCAGGTTCGGCAGTTTGTCTTTCACGGCATCCCACAGCTTGGGCGGAGCCCAGTAATCGTAGCGGCCGAGCGCAAGAAAAACGGGCGTCGTGATCTCTCTGAAGTCCGGGGTCGGGTCGTAGTCGGCTGTCAGGACGCTGTAGTACTGATGTTCGAAGTCCATGCTGGCGCCTTTGCCCAGCCAGAGCCAGTAAGAGTCGTATGTGGGATTCGCCCAGCACATCGCCCGGTCCCGGACGTACTGCATGACCCAGCGTTCCCGCGGCCCCAGCTTATTAAGCAGGCTGTCCGGCGACGCTTCCAGGTTACGCCGGTGCGCCGCCTTCCTTTCGGGCGAGGCGTCCTTCTCCCAAAACTCGGCACTGGTCTTGTCCGTTATCCGATTCGCATAGGGCGGACAACCGATGATAATTAAGTGCGATGCGTGGCTCGGGTACTTTTTCCCATAGGCGAGCGGCAGGAATCCCGGCCAGGAGTGGCCGAGGATCGCGATCTTCTCGTGGCCCAGCTGACGGCGGACCTCGTCCAAATCATCCACCAGGGTTTCCATCGTGATCTTCACGGCCAGCGGGAAAGGATCATCCGCCGTGAACGAGTTCTTCCAGTCCACGAATATGAATTGGAAATGCTTCTTCAATTCGTCCGAGAAGACGGCCTCGTATAGCGTGGAATACCCCGTCACCAGACACGGGATACCGGAGCCTTCGGTGAGATATGGAAGTGCCGTACCGCGCACCATCACCACGCCGGAAGACCTGGGGGATTCCGCCGCTTTGATCTTGGGCGGTTCTGCGGATTTCTGGGTTATCCGCGAAGCATGCGCCGCTACACACTGCCAGCGACCCGCACGCTTGACCCAGGTATCTGTAAATCGCTCTTGACCAGTAACCTCTTTGCCTTCTAACTGCATTTTAAACGTGTAGCGACCCATGACCACGACCACGTCTCCGTAAACGCGGACCTTCCAGTCGTCGCTTACCGCGGAGGATCTCTCGTCGGACTTTACGAGCTCAAGGATCTGATCCTTGGTCCAGACGGAACCATCAGTACCTGTGCCCATGTAGTCATCCGCTAACATCCTGTCCATTGATGCCGCGTCGCGTTTGGGCCAAGCATCACCCAACTCAGTCTCCAGCTTTATCAATTCCTGCTCCACGCTGGCGTTCTCGGCCTGTGCCGCTTTGACCTTGGTGGCTTTTAAGCTGGACGATGGCACCCACGTCTTGCCGTCCACAGAGATCTCGCCCTTCTTAATGAAGCTCTTCCCGTCCGGAGCGACAGCGTCGGTGCCCCTCTCCCAACCCCGTTTGCCACCCGCCACGTAGGTTCCATCCCAAGTCGCGACGTTTCCGTTCATCGTGAAGGAACCCTGGTAGAGGCTCCCGTCACTCGAGACGCAGATGTAGGGAAAGTTTTTCGCCACCGGATCGTAAGTATCGATTTCGACCGTCCGGACTTCCCCGCCAGGCCCATTCTCGACGAACACATACTCCGCGCCAAAACCATCCATAATCGGACGCCCGGTCATTCTACCGGTGAACTTTCCGCCGGGGCCAAGAAATGTGCTTTGATTTTCGCCCTCGTAGGTCCACTCCCCGAACCATAACTGCAGCTTCTGATGCTCCGGGCTTGGCTTCGGCGGCCGGCTCGGCTGCTGGGCGAAGGCCGCACCGGCACAGCAGACGGCGGCGAGTAAAGTCCCAACAGCCAGGACAAAAAAGACGGACCGCTTACATTTCATCTTTCCCTCCTTATGTGATCGGCCGATCGGGGGTGATCTGCTCCCGACCACCGCTGCGATACGGGGAGCAGTTTGCCCTTATCCATTTCCATTAGAGATGGCAGTGGATCCGGGCAAAGTCTCAGCGCGGATTGCCGCAGTCCAGATAACGCCCCACGGCCTCCTTAACGGGCACGCAGGTTTTGTCAAAGATATCACCGTTGGCGGGTTCAATCTGTCTTTTGCTTCTGATGCAGGAAATCGTCGATCGTGCGGATGAACATATCGGGCTGGTCGACAAACGTCATGTGGCCGCTCTTAGGCAGCACGACTAGCTTCGAGCCCGGGATCGCCTTGTTCATCTCCTCTGATAGCCAAGGTGCGCACTCGTCATGGTCGCCGACCGTAATCAGTGTTGGCACCTTAATGGAAGAGAGACGGTCGCTGTATTCGACGGACTTGAGGTTCCCGTCAATCATAAACTCGCCGCTGCGGCCCCACATTTCATAATATACATCCCAAGCAAAGCCCGCTGTAAGTAGGTCATAGCTGGGATCCGGTCGATTCTGGTAGAGATATGGAAAGTAACCCTCGCCCCAGGCGGCAATCATATACTCGGATGTATAGCGGCGTTTTTCGTACTCCTTCCCGTATCCGAAGAGGCCGGCCTTCTCCATGCCCTCGATGCGGTGCCGCAGTTCGGGGGTCATGTCTTCTTTCATACGGCGGAAAACCTGATTCATCTTGATGGTACTATGGAAGGTGCTGCACAAGATCAGGTACGTCAGGTTCTGTTGGTACTTGAGCGCGTAAGCTTGCGCCAATACGCCTCCGCACGAATGACCCAGCAGCGCGATGTTGCCCAACTTAAGAGCGCCCCGCAGTGCCTCGACATCTTCGACCATGTTTTCTACCGTATAGGCCGAAGCATCCTCAAGTTTTTCGGATTTTCCCGAACCGCGCTCGTCGATAAATATCAGGCGATTCTGGCGAGCCAGCGGCAAGAGGTAAGGAAGTAAGTAATCATGCGTGCTACCCGGCCCGCCGTGCAGGACGACCAGCGGCGCGCCCCGGCCGATGGCTTTATAGTAGATGAGCACGCCGTTGGCATCGACAAATCCCTCCTCGAGCGGGTAGACGCCGGCTGCAGTCTCCTTATCCGCAACTGTCTTCTGCGCCGGCGGCGTAGGGCACGCCGCCAGAGCACAGAAAGCACCACTGACCGCAAGAATGAACCAAAGATGCCGTTTCATATAGTCCTCCTTCAAGGAAAACAATTTTGTTTTTAGCTGCGGGCTCAACGGCGCGCGTTCCCGGTCCGGATCAAAGTCCAGGGCTGGGGCTTCATGTCCCTCAGGAATGACGCCTGCCAGCGGAACTGGGGATGCTGCTCCAGAAAGGCCGCCGCGTCGAAGGGTTCGCCGCAAGGATGGCCGGCCCGGCCCCAGAAGGCGAAGGACTTCGCCAACTCCGCCGTCGTGACCTTGGCAGAAACGGCGCCGTTTGGGTAGAAGGGCGAAAGCCCCCACTCCAGGTCTCCGGCTGAATCCCGGTCCACGTGGCCGCAGAGACCGTGGCGGTTCAGCAGGGGCTTTCCTTCCAGCACATCCACGTGGTCTGCCAGCAGCTTCATGCCAAGTTCTGCGTCGATCTTGCCGCGGCATTCCGGCATCACTTGCTCCCATCGCACTCGCCGCGCCGCAGGCGAGGTCGTGGGGTCGGCAGGGTTGAAAGTGGTCTCCTCCTTCAGGAGCCCCTCGTCCGTGGCGTAGTTAGCTCCCGTAAAGGCGCCATCCTTCGTGCGCCACAGGCGACAGTGCTTGAGGCCCAGGTCCAGCTTGCCGATCTCGTTGGTCTTCACGTCGCCGACGAGCCAGGTGTTCGCAAGGGCCCCATTGCTGTCCTCGCCCATGATGCGGACGAAGTCGTCGATGGATTCTGAATACTGGGCGGCGCGGCGGGCGCGGATGAACTCCGGCGTCCCCTTCCAGTCGAAGCCCCGGTAGCCAGTGATGGTGGTCTCTGTGATAAGGATCCCCGCGCCGTTCAGTGCGAAATCGTCCCCGCTCATGATCATCCCGGGAAGTCCATCCATGACCATGCGATGTCCCTTGGCGGGCTGGATGTCCCAGGCGATGCGCCAACGGCTGCCCACCGCATAGTCCACCCAGTTGCTGTGGCCCATCACGATCCTGCCGTCCTTGGTCATGGCGCCCGTGGCGATGAAGGCGCTGCAGTGCCCCGGTATCTTGTTGATGCCCGAGCCCGCCTTCTCCTTCTCCGCCAGCTCCGGCAGGTAGTACCAGGCCAGTTCCATCCAAGCGTTGAGCACCACTAGGTCGAGAAGGTCGTAGCGGTAGCCGCGGCTGCGAAGCCCTTCCACGATGCCCTCGATCTCGGCGCGGTATTCCTCCCCGAGCTTCGGCAAAAACACGTGTTGCGCCACATCCCGAAGGAAATCCCAGTCCTTGCCGGCGCTCCCCTTCATTAGCCCCGCCAGGGACTTCAGGGCGTCATCGATTTCAGGCGCCAGCAGGGAGCCGTGCTGATAGCCGATGTCGGCAGGAGGGCCTTCGAGGTGGACTAGGATCCAACCATCCTGTTCGGCTCGGGTAGCGCGATTGAGGCGGGGATCCATTTGGGCGAAGGCCGTCCCGGCACAACAGACGGCGGCGAGCCATGTCACAACAGCCAGGACAAAAAAGACGGACCGCTTACTTTTCATCAGTTCCCTCCTTTTATGATTGGCAGATTGGGGATGCCCCCCCTGACCTCCGCTGCGACAAGGCGCGGTAATCTGCACAGTTTTATTACCAGACTTGGGCGCCCTGCGCCTCCACATACACGGCATAGAGGGACTGGCTGGCGGTCATGAACAAGCGGTTTTTCTTCGTCCCCCCAAAACAGAGGTTCGCGCATGCCTCCGGTAAGTGAATTTTTCCGATGGGCTTGCCGTCCGGAGCGATGACATGCACCCCATCGTATTTTTCTCCGCCTCCTCCTGCGCTTGCCCAGAGGTTTCCTTCTCGGTCGCACCGGATCCCATCGCTCCCCCCGGCTCCCATGTCATAAAACGCCCTTCGATTCGCGAGCCGGGCGCTGTCCACAACATCGAATACAAATATATTATGGGGCTGGCCCGGTTTTTCTTCCGTGTCGACGACATAGAGTCTCTTGAAATCTGGAGAAAAACATATTCCGTTCGGCTTTTCAATGTCCTCGTTGGCAACAATCGCCTGGCCTGTGGCGGGATTGAGCCGATATGTTCGTGTGGGAAGTTCGAAGGGCTCCCGTTCACCTTCGTACCAGGACATGATGCCGTATCCCGGGTCGGTGAACCAAATATGCCCGTCCGGATGGACCACAACGTCATTCGGCGAGTTCAAGCGTTTGCCTTGAAACCGATCCATCAAGACTGTAATCGTGCCGTCCGGTTCCGTTCTCGTCACCTGTCGCCTCTCGCAGGTGATCAAGCGCCCTTGGGCGTCCCGGGTATTGCCGTTGCAGTTATTGGAGGGGTGTCGGAACACGCTCACCTGTCCGGTTTCTTCGGTCCAACGCAGAATCCGGTTGTTCGGAATATCGCTCCACAATAGGTATCGACCGTCACCGAACCATACTGGACCTTCCGCCCAGCGCGTGCCCGTATACAGCCGCTCCACCGCCGCATTAAACACGATCATCCTTTCGAACCGGGGATCGATCACTTCAATCCAAGGATCGGGATAGCGGACGATTCCTCGCTCCTGTTCTGCAAGTCCGAAGGAGGAAGGCACGGAAATGACGGCGGCCGCCGCGGCGCTTGATTTAAGGAAATCGCGTCTGTTCATGGCATTAGAAAACTGTTCACGATGTCCTTACGGCTACCATATAGGCACTAGGAGGGGTCAATTTTCTTTGCTCTCCGTCAAACCTCGAAATGCTCCCATTCGTACTTCACCCGCTCCATGAGCTTCTTGAAACGCTCCTCGGTGCGGAGGTTGGCAAGGAAGGGGTCGTATTCGTTGAGAAAAGGATAATTGATAAAGCCCCGTTGAACGGCATTCTCCAGCCAATCTAAAGCCTCTTTTCGTTTGTCAAGCAACGCAAACACGGCTGCAGCCCAATAGGAATAGTACGCGTCCCTTTTGCACCATCTGTAGAAATCAGGAGTCATGAGTTCAAATGCTTTCTTTTCTTCTCTCAGCAGCCCATATTCAAGCAGCAGAAGAGATTTCCCGGTCAATTGGTTCGGATTCGCCTTCACGATGCGATCGATAATGGAAAAAGCTTCTTCACGCTGATTGTTATACATGAGGATCAAGGAATACCACATCTGAAACTTTAAACTTTCCGGATCCGACTGATACAACTTACGATACTTCTCTGAGGCAAGTCGGAATTGACCTTCAAAAATAAGGACTTCCACTTCGCTGCTCCTAAACTGATCATTGAGCGGATCAACTCGTTTCGTTCTTTCTGCTAAAAGACGCGATGCTGAAGTCCTTCCTGCGAGGAAATAGCAAAATATCAAGCTGGTCAGCGCGCCTGATTCATTCGGGTCCACGGCTAACGCCCTCTTGTAATGGCGAATCGCCTCCTGAGGATTGCCGCGAAAATCTCTGTTGATACTCCCAAGAACAACATGGGCTTTGGGGATATCAGGATCTAGGGCCAAAGCCTTCTTCACGTGTTCTTCTGCCTTCGATATATAGTCCTCCTGTTTCAAGCCCACATCAACGTATAGACGATAGGTTTCAGCCAGGCAGGCATAAAGGAGAGCATTTTCGCCGATGATTTCGATTCCCTTATGAAGATATTGGAGGGCACGATTCAGACCATCCTCCGTAAGGCGCGACATCTCATAGGAGGCTCTTAGGTAGCACTCATAAGCCGTTGCATTGCTAATGGGCCGCTCAGACATTCTGCGGTTTTCTTCAGGCGTAAGTTTCATTTTTAAAGCATTCACGATCGCAGCGGATATTTCATCCTGAATGGCGAACACATCTTTCAATTCACGGTCGTATTTCTCCGACCAAAGATGATAACCGTCGGCGATGTTGATAAGCTGGGCGGTTATGCGGAGCCGGTTCTCCGATTTCTGGATGCTTCCCTCAAGCACGGTAGCGACTTTGAGTTTTTCCCCGACATCGTGCATGTCTGGCGTTTTCCCCTTGAACATGAACGCTGATGTCCTTGCGGGGACCTTCAGTTCTCTGATGTTGCTTAACCGATTGATGAGATCTTCCGTCATCCCGTCGCAGAAGTACTCCTGATCTTTCTGGGGGCTCATATCGACAAAGGGAAGGACGGCGATGGAGTTTTTCCATTTAGCAGCGGGAAATGTTTCTGATTCGGGCCCTTTGAGGTGTAGGAGGAGATTGATATCCAAGCCAAGCGTTATCAAGAGAACCAACGGAACGAGGAAAAGCTCGGGCTTGAACTTCCTGGGCCTTTCTCTCCCCCCAAACCAGCGCAAGAGCAGGGTGCAAAGGAGGGCGCCGAGGATTGTGACGAAAGTGATGTCAATGCTTTTCTCGGGGAAGTGATAGTGGTCGACGAGAAGCCAGTGCACGAATTCCAGCAGCAGCCAGCCGCCGCCAACAAACGCCGCGAGCGTTTCAATTATGCGCTGTTTTCTCAGTCTGGCGAGGAATTCCCTGAAAAAGGACTTCTTTTTCCCCATGGAAGGGGCTTTCCCCCCTTCTGAAGCGCTCATTGTCTCCCCAAACTTCAAACTGTTAGCGGGCTGGGTTCAGGGTAACAATAATCGGGAGAAGAGTCAAACTTGATGTGGACTTAAATCTCCTCGATCAGCTTCACAAAACGCTTGTAGGGGATCGCAATACAGCTTTCAGCCTGGAAAGCGCCATTGGACAGGCTGATCATTGAGACCTTGGCCGCGATTTCTGCATTGGGAGCTTCGTAAATGTCAATGAAGTCATAACGCCCCAGCAAGGCATAGTGTGCGAGAAACTTCACCTCGGGGCATTTTTCTTTGACCTGCTCCAGCCAGGATCGGCCCAGTTTTGCCCGGTTTTTTAGCTGTTTCGACACTTCGGGCGACATTTTGGTCAATAAAATAAAAGTCTGCATTTTATGCCTCCTAAAGGGTAGGAGTTTCCTTTTCTGCGACGCGGCGAATTCCCGCTCCGGAAAATGAATCTCCCCTCCTGACCATACCGATACTGTATCGCCGACTGGGTGGCGCTGTCAATAACCACGAAAAGCCACAAAGGTCGGCACTCAAAGAGCATGTCGGGACAAGGAATTCCTCCGCCGCGGTCAAAAGACGATAGACTTCCGGTCCTCGTAATCGCGAATAATCTCAACTTCCGCACCCTTGACGGGCCCCTTGTTTATTGTTACGCTTGGCTCAATTAGAAAAGTACACGACCAAGGGGAGCTGCCTTCGCATTGCTCGATGAAAAGAAAGAAGCCTTGGATTGGCCGGAGAACGCAGCTCGGCTGGGTTTTATCAATTACCCTTTTCTCAACCAATACGACTCTTTCCTCGATAACATCCGCAGCGAAGAACGATTCAAGAGGCTCATGGAGCGGGTCAAATATGATTGGGAGCATTTCGAGGAATAGCAGACCGATCTCGAAAAGAGGAGAAATGCCATGAAAACGCGAGTTTTTGCGATCTTGTTGGTCCTGGTCGTTGCTTCGAGTCTGACGTTCGCCCAGGATAGCCGGCCCCTTATCCTGGAACACGCCAATGCCGTCAATCCACAGAGCGATGCGCCGGGGCAGGCGCGATCACAGCGTCCCGTGGAGTTGGCCACGCTTCCCCGAGTGGATATCACTGTCCTCGTGGAAAATATGGCCGGAGGCGGGCCCGTGCTGGGCGAGTGGGGATTGTCGTTTCTCGTCGAGACAGACCGCCGCCGGATCCTGTTCGATACCGGAGGGGGCCAAACCCTTCTTGGAAACGCCCGTTCCCTGGGTGTTGACCTCAGCAAGATCGACGCCATCGTGATTAGCCACGGGCATGACGACCATACCGGCGGACTCGGGAAAGCGCTCGAGGCTTGCGGTCCCGTCGATTTTTTCGTCCATCCGGCCGCCTTCACTACAAGATACTGGAAGGAGGGCTCTCGCGCAGTGCCGGATGTCATGCCGTTCTCTCAAGATCAACTGCGCCGCCTCGTCCGTAACCTCGTCGAAACGGCAAACCCAACATCCGTCTGTGAAGGGATGATGGTCACCGGCCAGATTCCGCGGCTGACGAATTTCGAGGATACGGGAGTCCGCGAGTTCGCCTTCCTCGACGCGGAACTGAAAAAACCCAATCCGATCCTTGACGACCAGGCGCTGTTCTTTCGCGTCCCCGAGGGAGTGGTCATTCTCCTCGGCTGCGGTCACGCGGGGGTGGTCAATACGATCCGTTACGTCAGCGATCTCGTCGGTGGGCAAAAAATCTACGCGGTCATGGGCGGAAGCCATCTGCTCAACGCCTCGCCCCTTCGCCTGCAGAAGACGATCGAAACCTTCCGCAAGTTTGACCTCCAGAAAATCATGCTCTGCCATTGCACGGGGATAGACGCCTACGCCGAAATCGCCAAGGCCTTTCCGGGCCGGTCGAGCTGGCCCGCCTGTGGAACCAAAGTCCGCTTCGGCAGGAAATGAACTGTTAAAAGGGCGCGCTCGAACCGGTGAAACCGTCCGGGGTAGAGGACTCGGAAAAAGCCGAGGTGCGAGGAGAAAGAGACCCAGGAGACGGATAGCGGTCCGCCTCATCATCACCA
>Ga0315275_10004698_pt1 | contig 12821 bp, 12 predicted proteins | sample YL17G03_0_MG_FD_205557 | JGI IMG/M metagenome (GOLD analysis project Ga0315275, IMG submission 205557) | Sediment microbial communities from Yellowstone Lake, YNP, Wyoming, USA - YL17G03_0 | ecosystem: Environmental > Aquatic > Freshwater > Lake > Sediment | place: USA: Wyoming | collected... | reverse complement strand
CTTGACCGGGACACGGCGGAGGCTCTGAACGAGCACGTCCGGTCATGCGAATCCTGCCGGCGGGAGCTGGCCGGCGTCCGCCAGACACTCGGGGCTCTCAAGATGGCAGCCACGATTGAGCCTCGGGCCGACTTCCAGGAGCGGCTCCGCCAGCGTATCGATGCCTGGGAAGCGCGCAGACAAGTCTGGTGGCTCACAGTTGTCGGGGCCTTCGTCCGGCGCAATCGCAGGCTTCTCGCCACATCTGCCATGGCTTTTGTCCTGGCCCTGTCCGGGGGATTGTATGTCCTCCACAACGCTCTCGCTCCGGGGCCGGTCTTGATCCAGCAGGCTGCTACGCCGCCGTCTGCGCCATCTGAGGGCACGGGCTACGAGGGCATAGTGCCCGTCGCCGCAAATCAGAACTTCGTGATGCGCGAGATTCCGTACCAATCGCAGATGGTGACCATCATCCGCAAGGAAGGCGCGGATACCGTCTACACACGCTTCCCCACCCGTGAGATTACTCCGCCAAGGGGTCTCGTGCGGGACAACTACATCGATGGTCCGGCGGTGACGCCGGTCTCAACCAGCGAGCCGATTTACTGATGCGAGGTGCAAGATGAGAATGACTCTTGCCGTTGGCTGCGTGATCGCCCTGGCTGGTCTGGGTGCGGGTACCAGCACGGCCCAGGACATCCAGGCCCTGGAGAAGGATATCACCGGACTGGTCGACCGCACGGGCGAGGCCGTGGTTTCGATAGGCGCCTATGCGGGGCCTCCGGGTTCGACGCAGGGGGCCAGGAGTGTAGGTTGTGGGGTCGTCTTTGATCAAGGAGCCCTGATCCTGACGACCGCCAGTGTCGTGGGAGCCGCAGGCGAGGTGGAGGTCACAACCCGCCGGGGCCACAAGTACAAGGGTAAGGTTCTGGGGATGGATCCGGCCATGGACCTGGCGGTGGTGAAGGCCGAAGGGGCCGAGCTTAGGCCGGCGGTCTTCAGCCGTGGTCGCGTGCTTCCGCCTGGCTCGCTCATCTTCGTTGTCGGCAATGCCTTCGGCAGTCTGCCCTCGGTCTCGATGGGTGTGGTCAGTGGACTCGCTGCGCCGGCCAGTGACGAGGGAGGAGCCGAGACGCTGAGGCTATCGGTAGCCATCTACCCCGGGGATATGGGCGCGCCGGTGGTGGACGCCCGAGGCGAGGTCGTGGGTCTGCTGGTGGGCCGGATATCCTTCAGCCCGTGGGCCTACGCGAGCCGGGGGCCGGAACGTGTGCCCTCAAGTATGAGCGTCGCCATCCCGGCGGAGAGGGCTCTGGCGCTTGCCCGCGAAATCGTCAAGACCGGCAGCAAGGAACGTGGGTTCCTGGGGGTCCGAGTGATGGATCTCACGGACGATATGAGGACTCAACTCGGAGACCGGAAGCTCAAGGGGGTGGTGGTGACGGAAGTGCTGGTTCCCAGCCCCGCTGAGTCGGTTGGCATCGCCCCCGGCGACGTCATAACTGCCCTCGGCACCGGCAAGGTTGCGACGGTCTCTTCGCTCTTGGAGAGCCTGGCAAAGACCAAGCCCGGGGACGTGGTGGCCGTGAGTTACACTCGGGGTTCCCTGGAATCGACGAGTCGTGTCAGGGTCTCCCGATTCGTTTCGGAATACCTGCGCCAGCAGGCCAAGGCCTCCGCTGCCGAGCCGCCGGATGTCGGTGCCCAGATCAAGTACATCCGATCTGAGATCGATAGGCTCGAGGCCGGCCTCAAGGGCCTCGAGACCAGAAAGTAGACGATCGGCCGAGGTCGTATTATCGTGCCTTCCCATCCAGGGCGTACCCAAGGGGGATATGTATTGACATGACCTCCTGGGTCTGCTAAATTCGCAGCTCGTTAAAAACCACTAGGGGGTGGTAAGTGACGAGACTAGGTAAACTGCGCGAGCAAATGGAGCACAAGAACCTCGCTTGGATGTTTGTTTCCAACATATTCAACGTCAGATACCTCTCGGGGTTCTCCGGGTGCACAGCCGGCCTGGTTGTCGGCCCCAAAGAGGCCAACCTCATTACCGACTTCCGATACGAGGAACAGGCTGCCAAGGAAGCCTACCCGGGGGTCCGGGTGGTCATAGACAAACGGGATGTGCTGGCAGCCACCTGCGAGATGCTTTCGGCCGTGGAAGGTAAGGTCGGTTTTGAGGGCCAAACGTTGGCCTACACCGCCTTTGAGAAGCTGGCGGGAGCGGTTCGGGCGGACCTGGTGCCCACCCAGGAGCTGGTGGAGGGCCAGAGGAAGATCAAGGACCAGAACGAGATAGCAAGCATGCATAAGGCCGCCCAGGTTGCGGACGCGGTGTTCGGCGAGATCCGATTGGAGATCAAGCCGGGGATGTCTGAGACCGACCTGGCGGCAAGGATTGATTTCCTGCTGCGGCGGAGATCAACCGATGTTCCCCCCTTCAAGACCATTGTGGCATCAGGGGAGCGAGCCTCGCTGCCCCATGCCCAGCCTACGGACAAGAAGATAGCCAAAGGGGACTTGCTCACCCTGGATTTTGGAGGGTCGATCGACGGTTACTGCTCCGACTTGACGCGCACGGTGGTGGTAGGCAAGGCGTCGTCCAAGCAGCGGGAGGTCTACCAGATCGTGCTGGATGCGAATCTCAAGGCCCTGGCCGGCATCAAGGCCGGCACCAGGGGCAACGAGGCCGACACCCTGGCCAGGCAGCACATTGAGGCCAAAGGCTACGGCGAGAGGTTCGGTCACTCCCTCGGGCATGGGGTAGGCCTGGAGGTCCACGAGGAGCCGAGACTCTCTCAGAAGAACGCGGAGCCTCTTGAGCCGGGTATGGTTGCGACGGTGGAGCCGGGCATATACATTCCCGGGTGGGGAGGTGTGAGGATTGAGGACCTGGTTGTCATAGAGGACCAGGGATGCCGGCTGTTATCGGCTGCCCCCAAGGAGCTCATAGAGATAGGTGAGTGACGGTGACGACGACCAATGACTTGAGATCGGGCCTGGTCCTGGAAATCGACGGGACCCTTTTCTTTGTGGTGGAGTTTCAGCACGTCAAGCCGGGCAAAGGCGGGGCCTTCGTAAGGATCAAGCTAAAGAACGTGGTGACCGGCAGGGTGATCGAAAGGACCTTCAATGCCGGCGAGAAAGTGAAGGATGTGCGGCTCGACAGGGCGGAAATGCAATTCCTCTATAGGAGCGATGATGAGTATTACTTCATGAATCGCCAGACCTACGACCAGATGGCCCTGCCGCAGCGCCTGCTGGAGGAAGCATACCTCATGATAAAGGAGTCCGACGTGGTCACCGTCCTCATGCACGACCACGAGCCTGTGGCTGTGGATCTCCCGACTTTTGTGGACCTCAAAGTCACGGAAACGGCACCCGGGGTTAAGGGGGACACGGTCTCGGGCGGCGGCAAGCCTGCGACGCTGGAGACGGGGCTCGTGGTCCAGGTCCCCTTCTTCATAGGAATAGGTGATATGGTGAGGGTGGACACCCGCACCAGAGCCTATGTCTCGAGGGTCTAGCCATGAAGCTTTCTTTCCTCAAGAGCCTGATCAAGTTGGTCGAATCAAGTAATGTAGAAGAGATCGAGATCACCAGGTGGTGGACCAAGGTCCGGATAACCAAGTCCAGGCCCAACCCCGACAGCAGGAGGGAGAACGGGGCCTTCGTGGTTGAGGTGCCCCGGCCTGTCGAGGCGAAGCCTGCGGCCGCGGCGGAGACTGCTCCGGTCCAACCGGACCTGGCTGAGGTCAAGTCGCCTATGGTCGGGACCTTCTACCGGGCGCCGAGCCCCGGGGCCAAGCCCTACGTTGAAGTGGGGGAGATGCTTCAGTCCGGCCAAGTGGTCTGCATCATTGAGGCCATGAAGCTGATGAACGAAATCGAAAGCAGTGTTGCCGGAAGACTGGTCAAAGTGCTCGTAGAGAACGGCCAGCCGGTCGAGTACGGTCAGCCTCTCTTCTCGGTTTCACCGTCGTAGGAGGCTTGATACCTTTGTTCCTCAAACCTTTCCTCGAAGAACTGGTCACGCGCAAAGCTTCTGACCTTCATCTGAAGATGGGAGTGCCGCCTACCCTGAGAGTGAACGGCGAGCTGGTCGCCCTTGAAGTCTCTCGACCCAGTGCCGAGCAGTTGGAACAGGCGGCCGAGGAATTACTCACACCCGGCCAGAAGAAGGAATATGACGAGACTAATGAGGTGGATTTCGCCTTCGGCGTTCCCGGCCTTGCAAGGTTCAGGGCCAACTTCTACAAACAGCGCGGCTCCACCGCCATGGTGTTCCGTTTGATTCCCTTTGATCCGCCGCGCATCGAGGACCTGCTGCTCCCGGCCTCGGTGAGGGATCTTGCGCTCAAGCCGCGCGGACTGGTGCTGGTGACCGGTACGGTGGGCTCGGGCAAGTCGACCACCCTGGCGGCCCTGGTTCGCGTGATCAACGACAATCTCAGGCGCAACGTCATCACCATCGAGGACCCGATCGAGTTCCTGCATCGTGATAACAAGAGCCTCATAAGCCAGAGGGAAGTTGGCAGCGACACGGATTCCTTCCCCGTCGCCTTGAGGCACATCCTCAGGCAGGACCCCGACGTCATCCTCATAGGCGAGATCAGAGACCAGCTCACCATGTCGATCGCCCTGACCGCTGCGAACACGGGTCACCTGGTGCTGAGCACGCTTCACACCATCGATGCCGCCCAGGCGGTCAACCGTATCATCTCGTTCTTCCCGCCTCATCAGCATCAGGAGATAAGGTTCTTGATGTCCACGTGTCTCGAGGCTATTGTATCCATGCGCCTCGTTCCGAGGGCGGACAAGGACGGTAGGGTGGCTGCCGTCGAGGTCATGATCGCCACGGGAACAGTGAAGGAGTATCTTGCTGACGCGGGCCGAACGCACTTGATTAGGAACGTGATCGAAGAGAGCGCCACCGAATACGGCATGCAATCCTTTGATCAATCGCTGCTTTCTTGGTATAATAAGGGCGTGATAACTCTTGATGAGGCGTTGCGCTTTGCCTCCAGTCCGACGGCGCTACAGATCAAGGCCAAGGGAATCCAGACAGGCTCGGACGCCACCTGGGCTCCTTTCGAGATGACCTAACCATGTTCAAGAAGATTCTCATAGCCAACCGCGGCGAGATAGCGCTGCGGGTGATCAGGGCCTCGAAGGAGATGGGGATACGCACGGTCGCCGTGTATTCTGAAGCGGACCGCGACTCACTTCACGTCCGGTTTGCGGACGAGACGGTTTGCATCGGACCGCCCAGGGCCTCCGAGAGCTACCTCAACGTGTCCAGGATCATAAGCGCGGCCGAGCTGACCGGCGCCGAGGCCATACATCCGGGTTACGGGTTCCTGGCCGAGAATGCCGACTTCGCAGAGGCGGTCAATTCCTGCGGGATGACATTCATCGGGCCAAGCGGCATCCTTATATCCAGGATGGGAGACAAGGCTGCAGCGAGGCAGGCGATGCTCAAGGCCAACGTGCCGGTTGTACCTGGCAGCCTTGGTGCGGTAGGCGAGATCGATGAGGCGACTGCCGTCGCTCAGGAGATAGGGTACCCCGTGCTGGTTAAGGCCTCGGGGGGTGGCGGAGGTAAGGGGATGCGGCTGGCCAAGAGCGACGAAGAGCTCAAGATAGCCTTCGTGGCCGCCGCCAGCGAGGCCGAGGCGAGCTTCGGCAACCGTGAGGTCTATGTCGAGAAGTTCATTGAGCGGCCGCGCCATATCGAGATCCAGATTCTGTGCGATTCGCTGGGTAACGGCATATACCTGGGAGAGCGCGACTGCTCCATCCAGAGGAAGCACCAGAAGTTGATAGAGGAGAGCCCGTCGCCGGCCGTCAACGAGGACATGCGCCGGAAGCTGGGTGAGGCGGCCATTAGCGGGGCTCTCTCCCTGGGCTACCAGAACGCCGGGACCGTCGAGTTCCTGATGGACCCCGAGGGACGTTTCTATTTCATCGAGATGAACACCCGCGTCCAGGTGGAACACCCCGTCACCGAGATGGTCACGGGGGTGGACATAGTCCGGCAGCAGATAAAGATTGCGGCCGGCGAACCTCTAGGCATAAGTCAGGACGATATCAAGCTACGCGGCCACGCCATCGAGTGCCGGATCAATGCCGAGGATGCCGAGAACGGCTTCATTCCATCTCCCGGCAAGATCGAAGTATTCCATGTTCCCGGCGGGCCGGGCATCAGGGTGGATACCCACGCTTATGCGCAGTACGTGATGCCGGCCTTCTATGACTCCCTGATCGCGAAGCTAGTGGCCCACGCGGCGACGCGGGATGAGGCGATTGCCAGGGTGGTGCGGGCACTCGACGAATTCATTGTGGAAGGCATCAAGACCACCATAGGTTTCCACCGGAAGGCCGTTTCGAGCGAAGCGTTTCGTTCTGGCAGATTCGATACCGACTTCGTTACGGAACTTGTGCCCGTCGGTTCGAATGGGGAGGGGCAGCGCAAGAGCCTCTCGGGAGCACGGACCTGAGATGAGGATCGAGACCCTTTTTACCACCAACGAGATTGACGAGTCGGCTGTCAAGGGCAAGACGGTCGTCGTGATCGACGTCCTGCGCGTATGCACCACCATCGCGTATGCCCTCACCAACGGGTGCGAGCGGATCATACCCGTGGACACCGTCGAGGCAGCGACCAACTTGACGGCCTCGCTCGACAAGAAGGTGACGCTCCTGGGCGGCGAGAAAGAGGGGAAGCGCATAGACGGTTTCAATCTCGGCAACTCCCCGCTGGAGTATGCCCCCGAGGTGGTGAATGGCAAGACCATCATCATGGCCACCACCAACGGGACCCGCGCCATATGGAAGAGCCAGGCGGCCAAGGAGATCCTGATAGCATCCTTTGTCAACATGTCCCCCGTGGTTGATTACTTGGGCAAGGCCGGTGGCGACCTCGTGACGATCGTATGCGCCGGCAAGCAAGGGCGTTTCTCTATGGAGGACGCGGTGTGCGCCGGCATGCTGATCGAACTGCTTACCAAGGAAAACAGCATCGACTTGAGCGACGGGTCCGCTGCGGCCCGTCTTCTTTACAGGCTGAACGAGCAGTCGATCGACGCTCTCCTCATGGAGTGCGAGCACGGCAGGTTCCTGCGGTCCATAGGCTTCGAGAAGGACCTGGACGTCTGCGGCAAGGTCGACAGCCTCAGGATCCTGCCAATCGTGAAGGAAGGCCGGATTGACAGGCAGAAAAGGGCACGGAAAGCCTAAGTCCCACGGTGTTCATGGTCGATAGAGATGTCCTGCGCATTGTTGACGCCAATTCCAACCGAACCCGAGAGGCCCTGAGGGTAGTCGAGGACATTCTGCGTTTCTCGCTCGAGGACGGCCGCCTGGCGGCGGCACTCAAGGCCGAGCGTCATCGTGTGGGTAGATATTGCGACCAGGTTCTCGCGCGCGGCATGAGGGGCCTCGGGGCCAGGGACACGGCCGGTGATCCCGGCCGAGACTCTATGTCGCGGGGCGAGGCCACCCGGCGCAACCTGCGCGAGGTCTTGCTGTCCAACTTCAGGCGGGCGGAGGAAAGCTTGAGGGTGCTTGAAGAGGTGACCAAACTCATGGATGTCAGTCTGGCTCGCATGCTCAAGCGGAGCAGGTTTCGGGTCTACAACCTTGAGAAGACCTGTTTGACCCGGATGGAGCGCAGGCTTGCTAAGAATTGATGTATCGCTCTACGTGATCATCGACCGCGACGTCGAGCGAGTCCTACCTGTGGAGGAATTCACACGGCAAGTGATTGAAGGCGGGGCCACCTGTCTTCAGGTTCGCTGCAAGCTGGAGAGCGCCCGGACGACGCTCGACCTCGTGCGAAGAGTGCTGGCAGTTGCCGCCTCCAGGAACATTCCGGTCATCCTCAATGACCGGCTGGACCTGGCAATGGCCTCGGGAGCTCAAGGGGTGCACCTGGGCGAGGAGGACCTGCCGGTCGGCGAAGCCCGGCGCATCGCGGGTCCGGCCCTGGTAATAGGGGCATCGGCGGCAAGTCTCGAGGCGGCCCTGCGGGCGGCTGGCGAGGGGGCCGACTACATAGGGGTAGGGACGGTCTTCGCCACACCCACCAAACCTGAGGCCCAGCCTATCCCCCCGGGCCTTATCGCAGCCGTCAGGCGCGAAATTAGCTTGCCAATCGTGGCGATTGGTGGCATAAATGAGACCAATCTTGGTATACCGCTCGGCCAGGGAGCCGACGGGATAGCGATCATATCTGCCCTGCGTCAGTGTCCATCTCCAGGGGAGGTTACGGCCCGGCTCAAGCAGGCGATCATAGAGGCAAAGGCGAGGTGACCTGGCAATGGCTCGGCATCGCAGGGAAAAGTGGACCTGCATCTCAGGCATTATCCTCATAGCGCTTAGCGCGCTTCTTGTGATAAGTCTCAAGGGATCTCCCGAGCCCATAGGCCGGTTCAACCAACATCTTCAGGGCGGCGCCCGGTCCGTCTTCGGTCTTCTGGCCTGGGTGCTGCCGGTTGCCGGCGTTTACTGGGGTTGGAAGCTGGTAGTTGGCGGTCCATACCGGCGCGTCACCATCTTCTCGGCCTGGGTCGCCCTGGGCTTCTTGACGCTGGCCACCTTCTCCCGGCTGGCCGAAGGCATAGCGGCCAATTCCGTGAACAACCTGGGCGGCAAGCTGGGCCACCACTTCGCCCTGGCCCTGGGATCGGTCTTGGGCTCGTGGGGCAGCTTGATCGTTATGGTGACCGCTGTGGTGATCTTTTTCATAGTGACGACCGGGATCAGTCCCCGAAAGGTGGCCGCCAAGTTCGACGCGGGTTGCAAGTCCGTAGTGAGAGCGATACCGGGCTTCTTCTTCCCGCCGGCGCCCAAGGACGAGCCGAGGCGTAGAAGTAAGGTCGCGCGGCGCGATGAGGCCGGCGAGTCGGAAGATGACCTGGCGCAGGCGCAGGAAGAAGTAGATGCGCCCGGGGAAGCGGAAGAGATGGCGGCGCGGGCCAGGCCGAGCATAGTCCTGCCGGCTGCCAGGCCGAAGCCGGCCAGGGCGCTGGAGCCGCTTGAACAAGGGTCGCTTGGGCTCGTTCCGACCGGAGCTTCGGGTGGAGGTGAAGCCGGAGCGGACTATGTGCCGCCCCCGCTTTCGCTCTTCGAGGACCCCGTGACGCAGGCCACGATCGCCGACGACGAGCTCATGGATCTGGCTCATTCGCTGGAAGACAAGATGGCCAGGTTCGACATAATTGCCAAGGTTGTCGAGATTCACCCGGGACCCGTGATAACCAGCTTTGAACTCGAGCCCGGCAGCTCGACCAAGGTTCACCAGGTCGTGAACCTTGCCGACGACCTGGCCCTGGCCCTTAAGGCCCGCAGCATCAGGATCGTTGCTCCGATTCCGGGCAAGGGGACCATCGGAATAGAGATCCCCAACCGGAACCCAACCCCGGTCAGCGTCAAGGAGATCCTGGCTGCCAAGCGCTTCATGGCTTCGAAATCCCGGCTCGAAATCGCCCTGGGCAAGGATGTTGCGGGCAACGCCTATACCGGCGACCTCGAATCGATGCCGCACCTCTTGATAGCCGGGGCCACCGGCTCAGGCAAGAGCGTCTGCATCAATTCGATAATCACGAGCCTGGTTTGCCGGAACTCCCCGCAGCAGGTGCAGCTCTTGCTGATCGATCCTAAACGCTTGGAACTCAATCTATACGAGGGAATCCCTCACCTGGTTTCTGAGGTCGTGACCGAGCCTAAGAAGGCGGTCAGAGCCCTGGGATGGGTGACTGAGGAAATGGATCTGCGTTACCAGCTCTTGGCGAGCCGCGGCGTCAGGAACATTCAATCTTACGACGAAGGCCTGCCTTACATCGACGTCATCATAGACGAGCTGGCCGACCTCAAGCAGATGGTCCCCCAGGAAATGGAGAAGGCCGTGAGCAGGCTGGCCCAGATGGCGAGGGCGGTCGGGATCCACCTGGTGGTGGCCACTCAGCGCCCCTCGGTCGACGTAATCACGGGCGTCATTAAAGCCAACTTTCCCTGCAGGATTGCCTTCAAAGTGGCGTCCAAGACTGATTCGCGCACCATCCTTGATGCCAACGGGGCCGAGCGGCTGCTTGGCAAGGGCGACATGCTGATGATGCCGCCGGCGACTGCCGAGCCCATAAGACTGCACGGCGCCTATGTCTCATCCCAGGAGACCCAGCGGCTGGTCGAGTTCCTGAAGAAGCAGTCGCACCTGGCGGCGCCGGCCTTCTCGCTGGAGACCGAGGAACACCGTGGCTTGATCACCGATTTCAAGGACGAGCTGTTCGATGATGCCGCCCGCATCGTCATAACCCACAAGCAAGGCTCGGTCTCCCTGCTCCAGCGCCGGCTCAAGATCGGCTACTCTCGTGCCGCCCGCCTGGTTGACATTCTCGAAGCACATGGAATAGTGGGCCCCTTTGAGGGCAGCAAAGCAAGGCAGGTTCTGGTTGACGAATCCTATCTCGAAAACCTCTCGGGCAGGCGCTGAGAGCCCGATGGAGCAACTGAGCGTATACTTCCCGCCGGCTGCCTGTCCCAAGGCGCGCGTGGATCTTGAGAAACACCAGGTGGCGGTCGAGGACGCGGGTTTGAGCATCGCCGCGGACGCCAAGAAGGCGGACCTGGTGGTGATCTTCACCTGCGGCTTCATCGACGACGCCAAGAGGGAATCCGTTGGGGACATCCTCGCTTACTGTGCACTTAAGAAACAGGGGTCGGTCCGAGGCATTGTGGTAGTGGGCTGTCTGCCTGAGAAGTACGGGTTGGAGTTGGCGAAGGAGGTCCCACAGGTAGATGCCTTCCTCGGCAACACCCAGCTTCATACCTTGCCCGCGGTACTCAAGCGATTGGCGGCGAGGCAGCCTGTGGAGAAGCTGGCCAAATCGGCGTCCTTCGATAGCACGGCCGGGCTGGCTGCCGAGCCACGGCGGGCACGAGCGGCCTCGGAGCCCTGGACCAGGGCGGTGCTCATCTGCGACGGCTGCAACAATGCCTGCGCCTACTGCACCATCCCTCAGATGCGAGGGCCTCTGAGGAGCCGGACTATCGAGAGCCTTGTAGAGGAAGTCAACCTGCTGGTCGGTCAGGGTGCAAAAGAGATTGTGCTCACGGGTCAGGATACCGCTTGCTTCGGTCGCGATCGCGGTAAAGGCGAACTGGGAGATCTCCTTGGGGCGCTGGCAACGCGAACTGGGGCCCACTGGATACGCCTGGCCTACGCCAATCCTGAAAACCTGGAGAGCGACGTGGCACGGTCAATCCGCGATCATCGGACCATCTGTCACTACATCGACATGCCGATTCAGCATGCGTCGCCCGAGGTCTTGGCCAGGATGGGTAGGCCCAACGGCGAGGCCACCAAGCATGCCATAAGGAACTTGAGGGCGGCCGTCCCCGACATAGCCCTGAGAACCAGCGTAATTGTCGGCTTTCCCGGGGAGACCGAGCGCGATTTCAACCTGCTGCTGGATTTCCTTAGAGACGTGCGGTTCGACATGGTGGGGGTCTTCACGTTCTCGCCCCAGGCGGGGACGGCCGCCGCTGGCCTGCCGAGCAAGGTGCCGCGGCGAATTGCCGAGGCACGACTGGTTGAGGTCGTGAGCCTCCAGGATGGGATTGCGCGCTCCAAGGCCCAGGCCACGCTGGGCAACATCCTTGAGGTGCTCGTGGAGCGTGCCTCGGCCCGCGGTTCGCGAGGACGCTCCCAATATGACATGGCTGAAGTGGATCGCGTCCTCCGTCTCAAGAACTGCACCACCGGGGTCGGCGAATTCGTCAAGGCCCGGCTCGAACGATACATCGGACCCTATGAATTCGAGGCAGTCTGCCTTGACGCCTGAGGGTCACGCCCGCAGCGCGATATCATCTGATTTCGCTTGACACGGTTTCGGGCCCTGCTTAAGGTATACGCGGACGCTGGAACTGAGGGGGTGAGCGCGTTTGGCCAGACTCCTCCTCGTTGAAGATGAGCCTACCCAGATGGAGTTCTACAAGCATTTCCTCGCGGAAGACGGGCATGATGTAAGAGCGGCTTCTACCGGCAAGGAGGCTATCGAACTGGCCAAGTCCTTCTGTCCTTCAGTAGTGGTGCTTGATCTCGTCCTTCCCGATATGGACGTGTCGGAGACGATCTCCCGACTGCTTGCCGAGTGCGGCTGCCCCAAGATCGTGATCAACACGAACTACGAGTCCTTCAGGTTCGATTTTCGGTGCTGGGGTGCGGACGCTTTTGTGATCAAATCCTCCGACCCCAGCGAGTTGATAGATGCGGTGAAGCAGGTGCTCTCGGCCTCGTGCCGAGGCGCGGACGCGGAGCGCGACTCGCTCAACTGAAGCCAGAGGCACTTTCGGAGAAGCCGCCTTCTCAGGAAGCGCCTGTTTTTTTGGAGCGTCAAGCATGGACAAGTTGCTCTTGATCGACGGGCCGGCAGTAGCCTACAGATCACACTTCGCCCTGGCCAGGTCGGGGCTCACGACGGCCAGGGGTGAGAGCACGGCGGCAACCTACGGGTTCGTCGTGACCCTGCTCAAGCTCTTCAGGACGCACGAGCCGCTTTACGTTTGCGTGGCCTTCGATACCGAAAAGCCGACCTACCGGCACAAACTCTTCGAGGCCTACAAGGCGACCCGCCCGGGCATGCCCGATGAGTTGGCCCATCAGCTCGGCTGGATCAAGGATCTCTCGCGGGCCCTGGGGGCCCGGGTGCTGGAATTGGATGGCTACGAGGCCGATGACATCATGGGCACGCTGGCCCGGATGGCCTCCGAGGCAGGCATTCAAACCTTGATAGCCACTGGAGACAAGGACATGCTCCAGATGGTGGATGCCCGCACTC
>Ga0315275_10004697_pt1 | contig 12821 bp, 8 predicted proteins | sample YL17G03_0_MG_FD_205557 | JGI IMG/M metagenome (GOLD analysis project Ga0315275, IMG submission 205557) | Sediment microbial communities from Yellowstone Lake, YNP, Wyoming, USA - YL17G03_0 | ecosystem: Environmental > Aquatic > Freshwater > Lake > Sediment | place: USA: Wyoming | collected... | reverse complement strand
ACAGCTTTTTAAGACGGTTCCCCGGAGGGAAGCGCAAATCGATCAGATTTTCCGCGGCGTCCAGCATAACGAGTTTCCTCTGGGCGAGCCGCTGCACGTCTTGGTGGAACTTTCGCACGCGGACGCGATTGAAGACTCTTTCGGTGTCCTTGTCGCGAAAAGACCTGATCATGTCGATACAATAACGCGGCCCGTTATGATTGTCAAGCGTTATTAGTAATGATCAACCGACGCGAATCCGGTCGTCTTGTAGATCGGCAGGCTGCCGTCTGCCGTCTGCGGCAGCAGCGGGGTAAGAGGAGCGGATTGGCCACGGACCTGTCGTCGGAAGCGGAGAGACGCCGAAAAGATCCCCCAGAACGCATCGTCGGAGTTCGATCCGACCTCAGAAGTCGTTCTTCAGCACGATGCGGTAACGGGCCTTGCCGGATGCGAGATGCGCCATCGCCTCGTTGGCCTTGGACATCGGAAACTCCTCGACGATCGGGGCGATGCCGTGTCGCACGCAGAACTCGAGCATCCTCGCGGTCACATCGGGGCCACCGACCGGCGAGGACGAGATCGACTTCTGCCCGATGAGGAGCGAGAACACGCTCACCGGAATCGGCTCCGGGACGGCGCCCACCACGTGCATGCGTCCCTTGGGCCTGAGGGTCGCGAGATACGCGTCCCAGTTCAGCGGGACGTTCGCCGTGCAAAGGAGAAAGTCCAGAGATCCGGCGAGCTTCGAGAGCTCGGCGTCGTCGCGCGAGTCCACGGTCTTGTGCGCGCCCATACGCCGTGCTTCATCCTTCTTCGCCTTGCTCGACGTGAAGGCCACGACCTCGCAGCCCCATTTGTTCAGGAACTGGATCGCCATGTGCCCCAGTCCGCCGATCCCGATCACGCCCACTCGGTCCGTCGGCGCGACACCGAACTGGACGATGGGGTTGAAGACCGTGATCCCGCCGCAGAAGAGCGGACCCGCCTTGGAGAGGTCCAGCCCCTCGGGAAGCGGGATCGCCCAGACGGCCTGGCAGCGCACTTTGTTCGCGAAGGCGCCGTAGCGCCCCACGATGGTCCCTTCACCGGAGGCGCAGAGGTTGTGGTTCCCCGACAGGCACTGCGAGCAGGTCATGCAGCTCCCGGCAAACCAGCCGAGCCCCACGGGCTGCCCGACGCGGAGGTGCTTCACATTTGCCCCGACCGCCGCAACCCGCCCCGTCGCTTCGTGCCCCGGAACGAACGGGTAGGTTGTCATCTGCCACTCGTTATTGAGCATCGAGAGATCGGAGTAGCAAATTCCGCAGTAGGCGACGTCGATCTCTACCTGATCCGGTCCCAGCGGACCGGGGTCGAATTCGAAACGCTCGAGCTTCCCGCCGGGTTCGCGGGCCACATATGCTTTGAACATGGTGGGATGTCCTCCTTACGGATCAACGGATGTCGAACGCGAATATTTCAGTTTTGGAAAGTGGTCACGATTTGTGGCCACCTAGCACCCCCGCGGGGATCGTACCACACGGCGACGGCACAATCAAACCCTCAGGCTTGCAAGCGGGGGCGACCGGTGCTAAGCTCTCCTTTGCAGTGGCACAAGGGGGCTCGCGTGCCTGAACGATACGTCTCCCACTACAAGATCGTCGAAAAAATCGGCGGCGGCGGCATGGGTGTCGTCTACAAAGCCGTCGACACCAAGCTCGGCCGTCTCGTGGCCCTCAAGTTTCTCGCCCCGGATGTGACGCGCGACGAGACCGCCAAGAAACGATTCCTCCACGAAGCCCAGGCCGCATCGCTCCTCGATCATCCGAACATCTGCAGCATCCACGAAATAGACGAGACCGCGGAAGGCCAGGTCTTCATCAGCATGGCCTTCTATGAGGGGGTGTCGCTACGGGAACGGATCAAGGAGGGGCCCATTCCCATCCGCGAGACCTTCGAGATCATGTACTCGGTCGCCGACGGTTTGGGATGCGCCCACGCGCAGGGGATCGTCCACCGGGACGTCAAACCGGGGAATTTGATCATCACCAAAGAGGGCTTTGTCAAGATTGTCGACTTCGGACTCGCCAAACTCGCCGACCGCTCGAGCCTGACGCGCCCCGGACTCACCCCCGGGACGCTCTCGTACATGTCGCCCGAACAGGTGAAGGCCAAGGAAGTCAACGGCCGCTCGGATATTTGGTCTCTCGGCGTCTCGGTTTACGAAATGCTCACGGGGGAGCTTCCGTTTCAAGGCGACATCGAGGCGGCCGTGATGTACCAGATCCTCAACGAGGAGCCCGCCCCGATCCGCAAGAAAAGGGCCGAGGTTCCCGCAGAATTCGAAGCGATCGTTCAGAAGTGCCTCCGGAAAAACCCCGCGGAGCGTTACCAGTCATGCGGCGAGTTGATCCAGGACCTTATCGGAATGGGGCGGCGCCTGGGATGGCAGAGCTCAGGCACCGTGCGGACCGTGATGCGTGTGGGAAGCGTCGCGCCCTCGCGTCCGCGCAGGATGTTCCTTGCCCTGTCGGTCATTGCCGTCGGGGTCGCGGTCTCTCTTTTCGGATACTGGATCGCTCACCGTGGACCGCAGGAACCCGAGCTCTATTCGACCAAAGTTCGTCTCGCCGCTTTGCCCATCGAGAACCTCGCGCGAGAGTCCGTGCCGGACGAGCTGGCCGATGGGATGTCGGAGTGGCTCGTCGGCGCGCTTGGACGGATGAGCGCCCTTCACCCGTCGATGTGGGTCGTGCCGTCCGACTACGTGACCCGCGAAACGGTGCCCGCTCCGAGCCGGGCCAAGGAGGCGTTCGGCGTCAATCGTCTCTTGAAAGGGAGCATCCAACGGTACGGCGACGGCTACCGGCTGGCGCTCGAGCTTGTGGACGCGGAGTCGCTTCGCCGTATCGGATCCGCGCATGTGGACTTCGGAACCGACGTCTCCGTCCTCCAAAAGGGGATCGTCGACAGAGCTGCTGAGCTGTTGGAGCTTTCCCTATCCGACGAAGCCCGGACCCGTCTTGACTCAGACTTCACTTCGACAGCAACCGCGTTCGAGAATCATCTGCGCGGACTAGGGTATCTCCAGCACTACCGGTCGGGAGACAATCTCGGTCGCGCCGTGGAGTCGCTCCGGAATGCGGTTGGGGCGGACTCGCTCTTTGCGGACGCCCGTGCCGCGTTGGCGCTGGCCTTCCTGAGGACGTGCGTTGAAAAAGAAGAAAAAGACCAGTGTGAGAACGCGTGGGCGCTCTGCCGGCGAGCATTGGAGATCGACTCGAACAACATCTATGTGAACTTCGTAGCCGCTGCCGCGGCCAAAGAGGTAGAGAACCCCCAAGCGTCGATTGCCGCATACCGGAGGATCATTGCCGTCGAACCCAGGAACATGAGGGCGTACTGGCAAATGGCCGATGTCCTGAAGAGCCTGGATCGCCTGGACGAAGCCGAGGCGGCGAAGCGGGCGAGCGTTGCGGCCGCACCCGACTGCTGGCAAACGCACATTCAACTCGGCTGGTTCCTCCACAAAAGAGGCCGCACTGACGAGGCCGTCGAACAGCTCGAAAAGGCCCTCGCCCTCGCGCCGAGCGACGCATGGACGTTGAACCAACTCGGTACGATCTTTGTAGAGAAGGATGAGTGGGCGAAGGCGCGCGGGTTCTACCTGCGCTCGTTCGCCGTCGAACCGGACTGGCTTGCCTGCCGGAACATTGGACTACTCTACTATCTCGAGCGGTACTTCGCCGAGTCGGAAAAGTACTTCCGGTTTGCGCTGGAGTATTGCGATTCGACCGCCAGCGACTACTACCAAAGATGGCAGGATTGGGCCGGGGCGCTCTATTGGGTCGAGGGAAGGAAACCGGATGCCGACGCCGCGTTTCGCCGCGCAATCGCTCTCGCGGAAGAAGCGCTCAAGAAGACGCCGGACAACGTGGAACTTCTCGCGTACACGGCCGGGTGCTACGCCATGGTCGGAGATCGATCACGCGCCCTCTCGCTCATCGACCGGGTTGTGGCAACTGGGAGTGAAGACCCGCACATCATGTTCATTATCGGGCAGACCTACGAACGTCTCGGGGACCGTGAGCGGGCGCTCCACTATATCGCGAGCGCCGTCCGTCTCAAGTATCGATTGTCTTGGATCAAAGCTGAACCGTTGCTCGAAGATCTGACGAAAGACATTCGATTTCAACAGCTGGTCGAAGCAACCGCCGGTGAAGCTGTCAAAGAGGGGGCTAAGAACGAGTAGACCCCCTCGTGGTCACAGTTGAACTCGCCAGCGCGAGTGCCTTCTTGAAAGGAGGAGTCGTATGACCAGAACGAGTTTGATTCTTGTTATCGGGCTCATCGCCGTCGTTCTTGCGGTGGCGCTAGGCTCGTGCAGGAACCCATCGCCCACGCCGTTACCCCCGCCGTGGCCCGAACCCGCCCCCCCGGACACCGTCACGTATTTCGTGGTGGCGCCGTGCGGTCTCCAAGACGACTGCGGCAGCGACGTGCAAAGTATCGCGGTGCGTCAATCGACACCCATCCAGTGGGTGAACAAGACTCCGGGTAATGTGGCGATCTTCTTCGAGCCCCCCAGGATCGTTGGAAGGGATCACATTTACCTCCCGAGCGGGAAATCGTATGTCACGACGACCTGTGGATCCGGTTTCTCGGGACCGGAGTTTCAGGTGACTGTGAAGTGCGAGGGCATGCAGGGTCCGACGCCTCCCATCAAAGAGTGCCCGCCGCCTCCCGCGCCGTGCCCGTGATCGCCGGGGTTTGTCCGATTGAGGGGTTCATCGTAGTCGGGGCGCGAACGACAGTTCGCGCCCCCTCCGCGCTGCCGGCTACATCAGCGGCACTTCGCGGCCATTGACGGAGAGGCGGATGGAAAAACTGAAATAGCGATCCTCGCAAACAGCGGGAGAGAACTCGACGTAGTAGTGCGCGCCCTTCTCTATCTCGAACCTCGCGGTGTACCAATCCCCCTGGCCCTCCGGCGAAGACGGGTCCGAAGGCGCGAGGTGAGCGCTTTCCACTGTCGTCCGTCCCCGAGCATCCACCTTGACCACGCCTACGCTCTCGACATCGGACAAGGGACCGATGTCGATTTGGGCAATGCCGGAGCTCGAGGGCTGCTGTTGCTGCTGTGTCTCGCCGGACGCCTCGGGGTTGAGACACTCGATGCGGGCCGGGATAGGGATACGGACGATCGCGCCGACTCGGCAGCGGAGAGGGTGCGGGAGGAGCGACGCATCGATCGTGGCGAACCCGGGACACTTCGAGCAAACGGCTCTCGCAATGGCAGCCTCGCACGCCTTGCAGAAGCCTTGGTTCTCCTCTCGCATCCTGCAGGTTAATTGGGATCGATAGACACAACGATCGTACGTGGCCGCGCCCTCCCATAGCCCGACTGTCGCTCTCCGATCGCAGACTGACTTTGTGGGGAACACGCTCCCGAGCGTATCGAGGTCGGTCGGGATCGGGACGAGCGGGTCGATGGGCCATTTCGAGGTTTGACGGTTGGTGCTGCACGTGACGTTCGGGAACTTCGGTTCGCCCGCCTCGAACGGGTAACAAAAGTTGTTTTGATCGGTATACTCGTCCCCGAGTCCGGCGAATCCGTGCGCCATTTCGTGCAGAAGAACGTGCTCGAAGCCCTGGCCGATCGATACGGTCAAGACGGAAGCGTGGGGAGGCGAGTACGCGAGACCACCGTAGGCGGGGTCGTTGACGAGCACTACAATCTGATCGTAGTTCTTCGTCGCGCATTCCGCGGCGACTTCGGTCCTATCTTCATCCACCAGAACGTACCATTCGTCGTGAAACGGGCTCGACGGCGACGGATCTCCGAAGGTCGAGTTGAGCGGCGTATCCTTGCATACGGCTGGAGAAGCGTTAGGGTGGTCCGATCCCGAGTCGTTCGACACGAGACGGACACGGTAGAAGTTGAACGCGGAGCGCGCATAGGGAGGGCTCGAAAGACATTGGATTGCCTCGTCGACCTTCTGCTTGAAAAGAAGAATGTCCACGGAGGAGTCCTTGAAGCCCTCGCCGACGAACACGACGTCGAACTTCGTCGACGAAGACCCCGAAATCTGGAACGGCTGCTCGACGATGACGATATCCGAGCAAATCTCGCCCACCGTGAGCGGTATCTCGCTCGGTTGACACCCAGTGCCCTGCATCAGAAGGGCTGCGACGAGCGACGCGATCATGGCTGTCCTGTGACCTCGATTTCCTTGATCAATGTCCTCGCCGCACGACCCCTCTCCGTCGCGAGATCCAAACTGTCCGGCACCTCATAGAGCTTCACCAAAATTGTGTTCGATGAGTACGGGATCTTGATCATGAAATGGTATGGCTCGGGAGCGGGAACCCGAATGGGGGAGGACCTTCCTGCCGATCCGAAGACCTCGAACGTTGCCGTCGCCGGGTGTGGGATCGCTCCGGTGTACAGAAGCCGTCCCCTCGCGCTAGTGACATCGTAGGACAATCGCCTCCCGCTCGTTGCGGCGTTATCGTACTCGCCAGTGAAGGGGCGGACTCGTTCGACCGTGACGGTGTCGTTCTCCATCCGAAGGAAGATGCGCCGAAGCGGGGGAGCAGTGATCTCCACCGTCGCGGAGCCCAGCGTGGTCCTCATATACTGGATCTGGATGGGCACCTCTCCGGGGTCGAGCTCCGGGATCATCACCTCGACCGTTACTGAATCCACAATGCGCACAACCGAAGCGATTCGATCCCCGATCGCGACTCTGATGTTCCTGGTGTTGGTGAACCCTGCGCTCTCCGCTCGCAAGAGCACGGTCTGTCCGGGGCACGCTTTGTTGGGAATGACCCTTACAGGCGCCACGCGCTGAAACGCCGTGCAGAGAAATACGACCGCCGCACAGGCGAGAACAGCATGCGCGAGTTTGAGAAATGGGGACTGAAATCGTGACAACTCGTGCCCCCTGGAAGTTTGGCACTCTCGGGCGCCACGCGATTGTCGAAAAAGACGTGAGACTCGGGCTGTTGGTGAGACGCTGGCTGGCCGTGCAACGCTGCACCAGGTAGTTTAGCAGATCGGGCCTGTCCCGGCAACCCCGCAAGAGGCGGCCTCGTGCTCAAGGAGCGTGTGACCTTTGGTTTGCGCAGCCCCCCGATCATCCGGCGGGCAAACACGGGCTTGCCTCTCATTATCCTTTTTGCCGCCGCATGAGCTCCATCAATGCCTGGAACAATTCGGGGTCTTTGTCCCTGACGCGGAGCGCAATGTCGTTCGCTTTTTGAGGGTTGCTTTGGAGTTCTTTGACGAGGGCGAGCAGCTTGCGCTCGAGTTCCTTCTGGCCCTCCTCGTCGCGGGGAGCGGCTCCTATGCTGATGCCATAAGGTCTCAGCAGGGCATCGAGCTTTTCTTTGATCTGATCGGGCTTCATACCCATCTGCCGAAGCAAGTCGGCGTAGTTGTCGATGGCGACCTGCAAGTTCGGATGCCGATGACCGCTGGCACGGCTGAACTTGAGGAAAATCTCGAGCGAGCGGCGCAGCAGCGGCTCGGCGTCTCCCAACCGGCCGATATCCGTATACAGATCCGAGAGATTGTTGAGACGAAGAGCGACGTCCGGATGGTCAGGGCCCAGGGTATGCTCGCTGATGTCCAGCGCCCGCCGGAGCAAGGGTTCCGCCTCTTTCAGACGATTGGTAGCCTTCAGAATTGCCGACAGGTTGTTGAGACGAACGGCAACGAGGGGGTGATTGGCACCGAGGCAACTCTCATCAATGGCCAGGGCCCGTCTGATCACCGACTCCGCCTCGGTCATCCGGTTGGTGGAGTGTAACAGGACTACCAGATTACTGAGCGCAACGGCGACATTCGGATGCTTTGTACCGAAAGTTTTTTCGGAGGCCACAATGGCCTTCCGCAGCAAGGGCTCTGCATCGCCGACGCGATTGGCTCCATACATCAATCCAGCCAGATTGTTGAGGTCCCGGAAGACGTCGGGATGATTCGTTCCAAAGTTGTGTTCGGATATCGCGAGTGCGCGTTGCATCAACGGCTCGGCTTCGCGCAGTCGATTGGTTGCGTGTAAGAGTAGCGCCAGATTGCTTAGATCTCTGGCAACGTGGGGGTGCTGCGCCCCCAAACTCTGCTCGTCAATCACGAGCGCCCGCCGCATCAATGGCTCCGCCTCGCTCAGCCGGTTCGTCTCTTTCAACAGCCACGCCAGATTGTTGAGGTCGGAGGCAACGTTAGCGTGACTGGAGCCGTAAATTCGTTCGGAAATAGCGAGCGCCCGTCTAAGTAACGGCTCGGCGTGTTCGTAGATCGATGCAAACTCGAGGAAGACGACCAGGCGATTCGCCGCGAGCGCGACGTCTGGGTCCGGGCGGCCCGGCGCAGAGGCCCATGCGTCGAAACTATCCGCGTAGGGTTTCCCCATGGTCCGTTCCTGGCCCAGCCAGACCCAGTAACCCCGCAACTCCTCCTGATCGCGATTGCGGATTTCAAGGAACCGATCGATGTCGAGAAGACACGAACGGAGGCGGGTACGCTGCTTTGCCTGCCATAACAGCCAGGGCAACTCGTCGCAAGTTCGCGCGGTGACCGGCTGCTTCTCAAAATCGTCCGCCAGGCGCATCCGCAAATCATCCCGCTTCTCCTGCCCCACGACGAACATACTCTCCACCGCACTGCGCAGAAAGTCGTGGGCGAAATTGAGGATGCCGCTACGATCCACCAGGCTCTCCTCCAGAGCCGCACGCAACGGGTTCCAGAGTGCCGGCGGCAATTGCGGCTGATTCACCGGACGCAACAAGCGCAAGAGTTCGGTTTCAGCCAGACCGCGGCGCGACGCCCACATGAGCCCCAGGGCGTCACTCACCAGGCCGGGACGGTCGCGTTCGTAGTCGCGTTGGTAACGGGTCAACACCTTGCGCAGCAATGCCGGGACATCCGGTGCAGCAAGGTAATCGTTCAATCGTTCGTCGAGACGATCGTGTGTGCCGCTGACGCGCAGTTCATCGAGCAGGGTTTTCAGATAGAGCGGATTGGCGGCAGCCGGCGCGGCAGAGAGGCGCTCGAGACGCGGCCCATCGAGCTTCTTGCCGAAACGCATGAGGTAGTCGGCGATCATGCGGAGTCGCTCGTCGGCGGTGAGCGGCTCGACACGGAGCGATGCCCACTGTCTCTTTTCCAAGGCGTTGTGGGTGTCGCCCGGCAGGATGGAGGCGATCAGCCGCAGCGGGCCGGTGAATGGATGCGACGGCAACCAGCCGAGCGCTCGAGCGTGGTCGTCGTCCTCCAGCTGGTTGAGCGCGTCCAGCAATACGATGAATCGCACCCCGTCGCGCTCCGCCTTGATCCGTGCTTTGGCGAGCCAGAGGGGGAAATCCCGGAGCAGCTCATCGTGCGATTTAGGCGGTTCGTCGGGGTCGCCCGACCAGCGTTTGATCTCGGCGACGAGCCGCGCCATCAACCACCAGTGCTGGGCGCTGTCAGGCGTGCTGCCAATGTAGTGCTCGAAGACGAAATCCTCCGGATGGGCCTTGCGCCAGCGGTCGATCCAGTTGGCGAGAAGCGCTGACTTGCCGCTTCCCGCGTCGCCGAGCACCACCAACGGCGAGCGGTCGCCTTGCGCGTGCCGATCGAGCGCCGTGAAGTAGTCGGATCGGCCTATGTAGGTGCGGCGGCGGATTTCGGCGAAGGCATCGTGGTCGCGGGCCTCGCGCGCGAACGGGTCGGGGATGGTCGCGAGAGGGAATTGCGCGTCAACCGCGGTCTTCAGGTCCTCGAGAACGAGGGAGGCGAGCCGGATCGGATCGGCGTAGTTCTCGCAGAGCGGGATGTTCTTCGCGGCGCACGCGGCGCGGATCAGGGCTTTTAGTCGCTGTTGCTTCTCCGCGCTCGCCGGGTTCTCCGCGTCGAAATCGCTTCGCCTGTCCGGGTGAACGGACTCCACATATTTCGGGTCGCGGAAGTAGAAAAACGCGCGCCCGGCCATCTCCGGGTTGTTGAGCACGCCGTGGAGGATTTCCAGTTCGGTGACGCTCTTGCCGTGGAGGTCCTTCAACCACTGCTGTTCTTCCTCGAGGTCGGTGGTAAAGGCGTCGTCACCGGGCACCCAGCCGTACCGCTCGCCCAGTAGGCCTAAGAAAAATGGGCGGCACGCACGTATTTCGTCGAGGCAGAGCTTGAGGGTCTCCCTGCGGGTGGTCTGTTCCTCGGCGATGCCCCAGCGCAGGTCCACCTCGACCATTTCGACCTGGCGCTCGCGGCAGAACCGGCGCAGTTCGGGCCAGGCGTGGGTCATCAGCTCATCACGTTCCTCCATCATGTCGCGGAACGTGGAGGAAACAAAGACGCGGATACGGCGATTCTGGCTGGGTGGATTGGCAGAGTTCATGGCTTGTCGGCGCGGAGAATACCACGGGCCGAGCGGGCCGGTCAACAGAGGCAACAAATCGGCCCGGTGGCCAAGACTATTCGTGGAAGAGGCTTCTCGTCAAGACGTCCGGTCCTACGACTGTTCCCGTTCTTGTATCACCTTCAGCGCGTCCTGGAGCACCTTGAGGACGAGCTTGTCTTTCTCGCGTCCCGCAGCCTTCTTGCTCGCGATGATTCGCTCGAGCTTCAGAACGAGGATTTTCACGCGGCCAAGACGTAATTTGATTGTGTGCCCACGCTCTTCGTCAAATTCTCCAAGTCCATCCATGGTCGTGACGATGTCAAACAGTTTGACGGCGTCTCCGGCGAACATGGGGGGATTCTGCGTTGTGGGTGGGACATACCGGCCGTGCACCTTTTTCAGGGCTCTTTCGATACCCGGATCCGACAGGCTACGGAACCAGAGGTCGACATCCTGCGTGACCACCGGAGCCCCCTGCAGCGCCGCCGCGGAGAGTCCCACGATCATGAAGTCCACCTTCTGGCGGACTAGCTCCTTCAAGAATTCGGCTTCTTGATCACCGAAGATTGACGGATCGGCCACGCCGCAACGCCCTCCTTAGCCGCTCCACGGGTTTGTCGTCCAGCAATAGCAGAGTATGCCGGACATTGTCGGGGTCGACACCTCTGTGTTTTTTTGAAATCCGATTTGTTTCCTTGATCGATGACTCGATCCGCGCGGTTGACGGTTCCGTGTCGTCGAGCAGGGCAGAGACGGGGACGTCAAGGCGTTCGGCGATGCGAATCAGACAACGGGGAACGACCGAGTCCTTGCGGCCGAGGGAGTAAAACGCGTTTCGGCTAACTCCTGCCTCGCGCAACACTTGCGCAGTAGAACTGTTCTGGCGGCCGCACAACGATTCGACTTTTTTCAGGGATAGTCTCACGTGGAGAATGTACCATATTGTGGTACTATTGTCAACTTCGTCGAGGACGGCCCGGACGCGGGCCACCGGGAGGCCTGGTTTTGTCGAGCAGTTTCGCCATTTCCTTCTCCGAACAAGTCTCACACAAGTACTCGGCGCCGCGCCGCATGAAGCCATCGGTCCCGAGCGTGATCACGGCGCCGCACTTCGAACACTTGGTCGGAGCGTAGGACGGCGGATTCGACAGTTTCTCGAAATTATATTCGTTGGTCCCGTACCACACGTACATCTCGGTCTCGAACGATTCGCGGCACCTCGCGCACTCTCTCCAGTCGCCGGCGTGCCGCTCGTTGTGGTGGAAGGCGCACAGCGTCAGCCGCCCGTGATTCCGGGCACAACTGTTGCGCGCGTACGAGAAAAGAACGTACTTGGCCCCGTCGTCGCAGATCCATTTTCCGCAGCACTCCGTCTTTCTCAACTTCCCGGCCTTCCCACAAAGACCGCAGCGTCGGGTGACTGGATTCGACTTTCTTGTGCCCTTCGGTATTCGTGGCTCCTCTTTTCGGAGGGCGTCTTTGGTCCGCTTCGCGCGTTCCGGCGCTTCTCGCCTCACCAGATCCTTCAGTACGTCCGACGCATGCTCCATCCCGATGAGGCTCATCGGCGTCTCGTTCAGCAAATGGTTGAGCCGGTCGATATCAATTCGGTCGAGCCCGCCTTCGCGATCGATGAGATACCGACATGCCTTTACGTGGTCGACCATCGACCCGATGACTCCCCGATGGGTCGCCTTGGCAAAAGAATCGGACGCGTCCCGAATCAATTGGTCACGATCTTCGCGCGAAAAGCCGTCGACCACCAGAATCGCGTTCAGGCGACGCCTGAAAAACTGACCGAAATCCGTGAGCTCCGCCTTCTTCACATCGACTACAAGCACGGTGTACAACGTGAGGCCGTGGGTGAAGATCAGACACTTGCGCCGGTCGAAATACACGAGGTTGCAGTACCACTCGGCGGCATCCTGGATCTCCTCGGCCGAGCGCGCCGGAAGGTCTTTCTCCTTCAGGCCGAGGAGCTTCTGGAGCTTTTTTGTGGAGCAGAAAATCACAGGGTTCCACCCGTCGTCAACTGTCCCACCTCTCGAGCTGGTCACAATTTGTGACCACTTCGCATACCTGCCCGAATCGTAGCACACGGCGATGGCACAATCCATCCCCTCGCCCCATGACAGCGTTGGTGGAAAGGGTCCCCTCTTTCTCTCTACGGGTCGACCGTCCGCCAATCTTCCGCTGAGATCGCTTGACACCGGGCGAAAAACGGCAACATCATCACGCCGTGGCGATGCAACCAGCTCCTGTTTGTCACGCCCTCGCAATATCAAAAGAAGGACGCCAATGAACAAACCTATGACGGCCGGGCTTTTCGCATTGTGCGCCTTGCTAGCGTTGGGCAGCCTGGCATCGGCCCAGAATCCCTGCGCCGAAATCGGCTCGGATTGCCGGGTCATGACCGCCTCCGAGGTGCAGGCGTTCAAAGCGCGGGTGCTCTCCGTAAGAGCGTTGTTGCCGGTTCCC
>Ga0315275_10004695_pt1 | contig 12821 bp, 16 predicted proteins | sample YL17G03_0_MG_FD_205557 | JGI IMG/M metagenome (GOLD analysis project Ga0315275, IMG submission 205557) | Sediment microbial communities from Yellowstone Lake, YNP, Wyoming, USA - YL17G03_0 | ecosystem: Environmental > Aquatic > Freshwater > Lake > Sediment | place: USA: Wyoming | collected... | reverse complement strand
GCTTTCAATGAACTCCTCGATCAATCCATCATGAATGAGAGTACCGTTGGTGATGAAATTCATCCTGCCTTCAACGGGAAGGTGCTTTTTGGCAATCTTTACCATGTCAACGATATGAGGATGGAGAAGAGGTTCACCGAGACCGATGATCGTAAGCTTCTGGAGTCCGGTAAAGACCGGCTCTAATCCCTTATAGAGAGAAAGAGCCATATCACCGGTGTCTTCCTGTAAAGACCTGCGAAGACACATCTCACAATCGAGATTACACCTGCTCGTCACTTCCACCAGCAAGTTCCTGGGATGGGGAGTCATCGTCTCTTCTCCTGAATTACCTATACCAATCTATGTGAAATAGGTGAGTGAAAATATAGTATATCCCCACCACAATAAAAATTACGCCCGTCAATCTTCTTAACCAGTATTCGATGAGAGCAACCTTTTTAAAGAGAGCACCCAACTGCTGAACACCGACCGTAATGAGAATGGCAAACACTAAAACAGGAAGACCTGTCCCGATGCCGTAAAGAGAAGGGAGCATGACCGGTGAACTGTTTTTCAGGGATAGAGGAATCAAACTCCCAAAAAACAGCGCTGCAGAGACAGGACAGAAGGAGAGGGAAAAGAGCACCCCCAGGGGCAAAGCCCCTGCAGCCCCAAGTTTTTTGAATTTTCCTGTCATCTTCTCAGAAATGGATAAGCCAGGTACTGTAAACTGAAATACTTCCAAGAGAAAAAAACCGGTAACAACGAGGATCGGACCGAGGAGCTTATTCATATTGTTCTGGAGGAAAAAAGAGGTCTGGGGAATCTTCAGGAGAGAAGATGTGATAAACACACCCAGGACTGAATAGCCAATTACCCGGCCGAGGGTATACAGTATCCCGGATATAATGACAGAGGGGGTATGGTACATTCTTTTTATCACAAAAGAGATTGCAGCAATATTAGAAGCTAAAGGGCATGGACTGATAGAAGTCAGGATACCGAGCCACAGTGCAGAAAGAACAGGAACGGCAGTAGTCTCCACTACATCTTCTCCAGTGATTTCTGGATTTCTGACCGAACGTATTCGTGAAACTTGTCCCGATCATTCAGGAACTCCCACACTTTGGTGAGATTCTTCCACGAAACCTGTTTCCCATCCTTAAACTCTGCAATAACAAGCGCCCTGGTATAGAGCTGGTAGTCCTGAATAAAATGCTGATTCTCAGGGAGGTCGATATTCATTACTTTCAAAATTAACTTTTTCTTCTCAAGCTGATATAAAAAATTCTGCTCGATAGCCTCGCGGGAATATTGCTCTATTGTTCTACAGGAACTACAACGATAATTTCCATGAAAATAGTAGGCAACCACATAACCTGAATCTTTTTCTTTTTTGGTAGTAACTGCCCCCGCCTCGCCAGCTTGTGCCTTTGAAATTGTAAAAGAACTTCTATCCGGCAAAGATTGCTCCCTAACGCCAATAAAACATAAGCACCATACGCCTAAGGCTAACAAAAACAGAACTAAGCTTTTTATTTTACCCATCATACTAACCCCTTTCTTCTTCACTTAAGGATCTTCTTTATCTCATCCACGCTGAGTATCTTCCCGGTGGATATTATCTTTCCATCCACGACTAAAGCAGGTGTCATCATTACCCCTGTTTCTACGATTTTCTCAATGTCTTCTACTTTAGACAGCTCTGCTTGAAGATTCAAATCTTTTACAGCCTTTTCAGCATTCTGGAAGAGTGCCTTGCACTTAGGACAACCAGGACCTAAAATTTCAATTTTCATCGTTCACCCCTTCTGCTTAGAAAACGCTGTAACAGGGTCACTGTGACCATTCAAATGCGACTTTAAACGGTTCTTCTGAGATAAGAGAAGTTTCTTATAGATATTCCTCTTTAAGAAGGTGTATGCACCCCCATGATCTTCATCTGTTATGATCCGTTCAAGTTCCATAACTTCCTCTGGTTCAAGAATCAGACTCTGCTTTTTTATTTCCAACATTAGGCACCTCTCTACCATTCCCCATCGTATCCCTAATATACTTCTTAATTTCTTCAGCTAATGGAATCCTGCCAGAGATCCTGACCGCATCGTTTAAAATAAGACCTCTCTCACGGGGCATCGCTATGGTGTTTAGGTTTCGCCCACAACAACAACGTGGAACTGAATACCACGGTAATACAGCCCGCCTCCTGGAAGATCACAGCCGCGACTGGACTGAGCATCCCCAGGCTGCTCAAAATAAGCCCTATCGCATTGTAGATGATGGAAAAGAAGATATTGAGCTTGATACGGCGAAGCACTTTCTGCGACATCCACATAAAATCCGCTACTCGTGAAAGGTCATCGTTCATCAAGGTAACATCTGCGGTCTCGATAGCCACATCCGTACCTGCCAGTCCCATGGCAATCCCCACATCCGCCAGGGCTAAGGCTGGGGCATCATTAATGCCATCACCGATCATCCCGACCGTGTGCCCCTCAAGTTGCAGCTTTCGGACAAATTCTTGCTTCTGTTCGGGAAGAAGCCCGGTATGGAAATTGTCCACGCCGATCTGTTCCGCGACTGACTTCGCCACCTTGTGGTTGTCCCCGGTGAGCATGATAATATTGTCATTGCCCATGATATTGTGCAACGACGTAATGGCCTGGGATGTCTCCGGTCGAATCTCATCGGCAATCGCAATCATTCCGAATACTCTTTTGTCGTTCGCCACCAGGATGGTGGTTCTTCCCTGTTCCTCTTGATCAAAGATTGCATTTTCAATCTTTGCAGGAATGGAGACACCTTTGTTGCGTAGGAAAGACTCTTTGCCGACCACAATTTCCTTTTCACCCCACCGGGCAGTCACACCCAATCCAACCTCAACCCTGAATTCATCCGGGTCAGGCACTTCGATGCCGCGCTCTCTTGAGAGGGATAATACTGATCTGGCCAGGGGATGCTCGGAGTATTTCTCTGCTATTGCAGCCAGACGTAAGACTTCATTTTCCGGCAGACTGTCAAAGGCTACCACATCGAGTACCTTTGGTCTTCCAAGAGTGAACGTGCCTGTCTTATCTACCAGAAGGGCGCTGATCTTCCCGGCCAGTTCGAAGAATATCCCTCCTTTGACGAGTACCGCCCGGCGGGCCATATTGGAGATGCCCGCGGTCACTGCTGTCGGGGTGGCAATAGCAAAGGCACAGGGACAGGCCACCAGAAGAATTGACACCGCTACTTTGATATTGCCAGATGTGAAATAACCTATAACCGCCAATACCAGCACAGTAGGTAGAAACCACACGGTAAAACGGTCGGCAATGTTCTGGATAGGCGCCCTTGTCTCCTGCGCTTGTTCCACGAGATGAACAATTCTGGCTATCGTGGTGTCCGCACCGGTCTTAGTGGTCCGAACTTCCAGGCGTCCAGTCTCATTCAATGTCCCGCTGAATATCTCACTCCCCCTGAACTTCTCAACTGGCATTGACTCTCCGGTTATGGGTGCCTGGTTCACGCTGCTTGCTCCGGCTACTACAACCCCATCCACGGGAATACGTTCTCCTGGTCTCACGATCACCACATCCCCAACCTGCACATCGTTGACGGGAATGACAGCCTCTACCTCTCCTCGCCGAACCGTCGCCATCCTGGGAGCAAGATCCAGCAGATTCCGGATGTTCTTACGACTCTTGTCCAGGGTATAAGATTCAAAGGCACCGGCTACGGCCATAATAAACACGATGATCGCTGCCGGTCGAAATTCGCCAACGGCGACCGTGGCAACGAGAGCAACAGTAACAAATACATTGACCGTTATTCTGCGGTGATAGATGTCTTTGAAACCAGCGATAAAACGCTGGAAGCCTCCAAAAAGCGTGGCAATAAGCGCCAATCCCGCATTCAAGAAATATGGACCAATTGCCCAATGTGCCAGTGCCCAGCTTGTCAAAATAAGAATACCGACAATACAGGGAACAATAGTCAGCACAGCTATCTCCCGGTATTGGATAAACTCTTCCCTCTGGTTTTCTCGCATACGTTCAATTCTCTCTGAGAGTGGAAGGGGACATTCACAGATGCTAACAGTGAATGCCCCTTAAACTCTATTTCTTGCCGGTTTTATCAGACTCTTTAGTCTTTTCAGTGGTTGTCTTGTCGTTTTCCGTTACAGGACCGCAACAGGTTTCTCCCGGACCTCAACAACCACCAGTTTTGGTCATGGATTCCTTGATCATTGAAAACAATCCCTTTTTCTTCTTTCCTTGTTCCATTTATACCTCCTCCTTTCTAAAACCCTTATTTACACCTCTACACTAAATATTTCTTCGAGGCCGAACAGTCCCACCTTGATGCCATCAACAAAGATCTGTTTAACATCACCGTCTGACATCTGTTTACCTCCTTTCGATAATTGATCAGATCTTCCTGTGTTGAACGAGCTGGGGGATATGGATAGCTCGGTCATGGATTGCCTGTGCCGTCTCCAACAATGCCTCAGGCATGGTAGGATGGGCATGGATGGTTTCCTCAATGTCCTTTACCTTTAATCCAGACTGAATTGCCAAAGCAGCCTCTGCAATGAGTGAACTGGCCTGGTGTCCCACAATATGCACCCCTAATACCTCATCAGTCTCGCCATGGGCAATCATCTTCACTAATCCTTCCCATTCACCGAGGGCCTGTGCCATCCCCAAGCTTTTCAAGGGAAAGGTACTCACCTTTATGGGATATTTCCCTTTAGCCTCATCTTCATTCATGCCTACGGCTGCAATCTCCGGATTGGCAAAGATACAACGAGGAACAGCATGGTAACTCATACTCTTTTTCGCTCCCAGGGCATTTTCTGCAGCTACAATGCCCTCTGCAAAGGCAACATGGGCAAGAAGGAACTTACCCGTAACATCACCAGCGGCATAGATTCCAGGCAGATTGGTTTCCATCCTCTCATTCACCATTACCCAGCCCTGAGAGGTGAAAACTCCTATTTCCTCCAATCCAATCTCCTTGGTATTCGGGAGACGTCCAGTGCAGACGAGAATCTTTGACACCTCAACCTCCTCACCCTGAGAGAGGACAACACTCACACTCCCGCCCTTATCCCTCACATCATCTACCTTACTTGAGGTAATCACTCTGATCTTTCTTCTCTTGAAAGACCTCTCTATCTGGGTTGAGAGATCTCTGTCCTCTTCTGGGAGCAATCTTTCCATCATCTCAACAATGGTTACTTTGCTCCCGAGTTCAGCAAAAATAGAGGCAAACTCCACCCCAACTGCCCCACCCCCCACAATCAAAAGACTCTCGGGAATTTCGTGGATATTGAGCCAGTCCTCTGTGTCCAGAACGAAGGGCGAATTTGAGGGAAAAGAGGATGGTCGTGCTGGACGTGAACCTGTGGCTATGATCAGTGCCTTTCCCTTAAGCAGTTCGATTTTATCGTTCCCTTTTACTTGGATAGAATTTCTGTTCATGATTTTTCCCTTGTCCCTGACAAGGTGAACCCCTCTCTCACGGAAAAGAAATTCCACTCCGCCTCGCAAAAGAGAAATAACCTTATCTCTCCTTCCGATGATATCCTGAAAATCAACGGTGATTGAATCGGCACGGAGACCAAATTTACCTGCATTCTTCAAGTGACGGAGCATCTCAATAGAGGCATTCAATGTCTTGGTAGGGATACAGCCCCGGTTAAGACACACTCCTCCTACCTCTCTCTCCTCAACCACAGCCACCTTAGCCCCCAACTGAGCTGCCCGGATAGCGCCCTGGTAACCCGCAGGCCCTGCTCCCAGAAAAATTATGTCGTATTCCTTCTCTGACATTTATCACTCATTAATATTCATCAGGATTCAATTCTGATTTCCGGCTGAATGATCACATCACCTTTGATAGATTCTGCTACCAGACTGTACTTTCTGGCCAATGTTAACGCCTTATTTAATTGTTCCATCTTCGCTTCCTTCACCACAATCTTAGGGCGAAGAAATACTTTATTAAAAATAGAGGTTTTATCCAGCCGGTCTTCCACAAAACCCTCAGCCTCACACTCATAGGAGACAAGGTTTAAGCGAAGCTTTTCCACTGCCCAGATAAACATCATGTGGAAACAGGTATTCACCGCAGATACAAAGGCGTCTTCCGGCGTCATTACGCCGGGATGTCCGTAGAGCGCAGGCGGGGCTGAGAAATCCATCTCCGTTCCATTGCTGCAGGTGAGGTGTCCCCAGTGTTCACCCTTCCAGATAACGTGAGTCTTGTAACTTAGCATAGTCTTCTCCTTAACTGCGTTTCAAGATTTCATCCACCCTTTTCGCAATCTCCTCTGCTACCTTCTCAGCAATCTTCATCTCTTCTTCAGTAAAATTTCTCCGTTTGTCGGGTGTTTTGATACCATGACTCTTCAAAAAATCGCTCACCACAATAACGCCGTCAGTCTTCCCGCTGTACTTTTCCGTTGCCAGCTTGGCGCACATTTTCTCACAGCCATCCACGGCAATGGTGGGGAAATTTTTAGCAAACTGTCTTTCTTCTTCCCCACCAGCCAGAAATAAGGGAAGACAGATAGTGACTGTCTCCTCAGGCCGGAGTTTTTCCAGAACCATTCTCGTAGCAACCCGGGAAATGGTGCCTTCAGGAATATCTTCTCCACTACAGGAAATGATGCCAACTTTCATTTTAATCCTCCTGAATCATTCAGGGCGGGGGCACCCCGCCCCTACATAAGACCGAAGGCCGCTCCTGCGGTAACAACCTATCGTAAGAACGACCAAACGTCTTATAGACCGAAAGCAGCGCTTCGCGGTATGTTGTTCGCATTCTTCATTCCGCAATCTGCACTCCGCATTCCGCACTCAGAGTAGCTCATCCACCTTCTTCGCTACTTCTTCACCTAAAATCCGGGCGAGCTTCTTTCCCTCCTCCCCAATATCAATCACAGATTTGGGTTTCAGATCCTTATGATTCTTCAGTGCATCAACCACCCTGAAGTGAATCACCTCTTCACCACCGGCAATTTCCACATTTTTCTTTGAGCAGTCCTTCGGGCAGCCATCAATCGTAATGGTAGGATTATCTCTGACCAGGTTTTTCGCCCTCTCATCACCCATCACCAGGAGTGAAAGGCATACGGTATCTGAAACGCCGGGTCTTAAGTTCTCAATCACTTCGTAGGTCGCCTCCCTGCCCACCGAGGCAATGGCTTTACCAATGCCGCTGCAGGGGATAACGATAACCTTCCTCTCTCCCTTCATTCTTTTCCTCCTATCTTGTCCAACTCCTCTTCAATCTTCTCCTTCATCAATTCAAAGTAGGCCTCATCACTAAAAAGGCTTTTCACCTCCTCTTCGATTTTCTCCCCCTTTACCTGATAAATCCATCCCTGTCCGAATGGATCTTCGTTAATCAGCTCTGGTTTGTCTGCGAGAGTCTCATTCACCTTTTCAATCACACCACTTAGCGGCGCAATCAACTCCAAATTCAGTTTGATCGTCTCTAAGTTTCCCATAGGTTTACCCTGTTTTAAAGGAGTGCCTACCTCACGTGTCTCCGCAAATACTGCATCTCCAGCTAACCTCTGGAGGAAATCAGTTATCCCTATTACAGCCTTTCCATCCTTCTTCATCTCTACCCAGCAGTCTTCCCGGCTGTAAAGGATTCCTTTTTTGACTCGAAAAAGAAATTTATCTACGGTAATCTCAAGAAACTCTTCTGCCATCAGGCACCTCCATTAGGATTTTCGTCTATCCATTCCTTCTCTTTTGACCGCCAAACTGATCCTTTTGCCCCGGCTTATAAGATTCTTCAAATACTGGCACACAGTGAGGACTGGTTGCTGCTTTGACCTTTTTTTCTAAACAATCCTTGATGAATGATAGTGCTCCATCTCTATCTTCATCTAAGGAAATTCTCGTAATCTCTATCACTTCTTCAGGACTGAAGGTTAATACTATCTTATCCGTGGACACTCTGAACCTCTAAACCATCGCCATAGCCTGTGTCCTTGAGGAGGTTGATTAATACCCCTTGTTTCTCGATGTGTTCAGGCCTGAAGAGAGGAGAACACTCTCTAACCATCCGCTCACCACCCAATAGTCTCACCGCAAAGGCCAGGCAGGTAAGTTCACCGCACTCTCTGCAGTTTGTCCGAGGAAGGAGTTTATAGACATCCAAGGCCTTTAATTCACCTCTTTTCCCAAAATTCGGTTCGATCTCTGATCGGTTCTCATAGGTCTCATTGATCAAATCTTTAAGCCATTCCATGATCCGGAGGGCGTGGGCTTCATCATCCGCCTTGGCAATGGTTGCTTTGTAAGGGTAGAGGGAAATTATCATTCCATCCTTTTTTAGAGTGAGGGCGCTAAATTCGTAATTGTATATACTCCCCCTCATTGTTGTATTCAGATAAGGCAGCACCTCTCTAATGTCTTCACCCAGTTCAAATATTGCTCTCACTTTATCCGGGTCCGCCAGACAGGGAAGCACCCTCAATAGCCGGTAATTTATCAGCAGCATCAAAAGTTTTCCCTCGTTTCCCTTCTATCTATTTCAACACTCGAGTGTGAAAAAACCTTCGGATACCTTAATTTTTTCCCACACTCCTCATCTCCCATCATCATTTTTCCGAAACCACCGCTTCTGATATAGTAAATAACCGAAGGATAAGGATGATAATAGAAACAAGCGTTAGGGCGGTGATACCTATATCAAAAACCGTATATGCCAGCCGGTTAATTGTGCCAAACCCAGGGAACTTTACTATCATTGCACCACCACATAGGAATACCAATATTACAATCCCCCACTCAGTTTTCATGAGTGCACCAAAAACCTTTCTCATCCTCAAACCACCAATTGGCTTTTGAGTTGCAATAAGGATACTCAATAAGAGCACACCGCTCGCAATCCAGAAATGGTTTGCATCGAGGGTAAACCGGCTGAAGGTCATACAACAGACCAGTTGAGGCGAAAGGCTGGCCACAATTGCCAATGCCACTCCCGCCCCAAGAAAGAGCCATGATAAAAGTGCAGCTTTGAAAAGTGGAAGAGACATCCGACGGAGGAATAGTTCTCGGACTCCGCAGGCAGCAAGGGTTATTCCCAGCAGAGCGAGTAAGCCATAGAGAATTGGCTTTACCCATTCTTCCCGTATGGCGCCAAGATAAACCCAGAAAGGAGAAAATCCTAATATCCTATAGGCAGGAATCCACCTTGGGCTTCCATCCTCACTGAAAGGGAGGTCAAGGACTTTTCCCCAGAAGAAGTGTGAACCAAACCGGTGACAGTCTGTACATCCACCCGCCCCGAGGGCAGCCCGGGCTGGAGCTACATCATGAGAATATTTGTAAACGGATGCGTAAGGGGTTGCCTCAAATTCAGGGTGTTCAAGGGGACGACTCTCGGATGAAGAATAGTAAGCGCGGTCATCGTTCACCCACACCAGCCGTTTTCCCTGGAGGGGGAAACCCTTCCGGTTCAAGTATTCGTAGGTTGCAGAGAGCAGGGCATCGATCTCTTCAGCTCTGTTTACCTCGATCACACCATCCCCATTGTCATCAGTGATCTGGGATAGCCGAGGAAATTGTGCAGGATCGGACCTTTGCTGTATCCACATGGTAAAGAAGTCCCGCATAAAAAGCTGGTTGAGGCCTGGTTTGCCCTCCTCCTCATAACCAATCCATGTGCTATGAACCCGGTTGGCCGGATAGATTTTCCCCTTGTACCGCACCAATGTTGGGCGAGATATATCTGTGGGTTGATCCTGCACTGTGAACAAATCCAATTCACCATAGTGATTCCAAACACGCATCTCTTGGTCATAGAAGCTCCAGATCCGCTTGGGAGGAGGTGTAATCCGGGGAGCTGGGTTAAAGACGTCACTTGCCTGAACCAGGGCACTTTTTACCGCCCTTGTGGGGATATGACAGGTTTCACAGGAAATCTTCTCCAGATGTAAGGGAGCCAGCCACTCGTGCTGTGCAAGGGGAGCATTACGCCATCCTTTTACGTGGCATATCTCGCAATGCCTCATTGTGTTATCAAGATCATTCCGTACCCACCCTGAAGGATCATCACCTTTTCCAATCTGGTGCACTTCACGTTTTTTAATCCGCGGATCAACCGCTTTACTTCCAGACGGATGGCAGTCCACACACCTCATTCCGGCAACAATATGAACATCCGTACGGGGAGAAAATGATGCCCCCCGCTTTTTCCACCCCGGCTTGGCATGACAGTTAAGACAATTCTCATTACGCGGCTCAGGTGCAAGGTGAAGCATCACGTTACCTTCTTCATCAAATCGATCTCGATTATACTGCAGCCAGGGAAATTCACCGGCTGCAACCTTGCCCGTCACTGTTGCAAACCCGCCGCCTACACTTGCTGCCCAGCGAAAGTTCAGATTATTTAACTGGGCATTTCGTTCTTTATACCTGTATTCCGGCATATGGCACATGAGACAGTCAGTTTCAATCACCCCGGTCTCAGACCAGCGGGCTTTAAAGTAGTCTCCATCCAATCCATTTTCACCACCTGCAATCATGCCCCGATCCTTCATGTATTTGTCATACCGGAAACCTTCACGGTCGAACTCTAATGGTCCTCCTCCCGGATGACAGTTACCGCAGGTAGCGGTGACAAAATCGAAAGAGGTCATATCGATGGTGAGAGCACTGGTATTTTTCTTGGGGGCAAGCTGCCGATAGAGCGGGGCAGGAGAACACCAGTTCCCTCCGTAGTTCCCTGGAGAGGTAACCCAGTTATAGCGGGATGCGAATTCTGAAGGGAGCGGCTCGCCTTTCCCCTGCGTAAAATGGTATCCCTCGGTAATCAGCTTATAGTCATGGCATCCGACAGCGCCACAGGTCTGCTTGGGTGAATAAGGCACACGATCGTTTACACCGTGCACGGGGTCAATTATATTTCCCTCTTCATCGCGAAGTTTAAAGGGTGGACAAACTCCCATAGCTTCTTGTTTAGGACCGGTTATTCTGGACTGGCTTTGGGGTAATAATAACTCCCCGGCTCTGAGGAAAGAGGCTGCCGTAAAAACCAAGAAGAATAAAAAGATACCAAGACGTACGCAGTACCTTTTCATAACAGACCTCCTGATAACTCACTCTTCACATCTACACCTCAGATCGCCTGTAATAAATTACGCAAAGGTCAAAAAGAGAAAGTGGTTTCGAGAAAATACCACTGGGCAACAGGGCTTCTTCCCGTGTTTTGGATAAATTTACCTGGAATAAAAAAACAGTAACCGCCCAGCATCTCCAGCCAATTAAAAAATTTCTTTTTCACTGTAAGGTCAACTTCATGACCGAGTTCCCGACCAGAAAGACCTTTCTTATCTCTGCGCTGCGGTCCACTCGGGTAATACCAGGCATCCTGAGGCTCATCGAGGGTGAAGTAGTGATACTCACACCTGAGGGAAAGATCTTCATCGGGGGTAAGAATAAAGTCAATGCGGTGTTCTCTCAGATTTTTCCAGAAAAAAAGATTCATCCACCCGTAAAGAACGGTATCAGCTCCTCCGAATACCCCATCAAATGTCTTATGTTTTCCATCTTTTGGGTTATCGTCACCGGAGCCGATTACATACTGGCCAATCAGGTGCGGTTTCCAGGGTGCATCAAAGGTGTACCCAAATTGAAAAGCAAGCCCATAAGCCCGTATATCATCTGAGCCCCATTCTCCCAACTGTCTTACCCCTGTTAAACCATAATCCCAGCAGGCATATTCTCCATCTACCCGGAGACCAATGCTGTGCGAAGAGAGGTCACCGGCGCCCTTTTCTCCCATGGTGAGTGAACGGCCATCGTGTTTAAAAACATAGAATAGATCCAGGAGAAAAGGGAGTTTTTTAATGGTGTTATAAGTGGCGTATGCAGTTAAACCATCAACCCGTTCATTTGGCCAGCAGTGAGGATCATGAAAGATGGGGCGACCGGTAATGAGGTTACTCTCTATGTAGTCATTTTCAAACCGTATCCGGATTGCATCCCAGGCATACCGGCCGGTATTACTCCAGTCCCCTGGACCAAAAATCCTCCGGTCACCAAAAGAGATTGACTGCCGCCCAGCCTTTATTGCTAAACCCCTAAATGGTTCATATTCCATATATGCCTGGTTAATATCAAACGGGTCGTGGTAAGGATTGTTGCCTGGAGAAAAATCTCTGTCAGCGAAAGAAAGTCCTGCTACTTCTGCATCCTGCATCTGGGTAAAAAGCCTGATCCCAAAGGGAAGATGGAGATCAAATTGCAGTCTAAGCCTCGAGAGGAGGTAATCCTCCTGAGTGCCAGTGCCATAGTTCTTTATATTATATTCGTCCTGCACCTCACCCCTTACCCGGTAGGTTCCACTGATATCCAGAGTTGCAGGACCTATCCTGATTCCCTTCCAGGGATACTCTTTTTCCCCGGCCACAGTCTCTTCTTCACCGCGCCCTAATGTTGGAAATGACATTACCGCCATAAATATCACCAGAAGGTAGAGTCTTCTTTTCTCACCCAACCCATGAGTCGCATAAAACATTGAACATTTAGAAATTTTTACCTCTTTTCATTCCTTTTAAAACGTTGTTAGGACGGGCACTGCAGTATCCCCTGACTCCAGAGACAGTCACCACAGGGGTATTCATATCCAAAACAGTCGTAAAAAAACTCCAGATCAGGAGAGATCAGGCCGCACGAGTTAGCCACTCCACAATCAGTGCAGTCAGGGAAAGGGAATTCCTCCACGATTTGCCTGAATTTTCGATAAGGCTCAGATTCCCAAATTACCTTTAAATCTTCGTTAGGAACTCTACCAAAGTTGATGCTTTTTGCTCGCTTTCTCCGTCC
>Ga0315275_10004694_pt1 | contig 12822 bp, 11 predicted proteins | sample YL17G03_0_MG_FD_205557 | JGI IMG/M metagenome (GOLD analysis project Ga0315275, IMG submission 205557) | Sediment microbial communities from Yellowstone Lake, YNP, Wyoming, USA - YL17G03_0 | ecosystem: Environmental > Aquatic > Freshwater > Lake > Sediment | place: USA: Wyoming | collected... | reverse complement strand
TGGTGCAAATTGTTTAATACTGGATACTGATTTTCATCATTCTGATCCCCTGAAAAGGCTGACCAATAACTCTGCTCCTACCAGACCGGTAGTAATAAAGGAAAATGTTTTTATCGGAACCGATTGCCTTATCCTGAAAGGAGTAACAATAGGCAAGAATGCTGCTATTAGTGCAGGCAGTGTTGTGATCAATGATATCCCTGACAATTCTATTGCAGTCGGTAATCCGTGCAAAGTCGTAATTCGCAAAAGTATAGATGTAGTAAATCGGGATAACCTTAGATTTTAGCAGTAAACTCAATAGAAGTCCATTAGGCAATTTTATTTATTAGTGATATTCGAAAAAATGTAATCACTGATCTGAAGATATGAAAATAGCAATAATAGTACCTTCACACTTACCAGTTCCCTGTGTTAAGGGAGGCGCAGTTGAAACCCTGGTGACTGGTTTGTTAAATCAAAATGAAAATGAAAGATTAATAAATATTACCATATTTTCGGCATATTATAAAGAGGCATTTCTCGAGTCAAAGAAGTATGTATATACAAGTTTCATTTGGATAAAATACAACCTTTTGAATAAAATCATAAATCTTGCAACTCGATGTTATTCATATCTGTCAGGAAAACAAATACCCCATTTCGGTATTTTTCAAATTATCTGGCACCTGAAAAGAAATCAATTTGACTGGATCGTAATTGAAGGTAATGAGCAAGTGATTATTCCGGTCTACAAAATAACCGACAAGTCAAGAGTTCTGTTTCATCTGCATTCTGCAGCGCTGTTTTCCACTCCGGAAGTCTTTAATTATTGTAATAAAATAATTGTGGTAAGCCAATACATAAAAAATCTGGTTTTAAAAAAAACTCAAAGAACTGATAAAGATGTTGTCGTTCTCCGGAATTGTACAGATATTTCTCTTTTTAGCCGAAAGAATAATCTTAAATTCAGAGAGAGCGTTCTGTCTAATTATCATATTTCCAAAGAAGATGTTGTTTTATGTTTTACAGGTAGGATAGATAAGCAGAAAGGAATAAAGGAACTTATCCAGGCGCTATTGCTATTGCCTCATAATCTGCCATTTAAACTTATTATTTCAGGTAGCGCTGGTTTAGCTTTCGGATTGTCAGATATAAAAACTGAATTTTACTCAGAGGTAATGTATCTGGCTAAAAAGCTTGGTAACAAAGTGATTTTCACAGGATTCATAAGAAATATCGAAATTCCTTATATATTAGTCGCCTCCGATATATCCATTATTCCCTCGTTAGGAGAAGATGCAGCTCCATTAACCATATTTGAAAGTATGGCAGCTGGATTACCAATAATAACAACTGATTCTGGAGGAATTCCTGAATATGTTACCGATAAATGCGCCATTATTTTAAAAAAGGATGAGGATTTTGTATTAAATCTATCTTTAGCAATTCAAGAATTATTAATTTCAAAAGAGAAACGTGAAATAATGGGAAACGCTGGGGCCTTACACTCACAACAATTTAATTATCATAAGTATTACGAAGATTTCATTAAAATTGTTACTGATTGAATTTATTAATGGGGATTCAGGTTCTATGTTTGTTTATTATTCAAGTCCAAGACTCAGTTTATTTGAATATATAATATACTCCGAATCTGTATCTGGACATATACTCTGATAAATACTCAAATGGCTTACCAAAAATATAGTTTAAACAGTAAAGGGCAACCTCACTTAATTAATCTCCCAAGGTTTCTTGATCCTCGTGGTAATCTTTCATTTATTGAGGAGGATACGCATTTGCCGTTCGAGATCAGACGTGTTTATTGGATATATGACGTCCCAGGTGGCGAGCAAAGAGGGGGGCATGCCTTCCGCGAGACCGAGGAGCTCATCGTAGCCCTCTCGGGAAGCTTCGACGTTGTTTTACACGATGGGCTGAAGGAGTATAAGTTTTCCCTGAACAGGTCCTATTACGGAGTTTATGTGTCCAAAATGATTTGGCGTATGCTTGATAACTTCTCAACCAACTCCCTAGCCCTGATAATTGCGTCCACCGATTACTCGGAAAAAGATTATATTCGTGATTTCGAAGAATTTCAAGAGATGATAGAAAGGTGAAGCGAACAACCGTATATGACTGTGGAATAATAGAAATACCTAAAGTCTATAACAGAGCGGGCAACATTTCGATTGTTGAAGGACTAAAGAATTTGCCTTTTAGGCCAAGACGGATTTTCTATCTGTATGACATCCCCGCCGGTGAAGCTCGTGGAGCGCATGCACATAAAGAGTGCCATCAGTTCATTCTGGCTGCCAGCGGGAGCTTTGAAATAGCCCTTGACGACGGTATCAATAAAAAGATATTAGCATTGAACAGGCCATTTTATGGTCTCCATATCCCGCCTGGGATATGGGCACATGAATTGAATTTCTCATCAGGTGCGATATGCCTGGTACTTACGTCTCATAAGTTTAATGAGGTAGATTATATCCGAGATTATAAAGAATATAAAAAGTATATCCATGATACATCCGACGGCTGATGTCCAAAGTACAAATATTGGAGACGGTACTACAATATGGCAATATGTTGTTATACTTCCAAATGCTGTAGTTGGAGGAAACTGCAACATCAATGCACATTGTTTTCTTGAAAATGAGGTTATCATTGGTGACAATGTGACCGTTAAATGCGGTGTGTACTTATGGAATGGTGTCAAAATTGGTAACAATGTGTTTATTGGACCGAATGTTACATTTACCAATGATAAGTATCCCAGGTCAAAACAATATCCTGATGTATATTTACAAACAGTAATCGAAGACGGAGCTTCACTTGGGGCTGGCAGTGTTATCCTATGTGGAATCACTATTGGTAAAAATGCTATGATTGGTGCCGGTAGTGTCGTTACCAAGGATGTTCCTGCAGATGAACTTTGGGTCGGCAATCCGGCAAGGCTTGTAAAAAAAATATGAAGGCTATGGCTAAATTGAAGCTTCCTTTAAATAACACGTCAGCCTCAATCTTAATCCCAGTCTCAAAATATGATAAAATTCCTTGACATCCAAAAAATCACCGACAGCTTTGAACCCGGACTCTCCCAAGCTATTCAAAGGGTCGTCAGACGAGGCTGGTTCCTGCTTGGAGAAGAGGTTGCAGCTTTTGAGAAAGAGTACGCCAAGTTTATCGGTACAAATCATTGCATCGGCGTGGCAAATGGATTTGATGCCTTGAGGCTAATAATCAGGGCATATATTGAATTGGGCGAAATGCAGGAGGGCGATGAGGTGATTGTGGCTGCAAACACATACATTGCGACTATCCTTGCTATAAGTGAAAACCGCCTTAAACCCGTTCTTGTTGAACCTGATATCAATACTTATAATCTCGATCTTTCTCTTGTTGAGCGGAACATCACCCCTCGTACAAGGGCGATAATGGTAGTTCATCTTTATGGCCAGGCTTGCTGGTCGGCACAGCTCGAAGAGATCGCTGCCAGATACAAACTTAAGATAATTGAAGACAATGCACAAGCAGCAGGAGCTATGATATTGCTACAGGACAGAAAGTATAAAAAGAAGGGCAAAAATAATCTAGTAATGTACCGAACCGGATCCCTAGGAAGTGCAGCAGCACATAGCTTTTATCCTGGAAAGAATCTTGCAGCATTGGGGGACGGCGGAGCTGTTACGACTGATGATGATGAATTAGCTGCAATTATCAAGGAAATTGCTAATTACGGTTCTTCGACAAAATATTTCAATGATTACAAAGGATTGAATTCAAGGTTAGATGAAATCCAGGCTGCTGTTCTTCTAATCAAACTTCCCCGTCTGGATGCAGATAACCGGCGACGCCGCGAGATTGCGCATTATTATCTAGAAAATATAAGACATCCGGAGATTATTTTACCAGATATAAACAATCCAGAGCTTTTCAACCATAGAACTAGTCAAGAAATTAATTCATCCGGCTATGTCCCTTGCATTAGGTACCTTAACCATGTGTGGCACCTTTTTGTAATTCGTTCCCCACGTCGCGATAAACTTCAGAATTATCTGGCAGAGAGAGGTGTTCAGACTTTGATCCATTATCCTATTCCACCCCACCAGCAAAAGGCCTATAAGGAGTGGAATGCCATGAGTTTTCGAATTACCGAAAAAATTCACACGGAGGTATTAAGTTTACCTATCAGCCAGGTAATGACAGATGAGAATATCTGCGAAGTTGTTAAGAGAGTGAATGATTTTGAATGACAAGATTTATTTGTATCCAAACTAAAAAACTAAAACAAGTGAAATCCTGAAGGTGGATTTAGGATTTGTTTTTGAGATTATTCATGGATGAGAAAAACTTGACCACCTGTTATATTGGTTATTGCCCAAACAGTTAAAAATCCAGGATTAAAATAAAGGGATTTATTCGAGTAACTATTATCTGTCTTTTTAAATTAAAATTCTAACTAAAATAAATTAAAGATTAAAAATCAGGCATTATCCTCTATCTATATATTAATTCGTTTTTAAATCGCTAGATTCGTGTATTAATACAGTGAGTGAGCAACAGGCTTCATATCGACAAATTTTTAAGGCTACCTCCATATTTGGAGGAGTGCAAGTTTTTAGTATTTTTATTTCCCTTATTCGGTCAAAGTTCATTGCTGTAATACTAGGTCCTGCAGGAATGGGCATTTCCGGTTTACTTACCTCCACAACCGGATTTATTACAGCATTAACAAACTTTGGACTCGGAACCAGTGCTGTTAAAAGTGTTGTGGCAGCGTCAACGACAGGAGATGAGACAAAGGTATCAAAAGTAGTGACTGTTCTACGCAGACTTGTATGGATTACAGGAATGCTTGGAACGATTTTGACAGCGGTCCTTTCTTCATGGTTAAGTCAGCTCACATTCGGCAACAGGGATTATACATTTGCTTTTATCTGGATTTCTATCACCCTTCTTTTCATGCAACTTAGCTCAGGGCAGATGGTAGTCCTGCAGGGTCTTCGCCGGTTGAATCATCTTGCCAAGGCAAATGTGATAGGATTAGCAATAGGATTGATAATATCTATCCCAATATATTATATATGGAGGCTCGAGGGTATTGTTCCAGTTTTAATCATATGTGCATTTATAAATCTGCTTGTTTCATGGTACTTTGCATATAAGACTGGAATCAAATCGGTAAAAATCAGCTCAGAAAAGTTCTTTCTTGAAGGAAAAGAAATGTTGACAATGGGATTTATGTTGAGTCTATCGGGAATTATTTCTTATGGAGCTTCTTACGTAGTCAGGATTTATGTCAGTAATATGGACGGAATTGAACAGGTCGGTCTTTACAATGCTGGTTTTGCAATAATAAATACGTATGTAGGAATGGTATTTTCTGCTATGGGTACGGATTATTATCCACGACTTTCAGCTATTGCGCAAGATAATATAAATAGCCGCCAGCTAATAAATCAACAAGCAGAAGTTGCCATTCTTATACTTGCACCAATTCTTATAGTTTTTATGACCTTTATAAATTGGATTGTAATTATTATATATTCTCAAAAATTTACTGCAGTTAATCCAATGATACAATGGGCTGCTCTTGGCATGTATTTTAAAGCAGCAAGTTGGTCAATAGGTTTTATCTTACTAGCCAAAGGAGCAACTAAAACATATTTTTGGAATGAAATGTTGGCAAATTTTTACATCCTAGGTTTCAATATTGTCGGGTATTGGCTTGCTGGCCTTGAAGGCCTGGGGATTTCTTTTTTATTGTCATATTTTATTTATTTGCTGCAGATATTTCTGGTTGCAAAATTTAAATATGATTTTACGTTTAACAAATGCTTTTATAAGGTTTTCGGATTACAGGTCTTTTTTGGATTCTTGTGTTTTACAATTTTGAAAACATATAAAACACCAATGACATATTTTTTCTGTACACCAATTATTTTAACATCAGCACTTTTTTCATACAGGGAACTTAATAGAAGAATCGACCTGGAAGCATTATTCAGGAGACAATTGAATAAACATAAAAGGTAGTTCTAAAAGCAAAATAATCTAACTTTCGAGTATACACATAGATAATAACCGATCAAAATGGAAGTTCTGGTTTCAGTTATTGTTATTACTTATAATTCATCACAATATATACTTGAAACACTCGAAAGTGTAAAATCACAAACTTACAGGAATTTAGAATTAATACTTAGTGATGATTGCTCCACCGACGATACTGTTGATATCTGCAGAAGGTGGCTTAAATATAATAACAGGCGATTTAAGAGATCAGAAATTTTAACTGTCAGTTCGAACACAGGTATTTCTGCCAACTTAAACAGAGGTTTGAAAAGTTCAAAGGGATTATGGATAAAGTATTGTGCAGGAGATGATATATTGAGCGACCAATGTATTGGAACTTTATTAACCTATGCTTCTAATTCTAAAAATGCTGCCAAAGTTGTTAATGGTTTGCAATATATCTTCACCAAACCTGATAAAAGTGATGCATTTTTAAAATCTCAAGATGATAATTTGTTTTATGCTGATGAAATATCTCCTCATGACCAATATGAAATGTTATTAAGACATAACAGAGTTGGCAATCCACCATTAATAAGCCATGAGGTATTTAAAAATGTAGGTTTATTTGATGAACAAATACCTCTTTTGGAAGATTATCCATTTTGGCTAAAAATAACAAATTACGGGTACAAAATTTATTGTTCATTTAAGCCTGTAAGCTATTACAGAGTAACTGAAAACAGTGTTAGTGGTCTTCTAAAAAAAGATAGAATAATTCTGCCCATAGAAGAAATACTAATAGATTTTCAACAAAAATATATAATTCGCAAGCTGCCTAAAATCGAGGCTATTGGCATGTTCAATCAAATATTCGTAAGGCGTTTGATTATAAAGCTTGGCAATAACTCTAAAAATAGATTCTTAATTTATTTTTATAAACTAATCAAAAAAACTAATCCATTTAGCATATATCATCGATTACTAAGAATCTTTGGTATTAATTATGTTTATGAAAAATACCTTTAGCAGTATTCTTGATTTATAAAGCTCCCTAAAATGGATCATTTCTTTAACTTATAATTAGTATTCTTAAGCTGCATAGAAAATCTTTTGAAATGTTTAAAACCAAATACCTATAATCAGAAATAATTAAATCGGTAGAACCAATATTCATTATTCCTCTCCCGCTACATAAAGTGATTATTGATCCGGAGCAGAATTTGATGAAGAGATAGCATTATATCCCTAAATATTAATAGCTTAACTGGTATCCCGAAGAATTCAGTAATAATTAGATTTGAATTTCATCTTCATCAGTCAAATTCAGACAGGAAATAAAATCATACATTACATGCATACCCATCTTGTAGTGGCTTCTATCCTCTATATTGACCCGACATGGGTTGATAATAATATCTGCACTATTTCAACTAAGAACATTATTATGTATAAGAAAGTTACTTTGTAATATTCTGCCTATTCGATCTTTTCACCGGTTACTTTCGTTTTCGCCCCCTCATTTTCGATCACATCTATAATCCTGTTGAACAATAAATTAGCCGCATAACCGGCAAAAGCGCTGTTAGGATGAGAATTATCAGGAGACACTGCATACTCATCCCTGAAATATAAGCCTCCTTCTGTCTGAAGTTTATAGAGGTCCCATAAATAAATATTATCTCCAGGCTCGTCCCATTCTTCAGTAACCCATCTGAAGAATTTTTTTGCCCGAATGGCTTCATCTTCTGAAACATTACCTTTAACCAGGGCGGCCCCTGTAAAAATTATGAATTTTGTGTCCGGGAATTCATGCAATTTATTCTTTAATGCCAGATATTGAAGTCGATAGTTGGCAACAGATTTAAAATCTGAATTTATATCAGATGAGTCCTGATCTGCCTGAATATTGCCCACAGGGAAACAATGCTTGAAAATTATTACCTGATATTCTTTTGTCAGTATTTCAAGGGTAGGTTCTTCCATAAAAGGCTCATTTCCTGCATTTTTAACCCAGATGTTATAATAATCGTAAGGATAGTTGTGCCAGCCATAGGGTGCGGGTTTTGGAAATGACATCTCCCTGATGAAATAATCCTTATTGTTCTTCCTGTTGTACCTGTTGAATAATAAAGGCAAGGCGGATCTTTTATAAAACCTGTATGATAGCTTTTTATCGATGAGTTTTCCAACTGCCCTGGAAGCCAGGGTTGGAGTCCCCCAAATAGCTGATCCCGTACTGTGATGAAGAAAGATTATGTTCATGTTGGAAGTTATTTCTTTTTGACTGCAGGAATTAAAGGAAATTGCCAATGATATGATAATAATAATAGCAAGTTTTGATTTCATAATTGTCTGGCTTGTTAAATTGATAACTTTTGCAAATTAATAAATCATTGTTTTTAAACTTATCTGAACAGGTTGGAAATTATTTAATGGTTATCATCCGCCAAAGATAAAAATCTGATTTTAATAATTACTTCCATAAGCTTTGTTATTCTCTTTTCTTCACGACTATCTCAATTTGGCTGTTACAATCAAAATATATAATTTTATCATCCAACTACAGATACCCAAGCCCTTTGCCAGAGCGGGACTTTCAAAGCTAATGAGACTGATGGGATAAGCAGTGATCTTTCGTTTCGATCACTATTTTAGGAAGTTAAGTTGGAATTCCACTGTGACTGACGTGGCGAAAGCTTATCCGGGTGTAAACTTTATGATCATATCCCTAGGTCATTCATTAAACAATATTGCCAACACTTTTATCGTTATTTTTTTATATATAGCTGGTAACTACATAATTTCCTAATAAATAAACAAATTTCCCATCCATATAGAAATGTCCCAAAACAAAAGAATCTACCTTTCCAGCCCCCACATGTCAGGTGAAGAAATGAAATATATAAAGAAGGCATTCGACCAAAACTGGGTTGCTCCACTTGGTCCAAACGTTGATGCCTTTGAGGAATCTCTTGCACGTTATTGCGGTGTTAAGCATGCTGCGGCGTTAAGTTCAGGCACAGCTGCTATTCACCTTGGCCTGATTATCCTCGGAGTAGAACAGGGAGATGAAGTCATTGCATCATCATTTACTTTCTCAGCGACAATAAATCCGATTGTATATCAGAAAGCTTTACCTGTTCTGGTCGATTGTGAACCAAAAACCTGGAATATGGATCCTCAACTTTTAGAGACAGCCATTAAAGACAGGATAAAGAAAGGGAAAAAACCCAAAGCTATCATTCCGGTACACCTTTATGGTATGCCGGCAAATATGGGAGAGATAATGAAAATAGCTGACAGCTACGAAATACCTGTAATAGAAGATGCTGCCGAAGCATTGGGAAGCCGTTATATGGACAAGCCAGTAGGAACATTCGGCAAAATGGGTATTTTATCTTTTAATGGGAACAAGATCATTACAACATCAGGAGGTGGTGCACTCATATCTAATAATAAAGAGATGATTTCAAAAGCCAGGTTTTTATCTACTCAAGCCCGTGATAGGGCACCCCATTATCAGCATAGCCAAATTGGGTATAACTACCGGATGAGTAACATATTGGCGGGGATTGGACGCGGACAGATGGAAGTTGTTGAAGAACGCGTAGGAAAAAGAAGAGATAACTTTTTATTTTACAAAAATAACATCGGCATACATGAAGGGATACGATTTCTCGAAGAACATGATAAATCATACTTTTCAAATCACTGGCTTACAACAATACAGATTGATCCATCAAAAACTGGTACGACAAGGGAAACTTTGCAAATGAACCTGGAGGAAGAGAACATTGAATCGAGACCTCTATGGAAGCCTATGCACCTTCAACCGATTTTTGCAGCATATCCAGCCTATTTGAACGGCACTTCTGAAGATTTGTTTAACAAGGGTCTATGTTTACCATCGGGATCAAATATGTCTGATGAGGATCTTCAGAGGATTCTGGTTGTACTCAGAAAATCTCTGAATTTGTAAATGACATTAAGTCTTTTTCCTATTGCTTTGAAAACAAAAACCAGTAGAATTAATTGAACGTACAATTATGTTTGTTGCTCAATAATAGCCAAAGTCATTAAAATATGAACCTTGAGGATAATAAATATCTGCATATTATTACGCGATATTGCTAATTTTTTTAATTTTATTTTTTAACCCGTTCTTAACTTGAACTTTGAATACTAAATCCTATGAAATTTAGCAAAATAGTAATTCCAATATTTGTAACAGCAGCTATATTTCTTACTTCATGTGTCACAAATAAGAAACTGACCTACCTCCAGTCTGAGGGAGTCCGGGAGGAATTTATCGCGATCACACCGGCTACCTATATTATTCAACCCTACGATAACCTTTTTATAAGGGTAGTGACTCCTGATCCAAAGTTGTCTGATATGTTTAATACCCTTCCTGCAACATCAATTGGTGGCAGTATTACAGAGCAGAGTGCCGATATGTTAAGCTACACCGTTGATGGTGAAGGTGCCATAGAACTTCCATATGCAGGCAGATTCATCGTAGCAGGAAAAACACTTAGCATGGTCAAAACTGAATTGGATAATGCGTTAAAAAGTTATGTTACCGATGCTGTTGTAACCGTCAAAATGATTAATAACTACGTGAGCATAATTGGAGAAGTACAAAATCCCGGCAGATATCCCATTTATAAAGAACGCCTTAACATATTTCAGGCTCTTGCCATGGCAGGCGACCTTGGACTTTTTAGTGACAGGCAGAAAATTCAGCTTATCCGTCAGACACCCGATGGCAACATTGTAAAAGAGTTCACAATTAAAGACCGGAATATCATAGGCTCGCAATTTTTTTATGTCATGCCAAACGATGTTATATATGCTCCACCTATGAAGGGAAGGTTTTTTCAGATGAATGCATTTCCTTACTCTGTGATCTTGAGTACTATTACCACGTTTGTGTTGTTATGGAACGTCCTCAAATAGTTGTGAGTTGTCAGTTTTGAGTTGTGAGTAAAACGGTAATTAGTTGTGAGTCATGAGTTGTGAGCAGTAAGTTTGCAATAGTTTGGCAAAATGATTTACTATGAGTGAAATTAAGGGTTTTAGGGATTTAATAGTATATCAAAAAGCATACAAGTTAGGTTTACAGATTTTTGAAATCAGCAAAGATTTTCCAAAGGAAGAAAAATACTCTTTGACTGACCAGATTCGCAGGTCAAGCAGATCTGTCACAGCAAATATCTCAGAATCATGGGCAAAAAAGAAGTATATAAAGGCTTTCGTAAATAAACTAACTGATGCCTTGGGTGAAGAATATGAAACCGAAGTTTGGATGGATTTTTCGAAGGATTTTCAATACATAAGTCATGATACTTATGATCAGATTATGTCTGGATATGATGAAGTTAGAAAAATGCTAATTTCCATGATTAACAAACCCGAAAGCTTTTTCCGATAACAATTTTACTCACAACTCAAAACTGACAACTCACAACTAAAGAAATATGCCCAATAATGATTCATTTCAGCCTGCAGGTTCAAGCCTGAGCCCACAGCCGGAGAATATTATAGACTTGAAAAAAGTCTTCCACCTTGTTGTCTCCAATTGGTACTATTTTTTAATCGCTGTTGCTGTCGCTTTGATCTGTGCTTTTCTCTATACTACTTATACCATACCCATATATAGGGTATCAACCACACTCCTGATCAATGAAGGTAAAAAAGAGGGATTAATGGAAAACAATCAGTTTGCAGGTATCGGTTTGGGAGCAGGCATTCAAAACCTCGATAATCAGGTTATGATACTTTCGTCAAAAACAATTATAGCGAGAACTCTTGATGAACTGCCATTTTACATTGAATATTATTATCATGGATTATTTAAAAAAGTATCACTTTACCCTTACTCTCCTATAAGAATTATTCCTGTGATTGCAGACAGTCTGCCAAGAGATATAGAATTTACTTTCAAATATCTGGATAATAATAAGTTTAATCTCAAAACAAGGTCCAAGGATATCTTTGAGTTTAACTCTAAAGCTTCATTTGGTGAAATTATTAATACTCCGGGTGGCAGATTCCGAATTGAGCTATGCGACAGCATTTGGCCTGATAATAATTCAAAAGATGAAATACAATTTATATTCCACAGCCGAAAAAAACTTGTTGAAAGTTATAGTAAGCGGATGAGGATTGAAAAAACATCGAAAACCGGAACCATATTGAAACTAAATCTCGAAGGAACGAACAAAATGATTGATATGGAATTTCTTAATAAGCTCACTGAAATTTTTCTGTATAATTCACTTGACAAGAAGAACCAGGAGGCTGTAAGAACAATTCAGTTTATTGATGATCAGCTCATAGGGATATCCGATTCCCTTGTTATAACCGAAAATAAGCTCCAGCAATTCCGGTCCAAAAACAGGGTAATGGACCTTTCTGCTCAGGGACAGGTTATTATTGACCAGGCTATGAGCCTCGATAACGAAAAGGCGCGTATTGGAATTGAGGCCAATTATTACAACTATCTTGCTGATTACCTGGCAAAAGATAATGTAGGTCAGGCGCCTATCGCCCCTGCAACAATGGGAATAACGGACCCGGGGCTCACAAAACTGGTTACTGATCTTGCCGACATTCAGGGACAGTTTTACAGTAAGAGTCTTGGTGAAAAGAATCCTCTTCAAAACCAGCTGGCACAAAGGTTACGCAATACGAAAGAGGCGCTCAGGGAGACTCTTAATGGGGTCATAAGATCTAATAATCTGGCCATGAGTGAGATTAATGAGCAAATACGAACAATAAATGCTCAAGCTGCAGCTTTGCCAGTCACAGAGA
>Ga0315275_10004693_pt1 | contig 12822 bp, 11 predicted proteins | sample YL17G03_0_MG_FD_205557 | JGI IMG/M metagenome (GOLD analysis project Ga0315275, IMG submission 205557) | Sediment microbial communities from Yellowstone Lake, YNP, Wyoming, USA - YL17G03_0 | ecosystem: Environmental > Aquatic > Freshwater > Lake > Sediment | place: USA: Wyoming | collected... | reverse complement strand
GCGGAAAGGCGGCCCGGAGGCCGAACTTGGCGATCGCCTGTTCATGGCTGCCGCACACGTGCATCACGGAGACGGGGGACCGGCCGATGTCGGCCGTCAGCCGACCCAGAGTCTCGACCATGGCCCGGGCACGGGCGGGATCGCGGAATTTCAGTTCGCGAAACGCGCCGATTGGATCAGGACTCGGCATCGGTGATCTCTCGCGTGGCGGCGATCTCGGCACGCACGTCCCCGGCCATCAGATCTTCCTCCTCGGCGGTCTTGAGCAGCTCTTCGAAGAGCGCCAGGGTTTCCCCGATTTCGCTTTCCGGAATGCGGCGAATCGCGTAACCGACATGGTTGAGGATGTAGTCGCCCACCGACACCGGTTCATCGACGACGTCGAGGAGCACCTGCCGGCGGACACCCCAGAAGTCGACCGTCGCGGAATTGCCGTCGATCGCGATCACTTTGCCAGGCACGCCTAAACACATGGTCCCTCCGACACGACTTGACTGCCAGACTGCACGACCGCGTTGGCGACCACGGCCTGGCCCAGCGCAATGCCGCCGTCTCCCGGCGGCACCGCCGCGTGCCGCACAAACTGCATCCCCGGTGCCGCAGCGCGAAGCACGCGTTCGACAAGCAGGGCGTTCTGAAAGACGCCGCCGGTGAGAACGACCGGGAGACGCCCCACCTTCCCGATCGCGATCCGCACGGCCTCGACCGTGGCGGCGGCGATCGTATTGTGGAAACGAGCCGAGACGACCGATGGCGATACGCCGTCGAGCAACTCGCCGGCCAGCGCACGAATCGCCGGGCGGAAATCGAGTTCTGCGAGCTCCGGGCTCCCGCCCACCGCAAACGTGTACGTACCATCTTCCGCCGAATCGGCCACCAGGTTCCACTCCAGGGCCACCTGGCCCTCGTGGCGGGATTCGATCCGGCCCAGTCCAAGGGCGCCCACGGCATCGAAATAACGGCCCACGCCGTGCGCCGCGACGCTGTTGACGCCCCTGTCGAGCATTTGACGCACGACGGTGATGTGCTGGGCGGGCACGTGCGCGAAGACGGGGAAGCGATCGACTGGCGCGTCACCGCCGAAGGCGTCGTCGAGAAGCGCGAGGGCCTGCCGCCACACCTGGCGGATGGCGATGTCGCCGCCGGGGAGCCGGATCGGACGGAAGGTGGCGATGCGTTCGAAACGCGTGTAGTCGGCGACGAGAATCTCTCCTCCCCACGCGCTGCCGTCGGTCCCGAGGCCCGTCCCGTCGTAGGCCACGCCAATGACCGGCCCGTCGATGCCGTGTTCCGCCATCGCGCTCGCGACGTGGGCGTGATGGTGCTGGACGGCCACCTTGACGGGCTCGGGCCGCCGCAGGGCGTACCGCGTCGAGAGATAATCGGGGTGCAGGTCGTAGGCCACCACGGCCGGGGCGGCGCCGAGGAAGCGCTCCATCCGTCCGACGGCATGCTCGAAGGACTCGAAGGTGTCGAGGTTCTCGAGGTCGCCGATGTGGGGGCCGAGGAATGCGGTGTCGCCGACGCCCAGGCAGAACGTGTTCTTCAGCAGCGCGCCGCACGCGAGCACCGGCTGGGCGAAGGACGCCGGCACGTGGACTCCGCGCGGCACGTAGCCGCGCGACCGCCGCAGCACAACCGGCGCACCCGCGATGACACGCGCCACCGAGTCGTCGCACCTCGTGTCGATGTCCCGGTCGTGAAGGAGAAAAACATCAGCGATGCGCCCGAGCCGCTCGATCGCCTCATCGTTGCGATAGGCGAGAGGTTCCTCCGAGAGGTTGCCCGAGGTCATGACCAGGGGGCAGGCGGCTGCTGCCAGCAATAAGTGATGCAGAGGCGCGTAAGGCAGCATCAGGCCGACCATCGGATTCCCAGGCGCGACCGCTCGTGCCAGCGGTGTACCAGGGCGGCGGGACACGAGCACGATCGGCCGCTCAACCGACGTCAGCAGGCGGCGCTCGGCGTCGCTCAGATCGGCCAGCGCCTCCGCGTCGTCCAGGCTCCGCACCATGACCGCAAACGGTTTCTCGTCACGGCGCTTGCGCCGGCGCAGCTCCGCGACAGACTCCGCGTTGCAGGCATCGCAGGCCAGGTGGAACCCGCCGATCCCCTTGAGGGCGATGATCGCTCCCCGGTGGATCGCGGCTGCGGCGGCGGCGATGGGATCCGATGACGGAACCTCGCGTCCATCAGGGCCGGCCAGCCAGAGCCGGGGACCGCAGGAACGGCATGCGTTGGGCTGGGCGTGGAACCGGCGGTCGGCGGGGGAGTCGTACTCGGCCTGGCATTCCGGGCACATCCGAAACGGAGCCATCGTGGTGTTCGGTCGATCGTACGGGATCTCGAACGCGATCGTGAACCGCGGTCCGCAATTCGTGCAATTGGTGAAGGGATACCCGTGCCGCCGGTCCCGAGGATCCACTATCTCGGCAAGGCACTCGGGACAGGTGGCCAGGTCCGCCGGGATGGAGACCCGGCGTTCCGTTGTCGGTTCCGAGGCGAGGATTTCGAAGGACCCGACGGGCCGTCCTTCAATCTGATGGCTCGTGACGGCGGAAATCTGCGCGGCCGGAGGAGGGGATGCCTGCAGGTCCGCAAGGAATGCCTCGAGGGCGCGCGGCGGCCCGAACGCCTCAATCGTGACGCCGCTGGCGTCGTTCCGGACCCAGCCTCCGAGACCGTGTTCGCCAGCCAGACGGAACACCCAGGGACGGAATCCGACACCCTGGACGATCCCGCGGATCTCGATACGGCGTCCGTCGTCTGGCATGGATGCTGGCCCGGCTGGCACCTGGCCCGTTTATATCTGTTTGAATGACAGGAGTCCAGACCGCCGAGCAGTGGGGTCAGACTCGACCTTCCCGGTGGGGTCAGACTCGACCCGGGATCAGTGGGGTCAGACTCGACCCATGGCGAGCCCTCGGCACAATCGTTGGAGCGGTCGAGTCTGACCCCACTTATGATCACGGTGATGCGAACGCGCGTAGCGGGTGTCCTCGTCGTAGCCGCGGCAGCCTGTGGGGCGCTCCTGCCCAGCCAGGCGGCATGGGTCGAGCGGTACTATGCCCGGGGTTGGTATCCCGTCGTTCAGCGTGGCCTCACCACCGCGTCGAACACCGTGCCGTTCGCCCTGCTGGATCCGCTCATTGTCGCAGGACTGGTCGTTGGAGCTCTGGCCGCGGCGTCCGTGCTTCGCTCTCCGCTCGGGACACGGCGGCGGATGCTGGCCCACCGTGCGTGGCAGGGTGTCGTCGCCGGAGCGCTCGTGTACCTCGCGTTCCTCGCGGTCTGGGGGGGCAACTACCGGCGAGAGCCGGTCAGCGCGTGGCTCGACTTCGACAAGAACCGCGTCACGACCGCGGCCGTGCGGTCCCTGAACGTTCAGGCCGTGACGGAAATGAGCCGCCTGCGAGGAGGCCTGCCTGCCTTGCGCGAGGGATGGCCGGCGCGCGACGACCTGGCGCGGGGCCTGCTACCGGCACTTGAGCAGGGGATCCGTCTCCTGCGACTCCCGGCGCCCGTCCGCGCGGGCCGGCCGAAGACGTCGGCGCTGGACCTCTACTTCACCCGAGCTGGCGTCAGCGGTATGACGGACCCGTTCTTCCTGGAGACACTGGTGGCCACCAATGTGCTCGCGTTTGAGCAGCCCTCCGTGATCGCTCACGAGTGGGGCCACCTGGCCGGGCTCGCCCGCGAGTCGGACGCGTCATTCTTCGGGTGGGTTGTGTGCCTGCAGGGGAACGAGGGCGCGCAATACAGCGCATGGCTGGAAGCTTTTCTCCACACGCTGCCGGCCCTTGATCGAGACGAGCGGCGGGAGGTACGCCGGCGTCTACCCGGTCTCGTGCAGGCCGACCTCGACGCGATGGCCAGGCGAACCGCACGCGACCAGGTTCCCGCGGTCAGCCTCACGGCGTGGAGCCTGTACGATCGGTATCTCCGCGCCAACCGTGTCGCCGCCGGCGTCCGGAACTACAGCGAGGTTGTGCAGTTGATGGTGGGGACGCGATTCGGACCAGGATGGAGGCCGGTCGTTCGCACGCAGGACTAAAGTCTGCGCCACGTACGGCGGTCCTGCGCCACGTGCCGACGGTGCGCCATTGCGCAAGACGTCGCGCCTAGCCGCCGCGCTTGTGCATTTCGAGATGGGGATGCTCACGCAGGGTGGCCAGGGGGATGTACGCCGTGCGGTCGCGGACGTCGAGGCGTTCTTCCGCGCCCCGATCCCGCCGGGCGTGCCAGCGGTTCTCGATGAGCGTCGACACCGTTTCGAGGGACCCGCCTCCTCGAACGGCCTCCCGGAGCGCGAGCCCGTCCGTCGCGTACAGGCAGGTGAAGAACACGCCGTCGGCGGTAATGCGGGCGCGGTCGCAAGCGCGGCAGAACGGCTCGGTCGTCGACGAGATGATGCCGAACAGACGCCCGTCGGGAAGCGCGTACCGATCGGCGGGGGCGGTGGAGCCAGGCTCTTCGATGGCCGTGACCGCGCCGAAGCGAGTCGTGAGCCTCTCGATCATTTCGCGCCGCGGCACCACGGTTTCCGATGTCCAGCGCGTCGCGCCCCCGACGTCCATGTACTCGATGAACCGGACCTCGGCGCCGATGGAGGCCCCGTAGTCGAGAAGCGGCTCGAGCTCATCGTCGTTCACGCCCCGCAGGATCACCGCGTCGAGCTTGATGCCCGGAAACAGGCGCGAGGCGGCGTCGATCCCACGCATCACCCGCGCGTGATCGTTCTGCCGGGTCAACTGGAGGAAGCGGGCTGGCTGGAGCGTGTCGAGGCTGATGTTCAGGCGCCGAAGCCCCGCGCGCTTCAAGGGGCCCGCGAACTCCTCCAGGAGCATGCCATTGGTGGTGAGCGCCAGGTCCTTCAGCGGCTTCTCGGCCAGCAGTTCGACCAGTTGGGGGAGATTCCTGCGGAGCAGGGGCTCGCCGCCCGTCAATCGGATCTTGTCCACGCCGAGGCCGACGAACACATCGACCAGCCGGCTCAGCTCCTCGAAGTGCAGGAGGTCATCCCGCGACAGCCACACGTACTCCTGCTCGGGCATGCAGTACTCGCAGCGGAGGTTGCAGCGGTCGGTCACCGACACGCGCAGACTCCGCAGCGGGCGGCCAAGGGTATCGACGAGCGGCATCCCTGTATTATGCAGGGATTGGGGATTGGGAACCTAGGATCGGCGATGCCGGACTCGGGACTCGGGATTGAGGCTCGGGGACTTGGGGCGGGAGTCGGATTCGCTCCGTCGTAGCCGGGGGGCTTCAGCCCGGCTTCAGGCCCCCGGATGCGCGTCAACCAGGGGAAACCACCGGCCTGGTATGGACGTTCCGCACGTCGGGCAGCGGCCGTCGGCGGTGACCCGGCACGCGCCGATCCAGTAGGCCCGGCGCTGAACGAGCGGCTCGCGGCATGACGGGCAGACCGTGTTCTCGAAATCGCCAACGTGGCCTGGCGCGTTGCCAGCGTAGACGAATCGCAAGCCCGCCTTCTTCCCGATCTCCGCGGCACGCACCAACATCTCCGGTGTCGTGGCCGCGCGGTCGTGCATCCGGTAGCTCGGATGGAAGGCGGTGACGTGCCAGGGGATATCCGGCGAGACGCCAGCGAGGAACGCGGTCAGCTGTGCGATTTCTTCGTCTGAGTTGTTGATCCCGGGGACGAGAAGGGTCACCACCTCCATCCACGTTCCCATCGCGTGCAGGCCGCGAATCGTCTCCAGCACGGGTTCGAGGTGTCCTCCGTAGTTCCGGTACTGCAGCTCGTCGAGCCCCTTGAGGTCCACCTTGAAGAGGTCGACCCACGGTGCGAGAAATTCGAGCACCCGCGGCGTTGCGTGCCCGTTGGACACGTAGCCCGTCAGCAATCCCGCCTTCCGCGCGGCCCTGAAGATGGCCACCGCCCACTCGCTCGTGATGAGAGGCTCGTTGTACGTGCTGACGACGGCGCGGGCGCCCGATCGGAGCGCAGCCTGGACGACCAGTTCGGGGCTCGTATCGGCGAGCCGCGCACCCGCTCCCGGGTCGCGCAGCGCCTGTGATGTCACCCAGTTCTGGCAGCACGCGCACTTCAGGTCGCAGCCGAGCATGCCGAAGCTGAACGCCCTCGAGCCGGGCTCGACGTGGAAGAACGGCTTCTTCTCGATGGGATCGATCTGCGTGCCCGCGACGTACCCCCAGGGCACCATCAGCGTGCCGCCACGATTGAGGCGGACCTTGCAGACGCCATTGGCCCCGTCGGGAATCGGGCATTCGTGGGCGCAGGCGAGGCAGCGCACCCACGTGTCGTCGTACGATTCGTACAGCGCCTTGTCGGCTTCCCGCACGCGCTCGGCCATCCGCTCGGCCAGCGTCTGCATGGCACAGTTGTAGCGCCGGCCGGCTGCAATTGCAACTGCCTCTTCCGCCGAAGGGCGGAAAGCGGCATCATGGCGCGTACACTTGGAGGGTCCGCGTGAAGAATCCGCCGCGCCTGACGTCGCTTGACGCATTCCGGGGCCTGACGATGGCCGGAATGGTTATGGTCAACAACCCCGGCGACTGGGGCCACGTCTATCCGCCGCTGCTGCACGCCGGGTGGAACGGCTGCACCCCCACTGACCTCATCTTCCCCTTCTTCCTCTTCATCGTCGGCGTGTCGATGACATTGTCGCGGGGGACGATGGGGGACCCGTGGAAGATCGTGAAGCGGTCTCTTGTCATTGTCGGCCTGGGGATGATCCTGGCGCTCTACCCGCGGTGGGATGTTTCCGTGGTGCGCGTCCCCGGCGTGTTACAGCGGATTGCAGTCTGCTACCTCGTCGCGGCGTTCCTGTTCCGGTGGACGTCGCCAACGCAGGGCAGTGACGACACAAGACGGTGGGCGCACGGGCGGACGCTGGGAATCTGGGCCGTCGGGCTGACGCTTGGCTACTGGGCGGTCATGATGCTGGTGCCGGTGCCCGGCGGCGTTGCGGGAGATCTGACACCGAGCGGCAATCTCGGCGCGTACGTGGACCGCGCGGTGTTCGGGAAGCACCTCTGGGTGCAATCGAAGACCTGGGACCCCGAGGGGTTGCTCAGCACTTTCCCGGCGATTGCGACGACGCTTCTTGGCGGCATCGCGGGCCTGTGGCTCGGGTCCCGCGCGTCGGGTGCCCGCAAGGCCATGTGGATGGTGGGCGCCGGCCTTGTGGCGATGGGCATCGGGCTCGCATGGAGCCTGACTTTCCCCCTCAACAAGAACTTGTGGACGAGTTCGTACGTCTGGTTCACAGGGGGCGCCGCGGCCGTATTCCTCGCCCTCTGCTACGCCCTGATCGACGTTCGAGGGTGGAAGGCCTGGAGCCGGCCGCTCGTGATTCTCGGCCTGAACGCGATTGCGCTCTTCGTGCTGTCCGGCCTGGGCACGAAGTTCCTGATGAATCACAAGACGGCGATGGCCGACGGCGCGCTGGTGTCCTGGAGAAGTTACATCTACAGCGCGTGGTTCGTGCCTCTCGCCGATCCGTACAACGCGTCGCTGCTGTTTGCCCTCGCCAATCTCGTGGTGCTGTTCGTCGTGCTCTACGTGATGGACCGGCGCGGCATCTACCTGAAGGCGTAGCGCGTGGCACAAACGGGAGCGGGTCTGTTCGGCGGTCGGCCGCGGCTTCCCCGACCGGTGTGGCTGGTATCGTGGACCAGTTTCTTCACCGACACCGCGTCCGAGGCTGTGTACCCAATCATGCCGCTGTACCTCACGCGGGTGCTTGGCGGCACCGCCATGGCCATCGGTATCATCGAAGGCGCTGCCGAAGCCCTCAATAGCCTGCTGAAGATACTCTCGGGCCGGATTTCCGATCACTGGCGATCGCGCAAGCCGTTCGTCATCGCCGGGTACAGCGTGTCCACGGCCGCGCGTCCACTGGTCGCGCTGGCATCATCGTGGCCGCAGGTGCTGCTGGTGCGGCTCGCGGACCGGGTGGGGAAGGGCATTCGAACCGCGCCGCGAGACGCGCTGCTCGCCGCCTGGGCCGAGCCGTCGACGCGCGGCTACGTGTTCGGCCTGCACCGTGCGATGGACCACGCCGGCGCGGTGGTCGGGCCGCTGCTGGCCAGTCTGTTTCTGTGGTGCTATCCCGAGCATTATCGGGCGCTGTTCGCGTTGACGCTGATCCCTGGCGTGATCGCGGTGCTGATGCTGTTGCCGGTCCCCGAGGCTGCAGAGCCTCCACCTGCCGTGGCGCAGGATCGCGGCGCGGGCGGCTCCGTCGTGGCGCAGGACCGCAGTGCGGGCGGTGCCGTCGTGGCGCAGGACTTCAGTCCTGCGAATCAGCATGCAGTCGGTCCCGATCTCGACAGCGGCTTCTACCGTTACCTCGGCGTCGTGCTCCTGTTCAGTCTCGGGAATTCCACGGACGCATTCCTGCTCCTCCGGCTGAGCGACGTGGGCGTTGGGGCGGCCTGGATTCCGATCGCGTGGGCAGCGTTGCACGTCGTGAAGGCCACCGCATCTCCGATCGGCGGACACCTGTCGGACAGGCTGAGCCGGCGCGGAATCATCGCGACGGGATGGCTGGTGTACGCGGCGGTGTACGGCGGGTTCGCCATGGCGACGAGCAAGCCTGCCCTGGTAACGTTGTTTCTCCTCTACGGCGTCTACTACGGTCTGACCGAGGGCGTCGAGAAGGCCGTCGTGGCCGACCTTGCGCCGGCCGACGCCCGGGGGGCCGCCTTCGGCGCGTACCACGCCGTGATCGGAATCGGAGCGCTTGCCGCCAGTCTGCTGTTCGGCCTCATCTGGAAGGCGGCCGGCGCGCCGGTGGCATTTGCCACGGGTGCGGCCCTGGCTCTCGTGTCGGCCGGGCTGCTTTCCCGCCTCCGCTTGAGCCGTCGGAGCGCCTCTTCGTAGCCCGCAGCGTCGCCTCTCTGTCTTCGTCGCCCGCAGCGCGGGCTCTCTGCCTTCGTAGCCCGGAGGCTTCAGCCTCCGGGTGGCCGCAGGCCATATCCCTCTCCACGCGGAGGGTCTTCAGACCCGGCCATCGGCCGAAGGCACACCGTCCGTTCCTCGCCTATAATGAATAGTTCCCATGAAGAGAATCCTCGTCACCAACGATGATGGAGTCACGTCCGAGGGCCTCGCCGCTCTCGCCGCGGCTCTCGAGCCCCTCGGAGAGATCATCGTGGTCGCCCCGGCCAAAGAAGCGAGCGCCGTCGGCCATGCCCTCACGCTGCACTATCCGCTGCGCCTCGAGCGACTTGCCGACCGAGTGTTCGCCGTGGATGGCACGCCCACCGATTGCGTGAACATCGGCGTCGCCATCGTGCTCAAGGGCCTGCCCGATCTCGTGGTGTCGGGCATCAACAAGGGCTGGAACCTGGGCGACGATGTGACGTACTCCGGGACCGTGTCGGGCGCGCTGGAAGGAGCGTTGCTGGGTGTGCCGAGCATCGCCGTGTCGCTGAAGCGCACGCGCGAGAAGATGGACTTCACCGACGCCGCCCGGGCCGCGGCGCGTATCGCCGAGATCGTGCTGAGGAAGGGCCTTCCGTCGCGGACGTTCCTGAACATCAACGTGCCGAAGCGCGTGACGCACGGCTTCAAGGTGACCGTGCAGGCGAAGCGCAACCACGTGACGTCGGTCTCCGAGCGCGTGGATCCGAAGCATCGGGCGTACTACTGGATAGATGAGGCGCAGGACGAGTGGGAGGCGCACGACCGGTCCGACTACCAGGCCGTGCGGGACGGCTACATCTCGGTGACGCCGCTGCAGCCGGACCTCACGGCGCATGCCGCCCTCACAGTCGTGGCTCGGCTCCTGAAGTCGAAGCCCGCCGGAGCCGCGGGGCTTCGGCCCCGCGGGAAGCCCAAGCCCGTCGTAGCCGCGGGGCTTGAGCCCAGCGGGAAGAAGATCTTGGGAAAGACGAGCAGACTGCGGTAGGATAGAAAGACAGTCGGGGCGTGGCTCAGCCTGGTAGAGCACTCGGTTCGGGACCGAGGGGTCGAAGGTTCAAATCCTTTCGCCCCGACCAACACATCGTAGAGAATGGCCAGCAGGCGCTGGCCATCTCTTTGTACGCAACCCGGGCCGGCCGTCTCGGCGTCGGGCCTGGAGAAGGCAGGTCGTGAAGCACAGGCGCATCCGGAGAAGGGACCGCCCGGGCGGAGAGCGCAGGGAGAACGCGAAACGAGGCGTGGCAACCACGAGTTTCGTGCCCCGGCTGGCCGACGCGTCCTGCCGGGTGTACGGCGACGACCTCGAGCCGGGTGCGCTCCAGCAGATGGACAACGCGTGCCGGCTGCCGGTTGCCGTGGCCGGCGCGCTGATGCCGGACGCCCACCAGGGGTACGGCCTGCCCATCGGCGGTGTGCTCGCGACAGACGATGCCGTGATCCCTTACGCCGTCGGCGTGGATATCGCGTGCCGGATGAAGATGACCGTGCTGGACCTTCCAGTGTCCGCCCTCGCGACGGCGCAGCACGAGCTGACACGCGCCATCGAGAAGGAGACGCGATTTGGCGTGGGCGCCGAGTTCTCCGACCGCCGCGACCACCCTGTGATGGATGCCGACTGGTCCGTCACGGCGGTCACGCGCCGCGTGAAGGACAAGGCCTGGCGCCAGCTCGGCACGAGCGGCAGCGGTAATCACTTCGTCGAGTTCGGCGTGCTGCAGGTGTTCGAGACGGTGGGCGGCCTCCCGCCGGGCGAGTACCTCGCGCTGCTCAGCCATTCGGGGAGCCGCGGGTCGGGGGCAACGGTCGCGCAGCACTACAGCAAGGTCGCCCGCGAGCTTCACCCGGAACTGCCGCGCGAGCTCGGCAATCTCGCGTGGCTCGAGCTGTCTTCGGAAGCGGGCCAGGAGTATTGGGCGGCGATGGAATTGATGGGTGCCTACGCCGCCGCGAACCACGAACTGATCCACCGGCACGTCGCGCGCGCGCTCGGCGCCGGCGTGCGGCTCGACGTCGAGAACCACCACAACTTCGCGTGGCGCGAGCGTCACGTGCTGCCGGATGGGTCGGAGCGCGACGTCATCGTGCACCGCAAAGGCGCGACGCCGGCGGGCCAGGGCGTGCTCGGCATCATCCCGGGGTCGATGGCGGCGCCCGGTTATGTCGTGCGGGGGAAAGGCGACCCGGCGTCGCTCCGCTCCGCGTCGCACGGGGCGGGCCGGCGGATGAGCCGTACCCGCGCGAAGCAGGAGTTCACCTGGGCGGACGTCAGGCGGGTGCTGAAGGAGCGCGGCGTCACGCTGCTGTCGGCGGGACTCGACGAGTCGCCGATGGCGTATAAGGACATCGAGACGGTCATGGCCGCGCAGAAGAGCCTGGTGGACATCGTCGCCCGTTTCGATCCCCGGCTTGTCAAGATGGCTCCGGCGGGTGAGGCACCTGAGGATTGAAAGAGCCGCCCGGCCCAACGAGAGAGCCGTGGCGATGACGTCACCGAAGTCGACAGGAAGGGAGCGAGTCGCCATGCGCGATGAATATGCCGGTCTGGCGGACGTGTACGACCGCATGACGAGGATCCCTGGGATTCGCGTCTTCTACCGGGAGTGGAGGCAGGCACTGCTCGCCGCCGCCAGGGAGCGTGGCGTTCGCCCCCGCGTCCTGGTCGATCTCGCATGCGGCACGGGCAACTCGACCGTTCCGTGGAGCCGTCGCCGAGGATGGCTCGTTGTGGGAGTAGACCGATCCGCCGCGATGCTGAAGCAGGCCCGCAGGAAATCGACGACGGTGCGCTGGTACCGCCAGGATGTGATAGACCTTTCCATCAAGGAACAGGCCGATCTCGTCACCTGCCACTTCGATGCGTTGAACCACATCCTTCGAGATCGGGACCTGCACCGCGTCTTCGCGAACGTCGCCGGGCTGCTTCGAGAAGGCGGGCTCTTCCAGTTCGACCTCAACACCGGGCACATGCTCCGGTGGCTGAACGGGCGCGACAAGCTGTTCCGGGCAGGCCGGGACTGCTTCACCGCCCAGAACGAATTCGACGTGAAGAGCGGTGTCGCCACGTTCCACCAGTGGTGGTTTCTCAGGAGAGGACGCCTCTACGAGCGGCGCCACATCGCAGTCCGCGAGCGGGCGTACTCGGATGCTGTCGTCCGAACCATGTTGCGCATATCGGGAATGCGCCTGTTGAACGTCACGGTCCAGCGCCGGGTTGACGGCAAGCCGGCGCGGAAGCTCTATCTCGCCACCAAGGCCGCCACGAGGAGACATGATGACCAGTCACGCCGAGGCCGGCCAGACCACGCCTCCCGCGCTGATCGCTGATCCGACGCCGATCGGGCTGATTTGCCTTGCGATTGGATGCGCCGCGCTGGTGCCGATCGCGTTCGGCCTGAGCCTGACACCGGCCGCACTGAAGACGGCCGCGATTTTCTGCCTGCTCTTCGGCGCCGGCGGACAGCTCGTTGCAGGGCTCGGAAACCTGCTGAACAGGAACCTCTACGGCGGAACCCTGTTCACGTCATTCGCCTTCAACTGGGTGATCAACTGGTGGGTGCTGGACGGGTTGTCACGCGGCCAGGTCGCTGATGCCACCGTGGTGTTCGCCGTGGACGTCTGCTTCCTGATCGTGTTCCTGGCGTTCACCTACGGGTTCGGCTTCTTCTCGTCGCTCCTGATGGCCTTTCTCGTCGACATCGACGTGCTGTACGTCGCGAGGATCGCCCGGCATCTTGGCGGGGGCGACTGGCTCGGGCCGGTCGTCGGCATCTGCACCGTCGCGCTCGGGGCCATCTCGCTGTGGATTGCGTTCGCGCTGCTCATCAACCCCACTGCGGGGCGCGTCGTGTTCGCATTCCCCGGCCCGGCGTACCGGCCACGGGCGAGGTCCTGACGTGTGACGAGCC
>Ga0315275_10004692_pt1 | contig 12823 bp, 11 predicted proteins | sample YL17G03_0_MG_FD_205557 | JGI IMG/M metagenome (GOLD analysis project Ga0315275, IMG submission 205557) | Sediment microbial communities from Yellowstone Lake, YNP, Wyoming, USA - YL17G03_0 | ecosystem: Environmental > Aquatic > Freshwater > Lake > Sediment | place: USA: Wyoming | collected... | reverse complement strand
CAAATGACGACCAGCCCCAGAAATTAATTGCACTGCTCAAAAAACATCTCGATATACGAGGGAAAACCATTGGTATCCTGGGATTATCTTTTAAACCAGATACCGATGATATCAGGGAGAGCCGGGCGGTTCCTGTTGTTACCGAGCTTCTCGCGGCTGGTGCTGAGGTAATTGCATACGATCCAATGGCGATTCCTGGATTTTCTGCTCTGTTCCCGAATATACATTATGCGCATACAGCGGGGGGAGTTTTTACATCAGATGCGATTATAATTATCACAGAATGGGCAGAATTTTCCCAGCTGGATTATACAGGAAAAATTGTCATTGATGGCAGGAGAATTTTAAAAGCAAAGCGGGAAGCTGCAGTCTATGAGGGAGTATGCTGGTGAAGGTAACATGACTCGAAAATTCCGACAACCCGTCGTGTTCAAAAACAGCAGATATTCAGGATAGGAGAAGAACGATATGACCCAAATCCGAAAAGCAATTATTCCGGCAGCAGGACTTGGCACCCGGTTTTTACCAGTCACAAAATCAATGCCCAAGGAAATGTTACCCATTATCGATAAACCGGTCATTCATTACGTTGTTGAAGAAGCTATTGATGCCGGTATAGAAGATATAATCATCATTACCGGAAGGGGGAAACGAGCAATTGAAGATTATTTTGATGCTTCACCTGAACTGGAAATGCGTTTGAAAGACCGGAATGAAAACGAAACCCTAAAGCGATTGAAGGAAATATCAGAATTTCCCGGTATTCACTATGTCCGGCAGAAAGAGCCCCATGGTCTTGGCGATGCAATTCTTAGAGCAGAAAAACATATCGGGAATGAGCCCTTTGCTGTACTTCTCGGTGATGATATTATTGCCAACAGCCATTCGTGTACCGGGCAGCTCATGTCGGTTTTTTCCCGGTTTCACTCATCGGTAATATCCGTTGAAATGCTGCCACCGGAAAAGATCAGCAGTTATGGAATCATCAAAGGAGCCGTGATCGAGCCGGATATTTTCGCTATTCAGGATATTATCGAAAAACCGACACCGGATCTGGCACCCTCAAACATGGGCGCAGTAGGCAGGTATATTTTCGTTCCGGAAATTTTTGACTGCCTGAAACGTACCTCCCCGGGCGTGGGAAATGAGATCCAACTCACCGATGCGATTCGCCTCCTGTTAAAAGAACATCCCGTCTTTGCCTATAAATTCAAGGGAAAACGATATGATACGGGAGATAAATTAGGATATATTGAAACAATTATTGATTTTGCCCTCAAAGATCCCCACCTCCAGAAAAATCTGAAAAAATTCCTTATCGATCGGTTGAACCAGGATGGAGGAATTTTTCCGGGTAAATAAAAAGATTTATTGTAAATGTCACGAAATCATTAACAATTTTCTCAACAATTTTACTATGTGTTCGCACCATCCCTTTTCATTTCTCGTCTTATGAATATCAGCTCAATCCAGCGACAGAGTGTGATCTCTCTTTTTTCAACGATTGCACTAACCGGTATCGGATTTATCTCAACGATATATTTTGCCCATACACTAGGGCCGGCACCACTCGGTGCTTACTTCCTGTTCCTTGCATATTTTGGAATTTTAAATCTTATTGGCGACGGGGGTTTTGGGGGGGCGGCAGTCAAACGGATATCTGAGGGTAAAGAGCCAAATGAATATTTTTCAGCTTTTGTTTTTATCAGGATTATCCTTCTAGCATTATCTGTCTCTTTGCTCCTTTTTGCAGAACCCTATTTTAAGGATCTCAATTCATCAGGAGTATTTTTCTGGATCCTGTTAGCCCTTATCGTATCAGTTTTTTCAAGCAGTTCTGGGATAGGTGTATATGGCACTGGAAAGGTAGGTGTGTATCAGATTAGTGGTTTTGTGGATGCCCTCATACGAACTCTTTTTCAAATAATTGCAGTATTTCTCGGGTTTGGTGTTGCCGGGCTTACCGGGGGTTTTGTTGGGGGGCTCATTGCCGGGGGGTTGATGAATTTCCGGTACCTTGACCTCAGGTTAGTCCGGTTCGGGTTATCGCATCTAAAAAACCTGTCTGGCTTTTCTTTCTGGATTTTCTTGACCGCAAGTGGCTCATTAGTGTTCTGCTATGCTGATACAATCCTTATCGGTTTTTTCATGAGTAATGCTGAGGTTGGCATTTATCGCACAGCATTTCAGCTTACTTCTGTTGCTACATTTGCAACATTGGCCTTCCATACCGTCCTGTATCCAAAAATTAGCAATTGGGGGACGAAAGGACAGATTACTGAAATAGAAAGTTCTCTCGCGAGAGCCTGGACGTACTCCCTGTTTCTTGCAATACCAACCTGCGTCGGGGGGTGGATTCTGGGGGAAAAACTCCTTTATTTCCTTTATGGAGCTTCTTTTGTGGCGGGGGCACCTGCCCTCTTTTTCCTCTTGCTTGTGCAGGTTGTTAATGTCTTCATGTTCCTTGGAACGATGAGTCTTACAGCCCTCAACCGACCTAAAGATGCCTTCTGGATAACAGTCATTGCGGCCATTGCTAACATCCTCCTAGACCTAGCACTTATTCCGCTTATAGGAATAACCGGGGCTGCGGTGGCAACACTTATTGCAATGACGCTCAACGCAATTGGCGCCCTCTTTCTCCTTTCCCGGATCATTTCAGTAAAATTCGAATATAAGGCAATAAAAAATATACTTTGCGCGGCCGGTTTAATGGGTATTCTCCTTGTGCTTATCAATTTTCTCCTGCCCCTTACTCATGTAATCGCTGTGTTAGCGGTGGTAATCATCGGGGCACTTAGCTACATATTTGTTTTATTTAAACTGGACCGGAAAATTCGTGATGAACTCAGTGATCTCAGTGTCAATCTCGGGGTTCCGTGGCCGGAGTGGTTATAGATAATCTCAGAACGATCCATTTGAAGAAATATATAAGAAGGAGCATTTTCCAGACCAATTCCAAGTCCGGGACGATCCTTATCAGAATGGGATTTAACCTTGTTCACGTAACATACACTATGAGGCAAACATTATGGTAAAACAGATCCAGACGATCATTCTCTGCGGAGGACTTGGAACCCGCCTGCGCGAAGAGACTGAATACCGCCCCAAACCCATGGTTCCGATCGGAGGAAAGCCTATCCTCTGGCATATCATGAAAATTTATGCCCAATTCGGGCACACGGATTTCATTTTGCCGCTCGGTTACAAAGGAAATCTGATTAAGGAGTATTTCTACCATTACCACCTTATGAGTCAGGATGTGAGTATCCGACTCGGAAATCATCATGCAATCTCTTTTCTACCAGGAGATACTCAAGAAACTGATGACTGGACCATCACCCTTGTCGATACCGGTGAAAATACTTTAAAGGGCAGCAGGTTGAAGCGAGTTGAAAAATATCTCACAGGTAAAGAAGTCATGGTAACCTATGGTGATGGAGTTGCGGATATTGATCTCAATAAACTCCTCGCATTCCACCGATCACATGGAAAGATAGCAACAGTGACTGGTGTGTCCACGGCATCCCAGTTTGGAGAATTGCAGATTAGCAGCAATCGGGTTGATCACTTTAGGGAGAAACCATCCGTATCGGATCATTATGTAAGCGGAGGTTTTTATGTATTCAACCGTTCTTTCTTCACCTATCTAAACGAGAATGAGACTTGTGATCTGGAAACGGGTCCACTTGAGGAACTCGCTGCACAGGGAGAGCTGATGGTATACAAACATCCCGGGAAATGGGCGTGCATGGATACTATCCGGGATATGGAATACCTGAATAGATTATGGGAAAATCAGGACGCCTTCTGGAAAATCTGGTGAGTAAGGTACATGGATCTTTCAGAAGTCTACAAATGCAGGAACATTCTCATCACCGGTGATACCGGTTTTAAAGGATCATGGCTTGCTCTCTGGCTGCATGAACTTGGCGCCACCGTTACAGGTATCGGACTTGAGCCAAAAACCTCACGGGATAATTATGTTGTTTGTGGACTTGGATCGGTTATAACCCACCATACCTGTGATATTCGTCAATACGATAAAATTCAGAAAATTTTTTCTGCAACAAATCCTGACATGGTATTCCATCTTGCAGCCCAACCGTTAGTACCTGAATCTTATACCTCTCCTCGTGAAACATTTGAAATCAATACACAGGGTACTGCCAATATTCTGGAATCCATTCGTCACACACCATCCGTTCGGGTTGGGGTGATGGTGACCAGCGACAAATGCTATGAGAACCAGGAATGGGTCCATGGGTACCGGGAAACCGATCCTCTCGGGGGGCATGATCCTTACAGCGCTTCAAAGGGGGCGGCAGAGATTGTCATCTCATCATACATCCGGTCTTTTTTTTCAAGAGACGGTACATCAGTTATTTCTTCCGCACGAGCGGGAAATGTGATCGGAGGGGGAGACTGGTCAGAAAAGCGAATTATCCCGGATTTCATGCGATCGCTTGAGGAAAGAAAACCCATTACCCTCAGAAATCCCGGGGCCGTCAGACCATGGCAACATGTTCTTGAACCTTTGTATGGCTATCTTCTGTTGGGTGCAACAATGATTACTAAAGGGCATTCATTCAGCGGCGCCTGGAATTTCGGACCTCTGTATCGGAATAGCATGACGGTTGAGGACCTGATCGGGAGGTTTATCGCTCAGGGTAAAAAAGGGGAGATAATAATTCCGGATCACCGTCAAGAATTTCATGAAGCCGCGTTCCTAAGCCTTGATATATCCAAAGCACTCCATAATCTTGGCTGGCATCCGGTTATGGATATCGATACGATGATTCGGTTTACCCTTGATGAATACATGATTGAGGGATTATCAGAAGATGCGGTATTCAACCAGCGGTGTGCCCATATTGATGAATATATGAACCTGCAAAAAATGGTGTAAAAAATGGAATTCTGTCGATCCTGTGGGTCACCACTCCCAAAGCCATTCTTGAATCTGGGAAATTCTCCCCTGTCGAACAGGTATCTCTCAGAAAAAAACATTCATCTGATGGAACCATATTATCCCCTTGAGATATATTACTGCCCGCATTGTTCGCTGGTTCAACTGGATGAGTTTGAGACACCGGAACAGATCTTTTCATCAGACTATGCGTATTTTTCTTCCTACTCTTCAAGCTGGTTGGCGCACTGCAAAGCATATGTAGAGATGATGGTGAAAAAGTTCGGTTATAACAAAGATTCTTTTGTGATGGAGATTGCAAGCAATGACGGATATCTTCTCCAGTATTTCAAAGAACATGACATTTCCGTGAAAGGTGTTGAACCTGCAAAAAATACAGCTGAGATTGCCATCGCAAGGGGTATCCCAACCGATATCACTTTTTTTAATACGGGTTATGCAAAGGATATGGTTTCCCGGAATTGCCAGGCAGATCTTATCATTGGTAATAATGTTCTCGCACATAACCCAAACCTGAATGATTTTGCTGAAGGGTTACGTATTGCCCTGAAACCTAACGGGGTTATCACTATGGAATTTCCCCACGTTGTCCAACTTATGGAGAAAAACCAGTTTGATACCATCTACCAGGAACATTACTCCTATTTATCTTTGCATACGGTACGGTATCTCTTCAATGCGCATCATCTCAACATTTTTGATGTTGATGAACTTCCCACACATGGCGGATCGCTGCGGATCTATGCAAAACATCCGGCTGACCAGACACATGAAATATCACCCCGCGTTGCAAAAATGCTGGACAAAGAGAAACACGCAGGACTACTTGATCCGGCTGTGTATGAACAATTTCGCAGGAATGTTGAGGCAACAAAGAGAGAATTGCTGCAGTGCCTCATCTCCGTAAAAAATGAAGGAAAAACCATTGTGGGCTACGGGGCTCCTGCCAAAGGAAACACACTTCTGAATTACTGCGGTATCAGGACAGACTTCCTCGACTATTCGGTTGATGCAAATCCCCACAAGCAGAATTTATTCCTGCCCGGTACACATATTCCAATCAGACACCCGGACCAGATAAGAATCGATAAACCGGATTACATTCTTATCCTGCCCTGGAATATCAAGGAAGAGATTATGGATCAACTCTCATTTGTCCACACATGGGGGGGGAAATTTATAATCCCTATTCCACACGTTGAGGTGATCGATGCATGATCTTTACCGAGACAAAGATCAAAGGTGTGTATATCATCGGACCAGAACTTCTCACGGATGAAAGGGGATTTTTCGCACGGTCATTCTGCAAAGAGGAATTTCAGAAACATGGACTGGACACAGATATTGTCCAGTGCAATATTTCCTATAACAAAAAAAAGGGAACACTCCGTGGGATGCATTACCAGGTTCCACCGTTTGAAGAGGCAAAGATTGTTTCCTGTACTAAAGGGTCGATCTATGATGTTGTAGTAGATCTGCGGAAAGAGTCCCTGACCTACTGCCAATGGGTGTCTACAGAGTTAAGTGAAAAAAATTTCAAAATGATGTATATACCAAAAGGGTGTGCTCACGGGTTTCAGACATTGGAGGATGAGGCTATTGTGTATTATCAGATGACGGAGTTTTTTCATCCGGAATGTGCACGAGGGGTACGGTGGGATGATCCTGCAATCGGGATAATCTGGCCGGTTCCTGCCAGGATTATATCAGAAAAGGACCAAAAGTCAGTGGATTTAAAATTATGAAACAGGTTCTTCTCACGGGGGCATCTGGTTTTATTGGCAGGCATGCCATACTGCCCCTTGTCGAAAGAGGTTTTGATGTTCATTGCATCTATCGTACAACAAAGCCCAACACCATTCCTGATGAGAAAAACGTGACATGGTACCGGGCAGATCTTTTGAATACAAATGATATTAAAAAAATTTTCGACATTGTTTCACCCGCATATTTACTGCACTTTGCGTGGGATGTTACACCGGGAACATATCTTGAATCTATAAAAAATTATGACTGGCTTGTTTCCAGTCTGCATCTTCTCAATGAATTTGCTGAATCCGGGGGTACTCGATCTGTATGTGCCGGGACGTGTTTTGAATACGATCTTGCGTCTGGATATTGTAATGAATACTTAACTCCGACGGTGCCGTCCACGTATTATGGATCATGCAAACATCATCTTCAATCCATCGGTGAAAAATATGCATACAAAAAAGGCTTTAATTTTGCATGGGGACGAATCTTCTACCCGTACGGGCCATATGAATATCCAAAGCGACTTGTTCCCTCAATTATCCAATCTCTCTTAAAAGATGAACCTGCACAATGCACACATGGAAATCAGGTCCGTGATTTTCTGCATGTCGCGGATGTTGCAGATGCATTTACAGCAATTCTTGATTCTGAAGTAAACGGTATTATTAATATCGGATCTGGAAAGCCGGTTTCAATCAAAGACCTTGTTATGCAGATTGCCCAAATTCTTGGAAAAGAGGATGATATCCAACTAGGTGCTCTCCCAGCACGTGAGGATGAACCTCAGTTCATTCTCGCTGACACTGGTCGTTTGAAAACGGAAGTTCAATGGTCTCAGAAATATTCTCTTGCAGAGGGAATTATGGATACCATCTCCTGGTGGAAAAAAATGGGGAAACAACGATGATTTCCCATACATGCCCCGTTTGCGGATTGCAAGAAACATTTGTGTTCCTTGAACGAAACAAAATACCCGTCGTACAAAATATGATCTTTTCTGACAAGAAATCGGCGATTTCTGTCCCACGGGGGAATCTCCATCTTTCCTGCTGTAGATCCTGCGGTTTTATTTTTAATAGTGCATTTCAGGAGAATCTGGTTATGTACGGAAATACATATGACAACCGTCAACATTTTTCTGAGTACTTTCACCAATACATGAAAAAAATATCAGAGTTTCTTATCCAGAAAAAAGGAGTCACGAATTCTCGTATCATTGAAGTTGGATGTGGGGATGGGACATTTTTAAGGCTCTTATTGGACGATGAGCGGAATCGAAATACAGGTATAGGATTTGATCCAAGTTATCGTGGCCCGGAAACCGATTGCAACGGAAGAGTCCGATTTATCATTGATTATTATGATCAGAAATATGCTGATTTATGCGCAGATGTGGTTGTCTCCCGCCATGTGATCGAGCACATTGCCGATCCGGTAAAATTTTTGATCCGAATTCGGGATTCACTTGGTAAACAGGAAGATTCCACAATATTCCTTGAGACACCGGATGTCAAATGGATTTTAAAAAATAACACGTTCTGGGACTTCTGCTATGAACATTGTTCCTATTTCTCACCAGAATCTCTCTCATCCGCATTAAAATTTGCAGGTTTCAGATCTGTTGAGCTGATTAAGACTTTTAGTGGACAATATATGCTTTCTGTGGCAAAACCTTCGGAAAAAAAATCCGACAACGAATCCCGGGATCAATCAAAGAACAAAATTTCCGATTTTGCTGAAAAATATGCACAACATGAGCAGGATTTTGTCGAAAAAGACCGATCTGTCCTGAAAAATTTAAGTAGAACGGATAACATTTTTCTCTGGGGTGCAGGTGCGAAAGGTGTCATGTATGCAAACATGATTGATCCTAATTCTAAATTTATTTCCGGTATCGTGGATGTTAATCCTGACAAACAGGGGGGGTTTATTCCAGGGAGTGGACATAAGGTAATCTCTCCTAATGACCTTCCACAAAGCGGGTCGGTAATCATCATGAATGAGAATTACACCGAGGAAATTAAAAAACAAATTTCTTCTCACAGAAAAGAGATTCGGTTATATTCCGTCCATAGAATTGCAGAGCAAATAACCTGAATAGTTTTTATGGACATCATAAGAAAACGGGGCTATTAAGATGGATTCAAAAATGTTTCAAAAAGAATGCAACGAACGAATTAAAAATAATCTGCACGACATGAAGTTACAGCAATCATCAAAAACCTTCATGGAAAATACAATCCGTAATAAATATTCCTATAATTTCTCTTGGATGGGACGGCCCATCATCCAATACCCACAGGATATCATTGCGATGCAGGAGATAATCTGGAATCTAAAGCCGGATCTTATCATTGAAACCGGCATCGCTCATGGGGGCTCCCTTATCTTTTATGCTTCAATGCTCGAGTTGCTTGGCGGGAAAGGTAAAGTTCTAGGCATCGACATTGATATCCGTGAACACAACCGGCGCGAGATTGAAACGCACCCAATGTTCAAGCATATCACAATGATTGAGGGATCAAGTATTGATGATCGGGTAATTGAACAGGTTCGCAAATTTGCCAACGGAAAAAAACGAGTTCTTGTCTGTCTTGATTCTCTCCATACGCATGATCATGTTTTACGGGAGCTAGAAGCGTATACCCCAATGGTTTCTCTTGGGAGTTATTGTGTCGTATTTGATACGATTGTTGAAGACATGCCAGATGAATACTCCCATGACCGGCCATGGGGGAAAGGGAATAACCCCAAGACAGCAGTATGGAAATTCTTAAAAGGTAATGACAGATTTGTGATCGATAAGGAGATAGAAAATAAACTGTTGATATCTACGTGTCCGGATGGATATTTGAAGTGTGTGCGGAAATAATTATAAAAATGATATGTATTGACTAATCTGAAATTCTGATAGATTAATACAACCATATAAGAAATATTTTGGGCTTTGAGTGATAAAAAAAGTGAAGAATTCATATTGTATGTGTAACTATGAAATTTGTCAGCATAGGAATGCCAGTATACAATGAAGAGCAGTTTGTTGAACAGGCGATTGTCTCTCTACTCGTTCAGGATTACACAAATTTCGAATTAATAATATCAGATAATGCTTCGACGGATAAAACGAAAGAGATCTGTTTAAAATACTCTAAAAATGATTCAAGAATCCGGTTTTATTCACGAGAAACAAACACAGACGCAACCACAAATTTCAATTATGTTGCTTCAATCGCGAAAGGGGATTTTTTCATGTGGGCTTCCGGTCATGATATGCGAGATCCAACATTTATTTCCCGCTGTTTGACAACATTTGAAAAATCAACTTCAATTGTTCTGTGCTATTCAGATGCCATTTGGATCGATTCAAACGGTGAAAATATCGGAAATGAAAAGACAGATATTGACACTGTTGGGATGGACAGGATAAAAAGGTTAAATAAAGTTTTTCGGAATCTCGGATATGCCTATCCAATTTATGGTTTATTCAGAAAAGATATACTGGATACAATTTTACCGTCTCAAAGAGTTTTAGGATCGGATATATTATTATTAAATGAATTATCAGCAATTGGTGATTTTGCCAGAATACCTGAACCATTATTTTATATCAGGAAATTGTCGGATTATGGGGATTGGCAGGCCTACTTTCAAAAAAGTTTGAATATTCAATTGAATCGGAAAAAAGCAATCAACTTATTTTTTGAATTTATCATTAAAAATTATCATGCCGTTGCAAAACATGCTCAATCACCAAAAGAAAAATTAATGATTATGAAATTATATATTTTCGATTCATTTTTAAAATATCACTGGATCCTTATTGGATTTATACGCATAAAATGAAACCGGAAGGTGATTCTATGTTTGGAAATCAAAAAAGTAATGGTAAGTAATGATTTACCAAAGAAAAAAAGATGTAACGTAACAAATCAAAATTAAGCCTATAATAAAAGAGGGAATAATTCACATGAAAATCCTCTACGATCACCAGATGTTTTACCGGCAAAATTACGGGGGAGTAAGCCGCTATTTTTGTGAGTTGATGAATCAATTCTCTCTCGATCCCGACATTAGTTTCAGTCTGCCACTTCGTTATGTACAAAATGATAATTTGGAGCAGTTCCCTCAACTGAATCAATATTGGTCAAAACGATATAATTGTCTCTATAACAACCAGTTTATCTCATCGATTCAGAAAAAAATTCGGTTTAACGCATTAAATTTTACATTAAATTATGTTATCAATAATCAAGGGGAATCAGTGAGATTATTAAAAAAACAGAATTTTGACATATTCCATCCGACGTACTATGAACCCTATTTCTTTCAATATCTCCAAAAAAAACCCTATGTATTAACGGTTTATGATATGATACATGAAATTTTCCCCCAGTATTTCAAAGCCGATGATCAAACAAAAGTTTGGAAAAAACAAATTATTGAAAACGCCGGGGAAATTATTGCGATATCTGAAAATACAAAACAGGATATTTTAAAATTCACGGACGTCGATCCAGACCAGGTTCATGTAGTTCACCTTGGAAATCCTTTCGAACGGGTTAATGAACCTCCAAAGATCAATTTTTCTCTGGATACTCCCCCATTTGGAAAATCCTATCTATTGTTTGTTGGGGGCAGACCCGCTTACAAAAATTTTAATTTTTTTATTGAATCTGTCGAAGAATTGTTGAGTAAAAATGAGGACTTACAGGTAGTTTGTGCAGGATCGTCGCCATTCACGCACAAGGAAAAAAAGTTTTTAAAAAGTATGAATATTCTTCATAAAGTACACCATGTGAAAATTAACGATACAATTTTGAGAAATTTGTACGAAAATGCGCGGGCTTTTGTTTTTCCTTCACTCTACGAAGGATTTGGACTGCCGGTTCTTGAGGCGTTTTCCTGTGGTTGTCCCGCAATATTAAATAATTCGAGTTCATTACCCGAAATTGGAGGGGATGGTGCAATTTATTTCGAACCTTGTGATAGGGAATCAATCATTTGTGCTGTGGAGACAGTTCTTTTTAACGAGAAATTCAGGGAGGACTTAATCAAAAAAGGATCTGAACGATTGAAATTGTTCTCCTGGGAAAAAACTGCTTACTCCACAAAAAAAGTCTATAAAAATGTGTTACACCAATTAGTGTAGATCTTTTCAAGACTTTTTTCCGATTGTTCAAGCAGGTTTTCAACCAAAATCGTACTTGGAATATCCCCCTAACCTACATACAGTGTAGGGTTAATGCGGTTACCCTTTGTCGAATATCTCACGTAAGCCAATATCACAACTTCAATATCAACGAAATCCCGGATAACCGTCCCCGCCCCGATTTAACTATCAGTTTTTCATGATTTGTGGTAATCACAAACTAAAATACCTCGGATTATTTATCTCGACAAAACAGGATTATCATGAAATTTACAATCTTTAGCGAGTCGCAATACTATTCTCTTATAAAATCACATAATATCTTGATAAATATCTTATCATGCTCACCATCTTTACCATCCCAAAACCGTTTAGTGGCCACATTGGTATCATTCAGAAAAATGCTATCAAGAGCTGGCTCAATCTGGCTCCAGAATGTGAGGTTATACTCTATGGTGATGAGCCGGGAATTGGAGATGTAGCTCAGGAGTTTGGAATCAGGCATGTGCCGGAAATCCGGAAAAACGAATATGGAACACCTTTTCTTGACGATGTTTTTAACCACGCACAACGGATCGCACACCACGACATTATCTGCTATTGCAATGCGGACATAATTTTTTTTAATGACATCATCGAAGCTGTCAAAAAAATATCGGTCAGAGAATATCTTATGGTAGGAGAACGATGGGATGTGGATGTAACAAACCCCCTCGATTTTTCTCGTAAGAATTGGGCACAGGAGTTGCTTGATTTTGCCCGTAATCATCATACAGTTCTGAATTTCCCGGGAATGGACTATTTTATCTTCCCCAAGGGTATGCTTCAGGATATGCTCCCTTTTGTTGTAGGACGCAGGGGGTGGGATAACTGGCTTATTTTCCACATTCGGAACAGGCAAATACCTGTTATCGATGCAACATCGGTTGTGCACGTGATCCACCAGAACCATTCCTATGCACATGTCCCACAAAAAGAGGGGACACGAT
>Ga0315275_10004691_pt1 | contig 12823 bp, 1 predicted proteins | sample YL17G03_0_MG_FD_205557 | JGI IMG/M metagenome (GOLD analysis project Ga0315275, IMG submission 205557) | Sediment microbial communities from Yellowstone Lake, YNP, Wyoming, USA - YL17G03_0 | ecosystem: Environmental > Aquatic > Freshwater > Lake > Sediment | place: USA: Wyoming | collected... | reverse complement strand
TCTGCCCGTCAAGCGCTTTGTCGAACTGCGAGGCCGGCACCTCCACGTTCTTGATGATCCCGTCGATGTCCGTGAACGTGAGGCGAAGGAACTTCACCCCCTCGGCCTTGCAGTGCTCGAGCAGTTGTTTTCTGGTCATGCGCCCTCCCAGGCGAGCCGTTTTACCGATTCTCCGCTCAGAATCCGCGAAAGTCAAGGGGCGTCCGTGCATAGTGACTACCGAATCGGTGTCAATCTGCACAAACCAGGGTGGCGGTGGAGGGTAGGCTGGGTGCACGCCCTTCCGGCCTGCTCCGGGCACAGAAAAAGGGCCGGACGGTTCTGCCGTCCGGCCCGAGAAACGAGGGACGTGATCTATTTCAACTTGGCGCTCGGGTCTCCAAACAGGATCCAGGTGGTGCGGACGTCGGGGTCGGTGGTGGCGGCCTTGGCGGCGCGGGTGGCGTCGCCGAGGGTCTGCGCCGTGCCGTACCTGGGGAACAGCAGGCGCAGGAGCGCCTCGTCGATGAGCACCTGCGAGGCCGACTCGGTCAGGCCCGAGGAGGCCCACACCGCCACCGCCCCACCGGGGGCGTCCAGCAACGCCTCGGCGATGCTCGCCTCGCGCGGGTCCTGGAAGAACCCGTTCAGGCAGGTCATGCTCACCACCAACGGGAAGCGCGTGTTGCGCAGCGCGACCGCGTCCGTCGAGGTCAGCACGTTCCCCCGCCATAGGCTCACGGAGCCGTGCCCGAAGTAGTTGGCCAGGGTCTGCCCGAGGTCGAGCTGGGCGACGACCGCGTCCCTGGTCCCCGGATCGCCGAGTGATCCGCGCAAGACCTCGGCCACCGCCACCGTGGTCGGCAGCACCGCCTTGGCCCGCCGGCTCAAGCCCTCGAAGTCGTTGTCCGGGTCGTTGGCATCCGCCACCAGCAGCACCTTCTTGGCCGCGCTCGTGCGGTCGTAGGCGACGATCTTGGCCACGAGGGCCGCCGCCTCCGCGGGTGTGGCCACCGGCAGCCGGCCGACGGCCAGGTCCCCGATGCCGTCACCGTTGAGATCCACGAACCAGTCGTCCGAGGCGGTCTCCAGGTACGTCGTCCCAACCAGCTTGACCGGCACCAGGTCGCCCCCGGCCAGCCCGAGGTAGCCCCGCGGGTCGTAGCTCGCACTCCCCACCAACAGCAGGTAGCGCGGCTTGCGGAGCCAGTTCGTCCCCGCCCACGCCATGCAGTCCCGGATCGCCTGCGGGCTCTTGGCCCCGAAGGAGAACTCGTCGTAGACGTCCTCGACGTCCACGACCGCGACCTTCAGTCCCTGGCTCGTCCGCAGCGCCCGCAGCGGCTCCAAGCCCGCCAGCAGGGAACGGTGGCCGATGATGACGAGGTCCGCACCCGCGCTCGCGGCGTGCCACGCGCTCGCCCGGTTGGCCGTCACAGACACGGCCCGCCGCACGGCGCTCTCGCCGACCGCCAGCAACGCCCGCGTCCCCGCCTCGGGGGCCCCAAACTGAATGGCGTACCCGCCCCCGCTCGGGGTGACGAGCCCGGTCACCTGCTCCACCGCCTGCGGGCTGGTGACGTCGAACACCCGCACCTTGCTGCTCGCGAAGCCGTCAATGGTGACCTGCTGGAAGCCGTCCAGGGTGCACGCCAGGGCGTCACCCTCCACCTCCCAGGTGTGCTGGTAGCGGATCCGGATGGACTCCACCACGCTGACGTCGCCCTGGCCGCCCTCGGCCGCCAGGGTGACGACGTTGTCCCCCTCGACGACCATGCCCGTGCCCAGCGGCACGACCAGCTCGCCGACGCCCAGCCCGTCCCATTCAACCGTCCCCACCCGCACCCCGTTGAGCTCCACCCCGACCTGGTGCGGGCCCTGCGAGCCCCCCTGCAGACGCACCGCAAGCTCGGCCTGGCCGCCGGGGTCGAGGTGCGTCACCCGCACGGCCTGGTCCACCGGCGTGGCCTCGATGACGGCACCGAAGAAGTTGTCCTCGTCCCCGTTGATCAGCGCGGGGAAGTACAGCGTGCGGTCGGCCCGCTCGACCTGGTACGGGAAGCTCGCCGGACCCGCCGACCAGCCCCCGGTCCCGCTCTCCACCGGGATGCGCTTGCCCAGGGTCGTCCCCGCCACCAGCCAGTACACCCGCTCGGCCGTGGAGAGCGTGTCCAGACCCACCCCGTAGAACTCGATCGAGTCCCCGGGCCGGAAGCGACCGTTGCGCCCCCAGTTCAACACGATCGGCACCTGCTGCCCGTCACAGAAGAGCTGCAGCTTGCCCGGGTCCAGACCGGGGTCAAACCCGGCCGCGGCCAGCTCCTCCTGGCGGACCCGGTACCACCCCTCCTCGCGCACCACGATCTTTACCGCACGACCCGCCACCACCCGCCACTGTTGCTCGATCTCCGGGGTGATCGCACCCGGGATGGTCTTCGGACCCTCGGACGGCCCCTGCACCTCGGAGACTCTCACCGCAAGGTGCGACCGCACCACCTTCGTCGAGGGCTGCACCGCCGCCCCCAGCCCGGAAAGCAGCGCCGAGGAGGTGGCCGCCACGGCCTCCGACTCCTCGCCCATCGCCGGCTGCGCCACAACCGGACCGTGCCACCGCTTCTCACCCGAAAGCTCCCACTCCTCGAGCCAGTACGACGCCCCAGGAACGGGTGAGCGGTCCCACCACGAATACGACCGGCCCGCCGTCAGCGGCGTCGCACCCACGAACAACGCCGACCCAGCCACCAGCCCCGGCGTGACTCGCACCTGTTGACCATTCACCTCCCGGTAGATGTGGAACCCGAGGTTGTCCACCTCGAAACCCGTCCGCCAGGAGACCAGCACGCCCCGGCCCGGGACCTCGGTGGCCTCCAGCGAAACCAGCTCTACCAGGGTGGGCGCGTTGGCAGCCTGCACACCCACCGTTGCCGGCGTCGCCACGCTGGCGTACTCGGTGCCGATCCAGCAGGCGTCGCGGGCGACGCTCGAGACCCGTACCTCATCAATGTCTCCGTTGATCCAGTTCGCCGTGCTCGCTCGCGCCCCGATCCTGAAGGGCGCCGTGTTATTGACAATCGTTCCGGTAAAACTTCCCGGGGTCATATCCAGGTTGCCATTCAGATACACGGAGGCTAAGTGGGTTGTCGTGTTTAGGACGCCAGCGGCGTGGTACCACGTGCCGAGGGTGAGGGTTGTCGTGGTCCCAGAAAACGTGGTTTGAGTGGTCCCGTTGTACAGGAGCAAGTCGACATGGGGGCTGCTGAAGTTATAGCGTATGTAGTAGCCCTGGTTCGTGGTAGTTCCGTCCTTGGCGGCTATCACCCCTGTGGCGCTGGTAGTCATCCTGAACCAACCCTCGACGGTGAGGTCGCCAGTGGGGTCAAGCCCGACCTGCGACACATCCGCGATGGACAGGTCCTGTGAGCTGGCAAGGACGAAGTTGGCTGCGCCATCGACTTTGCCCCCAGTGATGAGGGTCGGCCGGTTGGCGGAGGGGATGAGGTCGTTGGGGTTGTTGGTGGAGTCGATCCGGTTGGCGGTGGTGGCCTCGCTCAGGTGCCAGACGCCCTGCCAGCCGTTGGCCGTGTTCCACACTCCGGTGGGGTTGGCGGTTGGCGTCGTGATCGCCGCGTTGCCGTAGTACATGTAGATCGTCGTGGCGGCGTTGTAGACGAGCGTGGGGATGCGGACCCAGGCGACGAGTTCACCCGTCGTCGCGACGTACTTCTCAATCTCGTGGTCGAGCTGGGTGGTGTCGTCCGCTGTCCGGAAGACGATGTCGTAGCCGCTGTCGCTCTCGACGTTCCCCCCGTAGGTCTTGCTCTTCAGGGTGGCGTCGGTGATCAGGACGGGCACCGGGAAGTTCGAGAGGTTGGACCCGCAACTCGCCGGCGTCATCGAGTCCGGAATGGTGATCAACCGGCGGTAGGCGTACGCGGGCGGCTCCACTTGCTCGGCACCCGGCACGACATAGCTGGCAGGCGCGCTCTGGTTGTTGTACTCGGCGGCGATCCAACAGTCGGACCGGCCAACGTTGGAGATGCGGACCTCGTCGATCTGGCCTACCCACTCGGAGCTCCACCCGACATCTGTCGGCTGATCGCCGTGGCCGATCCAGACGTGGTCCTCAGGAGGTGGCGGCGCCGTGAGGGCGGTGTTCTTCGCGAGCGTGTTGGCATCCTGGACACTGTCGATGAAGACTCTCATCAAAGACCCGTCGTAGGTTCCGACCACGTGGTGCCAGGAGCCGGCCGTCAGCAAGGTGGCGGTCCCAAGGAAATTGGATCCTTCTCCCAGGTCGAAATGGACGCATAGCGGCGCGCACCCATATCCACTCGTCTGCATGAGCAGGCGGTAGCCGTAATCCCAACCTTTGCGGTTGACAAACCCCCAGGATTCGTGCGCATAGGGGGCGCTCAAGTTGTGTCGGACCCACCCCTCGAGGGTGATCTGGTTGCCTGTGATGTTCAGGGCGGAGCCGTTGCCGACGTCGACCAGGTCGTACTTTCCGTCGACGAGGTTGTCGAATTGTTGCCCGAAACCGATTTGCCCCCCAGTTTGCTTCGGAACGTACGACGAGTTGCCACGGCCACCCTGACCGTCATTGCCATACTGGGAGGAATCCTTGTACTCCCCTGCTGTCCCGTTGCCGCTTTCCTTCAGATGCCACACGCCGACGTAGCCGTTGGACCAGACACCCGCCGCGTAGGCGGTGGGCGATGTGATCCCCGCGTTCCCGTAGTACATGTAGATCGTGGTGTCGGCGTTGTAGACGAGCGTGGGGATGCGGACCCAGGCGACCAGGGTGCCTGTCGAGCCATCGTAGCTCTCGATCTCGTGGTCGAGCTGCGTTTTGCCGTCCAAGGCTCGGAAAATGATGTCATAGCCATTGGCGTGTGCGACGTGCCCACCGTTGGTTGCCGTCTTCAGGCTGGCATCGTTGGCGATCGATACGAGGATCGGGAAGCTCGATAGGTCGGAGGTGCAACTTGTCGGCGTCATGGCGTTCCCGACGGTGATCTGCCTGCGGTACCCGAAGAGTCCGGACGCATACTCGTCCGCGCCGATGTCCCAGGCGGAACCGTAAGGCCGGCTCTGGCCGTCAATGTCGTCCGAAAAGGCGACACTCGGGTCAGAGGACAAGCTGGTCCCTTGATCCTTGGCGTTGGTGTCGCTGGAGGCAAGATGAAAATCCGTTGCCCCCACAAACGTGACCGTCTTGTTTTGGAATGACGCTCCGTTAGGCGAGGTCGCATCCTGGGACAGGTTCGTTGCTGAGTAGGTGAGGGGGAGGACGCCTGCGGCAAAGAAATAGTTTGTAGCTGCTCCCTGAACCAAATTGTTCGCTAATCGATAACTCCCAGAAGCGTGTCCCCCCAAATCAATCCCCACATTGTCACTATTAATTACCGTGTTGTTATAGAGAGTTACGCCGCTACTCGTGGAGGCATAGTCGCAAAAGAAACCAGCCCCCCAGTTGTACATAATGTTGTTCCAAGCCTTTACAACTCCTCCAACATTCGTCTGAACAATTGCGGCACACCACCAATCCCCCGTACCCGTACCCGTAGCCCGTAAGATGTTGTAACTCAACCTTACTTCTGAGGTCGCCGATCCGGGGTCTATTTCTATGCCTGCGGGTCGGTTTCCTTTGGGCCCCGTATTTTCAATCTGTAACCCAGTTACTCTGACATACTCGTCGCTGATCCGAATGACCCCATGGTAGTCAACAGAGGCAACCAGTCGGTACTTCGTGGCATCCCATTTTCCGTTGTGCCGCTGGGTGACCCCGACTTCAGACGGAAGGTACGGGGTGTAGATATTGATGTAGGTATTGGCTCCGGTGGTCCAGAGGTTGATGGTAACCGCAGTGGAATCCTGGCCGTCTGCATAGCAGGCCACGTTCATGGTGGTGTTGGCAGAGACAAGGTCTCTTGAAGTATCGAAGTTCTCAACTGTGTCATCAATAGTATCGTTTTCATTCAACGCCTGCCAGTTAGCCAGTGAGGTGTAGGCTCTGTAGACATTGACCGATGTACCTGCCACAGCAGCCTGGGGAGTGCCCCCGCTGGCAGTCTTCACCGTGTAAACGGTGTCAGAGATTCTGCCGTGGATGAAGGCGAGGTAAAAGGGTGCGCTGGCCGGGTACTGCAGCACGTCGCCGACCCCCACGTTGTTCGGCATGGAACCGCTGAAGGTCGCCGTCATGCCTGATATCGTCACGGTCTGACTGCCGGATTTGAGGTCGTTGGCATTCGTGCCGACGCTGCGGTAAAGCAACGGCACGCTGGTCCGGGTGTGGGTGGCGCTGGAGATCGAGTACAGCTTGGTGACACCGCCCGGCAACACGTCAATGTCAGCGGTGCCAACGGAGAAGGTGGTGGTGTCGCCTACGGCCAGGTTTGCAACCGTGGCGCGGACCAGGTAGTTCGTCCCGCTCGTGTCAGGGGTGAAATCGGTGGTAAAGGTCAGCACGCCGGCAACCGGTGTCACGCTTCCCTGGATGAGCGTGTCGCCGGCGTCAATCGCCCCGTCGTTGTTGTTGTCCCGGTAGAGCGCGCCGCCGGTCACGTCGGCGTTCAACACACCACCGATCGTGAAGTTCACCCGCAAGTTATCAACCGTGACAGTCCCTCCACGGCTCAGGTTGAACCGGAACAGCACGTCCGTCACTGGCGACGTGGTGGTGAACTTGTTCGTGACTTGCCACAGGGTGTGGTTGCCCAGCATGAGTCCGTCAAGGGTCGTCAGGCTGATGGTGTTCGAGTTCCCGCTGGTTCCGTTCCCGTTGTACGCCCTCACCCGGTAGTAGTAGGTGGTGGCGGGGGAGATAGGCCAGTTGGCGACCGAGTACGTCAAGGCGGCTCCCACATCCAAGTCCTGGTAGCCCGACACAAAAGAAGTGAAGCCGCTGTCGGTCGCCACGTCGAGCGAATACCCGGTTGCCCCTGTTGACGCGTTCCAATTGGCCGAGAAGCTGATCGCCTGAATGTTGGTCGCGGCGGTCGCGACAGGAGGACACGGTGGTAGTACGACAGGCTTGATCGGCACAGCACCAATAACCCATTCGTTGCTTACTAAAGTCCATGACATAGTGACTGATGCGGCGCCAGGTTCAGTACTTCCAGCCCCCCACACACCTCCGTTCAAAAGGTTCCAACGCTGTGTTTGGCCCCCTCCTACTGCTGGATTTGCACCTGAACCATTAACGGCTAATGTATCAAAAACCAATTCACCAGTAGCAGATGACACATTTACGGTTGCTGGTGTGCCAGCATTATTATCAGTAGCGAAAATTCCCAATGGAGTAGTCTGATCTACCGCCGTAAATGTCACGACACTAACTATGCAACCCCAGGCAGGAGCAGTCGAAAAGCTAACAACGACATTCGCAGTTCCGGTGGCTGGAGCCACCAATTGGTATATCCAAACCCCCATCCAGTTACTTCTGAGGCCTGTACCAACCAGTGACAAACTAACGCCGCCATAGGTAACACCAGATACAGCGATAGAGGTATTTTCTCCACTTATACCAACTAACATCAGGCGGTCCGCGCCCGACGTGGTGTGGGACACCGTGATGGGCGTACTCGCCCCCGAACCGGTTGTTACGGTATCAACCGCGATTGTGCTCACGCCGCACGCGGTCGTCAGGTTGATGGTATTCGAGTTCCCGCTGGTCCCGCCCCCGTTGTAGGCCCTCACCCGGTAGTAGTAGGTGGTGCCGGCAGTGAGAGAAGTGACCGGATACGTCGTCACGTTGTTCACGTTGAGGTTGTTGTAGCCGGTTACAAAAGAAGTGAAACCGCTGTCGGTGGCGACGTCGAGCCGATACCCGGTCGCCCCTGAGGACGCGTTCCAGTTGGCGGAGAAGCTGGTCGCCTGGATGTTGGTGGCGGCGGTCGCGACAGGCGCAGACGGTTGTATCGTCCATTGCGGCGTCACGCTGTAAGTCGTCAACGGCACACCGTTCGCCGTGATTCGGAACTGGTAAACGTCACCGTACTGTGCAGTTGCCGCGGCGATCAAAGACCATTCCAGCTCGGTGTACTTGTTCGATCCCAGATCAATCGCAGGCAACGGGTTGGCGTCGTCCGAGATGTCGCCCGCCTGAAAATCACCTGTCGACTTTCCACTCGGAGCCGTCAGCTGCGCCGTGGTGGGCGTGCCTCCACCGGCAGCGATGTTCGTAGAGTCCACCAACTGAATCGGCGGGGCGACCTGTCGGATCCGGAGGAAGACTGAAGCCCCGGCAGGCGAGAGGCCGCTTGCAAAGCCAGTAGAAGTCATGGCAAACGTCGGGGCACCGGTAGCCGTCCCCGACAAGATGTAGTGCCTTGAGACCAAAAGCTCAGTGTCATTTCCATTGGTGGTTTTGTCTTCAAAGAGATCGCTCTGCCCAGCAGCGGTTATGCCCGAGGCAGTCAAACCGGCAGCGTTGAAGAGATACGTATCAGCGTTCACGGCCGAAATCACCAGTACCAGATCTCCGGCCGTCAAGCCCGGGTTAGCCGCGCCGGTCACCGACCAGGCTGCGTCCACGGTATTGTCACTGCCGTTGGTGGCAGCGTAATCCCAAGTCGCCCCACCCCACCCTCGAACCAGCAGCATTCGTCCGACGGCCGAGTTGCCGGAAGTAATGGTCACCGTCTGGGACCCTGTTTCCGTTCCTGTCGCAACCTTTACGAACGCGGTGGCGTAGACGGTGCCCTGGTCGACCCCTTCGGCGCCGCTACCACCCGTCCCCTGGCCGTTTGCAGGAAGCGTCCAACCCGCGGGAGTAGTGGGCGTGTACGTTTGATACTTGTTGGCGACGGACAGGACCAGCAGATCCCCAGCGCGTATGCCGCTCGGGTAGGGAACCGCCAAGGACGTCGTTCCTGCCGCGGCCGTTCCCATGGTCCTCACCCCGATTGAAGACGATGGAATGGCAATGGTGAAGGAAGCCCATTGCTCGGTAATACTCGTAAAGGTCCCCGGGTTCTCGCTGGCAGCTGCCAAAGAGCGTTCGGCAGTATTGGTGGAGGCTCCCCCTGTGCCAGCCGCGGCCTGAGTTTGAAGATTGGTGTAGTTGGCTGGTGCGGCAGTGGCAACGACCGTCGAATCACCCGAACGGGTGACAATCCACAGGTAGTTCTTGTTGTTGCCAGTATCCAGATTGGGGGGGTCAGAGTTGGTACTGCTTCCGTTCGCGGAAGCGCTGATCGGTACCCCCCCTCCGCTAATCCTGAGCACGACGTGAGAGCTCTGCTCTGCCGATGACGTTGTGACTGTGGCAGTGTCGCCTCCCTCGGCGAACTTGTAGAACACCGCCCCTGTAACAACCCCTGCGTTTTGAGCTTCGTCCAACCTTACCCAACCGCCGCTGCTGATTGAACAGTCCCGGACGCTACCGTCTGTCGAAAAGATGATCAAGAGCAGGTCACCGGGCGTAGTACCGGAAGGCATCGTAATCGCGTGGCTTGTAGTGTCGACCGCAGTCGTGGCGCCTGATGACCTTGACTGAACGACGGGAGTGGTGTTGGTCGGCTCCACCTTCACAAAGGTCGAATCCGTCGATTTCTTGTACTCCAATTGATATTGCGTGGATGACAGATCGCCGGTGGCATTCAGCAGCACCCTCAATCTGGTATTGAGGTTCTTATCCCTTGAGATGTTGGCATCCTGAGTCGCTAGCCAGCTAGCTCCTGTTTCGTTTCCGTCATCAAGCCGGAAACGGAAGCCTTCTTGCTCAAGAGTGGGAGTGGGAGTGGGATCACTATCATAAACCCCGCAATCATCCATCCAGATGGTATAGGACCCGATTTCCCAATTGACATTATCAACGATACCAAACTCCGCCCTATTCGGTTGCAAAGCAGTTCCGGTGGTTGAATCTGTATAACTTACCTGTGATACCCCGTTCAAAAACCATTCAATAACCGGGTTGGTCCCAGACCAATCATACTTGAGCATGATTTGATACCAGGTATCTGCGGCAAGCGTAATCTCACTGCCCACCCAAAGTATCGAGCCAGTTCTTGGCCTGACAGCAGGGCGCAACGCTGGATTACCGTCGCCATCTACCTCTATGACAAGCCACGCAACCTGTTGCGCATCACGAGACCCGCTTCTGGTTGTGTCTCTCAGCATCATTACCGCGTGCTCGCCGGCTATGTTCATGTCACTGGCGTCCCAAGAAAAACCAGGGAAATTAACCCAGGCTTCTATCCATACCTGGTTACTGCCCGGCACGGTAAACTGGTCCTGAACATAGGCGTACCAATTTAAGACACTGCCTAAATTGTCATTAACGGTAAACTGCGCTCCGTAACTGCCGTTTTTTGCATAGCCCGCACCAACTGCTCTCGTGGTAAGGGAGGATGCACCCCCGCCATCCCACGCAGTAAAATTGCCGGACTCGAAGCCGTCGCTAAAAATCACTGCGCCGTGGGCAGGGACGGCCATCCAGAGGAGGCCGACGACGAGCGACACGGCGAGGGGCACCAGCCGATGAGCCATCGCGGTTCTCTTGTTCTCACTCATCTGAAATCTCCACCGCCCGTGACCGGGTCCCGCTCCAGCAGAGTGTCGAAAAAAGCAGGGCTTTCGATGCCGCCTCGGAGCGAACTGATGCTCTTCCCCTGCTCGATACGCATCGCGCGGCTTCACGTCCCCCGTCGCCCACGCTGATACGAGCAAGCATGAGCCGTGCCACGTCCTGAATCGGGAAAAAGCGAGGCGACTTGCGGCCAGCGAGACGCGGTGCGGCCCCGCGACCCCCACCGTGGGAGACCCGAAACAGCGTTTCCAGCGCCGGGTTCGGTGTCCGCAAGCCCTTGCTCCTCAATAACAACCTTACCACCGGGTCGCGAAATGACGGCCAATTTTGACGAAATAAGAATGGACGCAGTATCAAGTTGCAGCTTCTAGCGCACGAGGGCCTCGCGGTGCCGCTCACCGTTACCCTGCCAAAGGCGGGGTGCCGCGCTATGGAACTGCTTGTGCTACTGGGGGATCGGTCCGTCTTGCCTCGGTCCGAGCCGTTGCACCCCGCTCCAGGCACAGAAAAAGGGCCGGACGGTTCTGCCGTCCGGCCCGAGAAACGAGGGACGTGATCTATTTCAACTTGGCGCTTGGGTCTCCGAAGAGGATCCAGGTGGTGCGGACATCCATGTCGGTGGTGGCGGCCTTGGCGGCGAGGGTGGCGTCGCCGAGGGTCTGCGCCGCGCCGTACCTGGGGAACAGCAGGCGCAGGAGCGCCTCGTCGATGAGCACCTGCGAGGGCGACACGGTCAGCCCCGAGGAGGCCCACACCGCCACCGCCCCACCCGGGGCGTCCAGCAACGCTTCGGCCAGGCTCTGCTGCTGCGGGTCCTGGAAGAACCCGTTCAGGCAGGTCATGCTCACCACCAGCGGGAAGCGCGTGTTGCGCAAGGCAGCCGCGTCCGCCGAGGTCAGCACGTTCCCCCGCCATAGGTTCACGGAGCCGTGCCCGAAGTAGTTGGCCAGGGTCTGCCCGAGGTCGAGCTGGGCGACGACCGCGTCTTTGGTCCCCGGATCGCCGAGTGATCCGCGCAAGACCTCGGCCACCGCCACCGTGGTCGGCAGCACCGCCTTGACCTGTCCGCTCAAGCCCTCGAAGTCGTTGCCCGCGTCGTTGGCATCGGCCACCAGCAGCACCTTCTTGGCCGCGCTCGTGCGGTCGTAGGCGACGATCTTGGCCACCACGGCCGCCGCCTCCGCGGGCGTGGCCACCGGCAGCCGCCCGACGGCCAGGTCTTCGATGCCGTCACCGTTGAGATCCACAAACCAGTCGTCCGAGGCGGTCTCCAGGTACGTCGTCCCGACCAGCTTGACCGGCACCAGGTCGCCCCCGGCCAGCCCGAGGTAGCCCCGCGGGTCGTAGCTCGCACTCCCCACCAACAGCAGGTAGCGCGGCTTGCGGAGCCAGTTCGTCCCCGCCCACGCCATGCAGTCCCGGATCGCCTGCGGGCTCTTGGCCCCGAACGAGAACTCGTCGTAGACGTCCTCGACGTCCACGACCGCGACCCTCAGTCCCTGGCTTGTCCGCAGCGCCCGCAGCGGCTCCAAGCCCGCCAGCAGGGAACGGTGGCCGATGATGACGAGGTCCGCACCCGCGCTCGCAGAGTGCCACGCGCTCGCCCGGTTGGCCGTCACCGCCACGGCCCGCCGCACGGCGCTCTCGCCCACCACCAGCAGCGCCCGCGTCCCCGCCTCGGGGGCCCCGAACTCGATGGCGTACCCGCCTCCGCTCGGGGTCACGACCCCGGTCACCTGCTCCACCGCCTGCGGGCTGGTGACGTCGAACACCCGCACCTGGGGGTTCGCAAACCCGTCAATGGTGACCTGCTGGAAGCCGTCCAGGGTGCACGCCAGGGCGTCACCCTCCGCCTCCCAGGTGTGCTGGTAGCGGATCCGGATGGACTCCACCACGCTGACGTCGCCCTGGCCGCCCTCGGCCGCCAGGGTGACGACGTTGTCCCCCTCGACGACCATGCCCGTGCCCAGCGGCACGACCAGCTCACCCGTGGTCATCCCGTCCCAGGTGAGCGTTCCCACCCGCACCCCGTTGAGCTCCACACCCACCTGGTGCGGGCCCTGCGTGCCACCCTGCAGGCGCACCGCAAGCTCGGCCTGCCCGCCGGGGTCGAGGTGCGTCACCCGTACGGCCTGGTCCACCGGCGCGGCCTCGATGACGGCGCCGAAGAAGTTGTCCTCGTCCCCGTTGATCAGTGCGGGGAAGTAGAGCGTGCGGTCGGCCCGCTCGACCTGGTACGGGAAGCTCGCCGGACCCGCCGACCAGCCCCCGGTCCCGCTCTCCACCGGGATGCGCTTGCCCAGGGTC
>Ga0315275_10004690_pt1 | contig 12824 bp, 9 predicted proteins | sample YL17G03_0_MG_FD_205557 | JGI IMG/M metagenome (GOLD analysis project Ga0315275, IMG submission 205557) | Sediment microbial communities from Yellowstone Lake, YNP, Wyoming, USA - YL17G03_0 | ecosystem: Environmental > Aquatic > Freshwater > Lake > Sediment | place: USA: Wyoming | collected... | reverse complement strand
TGCGCGGCCTGCAGCCGCCGCGCCTCGAACGCCTCATAATCAACCCGCTCTCCCTTGGGCAATCCCATGCCCAGTTACTGCCATGTCTGAGCTCGAGTCTATTACTTTGTTACGCGACAGTCATTAGACCCTAACCCCTAGACCCTAGACCCTGAATTGCGGCAGGTACTGCTTGTTCGCCTTCAGCAGCTCCCGGCCCATCTTCTTCACATCGGAGGCGGTCAGCGTCGCGCACACGGGGTCGGCCACCAGCGCCATCAGCGCCTCCTCCAGGTCGCCCGACAGCCCAGCCTTCACTGTGCGTAGCTGCACCTCCGCATGGGGCGCGCAGAGCGCCCGCAACTGCTCGGGGAATGGCCCCACCGTCAAAGGCCGCGCCCCGCCGGCGTCCACGTATCCCATCGTCTCGACCACCGCGCCCATCGGCAGGTTCGGTATCTGCCCGATGTTCGCCATGTTCACCACATCGGCGAACCCGCGGTCGAACGTGATCGCCGCCATGATGTCGGCCGCCGTCTCCCGGGACGGCTTCGTCTCCAGCCGTCCTCGCCCGGCCGTCAGGTCCTCGATCCAGTTCGCCGCCCGCGAATAGGAGGCGGCCCTCTCCCCGATGGAAGTCCGCACCAGCTTGAACCGGTCCATCATCGCCTTGCTCGTGATATAGGAGCCGAAGAACTCGCAGATATGCCGGTCGGCGATGTACGACAGATAGCCGTACTGCTCGAACAGCTCGCTCGCAAGCCGGCCTCGCGAGCTCCACCCATGCTGGTCCGTCGTCATCCGGTCGAACAGCTCGACCAACGTCCGCCCGCGGAGCTTGCTCCGCAGCAGCTCGTAGCCGTCCCTCCCGTTGGCCGAGATGTCGAGCACCCAGAAGAAGTGGTTCAGCCCCCCGAAGCTAAGTTTCAGCTCGCGCTCATCCGTGATGCCGAGCACGACTTTCAGCATCTCGTAAGTCTCGAACATCCCGTGACACAGCCCGACAACGCGGCTGTGCCCAAGCTCGTCCGACAGCACCTTCGTCAACGCGCCCATCGGGTTGGTGTAGTTCAACACATAGGCGTTGGGCGCGAGCTTCTTGATCTGCTGCGCGTAGGCCTGGAAGACCGGGATGTTCCGCAGCGCCCTCGCCCAGCCCCCCGGCCCCACCGTATCGCCGACCGTGTGGTAGATGCCGTACCGCTCCGGGATCTCCAGGTCGTGCCGCATCGCCTCGAGCCCACCGGTCGAGATCGTTATGAGGGCGAAGTCGGCGCCTCTGAGCGCCCGCTTAGCATCCTGGGTCGCATACATCTGGACCCGGCCGATCCTCCACTTCTCCAGCAGGACATCGAACAGGCGCTTGATCGCCCTGGCCCGGCCGACGTTTGGGTCGAGCAGCGCGATCTCAAGCTCGGCCTGCTTCAGCTCATGTTGGAAAACGATGTCCCGGATCAGCCGCGGCGCCCAGCTCTGGCTCCCCCCGCCCACAAACGCAATCTTTACCCGCCGGCCGCTTGGTGGGTTTACCCGCCGCTTGTCTGGCGGGTTGACCGACTTCCTACTCGTCGCCATCTTCACTCACTCCACAGGTTGACTGGTGAACTCCCATGGTTACTACCAGGCCGGCCCTGCCTCTCCTCTGCCCACCTCACCGTTCGCAGGCCCTGTCCGTAATCCGCCGGATCCGCTCCCAGCTCGCCTCCGGCGGCGCCGTGTCAGCGATTCCCAGGACAAACCGGTTTCTCTCCTTGACCAGGCCGAGCGTCTCGTCCAGCATCCGCTCGAACTCGCGGCCGGGCATCAGCTCCGGCAGCAGCGCTACCGACGGTATCCCTCCCCAGATCGTTACCCCCTCCAGCTCCCGAATCGCCTCCTCCAGGCTCAGCTTCGTCATTGGCGCCGGGCACACCGAATCGGCGACATCCATCCCAGACTCGCGGTACAGCCGCGTGAGGCCGCTGTTCTCGCCATCGGTATGAGTAAGCAAGAGCTTGCCGTTCCGATGCAGTTCATCGGCCGCGCGCCGCAGCCACGGCAGGATGTGCTGCTCGAAGAACCGCGGATAGGTGATCGCCGCATCGTAGTTCCCGCCCCAGAACACGACCTCGGCCGGACTCGCCGCCGCTGCCGCCAGCACCTTCGCAAGCCACTCCCCGATCGCCTCCGCCAGTGCCATCATCTCGCTCGGGTAGTCGTGCAGCGAGAGGAAGAACGTCTCCACCGACATGAGGTCGTGCAGCATGTGGTGCAGCGGCGAGGCCGCGCCATTGGCGAAGCCGACCGCTAGGCCGGATTCGCCCACCCATCCCCGCCACTCGAGGAACCGCTCCTCGTTTCCCCTCACCTCCGCGTTGGCGAAGATGAAGGCCAGCGGCCCCGCGTCCGCAATCGTCTTGAAGACATGCTCCCTCACCCACGGTATGGTGATGCCGGCGCGCCGCATCTCCTCCGTATGCGCGAACACGCCGGACACCGACCCGACAGGTGTGCGATAGCTGACCCGGGTCGCATCCCCCTCTCGCCCCTCGACTTCGCTCGGGGTGGGGCGAGGCTGAGCGCAGTCGAAGCCCCGCGACACCACCCGCTCCACCCCAGCCAGATGCGTCTCGTGTAGACAGCTCCTCAGCCGCCAGATGCCCAGGCACCGGTCGGCCTCGTCCTCGGGCGAGCGCAGCTCTTGGAAGTCCGGCACCACCGCGTGGTAGGCGACGCCGAGCGAGTCCACGATCTCGCGCAGGCTCAGCCCGCGCAGCTCCGCCGGCAGCGTCCCCGTGTAAGAGCGCGCCTTGTACCACAGATCCAGCCGCGGCGCCCACGGCAGCCGGTCGGTCGGCTCTCCCCGGCAGGCCGCGAGCAGACGCGCTCTGTGGGTCACCGCCGCTCCCGCTTACGCTTCAACGAGAAGTTCCACTCCGCCAGCTTCGGCCCCGGCGCGAAGTACTCCCCCCACCAGCAGACCACGCCGTTCACTCGGCTCTGGTCAATCTGCCCGCCCTCCACCAGCCCCCCATCCGCATGCACCGCCACTATCTCGCCGATGAACCAGTCGTGGCTGCCCAGCTTCGCCGTATGCACCACCTTGCACTCGAAGTTGATCGGGCACTCGGCGATCAGCGGGGCCGCGATCCTCGTGCTGGCCATCGGCGTGAAACCGGCCTCCGCGAACTTGTCGCACTCGCGCCCCGAGATCGAGCCCGTCAGGTCGGCCTTCTCTAGCTCGGCCGCCGCCGGGATGTTGAGGCCGAACTCACCGCTCTCCGCGATCAGGTGGTGCGAGAACCGCGGAGGCGCCACCGCAATGCCGATCGTCGGCGGCGCATAGGAGCACGGCGATGAGGCCGCCAGCGCGATGATGTTGGGCCTTCCCTCCGCGTCGGCGCACGTCACCAGCACCAGCGGCCACGAGTAGAAGTGTACGATGCTCGGATTGAGCTGAACCTTCTCAGGCATTCGCTTCTCCTGGCGTCCGCACTGCGCGCCCCAGTGGAGATACGTTGGCCGAGAGACCCGGTCCTGCCGCTATCAGCGGGCAGCGAGGCCGCCGAAGAAGCGTGGCAAGTGCTCCCGATGCGCCTCCAGCAGCTCATCCGTTAGGGCTTCCGCGTCGTCGTAAGACGCCACCGCACCATCGAGCAGCAGCGCCTGTACCACCTTGTCGCGGTTCCCCTCGACCGCCGCCTCGACCACGGTCTCGACCCACTGGAACCGCGTCGCCAGCGTCCCCGCAACCCCGGGCGAGAGCGGCGGCTGTCCGATCGGCCGCAGCCCCGCCGCCGTCGCTATCGTCGGTCCCTCTACGATCACGTCATCCGGCAGGTTCGGCACCCAGCCGCGGTTCGGCAGGTTCGCCGAGTATATGGCGCCATCATCGGCCCTGATGCTGTAGATGATGCCAATCACATCCTCGCGGTGTCCCCCCGCCACCTTCTCCAGGTAGTCGCTTGGCAATGAGTCCGGCGAGTTCGCCTCCTCCTGCATCTGCTCGTAGCTTCGGCTCTCGCTCAGGCGATGTTGCTCGAACCCGAGCCCCAGCGTCATCCCGAAGTAGCTTCGCTCTCCCCGGAACAGATGAGGGAAGAACTCGATCACATGCCCGTCCAGCACCGCCGGAAACGCATCGAGCAGCAGGTACAGCTGCCAGCAGAACGGGTGCAGTCCCCGGATCTCGTTCCGTACCGATTCCTTCTCCGCGCTGTCGTCCGCCGATGGCGCCAGCTCCTTCGCCTTGCGCACGTGCTCGGCCGCGATCTGACGCAGCCGCGGCCGTGCATCCTCGCCGTCAACGCGGATCTCGGTGAACCAGGTCAGGTGGTTGATGCCGATGGCGTTGTACCTGAGTCGGGAGTGGTCCACCCCGAGAATACTGGCAAGGTACTTGCCGACATCGCGCACCCCTGTGCACAGCCCGATCACCTTCGCCCCGCTCTCCTTCCGGATTGCCCGGCAGAGCACCGCCATCGGGTTCGTGTAGTTGAAGTAGAGCGCCCCCGGCGCGAGCTCCAGCACATCCCGCGCAATCGCCACCGCCGGCGGGATCGCTCGCAGCGACCGAGAGGTCCCCGCCGGCATGCTCGTGTCACCGCCGGGGTGATAGACGCCGTACTTGCGCGGAATCAGTATGTCCTGCTCCCAGGCGCGCCGGCCCCCTACCGCGATCGTGCTGATCACCGCCGTCGCGCCCGGCAGCAGCTCCCGCCGGTCCACCGACGCCTTCACCGTGATCGGCGCCTTCCCCAGCGCGATCATCTTCCGCGACAGCTTCTCCGCTGTCTCCACCGCCACCGGATCAATGTCCACCAGCCCCAACGCGATCTCATCACCCCGCTCGATGAGATCGGCCACCAGCTTCCGCGTGAAATACGCGCTCCCCGCACCGATGATGACGACCTTCTCTTTCACAGATACCTCCTGAGTGTCTCTCGCATATCGGCGACAGCAGCCGACATGCTGGCGACGCGGGCCACGCGCTACGCGCGCGGCTTACATCCAAACAGTGAACGTGGGCGCGCCGAATGCCAGATTCGACAACGTCCATAAGGCGCCGACCACGCAGTCCCCTAGGATCAGCCCCAAGAAGAACGGCAACGCCGCCGCATAGGTTCTCAGCCCTCCATACCGCAGCAGCAACAGCTTCGCCAGCCAGGCGATGAACACCGGCAGCCAGAGATGATGGGCGAACCACAGCGGCGCCATCAGGTAGCCCATCGGATGGAACGGCCACCAGAGGAACCGGCTGCGCATGGCGTAGAGGAAGAAGGTGAACAGGAAACCGAAGCCCATCGCGAAGCTGCGGTACCCCGGGGCCGGCGCCACTCCCGTCAGCCAGGTCTGAAGCTGCGAGAACGCGTCGACCCCACTGGTGTTGAAGTGCAGCTTGCTACTGTCCGCCCCCAAGCGATAGAGCGGAACGAGCAGCGCCAGATAGCCGTAGGCCAGCCCCGCGACCGCGGCAATGAACATCGCCCCGACCAGCCCCCGCGTCCGCAGCCCGGTCCGCTCCGCCATCTTGAACCCACCCATCTGGTGGGGCGTCGGGTCTATGCCGTAGCTCCGGGAGGTCCAGCCCACCAGCGTCAGCGAGACAAGACCGCGCACAGGAAACGAAGCCGGAGTCATGATCTGGGTTAGAATCCGGTGCGGATCGGCGTCGTGGATCTCGTAAGCCGGCGCGCCCAGCTCGGCCGGAATCCTGGAGATAGCCAGGCTCGCACTCAGGTAGAGGAAGAGGAAGATCGGCACCAGCCACCCAGGCATGCCCGCGCGCCATAGGAAAACGCTCAGAAACCCCAGCGACACCACGAGTACAGCAAGCGCCAGGCGGTAGGGCAGCGGCTCTTCGCTGTCGCGCAGGTCCTGGCGGGGGTGGATCGCCCCGGTTGCCACCTTCCACAGGTGCTTCCGGGCTGACCAGAGCACATAGACTCCCACCGCCACCAGCGCGGCCGCCGTTTGCTGATAGACGAACGGCGCGTCAGGCGCGACATCCCAGCCGGTGAGGACGGTCACAAGCTCCTCCATCTTCACGGCCCAGAAGAAGAACCAGTAGGAGAACGACACCTCCAGTGGCATGAAGATCGCCAGGCCGATCGCCCAGGGATAGGGCGGCCAGAAGGCGCCGCCGTGCTTCGAGAAGCAGCTCCACCGCCTCCCGAGTTCGCTGTTCAGCGCGCCGAAATCAGGCTGGAAACTCGGCAGCGCTGGGAAGAGCGCTCGCAGGCCGTTCAGCGTCCCGAGTGCGAAAGCGACCCCGAACCCAATCCAGAACAGCCAGCTCCGGAAGATCGCCCCGGTTGGTTCCGTCACTGCCAGCGGCACCTGAACGATCGGGAAGGCGAGCCGCTCCTCTTCGATCCAGCGCCGCCGCAGCAGCGTGTTCAGCGACATCATCAGCGCGAAGAAGGCGATGAAGAAGGTCCCCCACGATGCTGCGACGGGCGCCCAGGTCGCGAGGTGTCGGTCTGCGAACAGGCTCGTATCGCCGCGGAACAGCCCCTCCAGGCTGTCCTTATCGGTGAGCACCAACCAGTTCGGCAGGTACTGGGAGAAGAGTTGCTCCCACTGGTTTTCCTTCGTCGCCCGCCCGATTGGTGCGATCGCCCACGAGATGATCTGCTCCAGCAGCCCGAAGCCGACGATCACTCCGCCGATCGCCAGCATCACGTAGATCGTGAGCAGTTCCCCCTGGCTCAGCGCCCACCGCGGCCTCCTCCTCCTGATCGCCATGTTTGCCGCCGTCAGCAGCAGCAGGATGAAGACCGTCTCCAGCGGCAGCGCCAGCATGCTGGGCCAGACGTAGTTGCGGATCGCCTCCATCTGCACCACCCAGCACGACTGGAAGGGCATGATGAGGAGCGCAATCAGAATCGCCCGCCAGGTCACCACCTGTGCGCGCGGCGACGGAGGGGAAGGCTTACCCGGGTGGTTGTCGCGGCTCTCGCCGAGCTGTCGGCCGATCGCCATGCTGGGCCTCTGCTGCCTGAGGGGCTACGGGACTGCCCGCCAGAAGGGCAGGGCGGAGCGGCCTCGGGGCCGCTCCGCCCGAATCCGTCCATTCAGCGCGCCCGAAGGCGCATCCTTCGAAGGCTAGAACAGCGTCGGCACGCCGGGATAGCAGTCTATGAAGTCGTGGTTCCAGTTGGCGCCGTAGCGCTTGGTGTTCGGGCCCCAGGGGATGATCCCCAGGATCTCCTTGTCACCGACCTTCGTGATCAAGCGCTCGGAGTTGATCCAGCTCGCGTGACCATCCAGGAACCCGAGGTTCACACCGCCCAGATGCCGCGCGTACTGCTTCCGCAGGTCCGGGGTTACGATGAAGCTCGCTGGTGCAACATTGTAGATGCAATCCCCGGCTGTATCCGCGCAGCTCTCCCAATCAGCCCACGCACAGACCTCATTGCCGCACTCCGCCGCGCAGATGTCCGGGTAAGCAGCCTGACCGAGGCCACAGTAGTCATTGGGCCAGATGCTGGAGTCACCACAGACCACGTAGTTCGTCGGGTCCTGCACGGCGGTCAGCTTCGTTATGGTCAGCCCAAGTGATGGGTCCTTGATCGCAAGGACGCCGACGCTCTGTGCGAAGGCCTTCAGCGCATCCTTGCTCGGGCTAAACGGATCGAGAGCCATCGCCGACCGCTGCTGCAAGATCGAGTCGGTGACCACACCGCCCCATCCCGGTGGCCAGGAGTTCAGGCATGGGCCGATACCGTTCGCGTCTCCCCACTCGCCTTCATGCGCCTTCAGGTAACCGAGCCAGTCCGGCCCTGGCAAGATGAACGTGGCTCCGGAGGTGATCTTGGCACTCGGGCATCGCCAGACATCGCGGTTCTTCGTGTATTCGTCCAGTATCACCGGAGCGCGTAGGTACGGGTTGGCCCACATCGCCTGTCGGTTCTCGGTCGCGCAGAAACGGCTCTCCGCGTCCCCGCCGCCCGGGGCTGACATGAAGTAGTTGGTGGCCTCCACCCGCTTCTCATCTGTCCACAGGGTGTCGTTGTTGTCCGCTAGGTACATCTGGATGGCCAGGGAGATGTTCTTCACATTCGACAGGCATACTGTCTTGCGCGCCGACTCGCGCGCTCGTGCGAAGACCGGGAAGACCATCGCTGCCAGGATGCCGATAATCGCGATCACCACCAGCAGCTCGATCAACGTGAAACCCTTGCTTCTACGAGCCATCATTGCAGTCGCTCCCTCCTTGCGTCAGCTCCCCACTCCGCCCCCGCCGCCACCTCGCTCACGCGCACCCACCTGCAACACTTCTGTCTTCCTCTCACCTCCTTAGAGCCTCTACCAGAACCTCTGCGGAAACGGAGCAGAGCGCCCTGGAGGCTCTTTCCGGGACGCGACAGAGGGTTCTGTTAGGCGCTCTCAGGCTGTGGCTACTCCGAGTCATAATCCCATTCCTGCCAAGTCTAGCTCGAAATGCGCGCCCGGGGAACCGCCCGGATAGCGAAATCGGTCCGAAAAGCTGTGTATTTCGGTCAGGTCGCTTGCTGGCCTCGCGGTGCGGTTAGACGTGCGATCCCTCTGGGAAGGACTGCCGCCCAGCGCCGCCGCAATAGGCAGGCATGGGGAGGCCATCAGTGTGACCAGCAAACAACGCCTCCACGCCGCCCTCGACGGCAGGCCGCTCGACCGCCTGCCGGTCGTGGTACTCTACTACCCCCTCTACCAGCAAGACCACTTCGCGGCCCTCTCAGGGCGTCCGGAGTGGGAGCTGCACCAGTGGCTCAACGCTCCGCCCGAGGAACACACCCGAACCTACCTCGAGATGGCTGCCCAGACGCCCTTCGATATGCTCGAGCCCCAATCTGCCCTGCCCCGGGAGGCGAGAGCGCGCGCCGAGTTCCTCCTCCAGGGGGGCCGCCCGTTCCGTCGCGACCGCGGGACCGGGCGCCTTACCCCGCTGTCGCCCACCGTCAGCGGCCACGCTCGCGACTACCATGCCAACGAGGAGCAGATCGTCTTCGATCATGCCGACGTGAAGGCCCAGGTGCTGGTAGAGAAGGCCGATCGCATGATCGCCCGCGGCGACAATGACTACCTCGATGCGCTCATCGCAGCCGCGGGCGCCACCCACTTCATCCTCTCCGGCGGCGTCATCGGGACGCTCTACTCGTGCACCCGCTACCTCGGCATGACGAACCTGTTCGAGCTGCTCGCCGCCCAGCCTGACCTGGTAGACTACCTGAGCTCGAGGATACTGGAGTCCAACATCGAGCACATTCGCCGTCTCGCCGCGGCGGAGGGTGACGCCATCTTCATTGACGATGCCACCGCCACCTCCGATATGATCTCCGTCGCCCACTACGAGCGTTTCAGCCTCCCCTACATGACCGAAATGGTCCGCGAGATACATCGCCTCGGGCACAAGGCCATCATCATCTACTTCGGCGGCGTCGGCGACCGGCTCGATCAGATCGCTTCCATCGGCGCCGACGCGCTCTCGATGGAGACCAGCATGAAGGGCTATGTCAACGACATCGCCGACATCGCGGCCCGCATCGGTGACCGCGTGGCCCTCTTCGGCAACATAGACCCAGTAGGCATCCTCGAACGCGGCGGCGACGGCGACCTAGAAGCAGACATCGCACGCCAGGTCGCCGCCAGCCGCCGCGCCCGGGGGTTCATCATCTCCACCGGCAGCCCGATCACGCCCGGCACCCCGCTCTCACGCGTCAGACGGTTCATCGAGCTTGCCCGCAAGCATGGAGCTGAAGGAATCCCAGATGGCTGACAGCATGACCTCCCGTGAGCGAGTCCTCGCCGCCCTTCGCTTGGCGCGACCCGATCGCGTTCCCTACCTCGAGATCGGCGTGGACCCCGCCCTCGCCGAGCAGCTTCTCGGCCGCCCCGCCCCCGCCGCCGGTTCGGCCTTTTCCATCGAGGCCCAGCCGCGCGGCGTCGAGGACGAGAAAGCCCTCGCCCGCGCCCTCAACAAGGACAACATCGCCTATGTCCTGCGCGCGCCCGTGTTTGCGGACCGCGTCGCGGGAAAGGATGGTCGCCTCTTCTATGCCGACGGTCAGATCCGTTCCCGCGCCGACCTCGACAAGCTAGTCCTCCCCGATCCGCACTCCGACGACCTCTATCGCGGCCTAGCGGAGTTCATCGCTGCCAAGGAGGACTTCGCCCTCACCCTCATCACCCGCGCCGGCTTCTTCCCCGCGCTGCTCAGCATGGGCATGGAGCGCTTCTTCCTCTCCCTCTACGACGACCGCCCCCTCGTCGAGGAAGTGCTCGACCGCTACACCGACTGGAGCGTGGCAGTGGCGGAGCGCGTCTGCTCGATGGGCATTGACGTCTTCATCTCCACCGATGACCTCGCCTGGAAGCAGGGCTCGATGCTCTCCCTCGACCTCTTCCGCGAGCTCGTCATGCCGCGCTTTAGCCACGTCGCAGAGAAAGTGACAAAGCCCTGGGTCATGCACAGTGACGGCAACATCGTCCCCCTCATCCCCGACCTGCTCTCACTGGGCATCAACGCCCTCCACGCGCTGGAGCCGGAGACGCTCGACATCCGCGAAGTCAAGCGCAGGTGGGGGAACCGAGTCTGCCTCATCGGCAACGTCAGCCTCGTCACCCTCGGCCGCGGCACTCCCGCGCAGGTCGAGGCCGAAGCCAGCGCCCTCATCCGCGACCTCGGCCCGTCCGGGGGCTACATCCTTTCCAGCTCCAACAGCCTCACCTCATACGTCCCCGTCGAGAACGCCCTCGCGCTGGCGCGAACACCGCGGGCGTAGGGGCGACTCGCTGACTTGTCCGCCTCTGGCGGAGTCGCCCATCTCGCTCCGCGAGGTCACCAGCCCTATCGGTCGAATGCTCATCCTGAGGAGAACTACGATGGCACGCGATTTCCGCTACGCAACCGGTGAGACGCGAGTCCCCTGGCACGCGGTCGGCGAGCCCTACCGCGCCGACGATGTCGCAGAGCTGGTCAGATTCCTGCTCGTGCCGGGCGATGACGCAGAGGCCTACAGCAAGGCCGTGGCCAAGGTTGGCAGAGCGATCGCGGACCTGGCCAATGTCTCCACCTCGGCCACCAAGCTCACCACCGGAGCCCAGGTCGCCAGGCTCGAGGCGGAAGTGGCGAAGCTGCTCAAGGTCAAGCACGCGCTCTTCACCAGCAGTTGGACCGCGGGCAGCGAACTCGCCCACTGCTTCGCCGGCCTCAAGGCAGGCGATGAGGTCATCGTGCCGGCGATCACCTTCTTTGCCACCATCAGCTACCCGCTCGCCGCCGGGGCTAAGGTCGTCATCGCCGATGTGGACCCGCGCACCCTCAACCTCGATCCGGGCGATGTTGCGCGCAAAATCACCTCGAAGACCAAGGTCATCGTCCCCGTCCATCTCGGCGGCTATCCCGTTGACATGGATCCGATCATGAAGCTGGCCACCTCGCGCGGCATCACCGTTTTCGAGGACGCCGCCCACGGTTTGGGCGCGTCGTACAAGGGCAAGATGCTCGGTAGCATCGGCCACTTCGGCGCCTTCAGCTTCCACGAGGTGAAGAACGTCACATCCTTCGGTGAAGGCGGCATCCTGGTGACCAACCTGCCATGTGGCAAGGACTTCACCAAGGCCCGCTTCATCGGCTTCGACGCATCGCACAGGATCAAGAACTGGCTCTACGACGTGGTCGCACTCAAGGGTAAGGGCGGCTACTTCCCCGGCCGCATGTGCCCCGCCACCGAGATCCAGGCGCTCGGCCTGCGCATGCAACTGAGGCGCCTACGCCGTATCATCGCCGCCCGCCGATCGGCCGCCAGGTACCTGAACCGGCGCTTCGCCCGCGTCGAGGGCTTGATCACGCAGCCCTTCGACACCGCCAGCATCAAGAGCAGCTACCACCTCTACCTGCTCCAGGTGGACCCGGACAGGCTTGGCGGTGACATCCAGCAGTTCAAGGCCGAGCTTGCCAAACGAGGGGTCACCAACATCCCCCACTTCGCGCCCCTCTACAAGTTCCGGGCGCTGCGCGATCTCGGCTACGACACCAGCCGCATGGCCGCCTCCTGCCCGGTCGCGGAGGAGGCCTTCAATCACCGCTTTACCCACCTGCCCCTATACCCCCTGACCGCCGACCAGCTCGAGTACATGGCCGGCGCGGTGGTAGACGCAGCACAGGCATTGAGGCGGCGGTAGCCGCGCCCAATGTGGGAGGGGCACTAGCGTGCCTCAGGCGCATTCCTGCCCCGACCCGGATTGTGCCCGTTGGGCAGGAGCTTCGTTCACCCTGAGCCAAGCCGAAGGGCTCCTGCCATCTGCGTTCATCTGTGTTCATCTGTGGTTCCCCTCCACCGCTGCCCGCTGCGCGTTGATCGCCCGTATCAGCGCCGGATCGAACTTCGGCCTCCGATCATATGTGTGCAGCCCATTCACCTCTTGCTCGATGTCGTACAACTGCGTATAGCAGAACCCGCACATGCGCGGGTGGAACAGCAACGCCTCCGTCAGCCCCCGGTACCTCGCCAGAAACTCCGCCTCGCTCTTCGGCCGGTCGCCATACCCCCAGGCCTTCTCGTCCTTCTGTCCCGGGTTCCACCAGATGCCGCCATATTCGCTCACGAAGAACGGCTGCCCCCGATAGGGGGCGTCGAACTCCGGGTGGTTCCGCCACGGCGCGCCTCCCCCCGCGAAGGCGCGGAAGTGCTCCGCCAGCGTCGCCGGATCCTGCGTGTAGTCGTGGCAGTCATCCACATCCGTCACCGCGTGCGTGTATCCGCTCGTGTCTATCACCGGCCGCGACGGGTCCACCGCCTTGGTCGCCCAGTAGACCGCCCTCAGCACATCCCGCGGCGGCTCGTTGGCGGTCTCGTTGAACGGGCACCAGCCGACGATGG
>Ga0315275_10004689_pt1 | contig 12825 bp, 9 predicted proteins | sample YL17G03_0_MG_FD_205557 | JGI IMG/M metagenome (GOLD analysis project Ga0315275, IMG submission 205557) | Sediment microbial communities from Yellowstone Lake, YNP, Wyoming, USA - YL17G03_0 | ecosystem: Environmental > Aquatic > Freshwater > Lake > Sediment | place: USA: Wyoming | collected... | reverse complement strand
GACTGGAATGACGCCATGGACGGGCTCTCAAAGCGGGGGGAGGGGGTCAGCACCTGGCTGTCCGCGGCTCTTGTCTTTGCCGCGCAGCGCATGCTCGCCCTCGCCCGACACCTGGGTGACCAGCGCACCACCAGGTCAATGGAGCGCTTGATCGCGACCACCACCCGGGCGATCAACGCGAACGCCTGGGATGGCGATCACTACGTTTTCGGCTTCAACGACGACGGCGTCGCGATCGGGTCACAGACGAGTGAGGAAGGCCGCCTACACGCCGCCGCCAACGCCTGGGTGCTCTTCACGGGGATCGCCGCAGCAGCAGGCCGGGAAGAGAAGCTCCTGAAGGCGTTTGAGCGCCTCTGGACACCAATCGGAACAGCTTCGCTCGACATCCCCTACACCCAGAAGAGTCGGAAGCTGGCCGGTCGCATCGCCGATATGGCCAGCGGCCAGTTCGAGAACGGAGCAGTGTACACGCATGGCCACGCGTTCTTCATCTACGGCCTGGTCGTTACCGGACGGGCCGATCGGGCGTACCGCGAGATGAAGCTCTCCCTGCCCGGCAACACCTTCCCGGACATCGCCACGGGGCCGCCGCACCAGCAGTCGAACTTCGCGGTGGGACCGTCTCACCCCCACTTCGGCATGAACCCGTACAGCAACTTCACGGGCTCGACGGCCTGGTATCTGAAGACCATCGACAAGATGATCGGCGTGCTGGCTGACTTCGATGGGCTGCGGATCGATCCCGCTGCGCCGTCGGCCTGGAGGAAGTACGAGTTGCGCAAGCTATTCCGCGGCGTGGACTACCACTTCACCTTCCGCCACACCAGCGGCAAGAGCAAGGTGACGTCGGTGACGGTTGACGGTGGGTCGCTCGCGCCGGTGAAAGGCGAGTACAAGATCCCTCTCCCGGCCCGCAGACCAAGTGAGCCCATAGGGGTGGAAGTGGAGCTATGAACCGACAGCCAGCTTCTCAAGCGCTGATTGGCAGGCGTCGCAACATCCGTATCGCCGCGCCCGGCGGCACCATGGTGGAGCCAGGAGAAACCAGGCGATCCTACCACCACGTCGACCGCACGTTTGATGCCGGCTTCTTCACCACCTAGAGGGAGGCGAACCACCGGGATGGTGATACTCGACGATTCGGGCATTGCCGACCACTCTGGCGGGCTGGAGATCGTCCGGCGCGCAGGGCGCCGGATGATCACACACGTCTTCCATGACATTGATGGGACGCACTCTCGGATTCGCGACTGGCAGCCGGTGATGAGCGCGCTGATTTCCTGGGTGATCGCGAACGGCCTGCCCGACGGGTACGGCAGCGATGGGAACGCCGCCCGGCTTGCGGCTCGGGTCGAGTCCCTGCGTTCGGGGGAGACGGATCGATTCGCCGTCGAGTCGGCCGGGCTCGCCGCGCTGACACAGATGGAATGGGCGATCCGGCGGGCCCTGGAGGAGGGCACGCTGGTCCTGGAGGGAGGGCCGCTGTCCGAGCAGGAGACTGCGGCGAACTGCGAGATCATCCAGAGGATCTGGAACGGCGCCGAGCGCTTTGGCGATCTGCCTGACTCGCCCCGCGTGAGCGAGTTCGTGTCCATGCACTCCCCTCGTCTGTTCCGATTCTACGAGGCCGTCCTCGCCAAGGCCTCTCGCGACCGGAACCTGGCCGCAGCGAGAGGAAACCCGGCCGCCTGGCGAGTGCCCGGATCGCTGGAGTTACTGAAGAAACTGCACGCGGCGGGCGTGAAGAACCACTTCGTCACCGGATCGGTGCTGTCCACTGATCGCCTTCCCGACGGCATGCTGGAAGAGGTCCTCGTGCTTGGCTTCGAGGTGGGAGCTGGGAAGCTGGTAGAGTCTGTCCACGGTTCCGACTGGCACCAGAAGGTGTGCAAAGACGAGCTGATGCGCTCACTTCTCTGCGTCCTGGGAATCGCCGGCCAACAGGTGCTGGTCGTAGGTGACGGTCGGAGCGAAGTGCAGGCCGGAGTGGCGATCGGGGCGGCGGTCCTAAGCCGGCTGGCACCTGAGGCGCGCCGGTTGCGCGAACTGCACCGGGAACTTGGCACCAACTACATCGTGAGCGACTACCGGGAGCCGGCCCTGGAGCAGCTGCTCCAGGCGCGGGAGGCGTAACCATGGAATACCGCGGGAGCTTCCCCCTGTTCGACCCGAGTGGGATCCTGACCTATCCGCTGCGGACGCGCGTCAACAAGGTGGGCGTGGAGCAGTTCGTGGACTGCGCGCAACTTCGCCGGTCAGAGGTGGACTGTGCTGACCCCAAGGGGCTGGGGTTGCGGGAAAAGCTGTCCTTCCTGGCCCGCGCGGCGGCCGAGGCACATCGCGCTCACCGCCCGGTGATCATCCAGACCGGCGCGCACTCCATCAAGAACGGTCTCTCTCCCATCTGGATAGACTTGATGGAGAGAGGCATCGTCACTCTGGTGGCGACGAACTTCGCGGCCGCCATCCACTCTTTCGAGTTCGCGCTCACCGGGGCCTCGTCCGAATCGGTGGACCAGGTGCTGCCCAAGGGCGAATTCGGCATGGCCTTCGAGACCGGTAGATATCTCAACCAGGCGATCATCGAGGGCCACCGCCGGGCCTGGGGGCTGGGGGAATCCATCGGCCGGCTCTTCACTGACGACGCGTTCCGGCGGCGTGTGCTCGCGGCTGCGCTCGAAGGCGTCGCGGATGCGACTGAGTACTACACGCCGTACGACGGATTCCCGTACGCTTCAACCTGTCTCTTCGCTCACGCCACAGAACTGGGAGTTCCAGTGACAGTGCATGCCATGATCGGCACCGATATCACCGACCAGCACCCGAGCTTTGCCGGTGAGGCGAAGGGCGGTACGAGTGCACGCGACTTCCTGATCTACACCGAGGAGATCGGCCGGCTCACCGGCGGCGGTGTGGTGCTGAACGTGGGCACCGCGGTGATGGGACCGGAGGTGCTGCTCAAGGCGGTGTCCATGGTCACCAACCAGGGCCGCGCCCCACGGGGCCTCGTCACCGGCGACTTCGACATCCGCCCCTTCGCCTTCGACGACGCGGTCAAGGATGAGGGACAGTACTACTACTACCTCCGCGACCAGAAGACAATTGCTACGCGACTGCCGCGGGTGTTCGGCGGGACGGGTTGCTACATTGAGGGCGAGCAAAGGCAGACCGTCCCAGCCTTCTATCAGCTCCTGCTGGGCGAACTAGGGTCTCGCTGAGCTGACATGACACGGGTCAGCCCCTCAGGCGATAGCGAGTGAGAACCCGTGAAGCGAACATGTCGGGGACTGCCTGGATAGTGTCTCCTGTACAGCATCTACACCGGAACGTGGCGGCAGTAGCATGGCCGACTCGGACCGAGAGGATCTGATGGAATCGGAGCCAGTGGAGGAACGGGATCTCGCCCCGTCAGGTGTGACCTGGCGTGCTGTTGTCCTGGGACTCTCGTTCGTCGCCGGCTTTGGGTTCCTGATTCCCTATCTCCAGGACCTGAAGGGCGGCGCGGATCTCAGTCTCGGGCCGATCAACAGTGCATCGATCCTGGCCCTCCTCATCTTGCTCGGTCCGGTCAACGGTCTCCTGCGCTGGCGATGGAAGCGCGCTTGTCTCGGACGCAAGGAGGTCCTCACAGTCTATGCGATGGTAGCCGTCACGGCGGCGATCGCAGGGGTGGGCTACGCAACCTGGGTCAACATCATGGTCACGGCGAGCCACTATCTGGCGACGCCCGAGAACCGGTGGGGCGAGCTCATACAGCCACACATACCCACGTGGATGCAGCTGAACGACGCGATGGCCGTTCGGTGGCTGTGGGAGCAGATCCCGGAGAACCAGCCGATGCCGTGGTGGGCGTGGCAGCGTCCCCTGCTGCTTTGGGGCTTCGTCGCGTTGTGCATCTACGCGGGATCTTTCTCGCTCATTTCGCTGGTGCGACGAGACTGGATCGAGGGGCAGAGGCTCGTGTTCCCATTGGCGCAGATCCCGCTCGAGATGGTGGGGCAGCTAGAAGCCGCCAGGGTCCCGCTACTCAGGCATCCCGCATTCCTGGTTGGCTTCGCGGCGGCCTTTTTGTACGGCGTGGTCGGGATGCTCCATACCTACTACCCGGCCGTGCCATACCACAGCCTCTGGTGGGCACTAGGCACCTCCATCAACCCGAGTGACATCCCCTGGGGCCCGTTGCACCAGCTTCGGTTCAACGTCAGCATTCCAGCGGTAGGCATCATGTGTCTCGTGCCGGCGGAGGTGTCTCTCAGCTTCTGGGTGTTCAACTTGCTCCACTTCGCCTCGCTCGTCGTCTTCGCGGCCCTCGGCATGGCGGGTCAGGAGACCGCTCGCTACGGGTTCGACCCGCGTGCCTTCCTGAGTTTCCAGGCCGGCGGAGCATTGGCTGGATTCGGGGTATTCGTCCTGTGGCAGTCGCGCCGCGCGGTGCTCGCGGCGCTCAGGTCATGGTGGGACCCTAAGTACCGTGACGACGATCCGCTGGAGTTGCTGAGACCACGTTACGCGCTACTGGGGCTTCTGGTCAGCACCATTGGCCTGGCCCTGGTCGCCCGCGCGGCAGGCGCCCAGGTGCACCGCCTCCTCCTCCTCCTCTTCCTGTTCTACATGACAGCCCTAACGCTGACCCGCGTCATCGCCGCCGCTGGTACGAGCCACGTCGAGTGTGGTCCGCAGATTAGATATCTGCTCGACTATGGCCTGGGGACATTCGGGGTGAAGCCGGGAACCTACGTTCTGCTGAACCAAATGGACGCGATCTTCATGACGGAGTTCAAAGTCTCGTTCATGCACTACGCGGCCAACGATACGAAGATCTTCCACGCCAGCAGGCTTCGGGGCACCAGTGTTGTGCTGGCGATCGCCGTGGCTGTCGTTACCATGCTGGTCGTGGCGTCCACCAGCCGCGTCTACACCAACTACCACCTGGGGATTGCCTCCCTCGGGTCTTGGTGGGTCGACGAGGTGCCGCGCTGGGAGTGGGGAGACATGGTTGAGGGTCTGCAGAGCCCCCGTGGCCGCGACTACGTGGGCATCGCCGCTATGGTGAGCGGGGGGGTCATCGCAACCGCGCTGGGACTGCTCCATCTGAACGTCTGGTGGTGGCGGCTGAGCCCAGTGGGATTCCTGTCGCCTCAGAACGGACTCAACTGGTACATCTGGGCAAACGCCTTCCTGGCGTGGCTGGTCGTCTCGCTGCTGTTCCGACTGGGCGGCCTCCGCCTCTACCGCCGGGTCCGCCCGGCCTTCTTCGGCCTGTTTCTCGGAGGGGTCACCTCCATGCTACTGTCGAACGGTGTCTTGCTCATAACTGGTGGCCAGGTCGGCTACGTCTGATCCCGAAGTCATGCGGCTCGTCGCACAGTGCCCGGAAGTACCCGACAGTCAGCCGACGTCCTTGACGCATCGGAACCCGATGGTGGCGTGCCGATCGATCCCGGGGTACATGAGGAGCATGCGGAGGTGGCACGCGCACGGCTGAGCGCCACCGGTCATGTACCACTCGCTGCCCTCCGCCCGATAGTGGGATCCCCCTTTGAGGATCGCGAAGCGGTTGTGGCTATCGTTGCGCTCGCTCTCCGTCCACTCCCACACGTTCCCCGCCATGTCCAGACAGCCGAACGGGCTGGCACCCTGCGGGTAGTGGCCCACCGGTGTGGTGTCCGGTGAGTCCCCATTGCAGCGTGTCAGGTCATCATCCTTACCCCAGGGCCATCTGCGGCCGTCGGTTCCCTCTCCCGCGTACTGCCATTCCTCCTCTGTCGGCAATCGCTTCCCCGCCCACCGCGCGTAGGCCCTCGCGTCATCAAGGTCAACCCAGACGACAGGGTGATCCTGCTTGCCCATCGGCGGCTCCCACGAGGCGGGAGCGGAGAGCTCTCCCTGCGGCTTACCCCAGTGACAAAGGAAATGCGTCATCTCCCGAGGTCGGTAGGCAGTATCGCGTAGAAACTCCCGGTAATCGAGGTTGGTCACCAGAGCACGGTCCATGAAGAAGGGCTTCATCCAGTAGTACCGCGGCTCGTGGCGGGTGGCGAAGAACTCCAGGTGATCGTAACATCCTCCCTGGCCAACGCTGGAGCCGTGCGCGGTGTTCATGATGAATCGGTCCGAGGGGATGAGTACCATTCCAGAGGGCGCCTCGTAGGACGGCGCCGGCGGCGTTCGCTCGACCGGTCTGGGCTCGCATGCGGCAGCGGTCACACGCCGGCGATAGGGTGTGTCGAGGGCATCGGTCGCGGGGGCGAAGGGTGGGCAGGGGGCATCTGAAGGCAGCTCCACGATGCAGCCCGGATCGTGCGGCTCCATCTCAACGGCGAGGGTCACAGTGCCGCCCTCACGGTCGACGAACGCCTTCAGTTCGCAGCCGTTCCAGACGTCGTAGTATCGCGCATCTGCGCGCCAGGGCAGGCGCAGCAGGTTCCCTTGGAACGCTTCGCCTGTCAGGTTGATGAGCGTGTAAACGGTCTTGTTTCCCGCCCGCCAGCGGTTCGCGAAGACCTGCGGTTGAAGGGTCGGAAGAACCGGCTCCCAGTCCGGGTCGAGGAATGCGTCGGCGTTGGCTCGCAGGAGTGCGACAACACGCCGTATCATCACCCGGTCCGGCGGCTGCAGTGGGTTCCAGAAGCCGAAGATGTTCTCCCAGGCGACATGTCCCATGCCGAAGGAGAATCCCATGGCGATGAGCGACCGCCGATCCGTCAGCTCACGGGCCACGCCTCGAACCGAGAACCGCGGCTCGACCCACCGGTTCGCCCAGGTCTCGCGGTCGAACGGTGCGTACGTCTGGGCCCAGGCGCCCGTAAGCACCGTCGCTGCCGGGAGTCTGGGCATTGCCTCGGTTTCGAAGACGAGCCCGGGCCGCACACGGTCAAGCGCCTCCCTCAGGCCGTCAGGGACTTGTCCCATCGTGTCGAGGTACACGCCGTCTGCGTCGGTCTCGGCGACGATCGCCGTCATCGCCTCGGGATCGGGCAAGTCCTCGCGTCGCGTACCGGTGTCCCAGGGAATGTAGTTGAGCAAGACGCGCACACCCCTGGCGTGAGCGCGATCGATCACACTGCGGAGTCCGGGCAGGCCGCCCGGTAGGTATCGGTAACAGTCGAATTGGTTGCGGTTGTCTATGCCGAGCTGAGGGTAAGGCTGCCAGAAGACAAGAAGGTCATAGCCGCCGAACTCCCGCTCTCCGTCTTCGATGAACTCCTCTACGCGGTACTGCCTCGTCATCGGATCGTAGAAGTTCACATCGTAGGGGAATACAAAGCCCTCCAGAAACGCGGTGCGGTACCAGGCGAGATCCTCCCGCTCGTACTCGCGTCTGTCGAAGGCGGCACGCACGGCCTCCCGCGTGGCTCGCAGTTTCTCGCGGTCAGCTGTGGGGTCCGCGAAATCCGGCAGGCTGGTGATGAATCCCTCAATCAGCTGCTGGCTGTCCATTGATCGCTCTCACTCGCCACAGTGCTCGCGGACCATGGCGAGCAGTGGGGTCAGGCCGGCTAGTTCGGAGACTATGATCACGTTCCTGCCGTTGGGGCCAGGTGGGTTGCACTTCACTCGCTCCGAGCCGTCCCGCGGTTCCGGTTGCAGTGGCCAAACGAGCGCAGGACAGCCTTCGCCCCGCCCATAGCCCATAGCGTTCTGCTCGAGCGCGTCTGACAGTGTCTGCCCGGCACTCGCGCGGCGAACAGAGATGCCGGACGCTCACGGGCAAGCGTGGTCGCGGCGCCGCCAGCAGCAGTGAGCACAGTTCGGAGGGACGGTTTCTGCTGGGCCAGCATCGACAGCGAGCGGAGGGGCCCTGGTCGTACGCGAAGCTCTACGGGGGACTGGCTCGGATGGGACCGCGGGGATTCCTGATGTCTCTCCAGCGATAGATCGGCACTCTCGACCTCCGGTTCCGGCGTCAGTCACCTAGAGCAGCCGCTCCAGGAGCTCTCGCGTCATGCGCACTCCAGTCTTCTCGCCCGTCACGACATCGTCCAGCTCCGCTTCAAACTCAATCCCCCAGGCGCCTGCATAGCCGGCGTCTTTGGCGATCTGAACGCATCGCGGGAAGTCATACGTGGACTCGTCCCCGGCAGCGTTCAGCTTCCACGTCTTGGCGTGCAGATGCGCCGCGTACGGCATGAGCCTGGCGAGCGACTCATACCGCACCTCCTCGCGGAAGTTGCCGAAGTCCGGACAAGTACCCAGGGCTGACGACCCTACGCCGCTCAGGATCTCCAGGATTGTGTCTGCATCTCCCGTGGAAGGGCCGTGTGTGTTCTCGATGACGGCGACCAGTCGCCAGCTCTCACAGAACGACACGATTTCCTTGAAGCTTCTGATTACCTGTGCTATCCCGCGTTCAGGTTCTTTGTCGAGCGGCCGGCCCAGGTTGCAGCGGATCGTTGAGGCACCCATGCCCCTGGCGACGTCCGCCCACCTGCGCACATCATCGACCCGCGCCGCGCGCTCGCCCTCGTCGGTCGTGCACAGGGGGAAATCGCACGTCATCTGCGTCACGCTACATCCCGCATCTCGGATGATCTCCTTCAGACGTTCCATGTCGGACTCACTGGCTGGGAGATACGTTGGACTCACTTCGAGCAGCCGGATGCCGAGCTCGGCGCACAGAGCCGGGAAGCCGAACACGTCGAGTTGCCCTGCTTCCACCATGCGGTGGAAGCTGTACATGGAGTTGCAGATCGCTGGCGCTTCACTCCGGTCCGTCATCTCAATCCTCCCTGTCCGCAGGGTGCGCTCCCTGCTTTCCTCGAACCCCTGGACGTATTCAGGCGCATATCACCCCGCTTCGGCGACCTCACCCATATGCTCCGGCGGGCGAGGCGACAGTGTCGAGGCGGTCGGTAGGGTCCGCTGCCCGCAGCGAATGGTACCCGCGACAATGCGCGGGACCGCACCTAGAGGCCCAGTTCGTCGGTCCGTGGCGCCCGACCGGGGTCCCCGGTCGGGCGCAGGCGCGACTCCTCGCAGACCTCGGGGTTACTCCGCCGGATCTCGCTGTTCCCTCTTGGCTCTGACCCAACGGCGCGCCGTCATCACGTCGCCTGGAGCGAGTCGGCTCCCGCGCATCGGGTGAGCTCACTCAGCAACCAAGGAGCACCCGAGATCACTGTCTCTTCGAGACGCCCGTCCGGGGTCCTGACGCGGAGCTCGAAGCCAGCGCCAAGAGGTCGGACGGCCTCGACCCTGACCGGGCTGCCGAAGTGGCCGGTCAGCGTTAGAACCTGGCCTGGGAGCCTATCGGCCGCACTGTTCACGCGGCATGACCTTGCCCCCAAGAACGGGTCCAGGTGATATGTTAGGATCTGAGGACCTGGACGGAATCTGGAGGAGCAAGGCAGATGAACGGGAAGCGACACACGCCGGAGCAGATCATCCACAAGCTGCGGCAGGCAGAGGTGGAGCTGGGGCAGGGGTCGACGGTGCCCCAGGTATGCAAGAAGATCGGGGTGACGGAGCAGACCTACTATCGGTGGCGCACTGAGTACGGTGGGCTGCGGTTGGACCAGGCGAAGCGGATGAAGGCGCTGGAGACCGAGAACGCGCGGCTGAAGAAGCTGGTGGCGGAGCAGGCGCTGGACATCGCCATCCTGAAGGAGGCGAGCTCGGGAAACTTCTGAGCCCGGACAAGCGCCGGGCAGCCGTAGAGTATGTGCGAGACGCCTTGGGCCGGCAGCGGGTGTCGGAGCGGCACGCCTGTCAGGTGTTGGGCCAGCCGCGATCGGTGCAGCGGCGGAGCCGGCATGTGCCCAGCGACGAGCCCAGGCTGGTGCGCCGGATGGTGGCGTTGGCCACCCAGTATGGCCGCTATGGCTACCGGCGGGTGACCGCGCTGCTGCGGGCGGAAGGGTTCCGGGCCAACCACAAGCGGGTGGAGCGGCTGTGGCGTCTGGAGGGCTTGAAGGTGCCTCAGAAGCAGCCTAAGCGGAAACGGCTGTGGCTCAACGACGGCTCCTGTATCCGGCTGCGGCCAGCCTATCGGGACCACGTATGGAGCTACGACTTCATGGCGGATCGGACCAGTGATGGGCGCAAGCTGAGGCTGCTGACCATCATCGACGAGTACAGTCGGGAGTGCCTGGCGATCGACGTGGGGCGGAAGATGACCAGCGACCACGTGATGCACAGACTGACCCAGCTGTTCGTGGAGCGGGGCGTACCCGCCTACCTGCGTTCGGACAACGGAGGGGAGTTCACCGCCACCGCGATACGGGAGTGGCTGGGAGAGGTGGGAGTGGGCACGCTCTACATCGAACCGGGCAGCCCCTGGGAGAACGGGTACGGAGAGTCCTTCAACGGCAAGCTCCGGGATGAGTTCCTGAACCCAGAGCAGTTCGACACCGTGCTGGAGACGCGGGTACTGGCGGATCGCTTCAAGAAGCACTACAATACCGCGCGGCCGCACAGCTCGCTGGACTACCGGCCCCCGGCGCCCGAGGCCTTTGCCCCGTGGCCGCCTACCGCCATAGTGCCGGTCGCGCCTACGGGGCTAACATTGTGACTGGTATCTCTTATGGGGGCAGGTCAGGCAGATCAGGCGGTAGCTGTCATCCAGCAGTACCTGCCCCGCCGCAAGAAGACGGACAGCCACCGGCTTTTCGTGAGCCAGTTCGGGAAGCCCCTCTGCGGCAGAGCCATCAGCCGGATGTTGGCGCGGACCTTGGGGAAGGCAGGCCTCTCAGGCAGAGGCATCACCCCTCACAAGCTACGCCACACCTTCGCCACTCACCTGATCCGCTCCGGCGCCGACATCCGCACCGTGCAGGAGCTTCTCGGGCACGCGGACATCGGGACGACGGCGAGATACCTGCACTCGGATGTGCGAACCAAGCTGGCTGCGGTTGAGAGGCTGGAGGGGATGCTGGGTGCCGCCAGCGACAGCCACGACCGCGACGAGCACCAAGGCGACTCACCGGGGCCAAGGAACATCACGGCACCTTAGCCCGAGTGAGTTGCAGGAAACCCCGGCGCCTCCGGCTTCAGCACAATCCACTGAGCTGGATCGGCGCGCCTCGCGGCACTCGCCCGCCGCGGCCGCTGACACGCACGCCATGACCCGGGGCAGCACGCCCGCGGGAAAAGGGTTCTGGTACCACGAGGCAGGCGTCGGAGCGCCCTTCACGCCGCGATTCGAGACCGCAGGAACCCCGCCCCTGGCCCCGAACCACTATGCCCTCGCCCCTGGCCCCTAGCGCAGGCGGCTTATCGGAGGAAGAGCTGTGCGGCTGCCCCGTCGCTTCGCTTTCGCGTTCCTGCTCCTCTGCGTACCCGGGCGTCTTCCCGCTTCAGCCGAGACCGTAGTTGAGGCGTGGCGGAGCCCTTTCGGCATCTCCTACTCGGTCACCGTCGCCCCTGATGGAACCTGCTGGGCCGCCACCGGCGCCAGCGTGCTCCACATCGGGATCGATGGCAGCCTGCTCAGCCAGACCAACGGGTTCCTGTCGCCCGGCGCGATCTCTGCAGCGCCCGACGGCGGCTGCTGGGTCTGCGACGCTGACCTGCACGCGACAGTCCGCCTCAGTGCTGATGGGCAGGAGCTGTGGCGCGATGAGGCGTTCTCGCGGCCGTGGGCCCTGTCTGTCAGCCTGGCCGACGGGACGGGATGGGTTGCTGACTACGATGGCAGTGTGACTCGACTCGGCGCGGATGGCGAGCTTCTCGCCACAGCCCCGATCTACTTCCCGAAATCGGTTTCGGCGACAACGGACGGCGGTTGCTGGGTGGCCGGCGGTGGGTCGCCGTTGTACGCATATGTCGTCCGGCTCGGACCTGACGGCAGTGGGGTGGCAGCCGGTAGCGGGTTCACTGATCCGAAGTCCGTTGCCGCGGACCCATTGAGCGGCCACGCATGGGTGGTAGACGCATCGGACGTGGTCGTCCTCGATGCCGGAGCGAACGAGCTGGCGCGCCAGAGGGGCCTGTCGACGGTGGCCGGTGTCTCAGTCGACGCATCCGATGGGTCGTGCTGGATCGCCGACACCAACGCGCACTCGGTAGTCCGTGTCAGCCCCGTCGACGGCAGCGTGCTGATGCAGCAGACGACCGTCTACGCGCCCGGCGTCGTCGCGCCGAGCACAACGGATCACTCCTGCTGGATCGCGGCCGCGGGTGGCATTCAGATCATCCACATGTCGTCGGCCGGCGCGGAACTGTGGAGTGAGACCGGGATCTGCGTGTGGCCGTCCTCGATCTCGACCAACATGGCCGACGGTTCGGCCTGGGTGGCGAGCCCGCTCTGGAATTCGATCACGCATGTGGGGGCGGATGGCTCGACGCTGTGGCAGGGCTGGGACTTCAGCGATCCGGTTTCGGTGTCGGTGAGTTCGGCCGACGGCTCCTGTTGGGTGGCGGATACCTACAACATGCAGGCGGTGCATCTCGGCAGCGACGGCGGCGAGCTGTGGCGGGGCGATGTCGGCGACCAGCCGTCAAGTGTCTCGGTGAATCCGGCCGATGACTCCTGCTGGGTGGCGAGCGCCCAGTACTCCCATGTTGCACACCTTTCGAGCAGCGGCTCGCTTCTTTGGCAGTCGGATAGCTTCAACAACCCTCGATCCGTTTCCGTCAACCAGACAGACGGCTCGTGCTGGGTGGCAGACTACAACAGTGGGCAGGTAGTCCATCTTTCCTCCAGTGGCTCCGAGCTGTGGCGCGGTGGCACGTTCCGCCTGCCGCATTACGTTTCGGTCAACACCGTCGACGGTTCGGTTTGGGTAGCGGATACTGATGGCAATACCGTGGCTCATCTTGCCAACGACGGAACCGAACTCTGGCGCAGCGCCGATCGCGCCTTCTTCTGGCCGGGCCAGCTGT
>Ga0315275_10004686_pt1 | contig 12828 bp, 9 predicted proteins | sample YL17G03_0_MG_FD_205557 | JGI IMG/M metagenome (GOLD analysis project Ga0315275, IMG submission 205557) | Sediment microbial communities from Yellowstone Lake, YNP, Wyoming, USA - YL17G03_0 | ecosystem: Environmental > Aquatic > Freshwater > Lake > Sediment | place: USA: Wyoming | collected... | reverse complement strand
CTCGGCGCTGGCGTTCCAGATTCAGAACGTCCTCAAGCTCTACGACGAGCGCCGCACGCTGACCGCCGGCGCCCTTGGCCTGCGTGAGGGCAACCCGCAGGTCGGCGCGCTCGACGACCGTATCGCGCACGGCGCGGCCGCGCTCCGGGAGGCGGCCAACACCACGCTGCGCGCGATGGAGGCGGACGTCGCCGCGATCGACCGCCAGATTACCGACCTGCGCACGCAGCTCCAGGCCTTCCCGGGGAAGGAGAGCGCGTTCGCGCAACTGACGCTCCAGTCCGAACTGCTGAACGACACGTACAAGTACCTGCTGACCCAGTACCAGGCGGCGTCGATCTCCTCCGCGACGATCCACCCCTACATCGAGATCATGGACGCCGCGACGACGGCCGGCCGCGTCGGCGTCGGCCTGCGCCAGAAGCTGATGATCGGGCTCCTGGTCGGGCTGTTCCTCGGCATCCTCGCCGCCTTCCTGCTCGAGTACCTCGACCAGACCATCAAGACGTCGAGCGACGTGGAGCGCGTTCTCGACGTCCCGGTGCTCGGCCTCATCCCCTTCGGCACGCACACCGGCAGTGGGCGCGCGGGCAACGGCGCGAGGCGCCGGAGCGCCATCCCGCTGGTGTCCCTGGCCAGCCCCGAGGACCCGTCGGCCGAGGCCTATCGGGCGTTCCGCACCAACGTGACGTTCGTGAACGCCGAGGAGCGGGCCCTGCAGCTCCTGTGCGTGACAAGCCCCGGCCCCGGCGAAGGCAAGTCCACGACGGCGGCCAACCTCGCCATCACGTTGGCGCAGCAGGGCACGCACGTGCTCCTGGTGGACGCCGACCTGCGCCGCCCGGTCGTGCACCGCGCCTTCAATCTCGTCCAGGAGCCGGGCCTGACCGACATCCTCGTCGGGTCCGCGACGCTCCGCGAGGCGGCGCGCCCGAACGTCGTGACGAACCTCGACGTGCTGCCCGCCGGCGCGCTGCCGCCGAACCCGTCGGAGCTGCTGGGGTCGGCCGCGATGCACCACCTCCTCGAGCAGTTGCGTGCCGAGTACGACATGGTCGTCTTCGACTCGCCGCCCGCGCTCGCCGTCACGGACTCGACCGTGCTCGGCGCCTCGACCGACGGGATGATCATCGTGGTGCGCTCGGGGGAAACCGAGGAGGCCGCGGCCCAGCAGACGCTAGAACAGCTCCGCCGCGTACATGCCCGGGTCGCCGGAGCGGTGCTGAACGGCGTGGAGAAGCAGGGCGACCGGTACTACTACTACGAGCGCGGCGGCCAGGCCCGGAAGGCAGGGCCGTTGGCGGCGCTCCGGAGCCGGATCGCGAACAGCCTCTAGCGCCGCCCGCCGAACTGAACGGACCGCCCGCGCCGCGGGCCTACCGGGCCGGGACCAGCGTGAGCGTGCTCGTGCCGGCCCCTTCGCTCACCCGCACGGGCACGTGAACCAACTCGCCGTTCCACCACCGCTGCACCTGGTCGCGATAGTGGCGCGAGACCGGGTTCCCCGACTCGCCGGTGGTGATGACCATCAGCGCCCCGTCGGGCTCCGCCAGGTCCACCACCTGCCGGAACGAGGCGGCGAAGGTGTTCACGTACGGCAGCCGCGATCCGAACGACGCCACGTCCACCGTGTAGGGCGACCCGGCCCGCGCCGCCGGGCCGATGTTGAGTCCGAGCACCGCATCGAGCGGCTTCACGGTGCCTAGCGCGTGGGCCGAGAGCGTGGTATGGAGGCGGCCCCAGCGGACGCCGGCGGCCACGGGAATGGCCGCACGCATCGCGCGGGCCGCCAGGGTGTCGAAGTCCTCGCGCTGCGGCGTCCGGACGTCGTCGAACCACGGGCTCGTCCCCGCGCGCATCCAGCGGTGCAGCACCGAGCCACTCGGCACCGAGCCAGGCGCCTCGTCCTCCAGCGCCATCCGCTGCAGCGTGCGGTACCACACGTAGAAGAGGCTCGGCTCCTCGCGGTCGGAGCCCGCCGTGCCGTCCCAGGCGCGCAGCGCCCGCGCGAGGTCGGGGCGGCCCGCCGACTCCGCCGCGCGGGCCGCCGGCTCCTTCGCCCACCTCGCGAAGAGGTCCACCGTATCCATCTGCAGGTGCCGGACGTCGTCCTGTGAGAACGGGCCGCCGGCCCGAAGCATCTGGCGGATCCGCTCCGCCCGGTACGGCAGCTCCCAGTTCCGCGTGATCAGGTGCGGGTACGACGGCCCGACGACGCGGTTGTTCGCCGTGACGATAAAGCCCTCGGGTGGGTTCAGCGTCCACGGCAGCTCCTCGACGGCGAGGTAGCGGTCCCAGTGCCCCTCGCCCGTCCAGCCCGGCGTGGGTAGCGACCCGTCACCGGAACGGCGCACCGGCACGCGGCCTGCCATCCGGTAGCCGATGTTCCCATCCACGTCGGCATAGATCCAGTTCTGCTCCGGCACCTGCACGCCACGCACGGCATCCGAGAAGGAAGCCCAGTCACTTGCGCGATTCAACGCGAGGAGGGCCGTCAGCTCGTCGCTCGCCTCGCGCGCGTTCCAGCGCATCGCCAGCGCCGTGTGCGCATCGCCCGGCACGTTGCGCTCCACCAGCGGGCCGGTGGGCGAGCGGCGCATCGTGAACGGCACCGCGGCGGCGCCGCGCACGTGGATGGAGTCGTGCACCACGTCCAGCTCCACCCAGCCGCCGGGCGTCTCGACCGCCGACGAGTCGTCGTTCAGGCGCTCGATGACGAAGTCCACGTCGTCCACGCCCACGTTCGTGACGCCCCAGGCGATGCGGGCATTGTGGCCGAGGACCACGGCCGGGAACCCGGGGATCGTCGCGCCGACGACGTGGAACCCCGGGCTCGCGATGGCCGCGAGGTACCACAGCGCCGGCGCACGCAGCGCGAGGTGCGGGTCGTTGGCGAGAATGGGCTTGCCCGACTTGGTCTTCGACGGGCCGAGGACCCAGCAGTTCGACGCATGCGACATCGCGGCCCCGTCGAGGATCTCGCGCGCCAGCGCGGGGACCGTCGGCAGGTCGCGGACGGCGAGGAGCACGCTGGGCACGACCGCCGAGGACGCGGTGCCGGCGCGGCGCAGAGCGCGGTCTCCTGGCAGCGTGTCCCAGTGCGCGGCGCCCTCTGGAAGGATGACCGGCCCGTCATCGGGGTAGGACGGCATCAACTCTCGCACCCGCTCACGTCCCACCTTCGCCGCAAGGCGCGCCAGTTCTAGCTCGAAGTCGGCGTTCACCAGGTCTAGCGCTATCATCCGGGCGATCTCGAACGACTGGCGCGGCGTCCACGGCTCAGGCGCGAACCGGAGCACCTGGAATTCCACCGGCAGCGGCCGCGGCCGCCCCGTGATCCACCGATTCACCCCGCGGACGTACGCCGCGAGGAGCGCCTGGGAAGCGGGGGGCAGGATCGCCAGGCTGCGCTCCGCCGCGAGCGGGATATCGAGCGTCCGCAGGTAGCGGTCGCTCGAGACGGCCGCCGGGCCGAGCACCTCGGCGAGACGGCCCTCCGCGGCGCGGCGGAACAACTCCATCTGCCAGAGGCGTTCGCGGGCGTGCAGATAGCCCAGCGCGGCGAAGGCGTCGGCGTCGCTGCGGGCCGCGATGTGCGGGATCGCGAAGCGGTCGAAAGTGACGGCGACGGTGTCGGAGAGGCCGGGCACCGGCTCCTTGCCGCCGCGGGGCGGGTCCGACCGCCACAGGACCGTCACGACGATGGCGGCCAGGAGCACCCCGACCGCCACCACGACCAGCAGGACCTTCGTCGCGATTCTCATGTCACCTCGATCAATTGCGCGCGCCGCGTGCCCACGCCCACGTAGCGCACCCGCGTCTCAGCCAGCGCTTCGAGCCGGTCCAGGTAGCGGCGCGCCGCAACCGGCAGGTCGCCGAGCCGGCGGGCCTCCCCCGTGGGCGTGAGCCATCCGGCGAGCGGCTCGTACACCGGCTGCACGCGGGCCAGTTCGGCCACCGTGTCCGGCAGGTCGTCGATGCGCTCGCCGTCGAGCAGGTACTGGCTGCAGACGGGGATGGGATCGATCGTGTCGAGGACGTCCAGCTTGGTGATCGCGAGGTCCGTCAGACCGTTGACCCGGGACGAGTACCGGGCGACGACCCCGTCAAACCAGCCGCAGCGCCGCGGGCGCCCCGTCGTCGCGCCGTATTCGTTGCCCAGGGCTCGGAGCCGCTCGGCGTCCGCCGCGGGGGCCTCGCTCGGCAGCGGGCCGTTGCCGACCCGCGTGGTGTAGGCCTTCAGCACGCCGAGGACCGCGTGCACCGACATTGGGCCGATGCCCACGCCGATGATCGCGCCGCCCGCCGTCGTGTTCGACGACGTAACGAACGGATAGGTGCCGTGGTCCACGTCGAGGAGCGCGCCCTGCGCGCCCTCGAGCAGCACGTTCTCCCTGTTCTTGAGCGCGGTCCACACGACCTTGCCGCAGTCCACGACGTACGGGAGGAGGCGCGGCGCCAGATCGGCGAGCACCGCGGTCACCTGCTCCGGGTCGCAGCGCCGCGCGGAGCCCCACTGCTGGAGCACCGCGTTCGCGCGGCCGCACCCCGAGCGCACGTGCGTGTCGGTGAGCACCGCGTCCCGCAGCTCGCCCGCGCGCACGCCGCGCCGCCCGATCTTGTCCTCGTACGCCGGCCCGATGCCGCGGCTCGTGGTCCCGATCTCGCGGCTGAGGGGGCTCTCCGCGTCGAGGAGCTTGTGGTAGGGGAGGACGAGGTGCGCCCGGTCGCTGATGAGAAGGCGCCCGTCCATCGGCACGCCGCGCGCGCCCAGTGCGTCGATCTCGTGGAACAGCGTCTCGGGATCGAGGACGACCCCGTTGCCGATGACGCACCGAGTGCCGGGATGGAGGATGCCGGCGGGGATCTGATGGAGGACGAACGCCCCTTCCGGAACGTCTACCGTGTGGCCCGCGTTCGCGCCGCCCTGGTAGCGGACGACGAGCGCGGCACGCTCGGCCAGCGCGTCCACGACCTTGCCCTTCCCCTCGTCGCCCCACTGGGCGCCCACCACCACCACGCACCGCACCCCGTCGCTGAACACGGGGCCTCCCTCAGGCCGCGGCCGCGAGGCCGGCAGCGGCGACCAGGTCGGCCACCCGCGCGCGCTGCTTCGCGTCGACGGGCTGGAGCGGCGCCCGAACCGGTCCGCCGGGGAGGCCGACGGCATCCATCGCCGCCTTGACCCCCGCGGGGCCGAGCGCGACGACGATCTCCTTGTGCAGGGGGGTGAGACGCTCCTGCCGCGCGCCGGCAGTCACCAGGTCCCCGGCGCAAAACGCCGCCAGCAACTCGGCGCACACCGTCGGCGCGAAGCACGCCACCCCGACGACACCGCCCGCAGCGCCCATCTCGAGGGCCGGATACAGCAGCGACCCGCTGCCCACCAGCGCGACGGCCCGCGGCAGCGCGGCGCGGAAGCCGGCGAACACCTTCAAATCACCCGACGAATCTTTGAAACCGGCGATGCGCTCATGGTCCGCCAGCGCGCGCAGCGTGCTGTCCTGCAGCATCACGTGGGTGAACTTCGGGATGTTGTAGACGATCACCGGGACGGGGCTCGCGTCGGCCACGCGACGGTAGTGGTCCGCGATGGCCGAGGACGACAGGAGCGCCGAGAAGTATGACGGCGGCCGCACCAGCACGGCGTCCGCGCCCGCCGAGGCCGCCGCGAGGGCAAGCCGGACGGAGGCGCGGGTGGACTCCGCGCCGGTGCCCGCGACGAGCCAGCGGTCCTCCGGCACCACGTCGCGGAGCCACTCCACCGCGCGGACCTTCTCGGATTCGTCGAGGAGCGCCGACTCCCCGGTGGAACCGGCCACGACCACACCATCCAGCCCCGCGGCGATCAGGTCGCGGGCCACACGTCGCAGGAGCAGGGGCGCGACGTCGCCCGATTCGGCGTCGAAGGGCGTCGTGAGGGGCGCCAGGATCCCCCCGAGCGCCGCCGGCCTCACGGCAGCAGGCTGCTGAAGTCGGTCATCAGTCCTTCGGGCCCGCCCCCCTCGGGGGGCTTCGGCGCCTGCGCGGCGGGCGCGGCCGGCGCCGCCGGCCGCGCGGTGGCCATCTGCGACTTGCGGCGGAAGGTGCGCATCTGCAGCTCGAAGTCCGAGGGATTGGAGGCGTTGGCCACCGCCGCCTCGTAGTCCACTTGGTCCGCCGCGACCAGGTCCATCAGGTGCTGGTCGAAGGTCTGCATCCCGTATTGTTCGCGGCCTTCCGCGATGAACTCCCGGATCTCCGACGTCCGGTTCTGGTCGAGGATGAGGTCGCGAATCGTCGACGTCACCGTCATCACCTCGAGCGCCGCCACCCGTCCGTGGCCGTCCTTCCGCCGCAGCAGCCGCTGCGACACCACCGCGTGGAGCGCGTCCGCCATCCGGACGCGCACAATGTCCTGTTCCTCGGGCGGGAACATCGCCACGATGCGGGAGACCGTGGTGGTGGCGTCGGGGGTGTGAAGCGTGGAGATGAGCAGGTGCCCCGTCTCCGCCGCCTTCATCGCGGTGTCGACCGTCTCCGGGTCGCGCATCTCGCCGATCAGGATGACGTCGGGGTCCTGGCGCAGCGCCGCCCGCAGGCCGGAGCGGAAGCTCTCGGTGTCGGTGCCGATCTCGCGCTGGGTCAGCGAGCAACTGACGTCGCGGTGCAAGAACTCGATCGGGTTCTCGAGGGTGACGATGTGCTTCTGGGAGGTGCGGTTGATGTAGTCGATCATCGCCGCCATCGTCGAGCTCTTGCCGCTGCCCGTCACGCCGGTGACGAGGATCATCCCGCGCTCCCCCGACGCGATCGTCTGCAGGACCGCGGGCAGGTGCAGCTGCTCGAGGGTCGGCACCTCGAAGGGGATCACCCGCATCACGATCATGAACGACGAGCGCTGCCGCAGGATGTTGATGCGGAAGCGCCCGATGCCCGGCGCGCCCCAGGAACAGTCGAAGTCCAGGATCTTGTCGATCCGGGCGCGGTCCTCCTCGCCGGGGATGAACCGCAGCGCGATGGCCTTGGTCTGCTCCGGTGTGAGGCGCTGCTTGGTGAGCGGCACCAGCTTGCCGTCGATGCGCGCGCGGAAGACGTCGCCCGCCTTGATGTGCAGGTCCGACGCCCCGCGATCCACCGCCGCCTTGATGATCTTCTCCATCGGTCAGTACCCCGCGACCTGGTCCACTCGGTTGCGCAGCGCGCGCCCCTCCCGGTGGCGTGCCCAGTTGTCCAGCACCAATTCGAGTTCCCGGTCCCAGAAACGCGGCGACACCGCCGAGACGTGCGGGCACACCAGCACCCGCGGGTGCGTCCAGAACGGGTGCCCCGCCGGCAGCGGCTCCTCGGCGAAAACGTCCAGCGCCGCCGCCCCCACGCGCCCGCTGGCGAGCGCCGCCAGGAGCGCCGCCTCGTCGAGCACCTTGCCGCGGGACACGTGCACCACCACGGCGCCGCGCGCCAGCCGGCCCAACTCCGCGGCCCCCAGGGCGCCGCGCGTGCTTCCCGTGAGGGGCGCGGCCACGATCAGCACGTCCGCCCCGTCCAGCGCGTCGGCGAGCCGCTCCGCCGGCAGCACCTCCACGCCCACCGGCCCGCCGCGCTCGGGATGGCGCCGCACCGCCCGCACCCGCCCGCCAAGCCCAACCAGCCGCCGCGCGACCGCCGCGCCCACGCCGCCGAGCCCGAACACCACCGCCGTCGAGCCGGCCACCTCGCGCACCGTCACCGGAGCCACGGTCAGCTCGTCCTTCGCCCAGCGGCCCTCGGCCTGCGCCCGCACAACGCGGTCGAAGCCCCGGAAAAAGTGCAGCACCGCCCCGACGGCCCACTCCGCCATCGGCTCGGCGTGCACGCCGGCCGAATTGGTGAAGACCACGCCGGACGGGTCCAGCAGCCCGCCGAGACTGGCGCTCACTCCGGCCGCGGCGCTGTGGGCCCAGCGCAGCGTCCCACGGGCGGCGTCCAGGATGTCGGGCGGGAGGCCGTACCCAATGTACACTTCCGCGCCTCTGGCCACAGCGATGGCCTCTCGAGAGCTACCACCGCCACCGCCGTCGCCGTCGCTGCTCGTGGGCGCGGACACGGCGGCCACCTCCCAGTCGTCGCCGGCGGCCGCCCGCAGCGCGCCCACGAACGCCTCGGGCGCGCGCCACACCGGTCGCGTGGCCGCCAGGTCCACCACGAGGCGGCGCGCCATCAACGGATCACGGCGCCACGAGGCCCATCACGCCACGCGCCTCGACCATCGTCGCCGCGGCGATCGCGCGACACCGCGCCGCCCCGTCGCCGAGGATCTCGCGGACGCGCTCCGGGTGGCCCCGCAGTTCCGCCGCGCGCTCCCGCACCGGCGCGAGCGCCGCTATCATATTATCGGCCAGCAAGCGCTTGCAGTCGAGGCACCCCCAGCCGGCGGCGCGGCACTTGGCGTCCACGTCGGCGACCTGCTCCGCGCTCGAGAACGCGCGGTGCAGCGTGAAGAGGTTGCACACCTCGGGGTTGCCCGGGTCCGTCCTCCTCTTGCGGGCGGGATCGGTCACCGCGGGACGCAGCTTCGCCCAGATCTCCTCGGCGCTCTCCAGCAGGCCGATGGTGTTGCCGAGGCTCTTCGACATCTTCGCCTGGCCGTCGAGGCCCAGGATGCGCCGCGTCGGCGACAGGAGGGGCTGAGGCTCCGCGAACGTCTCGACGCCGAACCGGGTGTTCCAGCGCCGGGCGATCTCGCGCGAGAGCTCCAGGTGCTGCAGCTGGTCCTCGCCGACCGGCACGCGGTCGGCCTTGTAGAGCAGGATGTCCGCCGCTTGGAGCACCGGGTAGCTGAGCAGCCCCGCGGGCACGCTCTCCTGGCGGGACGACTTGTCCTTGAACTGCGTCATCCGCTCGAGCTCGCCGAGCGGCGTGACGGTACTGAGGAGCCACATCAACTCGGCGTGCTGCGGGACGTGCGACTGGACGAACAGCGTGCACCGCGACGGGTCGAGCCCGGCCGCGAGGAGCCCGACCGCCATCTCCAGCGTCCGCGGCGCGAGGGTTGCAGGGTCGTAGGGCTGCGTGATGGCGTGCAGGTCCACGATGCTGTAGATGCACTCGAACTGGTCCTGCAACGCGACCCAGTTGGTCACCGCGCCGAGGAAGTTGCCGATGTGTAGTTCACCCGATGGCTGGATACCGCTGAAGACCCGATGCATCGTGGCAACCTAAGACCGCCCAGGGGGCCTGGCAAGTGAAACACGACCTCGGCCAACTCCTGGCGGCAGCACAACTTGCGGCAGGTCGCGCGGGGGAGTACCTGCGCGCTCAGGAGGGCCGCCTCAGCCCGGCGGACTGGGGGGAGAAGCGGCGCGCCGACTTCGTCACCGAGGTGGACGTCGCGGCGGAACGGCTCATCGCCGAATCGCTGCTCGGCGCCGTGCCGGACAGCAGCGTCGTGGGAGAGGAACTGAGCCCCGACGCCGAGCCCGGCGGCCTCGTCTGGATCGTGGACCCGCTGGATGGGACGACGAATTTCCTGCACCGCTTCCCCAGCTACGCCGTCTCGATCGCGGCCGCGCTGGACGGCGAACTTCTGGTGGGCGTCGTCCACCACGTGCCCGCGGACATCCGCTACCACGCGGTGCGCGGAGGCGGCGCCTGGCAGGACGGGACGCGTCTCACCGTCTCGGCGATCGCGGAGCCGCGCCACGCGCTCATCGGCACCGGGTTCCCGTACGCTGAGATCGGCCAGATCCCGCTCTACCAGCGGCAGTTCGCGGCCGTGATCGCGGGCTCGGGCGGGCTGCGGCGCCCTGGCTCCGCCGCGCTGGACCTCTGCGACGTGGCGGCGGGCCGATTCGACGGCTTCTGGGAACTCGCCCTTTCGCCGTGGGACGTGGCGGCGGGCGCTCTGCTGGTGCGTGAAGCCGGCGGCCTCGTCACCGACCACGACGGGCGTCCCGACGTCAACCGCCGCCGCGGTTCCATCATCGCGGGGAACCCCGCCATCTACGCCTGGCTGCGCGACCTCCTCCACTCGTGTGGCGCGCCCTCGCCCCTGACACCTGACCCCTGACCCCTGGCTCCCATGCCCGCTCTCGTCGAGTGCGTACCCAACTTCAGTGAAGGCCGCGACTCCGGCACGCTGGGCGCGCTGCGCGCGGCCCTGACCTCCGTCCCCGGCGTGCGGTTGCTGGACGTCCAGGCCGATGCCAGCCATCACCGTTCGGTCTTCACTTTCGTCGCGGCGCCCGACGCGGCGGTCGAGGCCGCCTTCCGCGCCATCCGCACGGCGCAGGAGCGCATCAACTTGACGCGCCACACAGGCGAGCACCCGCGGATGGGTGCCACCGACGTCGTGCCGTTCATCCCGCTCGAGGGCGCGACGATGGACGACTGCGTGCAGCTGGCGCGGCGCCTCGGCGAACGAGTCGGGAAGGAGCTGCAGATCCCGGTGTACCTCTACGCCCGCGCGGCAACGCGGCCGGAGCGCGAGCGCCTGCCCGACATCCGCAAGGGTGAGTTCGAGGGACTCCGCGAGACGATCGGCACCGACCCGGCGCGGGAGCCGGACTTCGGCCCCCACCGCATCCACCCCACGGCCGGCGCGACCGCCATCGGTGCACGGCCGTTCCTCGTCGCCTACAACGTGTACCTGAAGGGGGGCGACGTCGCCCTCGCCAAGTCCATCGCCAAGGGCCTCCGCACGTCCGACGGCGGGCTGCCCGCCGTGCAGGCCCGTGGGTTCGACGTGGAGGGGGAGCCGCAGGTCTCGATGAACCTGCTGGACCTCGACGCCACCAGCCTGCACGCCGCCTTTGGCGCCGTGGACGCGGCCGCGCGCGCGGCCCGCGCCGAGACCGTGCGGAGCGAGATCGTCGGCCTGGTGCCGGAGCGCGCCGTCTACGAGGCGGCGGGCGCGCACGTGAAGCTTCAGGATGCCATCGCGGACCACGTTCTCGAGCGGCAGGTGCGCAGGACCGCAGGACCGGGGCTTGGCGAATGGATGGACAGCGTCGCGTCGGCCAGCCCCTCGCCCGGCGGAGGGACGGTCTCCGCGATCGCCGGCGGCGCCGCCGCAGCGCTCGCCGCGATGGTCGGGCGGCTCACCGTCGGGCGGAAGAAGTACGCGGAGGTGGACGCGGAATTCCGGGAGTTGGTCGAGCGCGCGGAGGCGCTGCGCCTGACGCTCGTGCGCCTGGGCGACGAGGACGCCGCCGCCTACGGTGCGGTGAGCGCGGCGTACGGCATCCCGAAGGCCGAGGAGGCGCGACGGACTGCTGCGATCCAGGCGGCGCTGCTCCACGCAACGTACGTGCCCCTCGAGACGCTGCGTGCGGCGCGCGAGGTCGCGGCGCTGGCCGCCCGCGCCGCCATCGCCGGAAACACGAACGCGGCGTCCGACGCCGGCGTCGCGGCGCTGCTCGCCGACGCCGCCGCGCGGGGCGCGGCCTACAACGTCCGGATCAACGTCGCCGGGCTCCCGGACCCGACCGCCGGCAAGTCGCTCGCGGCGGAGGCGGAACAGCTGGTCGCGGAGGCGGGCCGGGACGCCGCGCGCGCGGCCGCCGCCGTGGAGGCCGCCATCGGCGCCTGAGGGGCGCCGGCGTCAGTTCGCGCTGTGGTGGGGGAGCGCGTCGAGCACCTCAGCGAGGCGCTCGTGGTCCGCGGCGTGTCCAGCCCCTGGCGCAGCTCGAACGTGGGCAGCCGCAGACCGTGGTGCATCGCCCGGTGGCTGCCTGCCGCGCCGGGCTGGTCCAGCCGCAGCCACGGAGACTCCGGCTCGAGGGCGCTCAGACGGTCCATCTCCGGCATCCGCACCAGCAGCGTGGGCTGCGGCGGCGTGGACCGGAGGATGAGGACGCCGGCGAGGTCCGCCGTCCCGACGTGACCGCCCCACTCCGGCTGCAATTCCGCCGCGGACCCGTGCTCCGGCAACCCCTCCACGACGATCGAGCCCCGGACGCCGTCCTCCCTCAGCACGACACGGTGGATCGCGAGGCCTAGCCGTCCCGCCATCATCAGACGCACGAACGCTGCGGTGCGCGCGCGCTGGAGACCCGCTGCCAACCCAGTAACGTGGCGTCAGCGAGCCGTCAGATGAGCGGCGAAATGGCTGGACACGCCAGCACTAACGCCTGGCTAACGTGGGGGATCCCGGGGACAACGCTATTGGCGAGAGAACTACTCGGAGATACCGCTCTACGGTGTGGGACGCTCGGTGAGGAGACGGCCGCCGTCCTCGGTCACGACGACGGTGTGTTCGAAGTGGGCGGAGAGCGAGCCATCCACCGTGACGACCGTCCACTTGTCGGCCAGGGTGCGGATGTCGCGGCGACCGCGGTTGATCATCGGCTCGATGGCGAGCGTCATCCCGGCGACGAGGCGGGCGCCTTTGCGCGGCGCGCCGAAGTTGGGGACCTGCGGCTCTTCGTGGAACGCGGAGCCGATGCCGTGGCCCACCAGCTCGCGGACGACGCTGTAACCGGCGCGCTCAGCCACCTGCTGCACGGCGTGGCCGATGTCGCCGACCTGGGCGCCGGCGCGCACCTCCCGGAGGCCCGCGTCGAGCGCCTCCTGCGTGGTGCGGAGCAGCGCGGCGCCTTCGGGGCGGATGCCGCCCACGGGGACGGTGATCGCGCTGTCGGCGTGGAAACCGCCGACGCAGGCACCAACGTCCACGCTGACGATGTCCCCGTCCTGGAGCACACGCGTCTTCGAGGGGATGCCGTGGACGACTTCGTCGTTGATCGAGGTGCACAGCGTGGCGGGGTAGCCGTACAACCCCTTGAACGACGGCGTGGCGCCCTCGTGCGAGCGGATGAACTCCTCGGCGAGGGCGTCGAGATCGGCGGTGCTGAGGCCGGCGCGGGTGCG
>Ga0315275_10004685_pt1 | contig 12830 bp, 11 predicted proteins | sample YL17G03_0_MG_FD_205557 | JGI IMG/M metagenome (GOLD analysis project Ga0315275, IMG submission 205557) | Sediment microbial communities from Yellowstone Lake, YNP, Wyoming, USA - YL17G03_0 | ecosystem: Environmental > Aquatic > Freshwater > Lake > Sediment | place: USA: Wyoming | collected... | reverse complement strand
AACTTGTAGAGAGTCTAGAGAGCCCTACAAATACACTGGTGGAATCAATGCGCAAACTTGCAGAGAGTCTAGAGAGCCCTACAAATGCACTGGTGGAATCAATGTGCAAACTTGCAGAGAGCTTTGCAAATATTCAGGTGGCACAAAAAGACAAATTGGATCCTGGATTTGTACAAGCGATGGAGCGGCTCAAAGAAGCATGTACGATCGGCGGTCAGACTGTATTTAGGCTTCATGATACCTATGGCTTCGATGTTGAGCTAACTCAAGAGATAGCCCGGGATCGCGGTTTAGAGGTTGACCTGGAGGGCTTTGAAGCGGAGATGAAGCTTCAGCGTGAACGGGCCAGGGCCTCCCATAAATTCACTGTAACTGTACATGACAAGATTGTTTTAAAAGATAGTGCTTCGGTGGACATTATCCCACGCAGCACGGATTTCGTTGGTTACAGTAAACTTAAAACTGAATCTTCAGTCGTGGTCTTACTTCCTGACGGTAAATGGCCGGAGAGCAGCGTAGATTCTATGTCTAAGTGCCAAGATTTGGGAGTCATATTACGTGAGACCCCTTTCTATGGAGAGATGGGTGGCCAGGTGGGCGATACGGGAGAAATTCGCGGCAAGAATGGGACGGTTGAAGTCACCAGTACTCTCAGAGATACTGTGGCTAATAGGGAGCTCATAGTTCATATGGGGAAGGTAGTTGAAGGAACGATATCGGTAGAAGACATTGTCGAGGCTGAGGTTGACCGGCCTCGCCGCCTCAATATAGCGCGCAATCATACAGCCACCCATTTGCTTCAGGCCGCCCTGCGCCAGGTGCTGGGGAAACAGGTGCGGCAGGCCGGTTCACTGGTAACGCCAGACCGCTTCCGGTTTGACTTCACCTTTTTGGGTGCTCCTGCGCAGGAGCAGTTGTTGCAGATACAACGCCTGGTCAATCAGAAGATACGGGAGAACCTATCCGTAAGCACCCGTTTGACAGATCTAAGCAAAGCTAAGGAGGAAGGCGTTTTATACCTCACTGGTGAGCAATATGGTGAAGAAGTGCGCGTGATTGAAGTTGGCAAGCCAATTTATAGCGCTGAGCTTTGTGGCGGTACCCATGTATCAGCCACAGGTGAGATAGGCCTGTTTTATATTGTGAGCGAAGGCAGCATCGGCTCCGGCATACGTCGCATTGAAGCAGTCACCGGAGAGGCCGCCGAGTCACTTGCAGAGCAGCGATTGGCTGTTCTGGAAGCCATCGGCAAGGAGCTGCATGCCTCTCCCGATGAAACACAGGCTAAAGTGCTGGCGCTACTGTCCGAGCTAGAGCGGGAGCGAAAACGCGTCCAGGCTTTGGAACGAGAGCTAGCGCGCCACTCAGTCGAGTCGCTATTGGGGCAGGTGGAGCAGGTGGATGGGGTATCTGTGCTTTCTGCGAGGGTTCAGGTTTCAAACATGCCTGCCCTGCGCGAGATGGGCGATCTGCTGCGGGATAAGCTCAAGAGCGCCGTGGTCGTCCTGGGTGCAGTCTACGATGACCGTCCCAACTTTCTAGCACTGGTGACTTCTGATCTGGTAACCCGGGGATTGCATGCTGGTAAAATCGCTCAAAAGGTAGCGGCGGTTACAGGCGGTGGTGGTGGCGGACGACCTGAGATGGCCCAGGCCGGGGGCAAAGACAAGTCCAAGCTGGAGGAAGCCCTACGCCTGGTGAAAACGCTGGTGCGGCAGAAATAACATATTCAAAGAGGAAGCTACATCGGACGTATTTTAGGTTTGGACATCGGTGACAAAAGAATAGGCGTCGCCATGAGTGACCCTCAGGGATGGCTGGCTAGCCCTCTAGAGGTGGTTCTCAGGGAGAGCGATGCTGCTGCTTTGGGAAAAATCTTGGAACTCATACAGCGACATGAGGTGGAGAGAGTCGTGGTCGGTTTGCCCCGCTCCCTGGATGGTAGCCTGAACCAGCAGGCGATAAAGGTGCAGGCCTTCGCCGAAGAGCTTTCCAAGCGTATTACAGTTCCGGTGGAGTTCTGGGATGAACGCTTGTCCACAGTGGCTGCCAACCGCCTGATGATTGAAGTAGGCACCAAGAAGGGCGATAAGAAGTCTAAGCGGGATGCCATATCGGCGGCACTCGTTCTGCAAGCATATCTGGATGCCAGACAGAAGCAAGACTGATGGCCAAGCACGTAGGTCTCATAGGCTATCCACTGAAACATTCGATCTCCGCGGTATTTCAACAGGCCGGGTTTGACCATTATAAACTGGATATTCGCTACCAGGCCTGGGAGACCAAGCCAGGCCGGCTTGAGGCAACGTTGGAGCGGCTGCGGCAACCTGATACCCTGGGCGCTAATGTTACCGTGCCTCACAAAGAGGCAATGCTGCTGCTGCTGGACAGGGTGGAGGAGCCGGCGCAGCAGATTGGTGCTGTCAATACTATAATTAAGGCAGGGCGCAAACTGGTCGGATATAATACCGATGCCCACGGCTTTATGAGGGCGCTGCGAGGGGATGTTGGCTTTGACCCCAGAGACAGATGGGTGGTCATCCTGGGTGCTGGAGGCGTTGCGCGGGCGGTCGCCTTTACCCTGATTAAGTCCGGCGCAACCCAGCTCACTATTATTAACCGGACTCTGGAACGCGCTGAGGCTCTGTCTCTGGACTTGACTGTGAGTCTTGATGAAGGGCAAGGCCTGGCTGCTCTGGCCTGGGAGGAACGCTCTTTCCGGCAGGCGCTGGGCCAGTGCGATCTTGTGGTCAATTGCACTACAATTGGAATGAAGCACGGTGCTGGAGAGGGACAATCTCCAGTGGATGCCAAATTCTTGACAAAAGATATGCTGGTCTGCGACCTGGTGTATAATCCTCTGGAGACGCCTTTGTTGAAAATGGCTGCGGCTGCTGGGGCACAGACCCTGGGAGGATTGCCAATGCTAATATATCAAGGAGCGGCTGCCTTTGAACTATGGACAGGCCGCCAGGCTCCGATTGACGTGATGTTCAATGCCGCCAGGAGGGCTTTGGAGGCTTAAGTGACAACACTGCGATTTCTGACCTCCGGCGAATCTCATGGCAAAGCGCTGACAGTCATCATCGAGGGGATGGTGGCCGGTCTGCCTCTGTCCGAAGCTGACATCGCCCGGGACTTACAGCGGCGGCAGGCTGGCTACGGGCGGGGTGGCCGCATGAAGATAGAGCAAGATCGGGCGGAGATACTATCCGGGGTTCGCCACGGGCTTACCATAGGCAGCCCCATCGCCCTGCTCATTGCCAACCGTGATTGGCAGAACTGGCAGCAGGCGATGAGCGTATCGCCGGTGGAGAATGTAGAACCAGTGACACAATTGCGCCCGGGACATGCCGACCTGGCCGGCGTCGTCAAGTATGGCCTGGATGATGTCCGTCCTATAATGGAGCGGGCCAGTGCCAGAGAGACAGCCGCCCGGGTGGCTGCAGGGGCGATAGCCCGCCGCTTTCTGGCTGAGTTTGGCCTGAAGATTCATAGTCATACGATTGCCATAGGCGGCCAGCAAGCAAAGCCGAGCGAGGCGATTGATTGGGACAGGGTGGAGGCCTCGCCAGTTCGCTGTGCCGATGTTGAGATGGAGCAAGCCGTGATGAAGGCCATTGACCAGGCCAGAGAAGCGGGCGATAGCCTGGGCGGCATATTCGAGGTAATAGCCACCGGGGTACCCATCGGCCTGGGCAGCCATGTCCACTGGGAGCGCCGACTGGATGGCCGCATCGCCCAGGCTATGATGAGCATCAATGCGGTAAAAGGTGTAGAGATAGGTGCCGGTTTCGCCCTGGCTGGGATCAAAGGCTCCCAGGCCCACGATTTGATTGAGCCAGGTGAGCCTGGCCGTCTCTTTCGACGTGGCAGCAACCGGGCGGGGGGTATCGAGGGGGGAATGAGCAACGGCCAGCCTATCATAGTGCGGGCGGCGGTGAAGCCCATCCCCACTCTGGCCAAGCCTCTGCCCTCGGTGGACTTCAGGACAGGGCAAGAAGCACCAGCCCATGTTGAACGTAGCGACATCTGCGTGGTGCCGGCAGCCGGGGTTATCGGGGAGGCCATGCTAGCTCTGGTGCTGTCCCAGGCCTTTCTGGAGAAATTTGGCGGCGACCATCTTAAAGAGACCCGTCGCAGCTATAATTCATTCTTGGAATCGCTACGGCGTCATGAATAAGCTGGGTTTTCACTGCAAGGCGCTGAGCCACATTCAGGACAGGCTCCTGTCCAATGGGCTTCAGCGGGGCGAGTTCTATAACATGCCACCCGGAGATACAGCCGACTTGCAACGCCTGGTGAAACAACATCGCCTGGCTGCAAGCGTGCATACTCCGCTGGTGCAGACACCCTGGTATCCTGACCCGCCCACCTGGGCTTTCCTCTGTGACCCCGACCAGGAGAAGCGCACTCTGAACCTCAGGTTGATTGAGGAGACGCTGTGCCGGGTGCAGGGCTGGGCGGAATATGTGGTGGTTCATTTCCCCTCTCCGCCCGTTTCCGATTCGGATGGTCCTGAGGAGATACGGAATATTGCTGAGGAAAGCGCCCTGAAGCTGGCCCAGCTCAGCCGTAAGTACGGCACACCAATTCACGTGGAGGGATTCGGCCCCAGCCCTTTGCTGAGCGTAGACTTTCTGAAGCAAGTTCTAGCGCAGTGCCCGGAGTTGCGCTACTGCTTTGACACAGGCCACATGAATCTGGCTGCCAAAAGGGATGGCCTTGACATTTTCCACTTTGCCCAGGAGATGTCCCCATATATTGGTTCCATGCATCTGTGGAATGCGCGTAATTTTGACGATTACGTTCATTTTCGACACATTCCTGTGCATCCTGGCCAGAGGCCGGAGCAAGGCTGGGCAGACATCCCACGTCTGGTTAAGACGGTGCTGGCGCAGAACGACTCATGTGCTATCATCCTGGAGAGCAACGATGGCTATCCTGCAGAACTGGGCGGCTATGATTATCGAGAAGGCATAGCATGGCTGAAGCAACTGATAACAATATCATCCTGATTGGGTTTTCTGGCAGTGGCAAGTCCATAGTGGCTCAGGGAGTGGCCAGACGTCTGGGCTGGCAGGCCATTGATACTGACGATGAGATAGTCAAGCTGACAGGCAAGCCTATCTCGGACATCTTCGCCCAGCAAGGCGAGGAACGCTTTCGGGAGTTAGAAAGTCAGGTGCTGCAGCAGGCCTGTGCTCGCAGCAAGGCGGTCATCGCCATGGGTGGTGGTGCTATTCTCAATGCCGGCAACCGGGAGCTGATGTCTCGCAGTGGGGTGGTGGTCTGCCTGGAGGCGAAGCCCCGGACCATACGCCAGCGTCTGCTCCAAAACACAGGAGGCAGCAATGGCACGCAGGTTAGGCCCTTGCTGGCGTCAGCCAACCCCATGCAGCGGATCGAGCAGCTCAAATCCAGCCGCCAGTCCTACTATGCCATGGCCGACTGGACAGTCCACACTGATGAACTGAGTCTGGAACAAGTCTCGGACGAAGTGGGGCGCGCCTGGAGATACTTGACCCAGCCCGCCTGTCAGGTGGTCACCGCCACCCAGCAGTACCCTGTTTTTGTTGGGCGAGGCTGGCTAAAACGCCTGGGCAGGGAGATGCGCCGCGCCGGACTCTCCGGTTCAGCCTATATTATCAGCGATAAAACGGTTTTCCCTCTCTATGGCCAGCGTCTGAGCCAAGTCCTGGAGGGTGCAGGCTTCACAATAGGCTCCTATGTAGTGCCGCCAGGAGAGACTACCAAGAGCCTGGACACAGCCACTGCAATCTACGACTTTCTGGCAGAACGGCACGCCGAGAGGGGTGATACCATTGTAGCCCTGGGTGGTGGTATGGTCGGTGACTTGGCTGGCTTTGTGGCTGCCACTTATCTGCGAGGGATGCCCCTGGTACAGGTGCCCACCAGTCTGGTGGCTATGGTGGATGCCAGCATCGGCGGCAAAGTGGCTGTGAATCACCCCAGGGCCAAGAATATCATTGGAGCTTTTTATCAGCCGCGCCTGGTGCTGGCTGACATAGATGCCCTGGCCAGTTTGCCCTACCGCGAGCTAGTCTCCGGCTGGGCTGAAGTAATAAAACACGGCCTGATCCTGGATGCAGAGTATTTCTGTTTTCTGGAGCAGAGTGTGGAGAGGCTGCTACGGCTAGAGCCTGAGACAACCACTGTTGCTGTGGCCCGTAGCGCTGCCATCAAGGCCCAAATAGTGAGTGAGGACGAGAAGGAACAGGGACAGCGCACTCTGCTCAACTATGGCCACACCGTCGGTCACGGGTTGGAAGCAGCCGGCGGATACGAACGTTTTCTGCATGGCGAAGCTGTGGCTATCGGTATGATGGCAGCAGCCTTCATCAGCCAGCGCTTGGGGATGATTCCAGTTGAGCTAGTGGAACGTCAGGAACACCTACTGGAGAGACTTGGCTTGCCCACCCGCTGCACCGGGGTTGACCGGCAAGCGATGCTGGCCGCTATGAAGCTGGACAAGAAAGTGCAGAAAAAAGAGACTCGCTGGGTGCTTTTGAAAGAATTGGGGCAGGCGGTGGTGCGCCAGGATGTGCCACATAATCTTGTATTAGCTGCTTTGGATGAAGTAATACGATGAAAACTGAAGCATTGTTTGAGACTACCGCCAGGCCAGTGGAGATGAAACGCTCTGACTGGCTACTGGGCGTAATCGGGGTACTAAAGCCCAGGGAAACCAGCTTGCTGGTCTTTATTGGTTTTTGTTCTGCAGTGGTGGCTGGTGGCGGTCAACCTGAAGCGGGAAACCTTGGCCTGGCGTTGGCCGCCATTACTCTAGGCAGCGCCGGTGCTAACGGGTTGACCAACTACCTTGACCGCCAGGTGGATGGCCGGATGCAGCGCACCGTGCGGAGGGCGCTGCCTGCCGGGCTGGTTAAGCCGCCGGAAAAGGTATTGCCCCTGCTGCTGGCGCTTCTTATTGCGGGGCTGGCCCTGGCCTGGCTGCTGCATCCCCTGGCTTTTGTCGCCGGGCTGGTGGGCACTATAGCAGCGGTCATAGCCAGAAAGACCTGGGCTACTCACATACTGGGCGGAGTCTCAGGAGCTGCGCCGGTGGCGGTGGGCTGGCTGGCCATTGACCACAGCCCTGGCCTACCTCTACTCCTGCTGTCTTTGCTCATCATGGTTTGGGTGCCCATTCATGTCTGGAGTCTGATGATGGCCTATCGTAAGGACTATCTCAAGGCAGGCGTTAATATGTTCCCGGTGACCAGGCCGGTGTCACAGGCCATAAAGGTATTCCCTGTTCTCTCCGCCGCTCTCTATGGCCTGTCTATTGGCCTGTGGCAAGCAGCGGACTTTGGCTGGTTCTACTTTGCGCTGGCCAATGCGCTGGGACTGGCGGTGTTCCTGGCCAGCCTGCGCTTACTGAAGAGCGGCGTGGGGTGGGACGCCTGGCGGATATACAAACTTTCCGCCTATCCCTACCTGGGGCTGATCTTTTTGGCCATGTGCATCGACCTGTGGCTGTGAAGCGATAACTAGAAGCGGCAGCGTATGGACTTCCAACTGAGTGAAACTGAGAAGATGCTGGAAAGGCGGGCGCAGGAGTTCGCCCAGAGTGCGGTAGCGCCCCTGGCTGCCCAGATTGACCGTGATGACCAGTTCCCTGTTGATCTGGTACGGGAGCTGGGCCGACTGGGTTACCGCGGCCTTCCCTTCCCCGAGGAATACGGAGGAGTGGGCGCAGGCTATCTCAGCTATGCCCTGGTGCTGGAGCAGATATGCTGCGCCTCGCTCACCCTTGGGGTGATAGTGGCCATCAGCACTGTGACTCAGGAGGCTCTTTTCCGTTTTGGCAACGAGGCTCAAAAGAAGAAATTTCTACTGCCACTGGCCCGGGGGACAAAGCTCGGTTGCATCGCCTTCACCGAGCCGGATACCGGCTCAGACCCGAAGGCTATCACCACCAGGGCCAGCCGACAGGAGGGCGCTTTCCTGCTGAGTGGGCAGAAGAGCTTTGTGTCCATAGCCCCGGCGGCTGACCTGGCCCTGGTCTTCGCCCGGCTTGATGACAAGGGACGGCTGGGCGCTTTCATCGTGGAGACCGCTTCGCCTGGTTTTGAGGTGCGGGAGCCTTGCCCCACCATGGGGCTTAAAGGGTTGGGACTCTCCGTGATCTACCTGGATGGGGTTAGTGTGCCTGAGGATAACCTGGTGGGTAAACCAGGAGAGGGATTCGGTATACTGCTTGAGGCCATTAGCATGGGACGACTGGGGGCGGCCATCGGTGCGGTAGGCGTAAGTCAGGCGGCTCTGGATCTGGCTCTGGACTATGCCGGCCAGCGCCGGGCGCTGGGAAAGCCTATCGGAGAACTCCCCACTATAAAGTGGCTGCTGGCGGAGATGTCCACCAGGATTGAGGCTGGCCGCTGGCTGGCCCGCCGGGCGGCTTTTATCCACGATCAGGGCCAGAGCATCCGTTTTGAATCCGCTCAGGCCAAGCTGTTCAACTCTCAGATGGCGGTGGAAGTCACCAGTATGGCAATGCAGGTTCATGGCTCTTATGGCGCTATGAAAAGTTTGGCTATAGAGCGGCTCTATCGCGATGCCAAGATGCTGGAGCTTTACGCAGGTGTCTCTGAAATACAGCGAGTGCTTATTGCCAATCATCTGCTGGAGCGAGGTGTGGGGGGACTTTGAGCCACTTCAAGCTGATAAAGACCTGTACCCGCAGCCAGGCTCGCGCTGGCGAACTGCTTACCTCCCACGGCATGGTGCCTACGCCAGCTTTTTTGCCGGTAGGCAGCCAGGCCACCGTCAAGACGCTCATCCCTGAAGAGCTACAGAGCCTGGGGGTGCACATTATCCTGGGTAATACTTATCACCTTTATCTCAGGCCAGGGGTGGAGGTAATCGCCGGGATGGGTGGACTGCATCGCTTCATGGCTTGGCCTGGCCCAATCCTCACCGACAGTGGTGGCTATCAACTGTTCAGCCTGTCCCCCTTGTGCCAGGTGACCGAGGAGGGCGTGAACTTTCGCTCGCACATTGACGGCAGCCGGCACTTTCTATCTCCGGAGCAGGTGGTAGCTTTGCAAGAGAAACTGGGCGCTGACATTATCATGACTCTGGATCATTGTCCGGCCTATGGGGATAGTCTGGGAGTGGTACGCTCCGCCACCGAGCGCAGCCACCGTTGGGCGGAGCGCTGCCGCCGGGCACAGACTCGCCAGGATCAGTTTCTATACCCCATCGTTCAAGGAGGGACTTTCGCCGAGTTGCGTCGCCATTCAGCCAGGACTTTGGCCTCGCTGGACTTTCCAGGCTATGGCATTGGGGGGCTGAGCCTGGGTGAGGGGAAAGAAATTATGCTGGCCATGCTGGAGGATAGTCTGACTGATCTGCCCCAAGACAAGCCACGCTATCTCATGGGAGTAGGCTCGCCTGATGACCTGGTAGCCGGGGTAGCCCGTGGCGTTGACTTCTTTGACAGCGCTCTACCCACCAGAGTAGCCCGCACCGGCGCACTCTACACTCGGCAGGGTCGGCGCAACATCAGAAACGCCTCCTGGCAGCGCCACGATGGGCCGATTGATCCTGGCTGTGATTGCTACACCTGCCACACTTTTACAGGAGCCTACCTGCATCACCTGTTTAAGGCAGAGGAGCTACTCGCTTACCGTCTAGCCACGCTACACAACCTGCGTTTTATCATCAGGTTGATGGCAGAGATGAGGCAAGCCATCAGCGAGGGCAATTTCCCCAGCTTTAGCCAGGACTTCCTGGCCAGCTACCAGCCCACCGATGAAGAGGTAAGGGTAGAGCAAAAGCAGAAGTGGCTGAAGAGCCGTCGGGGGAGGGTCAATAACTATGAAGCAGGCTAGCCTTCTATAATATCGCCACTGATGGGATCAACTCTGACCCCCTTGGAGATGACCCAGGCGATCCCTTGCTCTATGGCCTCCTGGCTTCCTTCCAGCTCCAGTACCACCCAGCCGCGGTCCTCAGACACATCAGCACGGCGGATATTGGTAACCACCTTGAACTGCTGACCCAGGTTATATATTACAGGCTCTTTGATGAGTTCCTGGGGAAAGGTGAACATGACTCGGCTCTTGGCCATACGGCCTCCTCCTTCACAGAATAATGTGCCGTGTCACAAAAACAGTTACGAGACAACTGAAAAAGTCTTATTCAACCCCCTGTATCCCCCACTCTTGGGGGGATTTGTGAAGCTGGGGGATACCCCCAGGCCCCCAGCAGGATGTATCCTGCACCTCGTTACCTGCGGCTTTGGGCTAAGTTGTCCAGGGCCTTCTCAAAGGAAGTGAGCGTGGGCTTGATAGCCAGCCGTGTGAAGCTGCAATCAGCCACCGCCTCCAGAGTTTTCAGGCCGGCGGCGGTGACGAAAGCCACGGTAACTTCATCGGGATGGAGCACCCCGGCGGCGGCCAGTCGCTTCAGACCGGCGATAGTAACGCCGCCAGCCGTCTCGGCGAAGATGCCCTCAGTCTCTGCCAGGAGCCTCATGCCAGCTACAATCTCTTCATCCGTAGAGGCCACCCCCCCTCCCACAGATTCCTGCATAGCCTTTAAGGCATAGTAACCATCGGCGGGATTGCCAATAGCCAGGGACTTGGCTATAGTCTTGGGCCGCACAGGCTTTATGGTAGGGCTATTCGACTGGAAGGCGGTGACCACAGGAGAGCAGCCTTCAGCTTGGGCGGCGAACATCCTGGTTCTCACCGGGCCAATGAGGCCCAGTTGATGCAGTTCATTGAGCCCCTTCCGGATTTTGACCAGCAAGGAGCCGGAGGCCACCGGCACTATGGCATTGTCGGGTGCTCGCCAGCCCAGTTGCTCGGCCACCTCATAACCCATGGTCTTGCAGCCCTCAGAATAATAAGGGCGGATGTTGATGTTGACAAAGGCCCAGGGATAGCGATCAGCTAGCTCGCTGCACAGCCGGTTCACCTCATCATAGTTCCCCTCCACGGCTACCAGGGTGGGGCCATAGATGGCCGCCCCCAGGATTTTGCCCTGCTCCAGGTCGGCGGGGACAAAAACGTAGGCCTTCATATTGGCACGGGCAGCGTGGGCGGCCACACTGCACGCCAGGTTGCCTGTGGAAGCACAGGCCAGTGCCTCGAAGCCGAATTCCTTGGCCTTGGTGGCAGCCACTGACACCACCCTGTCCTTGAAGGAGTAGCTGGGGTTAACGCAATCATTCTTGATGTAGAGATTTTTCAGTCCCAGCACGCGCCCCAGGTTTTCTGCCTTGAGCAAGGGGGTAAAGCCGGCTGATATATCCACTGGTTCGCTGTCCACTGGTAGCAGGTCGCGGTAGCGCCAGATAGTAAGCGGGCCTTTTTGTATTCTCCGGCGGCTGATATCACGGGATAGGGCCTGGTAATCGTAGAGCACCTCCAATGGCCCAAAACAAAACTCACACACGTTTACCGGGTCCAGCGGATATTGACGACCACAAGCCCGACAACGCAAGGCTTTAGCGTAGGACATTCTTAGTTCACCTCACCGGACACAGACGCTGAGCAAACTCAGTCGTCACCACTCAATATCTTTTGATAATTCAATATAGCATCGCACTTGTCCAAAAGCAAGGGTGACCAGTGTGGCAGCTTGTTGTTGTCCTCTTTGACGGGATGTGATATAATTCACATTCGGGCAGTTAGGGCTGCTCGAGGTGAAGCTTGCAGGTAGTACTGATCAGTTACACTCCTGACCCTGAGCTTACTGCGGCGGAAGCCGCTTCTGGTTCCACTTCACCGGTTAACATCACTGAGCTTTTTGAGAGAATCAAAAAGGAAGCGCAGAAGGTAGCCCCACTCATAGGGGCTGAGTTGAACCCCAAGTGTTACCGCCCGGGTTGTTGTGATGAAAGGGAAAGCTGCAGCCTGTTCCCGCTGCGGAATTTGTCCGGTGAGAAGATGGCTGGCAAGGTAAAAACATAAACGGAGGTGACTATGACAGCCAAGATTATTTCAGGTGCGGCGGTGGCGGAACAGATAAGGGCTGAGTTGGCGGAAAACGTAAAACAGTTGAAGCAAAAGGGGGTGACTCCGGCCCTGGTGGTGGTGCTGGTGGGTGAGGACCCGGCTTCGGTATCCTACGTCACAGGCAAGGGCAAGGCCTGTCAAGAGTTGGGCATCCACGAGGAAACAATCAAGCTGCCGGCGAACACACCCGAAGCCGAGTTGCTCAAGCTCATAGACAAGCTCAATAAGGATAGCAAGTTTCATGGGATTCTGGTGCAATTGCCTCTGCCCAAGCAAATCGATGAGAAGAAGGTGATCAACGCCATTCTGCCGGAGAAGGACGTCGACGCCTTCCACCCGGTCAATGTGGGCAAACTGCTTATCGGGGAACCTAACTTCCTTCCCTGCACCCCTCACGGAGTGCAGCAGCTTCTGGTTCGCAGTGGCAATAGCCCCGAGGGCAAGCACGTGGTTATCTGCGGCCGGAGCAACATCGTGGGCAAGCCGGTGGCAGCCATTCTGATGCAGAAAGAAAAGGGGGCTAACGCCACAGTGACCGTCTGCCACACCGGCACCAAGAACATGGCAGCTATTACCCGCCAGGCTGATATATTGATCGTTGCCATGGGACGGCCCAATGCCATCACCGCCGACATGGTCAAAGAGGGGACGGTGGTCATTGACGTGGGCGTCAACCGGGTGGATGACCCCACCAAGAAGAGCGGCTTCCGCCTGGTGGGTGATGTTGACTTTGAGGCAGTCAAGGAGAAGGCCTCATTCATAACCCCGGTGCCCGGGGGCGTAGGACCAATGACCATCACCATGCTGATGGTAAACACTGTAACAGCAGCCGAGAGA
>Ga0315275_10004683_pt1 | contig 12833 bp, 5 predicted proteins | sample YL17G03_0_MG_FD_205557 | JGI IMG/M metagenome (GOLD analysis project Ga0315275, IMG submission 205557) | Sediment microbial communities from Yellowstone Lake, YNP, Wyoming, USA - YL17G03_0 | ecosystem: Environmental > Aquatic > Freshwater > Lake > Sediment | place: USA: Wyoming | collected... | reverse complement strand
TCCGCCGCCTGCGCCTGAAGCACTGGGTGCTGCTGCTGCTGCGCACGCTGGCGGTGGCCGCGATCGCGCTGGCCATGGCGCGGCCGGCCGTGCGTAGCGCCGGGGCCCGCTCCAGCGCTGCGACCACCGTGATCGCGCTCGTGGACGTCAGCGGCAGCATGGGGGCCGCCGCCGGCGCGTCCCCCGGGACCCAGGCTGCTACGCTCGCCGGGCAGGCGCGCCGGGTGGTCGAGGACCTGCTCACGACGCTCGGACCATCCGACGGGTTTCTGCTCGTCCCCTACGACCGCACCCCGCATCCCTTGAACGCGCAGCCGAGCGGCGACGTGGGCCGGCTGCGTGCGGCCGCGCAGGTGTTGGAAGCGGGCGCGATGACGACGGACCACCGCGCGGCGCTCGAGTTCGCCGCCCGCGCGCTGGCCGGGACGCAGGCCCTTAACCGCGAGTTGTTCTGGATCTCGGACTTCCAGGCCGCGGGCTTCCCGGCTCCGGCAGGAGGCCCGCCGGGCACGTTCGCCGCCGCACCCGGCGGACCCTGGGCGCAGACACGCGTCTATTTGGTACCGCTCGCCCCGCGCAGCCGCGCCAACGTGGCCCTCACCGATGCGGCGCTCGTACCCACGGAGAGTGGCCTCGCGCTCACCGTGTCGGCCTCGTCGTACGAGGCGAGCCCCGGCGATCTCGCCGTCGAGGCGCACGACACGCAGACCCGCGCCGAGCTGGCGCGCGGCTTCCTCGGCCTGCCCGCGCGCGGCGCCACCGCGACGCTCCTGCCGCTCGCGCGCATCCCGGACGAGGGCGGCGTGGTCACGATCCCGGACGATCCGCTGCCTCTCGACGACCGCCGCGTGTTCGCGGCCGGCCGCTCGGGCACGCTGCGCGTCGTGCTGCGCGAGGACGGCCCGCCCTCCACGCTGCGGCTCGCACTCGAGGCGGGGGCCCCGGCCTCGGGTCTCGCGGTCGAGACCGTGGCCGCGGCGGCACTGCCTGCGCGGCTCGCAGGCGCGGACGTGCTGGTCCTGAACGATCTCGAGCGGCTGGGCACGATGGAGATCCAGGCCGTGCTCGACTTCCAGCGCTCGGGCGGCGGCGTGCTCGTCGTGCTCGGCGCTCGCGCCGACGCGGCCTTCTGGAACGGCTCACTGTTGCGCGAGGCGGGCCTGGGCACGCTCGGCGGCACCGAACAGGCGGCGCCCGAGGCCGCCTGGCGGCTGGTGCGCTCGCTCGCGGGACACGCCGCGCTCGCGGGCTTCCCCGCGCGGCCGGGGGAGCCGTTCACCACCGCGCGCTTCCGCGCCATCCGCGCGTTCGCCGCCGCCCCGGGCGCCCGCACGCTGCTCGAGTTCGACCGCGCGCACCCGGCGCTGGTCGAGGGAGCGCGCGTGCTGGCGTTCGCGGCGGGGCTCGACCCGCAGGCCTCCGATTTCCCCGTGAGCGGGGCGTTCCTGCCACTCCTGCACCAGGCAGTCAAAGTGCTGGGCCGCGGCACGGCGACCGCTTCACTGATGCCGGGAGAGCGCTACAGTGCGCCAGCGGCGACCGGCCTGTGGCGCATCGAGGACGAACAGGGGCGCGAGGTGCCGGCCGGACTGGTGGCCGCGGCGGGCGCGACGCGCCTGGTCTCGGCGCCGCTCGAGCGGCCCGGCCTCTACCGCGTGGTCCAAGGCGCGACCGTGCGCAGCACGTTCGCCGTGAACCCGGACCCGCGCGAGTCGGACCTGGCGACTCTGCCGGAGGCGGCGCTGCTGCGCGCGTTCCCCGCCGGCCGGGCGCAGGTCTTCCAGCCGGGCGCCGGTCTCGCGCGCCGCGTGCGCGAGGCGCGCTTCGGCCGCGAACTCTGGTCGTGGTTCATGGGGCTGGCGCTGTTGCTGCTCGTCGCCGAAAGCGTGATCGGGCGTCTCGGCCCGGCGAGCCCGGGAGGCTCCACCTCGAAGGCCTGCGCGCCACCGCGGGCACGATGCTCCTCCGCGGATTGATGCTCGCCGGCGTGCCGTTCGTGCAGCGCGCGCCGGCCCAGGCAGCCCCTTGACCGTGTTCGCCTTCGCCCCCGGCCAGGGCCCGAGCGAACACACCGCGCCCCTCGCGGACACCCCCGGGGGTCTTCCGGCCCCCGGGGGTGTCGTCCTGCGGTCCGCGCGCTGGTCCTACTGCTCGATCGCCTCGATCGTCACACCCTTCGGCAGCACCTCGGGGTTGATGGCCTTGAGCACCACGCGGCGGTTCATGGCGTAGTCGGCGTCCGACTTCTCCGGCGCCACCGCGAGCTGGCTCTCACCATAGCCCCTGGCGATGACGTTGTCGGCGTTCAGGTGGAAGTGCGCCAGCAGGTACGCGCGCACCGCTTCCGCCCGGGCCTGGCTCAGCTTCTCGTTGTACTTCGCCGCGCCGCGCGAGTCCGAGTGCCCCTGCACCTCGATCTCGAGGTCCGCGAACTTTTCGATCGCCGCGCCGACCTCGTTCAGCCGCGTCTCGGACTCGGGCAGCAGAGTGGCCTTGTCGAGCTCGAAGTAGACGTCGCGGAGCACGATGTTCCCGGTCTCGACCAGCTGCCTCTCGACCTCGGACTGCGGCGGAGTGGGGGTCGGGGGCGGAGTGACCGGGCGCGGGATCTCCTGAGCGGGAGGCGGGGGCGGCGGCGTGGCCGGCACCCTGGCGACGGCGAGCTGGCTGGCGCTGCAGCCCGCCTTGTTGACCTTCTCGCCTGTCGGCGTGCCGGGACACTGGTCGACGCCGTCGCAGACTCCGTCACCGTCCACGTCCAGAGCACAACCGTACTGGTCGACGATACAGCCCTTCCCGGTGTTGTTGCACTTGTCCAGGCGGTCCTGGACGCCGTCCTGGTCGTAGTCCCCGGCGGGCAGGCAGCAGGGGGCGGATGGGTCGTCGGGCTTCGGCGTGTCGGCCAGCGCCGTGCCGGCCGCAGCCGCGAGCAGAAGCAGAGCGAACAACACGCGCGGGGTGGACATGGGGGCGACCTCCTTTGTGGGCGGCCGGCCCTGCGGGCGCGGGCGCGCCCCGGGTCTCCAGCCTCTTGGTGGATGGATATATGGCTCGTCCCGCAATGGCCTGTCAATGGCCGCACATGGGATGCCCGGTGCGGGCAATCGGTTCACGGGCACGCCCGGAGCCTCGCAGAGAGCCGCAAACGTCAGGCTCCGCGCTGCTTGAGGGCCGCGGTGGCCCGCTGCTAGGCTGCCTCGGGTCTGGCCCTCCGTCCCCTGGGCCGGACCGCCATCGCGAACGCGGCCGTTGACCGCCCGGGAGATCCTCGAGGCGGGTTTTTGGCATGGCGCGCGAGCCGGGAGCCCAGTGAAGACACAGGACACGCCGCCGCCGCCATCCGGGACCTTCCTGCGGAACGAACTGGCCGAGCGCATCGCGCTGCTCGCCGGTCGCATACCCGAGGCGGCGGAACTGCTGGAGATCGTGCGCGCCGGGCGCGCCCGCGTGGGACTGCGCGGGCTCACGGGCTCGGCCCGCGGCTACCTCGCGTCCTGGCTGCAGCGGGCGACCGGCCGCCGGGTGCTCTACGTGGTCGGCCACGGCGACGCCTTCGAAGAGGCCCGCGACGACCTTGAGTACTTCCGTGGTCCGGGCGCCACGCTCGCCCTGCCGGAGCCGGACACGCTCCCGTACGACCCCTCCTCTCCGCACCCCGGGATCACCGCCCAGCGCATCGACACGCTGGGCCGCCTGGCCCGGGAGCGGACGGCCCCCGTGGGTGTGGTGCTCGCCACGGTGCGTGGCGTGCTGCAGAAGGTGCCGCGGCCCGAGCGCCTGGCGCGCGCCCTGCTCGAGCTTCACGTGGGGCAGGACTACGATCCCGGCGCGCTCATGGAGCGGCTCGTCTTCATGGGCTACGAGCGGTTCGCCGAGGTCGAGGCGATCGGGCACTTCGCGCGGCGCGGCGGCATCCTCGACGTCTACGCGGCCGGGCTCGCCGACCCGCTGCGGCTCGAGTTCGACGGCGAAACGCTGGTTTCGCTGCGGCGCTTCGACGCCTCCACCCAGCGCTCGCTCGAGCAGTTGCCCGCCGCCACGGTCCTGCCGCGCTACGAAGTCGTGATCGAGCCCCACGAGGCCGCCGCGGTGACCGAGCGGCTGCGCGCGGCGCGCGAGGAACGGAGCCCCGGGGCGGACGCGGGCGACGCCCGGGCCCGCGGCTCGTGGCTCTTCCACGACGGCATGGAGCGCTTCGCCGCACACTACGACCCCGACCTGGGCACGCTCCTTGACTACCTGCCCGACGACACGATCGTCGTGCTCGACGACCCGGGCCGGCTGCGCGTGCGCGCCGGGGAGCTGGACGAGCTGGTGCGCCGCGGCTTCGAGGGGGCGCGCGGGCCCTACCCCTCGATCTCCCCACCGGAGGCCCTCTTTCTGCCGGGCGCCGCGCTCGAGGCGCTGGCCGCCTCGCGGCCGGGCGCGGACTGGCTCGGCCCCATCGTCGAGGCGGGCGACGACGCACGCTATCGGCGCACGCTGGTCGTGGACTGCGCGCCCGCCGAGCCGGTGCAGCGCTCGATGGAGCGGCTGAGGACCATGCTCGCCGGGCTTGGCGCCGCCGGCGTGCAGCCCGTCATCCTCTGCGACAACCCGGGACAGCGCGACCGGCTCTTCGAGCTGCTCGGCGACACCGGCGCCATGCTCGGCGTAGGCCTGGTCTCGGCGGGCTTCACGCTGCCGGCGGCTGGGCTGTCGGTCCTGACCGACCATGAGATCTTCGCGCGCTACCGGCGGCGGCGGCGGCGCCTGAAGAAGACCGGCGCGCTCTCGCTGGCGGAGCTCTCGGCGCTCAAGCCGGGCGATTTCGTGGTCCACGAGGACCACGGCATCGGCGTCTACCGCGGCATGCAGCGCCTGACCCTGAACGGGCAGGAGACCGACTGCCTCGACCTCGCCTACGCCGAGCGCGACCGCCTCTACGTGCCGGTGCAGCAACTGGCGCTGGTCTCGCGTTACGCGGCGGGCGAGGGCGCGCGCCCCTCGCTGCACCGGCTGGGCTCGGGCGCGTGGCAGAAGACCAGGGCCCGCGCCCAGCGCGCCATCCAGGACATGGCCGAGGGCCTGATCCGCGCCTACGCCGCACGCCAGGCGCTCCAGGGCCACGCCTTCCCGGCCGACACCGTCTGGCAGCGCGAGCTCGAGGCCTCGTTCCCCTACGAGGAAACACCCGACCAGCTCAACGCCATCGCCGAGGTCAAGCAGGACATGGAGTCGGAGCGGCCTATGGACCGCCTGATCTGCGGCGACGTGGGCTACGGCAAGACCGAGGTGGCGATCCGCGCCGCCTTCAAGGCCGTGCAGGACGGCCGGCAGGTGGCCGTGCTCGTGCCCACCACCATCCTCGCGCAGCAGCACGCGCAGGTCTTCCGCGAGCGCCTCGCCGACTTCCCGGTCAAGGTGGAGGTGCTGTCGCGCTTCCGCACGCCGAGGCAGCAGAAGGAGGTCGTGGCCGGGCTCGCCGGCGGCGACGTGGACGTGGTCATCGGCACGCACCGGTTGCTTTCGAAGGACGTGAGGTTCCGCGACCTCGGGCTGGTCGTCATCGATGAGGAACACCGCTTCGGCGTGGCACAGAAGGAGAAGATCCGCCAGATCACCAGGACCGTGGACGTGCTGGCCATGACCGCCACCCCCATCCCGCGCACCCTGAACCTCTCGCTGGCCGGGGCGCGCGACATGTCGGTCATCGAGACCCCGCCGCGCGACCGGCTGCCGGTGCACACCGAGATCATCGAGCTCGACGAGGAGGTCGTGACCGACGCCATCCTGCGCGAGGTGGACCGCGGCGGACAGGCGTTCTTCGTCCACAACCGGGTCGAGACCATCCACAACGCCGCGCTCCGCCTGCAGAAGCTGGTGCCCCAGGTGCGCATCGCGGTCGCACACGGCCAGATGCGCGAGCGCGAGCTCGAGCGGGTCATGCTCGAGTTCCTCGACCGGCGCTGGGACGTGCTGGTCTCGACCATGATCATCGAGTCTGGCATCGACATGCCAAGCGTGAACACCCTGGTCGTGGACCGCGCCGACTCGCTCGGGCTGGCGCAGCTCTACCAGCTGCGCGGGCGCGTCGGGCGCTCCGCGCACCGCGCCTACGCCTACCTGCTGGTGCCCTCGCGGCGCGTGCTCCCCGAGGAGGCCGAGAAGCGGCTGCGCGTAATCGAGGAACTGGACGAGCTGGGCGTGGGGTTCAAGATCGCGCTCAAGGACATGGAGATCCGCGGGGCCGGGAACCTGCTCGGGCCCGAGCAGCACGGCTTCATCCTCGGGCTCGGCTTCGACCTCTACGTGAAGCTGCTCGAGGAGGCGGTGGCCGAGCTCAAGGGCGCCGCCGCGGAGGTGAAGCCCGAGCCCCGGCTCCTGACCGACTGGAGCGCCTTCCTGCCCGACGACTACGTCCCCGACGAGCACGAGAAGCTCGACCTCTACCGCCGCCTCGCCGGCACGCGCACCGCCGGCGAGCTGGACGACCTCACGATCGAGATGCTCGACCGCTTCGGCCAGCTCCCGCCGCCGGCGGTGGCGCTGTTCGAGCTGCGGCGCCTGCGGCTGCTGGCCGCCGCCGGCGAGGTCGAGAGCCTGCGCGTGTTCCAGGACGTCACCGAGTTCGCGCTGCGGCGACCGCTCAAGCCCGCCGAGATCCGCACCGTGGTGGGGATGCTCGCTTTCCAGGTGGAGTTCTTCAGCGGACGGGAGTTCGGCCTGCGCGTGCGCGGCCAGGACCTCGTGCTCCTCAACCGCACGCGCGAGGTGCTGCAGGCGCTGGCCGTGGCGGTGACGCCGGCCGCGCCGGCCGGCGCGTAGGCGCGTGCTCACGGGGTGTGCGAAGATGCCCTGCATGAACGGACCGCCAACCATCGTCCTGCTGTCACGCCGGATCGACCCCGCCGTGCCGAGGCGTCTCGTGCAGGATGGCTTCCGCGACATGGTGAAGTCCGTCGCGAACGTCGAGAGGCTTCCCGCATCCTTGAGCCCCGTCGCCCGGCGGCCGGCGCGCAGGCGGGCGCCGGTCACACGCGCCACCCGACTCCCGTGAACACAGAGGCCACCCAACCTTCACGACCACACCAGAGGCATGTCATGAGCCCCTCGCCGATACCCACCCGCACGCTCGCCCTAGTACTCGGCTTCGTCGTCCTCGCCGCGCTGCTGGCGGGCTGCTCCACCGGGCCCGCCGTGCTCGCGAAGGTCGGCGACCGCACCATCACCGTGGATGACTTCCTCGACGTCGCCAGCCGTGGCCAGGGCCAGTACGCCGGGAGCCCGGACTCCGCCAAGGCCGCCCTGCTCGAGGACCTGGTCAGGCGCGAATTGGTGGTGAGCGAAGCCCTCAGGCGCGGCCTGGTCAGCCCCGAGGACCGGGCGCGGATGCTCCGGCAGGCGCAGGAGCAGCTCGCCCTGCGCGCGCTGATTCAGCAACTGGCCCCGCGCGACGTGCCGGTGAGCGACGCCGAGGTCCAGGCCCTCTACAGGCAACGCGCCAACGAGGCGCACACGCTGATCGTGTTCACGCCCGACCGCGCGGCGTGCGACCAGGCGTTCGGAGAGACACAGCGCGGCGCCGACTTCGGCGCGACCGCCGACCGCTTCAACACCACGGGCATGACCCCGAAGGGTGGCGACCTGGGATTCATCACCCCCGGCACGCTGATGCCCGTCCTCGACGATGCGATGAGCAGGGGCCCGCTCGGGAAGGTGCTCGGCCCGATCGAGTCACCGACCGACGGCTGGTTCCTCGTCAAGGTGATCGAGCGCCGGCCGCGCCAGCAGGAGCCCTTCGAGCAGGTGCGCGAGATGCTTCGCCAGGGACTCCAGCAGGGCAAACAGCGCGTCCTGCTGAACCGCATCCAGCACGACCTGATGACGCAATACCACGTGACCGTCGAGCCGGGAGCCACGCACGCGCTCTTCGCCCGCTACAATGCTCCGCGGGACACGATGGCGGTAGGCACCTCCCGGGTGCCGGTCCCCGCGACTCCCACGCCGGAGGAGGCGCGCCGGGTGCTCGTACGCTTCGATGGAGCAGAGGGCAAACCCGGCGCCTACACACTGGGCGACGCCGTCCTGGACCTGCGGGACCCGTCGCGGCCCCGCCCCAACTGGTCAATCATGCCCATGATCGACCAGTGGCTGAGGAGTGCGGTGCTGCAGCGCGTCGCCCTCATCGAGGCCCGCCGGCGCCGCCTCGGCGAGGAGCCCGCGCAGGCGCGCCGGGCCCGCGCGCAGATGGAGAACGTCCTGCTCCAGACCGCCTACGAAACGCTCGTGCTGAGCTCGGCCACGGTCACCGGCGACGACGTGCAGGCCGCCTACCAGCGCCATGCGGCCCAACTGCTGGGCAAGGACGGCACGCCGATGGAGTACGCGAAGCTCGACCCGGGCATCCAGAAGGCACTCCAGAACGAGGCGCTCGAGTTCGCGCGCGAGCGGCGGCTCAAGGAGCTGATGGACACCCTCGAGCGCCAGTCGAAGCCGGTCGTCCACAGGGAGCGGCTGAAGCGGATCCCGTGGCCGGTGCCGCCGGCCGAGTCGGGGAAGTAGTCTTTTCCGCCATTACCTCAGGCGGCGGCGCACCTCCGCAGCGCGCCGCTCGCTGGCCTCGACGCGCGTGCCGTCCCGGAGCTTCAGGACCAGCACGCCACCCTCGCCGCCGTAGCTCTCGATGGAGTCCACGTTGACCAGCGCGGCGCGGTGCACGCGGACGTACTGCCCTTCGGGCAGCCGCTGCTCCAGTTCCTGCAGCGTGTAGTCCACCATGTACTCGTGGGTCTCGCAGCGCGCCAGCACCAGCCGGTCGCGCGAGAAGATGAGCGGCACCTGGGCCAGGTCGAGCAGCTTCACTTCACGGCGGTGCCGCACGGGCAGGCGCCGCAGCGGCTGCAGCTGGCTCGTCATCGCGGGCGAGCCGAGCGCCTCGCGCAGCGCCTCGGCGCGCGCGGCCGGACGGCCGCTGCGGACCTCGGCGACCGCGCGCCGGACCGCCTCCGCCAGGCGCTCCCGCTTGAGCGGCTTGAGGACGTAGTCCAGCGCCGCCACCTCGAAGGCCTCGGTCGCGTACTTGTCGTAGGCGGTCACGAACACCACGACGGGCGCTTCCGCCCCGCGCAGGTGGCGCGCCACCTCGAGACCCGAGACATCGGGCATGTGGATGTCGAGGAACACGACGTGGGGCTTGAGGCTGGCGATCAGCCGCAGCGCCTCCGCCCCGCTCCGCGCGGAGCCCACCACATCCAGCTCCTCGTGCTCGCCCAGCAACTTCTCCAGGAACTGCCGCGCGCGCGGCTCATCGTCGGCGATCAGGGCGCGCAGGCGCGGCCCCGCGGTCCCGCCCTCGCTCGCGCGTGGGCTCATTGGTTCGCTCCCTCCGTGACCGGCCAGCGCAGGCGCACCACGAAACCCGGCTGCGGCGTTCCGCCGGCGTCCCGTCGGACGCCGGCCTCCATGGTGGCGTCCACGCCGGCGAAGCGGCGCAGGCGCTGCTCGAGATTGGTGAGACCCACCCCCAGGCCCGGGCCGCCGTTGGACGAGGCGACCCCGTCGTCCGAGAACGCCAGCTCGATGAACCCGTCCGCCTGGACGACCGAGAGCTCGAGGTGCAACCCGGGCGCGTCCGGGGCGCAGCCGTGCTTGAGGCTGTTCTCGACCAGCGGCTGCAGGAGCAGCGGCGGCACGGCCAGAGAGAGCAGCTCCCGCGGTCCGCGGTAGGCGAATTCGATCGGGGTCTCATAACGCTCGCGCGCCACCCCCAGGTAGTCCTCGACGAAACCAATCTCCTCCGAAAGCAGCGCGGCCGGGCGGTTCCCCGCCTCCACGGTGTAGCGCAGCATGTCGGCCAGCCGCTCCGAGAAGCGCTGCGCGGCCGGTGGATCGGTCTCGATGAGGTAGGCGAGCGCATTGAGCGCGTTGAAGAGAAAGTGCGGCTGCACCTGGGCCTGGAGGGCCCGCAGCTCGGCCCGCGTCGCGGCTTCGCGCAACTCGACGGCCTGGCGCTCGGCAGCCGCGCGGTGCTCCTGGAGCGCCAGGTTCTCGAGGCGGATGCCGGCCTGGAGCAGCAGGTTCTCGACCGCCCGTTGCGCGTGCTCGGGCAGCGCCTCGCCGACGGCCAGACGAGGCGGGCCCGGCTCGGTCCACTCGAGCGCCACCTCGCGCTTGAGCCCGCGCGCGAGCCCGGACTCGACCGAGCGGCGCAGCTCGTCGTGATCGAGCGCCCCCAGCAACTCGCGCCCGGCCTGGTCCAGTGCGACGCGCAGGGCCTGCGGGTCGCGCCCGAAGAGCCGGTCCAGGGCGCGCTGCGTTCGCGTCCAGAGCGGCGCAAAGGCGAAAGCCACGACCAGCGCGGCGACGACGTTGAAGATCATCGACTCCTCGCCGGTGACCGCGGCGAAAAGGCGCTGCGAGCCAACCACGAGGGCAAGGTAGATGCCGGCCAGCACGATGGAGAGCAGCGCGAAGGGCAGGCCCTGGACCACGACGCGGCGCGGGTCGAAGACCGGGTCGTTGGCGATCAGGAAAGCGATCACCAGTGGCGCCGCCAGGAAGGCAAAGGTGATGGACGTGGAGGCCAGGCGCACGAGCGGAAACGAGAACCATGCCGAAAACTGCGGAGACTCCCAAAGGGCCAACCCGGCGGCATTCAACAACAGCGTCGCCGCCACGGCCAGCGCCAGCACGCGCTCGCCCGATCGAGGCTGGTACCCGTCCCGGTCGCGGCGGGAGTAGTGCTCGATGAGCGAGAGCGTGCCGAGCGGCAGCGCGATGGACTGGAACCAGAGCATGCCCGGGCCGGAATAGGCCCTGATCGGCCCGTGCCAGAAGAGCCAGAGCAGAGGCGGGGTGGCGTAGGCGAGCACGACAAGCCAGAACCAGAAGCTGTTCGATGGACCGGGCCGGCGCCAACCGGGCCGCGGAAAGACGGTCATGAAGTGCAGGAAGGCCGCCGGGTACCAGCAGATGAGCCCGCCGTACAGGTTCAGGTAGGAGCGGAAGAGCGGGCCCACGTCCCCCTGCGGGAAGCGGAACAGATCCCAGACCACGGACACCGCCTGCAACCCGGCGAACCACAGGAAGGTCCAGGCCGCACTCAGGTCAGGGCGCCGCCAGACCAGCAGGAAGGCCACGAGCGGGGCGGCGACGACCGTTGCGAGCGGGTATATGAAGAGCCGCACGCGCATCCAGACACTCAACCGCACGGGCGGGAGCGTCAACTGACGGACCTGCCCGTCGCGCTCGATCACCAGTTTGATGGGCCCCCGCGGGAGTCCGCCCCTGGGCTTGAGCTTGTCGAACTCGGCCTGCGTCCCCGGGTGGCCATCCACGGACAGCAGCAGGTCGCCCTTCTGGAGCAGCCCTCGCGATGGCGGTCCTACGATGTTCCTGATGCGCCCGACGTGGTTCGGCGTGTCGTAGTCGAGTTCGGCGCCAATGCGGGCATAGGGCGTATGGGTGAGGAAGCGCGGCAGGGCGATGGCGACGGCAAGAGCCACGGCCGCCACGGCGAGCAGCCGCCGGGTGCTGTATCTGGCGTTCACCAGGGGACTCTCCCACACGGGCGGAGCCCCATCAACGGATACGGACGAAGTGGGAGGACGGTCCACAATGGTAAGGATACCCCGGCCCGGGACGGGGGCTCCCGGTGGCGGACGAGCGCGGCAGTTGAGGGGGCGAAAGCCCCGGACGAGGCTCCCGGGGGGCCCGGACGCATAGGCTCCGGCCGGAGGAGTCGCTATACTGCCGCGTCGCTCCCAACCAGGGACTCCGGAGCATCCGCCGGGGCCCGGTGCATTCGCGCCACGCGGAGTCCTCCGCACGGCCGGACCGTCATCCCATGGAGGTCACGTTGAAGTCCTCGCGCTGGGCGCTCGCCGCCCTCCTGCTTGCCGTCGCGGCCCTGCCCGCGCCGGCCCAGACCGCGAAGCCCCGCTCCACCGAAACGCCCGGCGCGGCGCGGCCCGCAGCCCAGAGGACCGCCCCCGCCCCGCGCCCGGACGCACCGGACGCGAGCGCCAAGCACCTCGACGGTATCGCCGCGGTGGTGAACGACGAGGTCGTGCTGCAGAGCGACGTCGAGGAGCAGGTCTACATCTTGGTGACGCGCAGCCAACTGCGCCCCGACTCGTCCACGGTGGACACGCTGCGTCGGCAGGTGCTCGAAGAGATGATCAACGAGAAGCTCGTCGTGGCCGAGGCGAAACGCCAGGGCCTGGTGGTGAGCGAGGCCGAAGTGGGCCGCGAGGTCGAGAAGGCGATCCAGGACGCGAAGGATCGCATGGGGCTTGCTGGTTTCCGGGAACAGCTCGCGAGGGAAAACCTGAACGAGGAAGAACTGCGCGCGAAGTACCGCGAGGAGGCTCGCCGTCAGCAACTCGCGCAGCGCATGGTGCAGAAGGCGTTGCCGCGCAAACCGGTGCCGCAGGCGGAGGCCGAGGCCTATTTCAAGGCCAACCCGGCCAGGTTTCCGCTGGTCCCCGGCCAGGTCCATCTCTCCGTGATCCAGATCCCGGTCGCACCCGACTCGGTGGCCGACGCCGTGGCGCGCCAGCGGACGCTGGGCATCCGCAAGCGGATCGTGGGCGGCGAGAAGTTCGCGAAGGTCGCGGCCGAGGTCTCGGACGACACCGGCTCCTCGAAAGCCGGCGGCGACCTCGGCTTCTTCCCCCGGGGCGCGATGGAGCCCGCGCTCGAGCGGGTGGCCTTCAGCCTCGAGCTCGACCAGGTCAGCGAGCCGGTGCGCAGCCCCTACGGCTGGCACATCGTGCAGGTGCTCGAGCGGGACACGGTCAGGGCCGCCGCGGGCGGGGACAGTCTCGACGCCGAAGGCAGCGTCGTCTCGG